>Ga0315289_10000825_pt1 | contig 47792 bp, 41 predicted proteins | sample YL17G11_40_MG_FD_203452 | JGI IMG/M metagenome (GOLD analysis project Ga0315289, IMG submission 203452) | Sediment microbial communities from Yellowstone Lake, YNP, Wyoming, USA - YL17G11_40 | ecosystem: Environmental > Aquatic > Freshwater > Lake > Sediment | place: USA: Wyoming | collected... | reverse complement strand
TTGCAATTTGGTTGGATAACCCATGGCACTATTATAGTTATATACATAGACATATCAAGAAAAAAATATCTCTCCTTTTCCAAAATCAAACGTTGGACAGCTTCTTGATTTATCACTTTTGTGGTCTAAAATTGTGGAAAGACAGGGCATACCAGGAAACCCAATGCTCTGCTCCGGAGTCCTTGCCGAAAAAGCCTCTCCAGCTTCACTCCAGAAGTCATCCCTCCAAGTGTCCCTAAAAAGCAGTGGATATTTGATGGCGGAGTTGCTATAATACTTCGAGAATAAATGACTTAAGCCCGCGATTTGAGGAGTGAAAAGATGCGGTTGGATAAATTCACCCTGAAGGCCCAGGAGGCCTTGCAAGAGGCCCAGGGCCTGGCTCAGAAGCTGGGACACCAGCAACTGGACACCGAGCACCTGCTGCTGGCACTCATCCGGCAGGCCGATGGCCTGGTGACCCTGATTCTGCAGAGGATTGGGGTGAGCCCCCAACAGGTAGAGGCTGGATTGGAGAAGGAGCTGCAGAAGATCCCCCAGGTTCGTTCTGGCGGCGGGGCGCCCCTGGGGCAGGTTTACATTGCCCCCTCCCTGGAGAAGACGCTCAGTTCCGCCTGGGAAGAGGCAGAGCGGCTGAAGGACGAGTATGTCAGCACCGAGCACCTCCTGTTGGCCATCGCCTCCGAGGGCGACGGCGGGGCAGGCCGGGTGCTGAAAGAGGCGGGGATCAGTAAGGACGACATCTACCGGGTCCTCATGGAAGTGCGGGGAGGACAAAGGGTGACGGATCAGAGCCCGGAGGAGAAGTATCAGGCCTTGCAGCGCTACACCCGGGATCTGACCGACCTGGCCCGCCAGGGAAAATTGGACCCGGTCATTGGCCGGGACGAAGAGATTCGCCGGGTCATCCAGGTCCTTTCCCGGCGCACCAAGAACAACCCGGTCCTGATCGGGGAGCCCGGGGTGGGCAAGACCGCCATCGCCGAGGGGCTGGCCCAGCGCATTGCCAACGGGGATGTGCCGGAGACCCTGAAGGACAAAAGGGTCCTGGCCTTGGACCTGGGTGCCCTCATCGCCGGCACCAAGTACCGCGGGGAGTTCGAGGATCGGATAAAGGCAGTCCTCAAGGAGATCAGCCAGGCAGAGGGGCGGGTGGTGCTCTTCATCGATGAGCTCCACACCCTGGTAGGGGCCGGGGCGGCCCAGGGGGCCATGGATGCCTCCAACATGCTGAAACCGGCCCTGGCGCGGGGGGAGCTGCGGGCGGTGGGGGCGACCACCCTGGATGAATATCGGAAGCACATCGAGAAGGATGCGGCGTTGGAGCGACGCTTTCAGCCCATCCTTATCGACCAGCCCTCGGTGGAGGATACCATCTCCATCCTCCGCGGGCTGAAAGAGCGCTACGAGGTCCACCACGGGGTGAGGATCCAGGATTCGGCCCTGGTGGCGGCGGCGGTGCTCTCCCATCGCTACATCTCCGACCGCTTCCTCCCGGACAAGGCGATTGACCTGATCGACGAGGCAGCCTCCAAGCTGCGGATCGAGATCGATTCCATGCCCTCGGAGATCGATGAGGTGGAGCGCAAGATGCGTCAGCTGGAGGTGGAGCGGCAGGCCCTGAAGAAGGAAAGCGATCCTGCCTCGGTCGAGCGCCTGGAGCGGTTAGATGGGGAGCTGGCAGAGTTGAAGGAGAGATCCGGGGCGCTGAATCAGCGGTGGCAGGGAGAGAAAGAGGTGATCCAACGCATCCGCCAGATCAAGGGGCAGATGGAGCAGGCCAAGATGGAGGAACAAGCGGCGGAGCGGGCTGGCGATTTAGGAAAGGTGGCGGAGCTCCGCTACGGGGTGGCTGCCTCCCTGCAGAAGGAATTGGCCCAGGCCAATGACCGACTGGCCACGCTGCAAAAGGAGCAGAAGATGCTCAAGGAGGAGGTGGATGAGGAGGATATCGCGGAGATCGTCTCCAAGTGGACCAGGATCCCCGTCTCCCGGATGATGGAGGGGGAGACCGCCAAGCTCATCCAGATGGAGGAGAAGCTGCGCCAGCGGGTCGTGGGGCAGGAGGAGGCGATCGAGGCCGTCTCCAATGCGGTGCGCCGCGCCCGGGCTGGCCTCCAGGATGCGAACCGACCTATCGGCTCCTTCATCTTCATGGGTCCCACCGGGGTGGGCAAGACCGAGCTGGCTCGCGCCCTGGCGGAGTTCCTCTTCGATGAGGAGCGGGCGATGATCCGCATCGACATGTCCGAGTACATGGAGCGACACACCGTCTCCCGGCTCATCGGGGCCCCTCCCGGCTATGTGGGCTATGAGGAGGGGGGCTATCTGACTGAGGCGGTGCGGCGCAAGCCCTATTCGGTCGTGCTCTTCGATGAGATCGAGAAGGCTCATCAGGATGTCTTCAACCTCCTCCTGCAGATCCTGGACGATGGCCGCCTCACCGATGGGCATGGACGGACCGTGGACTTCAAGAATACCATCCTCATCATGACCTCCAATGTGGGCAGCCAGTGGATCCAGGAGCTGGGAGCGGGGGAGGAGGAAGAGATGCGCAGCCGGGTGATGGAGGCCCTGCGGGCCCAGTTCCGACCGGAGTTCCTCAACCGCATTGATGAGATCGTGATCTTTCACTCCCTGAGTCTGGAGCAGATCAAGCAGATCGTGGAGATTCAACTCTCCAACCTGCGCCGCCGCCTGGCGGAGCGGAAGTTGGAGATCGAGCTCGCGGAGCCTGCCAAGGAGCTCCTGGCGAAAGAGGGGTTCGATCCGGTCTATGGGGCCCGGCCCTTGAAGCGAGCCATCCAGCACCTGATCCAGGATCCTCTCTCCCTCAAGGTCCTGCAGGGGGAGTTCAAGGAGGGGGATTCCATTATGGTGAACCAGAAGGGGAATGATCTGACCTTTCAGCGAAGAAATAGGTAGGAGGGAACGGATGCGAGGTTGGTGGAAAGAAGAGACGGCCTCCACGAAGGCCATTGTAATCATCGTGCTTTTGGCCGGCATTGCGATCGGGCTCTTCCTGGCGGCCGACCTGCAGCGCTTCCCCTTCAATCCCTCCTATTCCGCGCCGAAAAGGCCTGTCTCCCCAGGAGATCTTGCGGGGGTGGGTGGGGACTTTGTGGAGGTGGCCAAGGCCACCAAGCCGGCGGTGGTCAACATCAGCACCACCAAGGTCGTCAGATCCCGGGGGGCGCCCTACTCCCCCTTCTTTAATGACCCGTTCTTCCGGCGCTTCCTCGGAGATGATTTCTTCCGGGAGTTCAGGGCCCCTCGGGAACAGCGGGAACAGAGCCTTGGCTCCGGGGTGATCGTGAGCCAGGAGGGCTACATCGTGACCAATAACCATGTGGTGGAAGGGGCGAGCGAGATTCGGGTGCTGGTGGGAGATCAGCGGGAATTCAAGGGAAGGGTAGTGGCCACCGATCCCCGGACCGATGTGGCGGTAGTCAAGATCGCCGGACATGGCCTCCCCACCATCCCCTGGGGGGACTCGGATCGCCTCCAGGTGGGTGAGTGGGTCCTGGCGATCGGCAATCCCTTTGGCCTCAATCAGACGGTCACTGCGGGCATTATCTCGGCGACGGGCAGGGCCAATGTGGGGATTGCCGACTACGAGGATTTCATTCAGACAGATGCGGCCATCAACCCGGGGAACAGTGGAGGGGCCATGGTCAATGTGCGGGGAGAACTGATCGGCATCAATACCGCCATATTCTCCCGGTCCGGCGGCTATATGGGGATCGGGTTTGCGATTCCCAGCAATATGGTGCGGGAGGTGATGGAGGACCTCATCAAGAGAGGAAAGGTGACCCGGGGATGGCTGGGGGTCCACATCCAGCTCCTGACGCCGGATTTGGCCAAGAAGTTTGGCTTGAAGGAGGCCCCCGGGGTTCTGGTCGGGGAGGTGAGCGGGGGCAGTCCCGCGGCCAAGGCAGGGATAAAGCGGGGAGATGTCATCCTTGAGTTAGCGGGGAAGAGGGTCGAGGACCCGGAACATCTGCGCAACGAGGTCGCCCGCACCGAGCCCGGCAAGCGGATTCCGGTGAAGATCTGGCGAGGCGGCAAGGAGATGATCTTGCAGGTCGAGATTGAGGAGCTGCCCAAGGAGGTTGTCATGAGGCCTGCCCCTCAGGGGTCGATCGAATAGGACATCCTGTGTGATGAGGGTTATATCGGGGGTTTTGGGGATTTCCCCTGATTTTGTGCCGGTGGGAGGCGTGGAATGCCACGGGGGAGCGAGGAAGGTCGCCCATGAACGATGCCATCCATAAGCTCTATTTCGAATTGATGAAACGCCTGGAGGGGGAGATGGAGGAGGCTTTTGGCAGGCTGTGGCGGCGCTATGTCTGCCTTCCGGTGGTGGCCAATCATGTGGAGATTCCCTCCCTCAACCTCACCGCCGCCGGTTCACCGCAATACTGGCGCCCGGCCACGGATATCTTGGAGACCGAGGAGGAGTTTATCCTTCGGCTCGAGATTGCAGGCCTCAGCCAGGATTTGCTGACTATCTCCCAATCCCTCGACGGGAAGAGACTCTGGCTCCGAGGAGAGCGGAGGGATGAGGCTCGATCCAACCAGGCCCCCCAATGGTATCATCAATTGGAGATCTATTTTGGCCCATTTGAACTCTCCATTCTCCTACCGCCGGGGATTGCCCTCGACCTGGATGAGGTCAAGGCCTCTTACCACCAGGGAATCCTCTTCTTGAGGATCTCCAAGAAAAGGGGACTGGAGGAGCCAAAGGAGAAGCGGACCTTGTCCATCCCCATCGAATGAAGGAGAGGCGAGGGGAAGGAGAGGCCGGGTGAAGGGAGAGGCATATCGCTGGAGATTGTATTTCCAGCTTCCTACGAAACTATTTTGAGGTGATTAGAAAATGAACCCTGAAGTGAGAGTGATATTGCCCGATCCTGTCGATTCCAGCAACGATAGCCTGGCCATCCCCGAGGAGCTCTCGATCTTGCCCCTGAGGGATACGATGCTCTTTCCCCATACGGTTCTTCCCCTGGCCGTGGCCAGGGAGGCCTCGGTCCGTCTGGTGGACGAGGCCTTGGGGGGAAACCGCATTATCGGCATCGTAGCCCAGAGAAATGCCAGCATCGAGGATCCCCAGCCTACCGATCTCTACCCCAATGGGACCGCCTGCATGATCCACAAGATGCTGAAATTCCCGGATGGAAGCCTGCGGCTGGTGGTGCAGGGGTTGGTGCGGATTCATGTTCGAGAATTCATCCAGCAGAAGCCCTTTTATCGAGCCAAGGTGGAGCAGATCCCGGAGCAGGAACTGAAGGAAATACCGATTGAGATCGAGGCCCTCTCCCGCAATGCGATGACGGTCTTTCAGAGGATTGTGAGCCTCTCCCCCCTGCTCTCCGATGAGCTTCAGGCCTTGGTGATGAACATCTCCGATCCTGGCCGGCTGGCGGATTTCATCGCCTCCAGCCTCCCCTCCCTCTCCACCGAGAATAAGCAGGAGATCCTGGAGTCTCTGGACATCAAGCTTCGGCTGGAGAAGCTGAACGCGTTCCTGGCCAAGGAGATGGAGGTGCTGGAGCTCGGCTCCAAGATCCAGTCCCAGATCCAATCGGAGATGGGCAAGAATCAGAAGGAGTATTACCTCCGGGAGCAGATGAAGGCGATCCAAAGGGAATTGGGGGAGTCGGATGAGCGGACCGCCGAGATCGTCGAGCTCCGCGAGAAGATCGAGGCGGCGGGGATGTCGGAGGAGGCCAAGAAGGAGGCCCTGAGGGAGTTGGACCGACTCGCCAAGATGCCCCCGGCCGCGGCCGAATATACCGTCTCCCGCACTTATCTGGACTGGCTTATCTCCTTGCCCTGGTCCAAAGAGGACAAGCAGGAGATCAACATCGCCAAGGCGAAGGAGGTGCTGGATGCCGACCATTACGACCTGGAGAAGGTGAAGGACCGAGTCTTGGAATACCTGGCAGTGCACAAGATCAAGCCCGATGTCAAGGGTCCGATCCTTTGCTTCCTTGGTCCTCCCGGCGTGGGCAAGACCTCCCTGGGAAAGTCCATCGCCCGCGCCCTGGGCAGGAAGTTCCTTCGCATTTCTCTGGGAGGGATGCGCGATGAGGCAGAAATTCGGGGCCATCGCCGCACTTACATCGGGGCCCTGCCGGGTCAGGTCATTCAAAGCCTGAGGAGGGGGGAGTCCAAGAATCCGGTCTTCATGCTGGATGAGGTCGATAAGTTGGGCTCCGATTTTCGGGGGGATCCGTCCTCGGCTTTGCTGGAGGTCCTGGACCCGGAGCAAAATTTCAGCTTCCGCGATCACTACCTGGATGTCCCCTTTGACCTTTCTGGAGTGCTGTTCATCGCCACCGCCAATATTGTGGATCCGATCCCGCCGGCCCTGAAGGATCGGATGGAGATCCTGGAGCTGGGAGGTTACACGGAGGAGGAAAAGGTGACCATTGCCGAGCGCCACCTCATCCCCAAACAGGTGCAGGGCCATGGTCTGGTCCTGGGAGAGACGATTCAGTTCCAGCCGGAGGCGGTGCAAAAGATCATCCGAGAGTATACGCGGGAGGCGGGGCTGCGAAATCTGGAGCGCGAAATTGCCTCCATCTGCCGTAAGGTCACCCGCGGGGTCGCCGAGGGAAAGACCGGGCTGGTGACGGTGACCCCGGATGTGGTCATGGAGTTTCTGGGGGCCCCCAAGTTCCTCTCTGAGGAGATCGAAGAGAGGACCAAGACGCCAGGGGTGGCCATCGGGCTTGCCTGGACCCCGGCCGGCGGGGAGATCCTGTACGTTGAGGCCACCAAGATGAAGGGGGAGAAGACCTTGCAACTGACCGGTCAACTGGGGGAGGTGATGAAAGAATCCGCCCAGGCCGCCCTTTCCTGGATCCGGTCCCATGCGACCCAGCTGGGCATTGATGAGAACTTCTTCCGGGAGTATGACCTTCACCTCCATGTCCCCGAGGGGGCGATCCGCAAGGACGGCCCCTCCGCCGGGGTGACCATCGTCACCGCCCTGATCTCTCTGCTTACCGGCCGATCAGTGAAGCCGGGATTGGCCATGACCGGGGAGATTACCTTGAGCGGCCGCGTCCTTCCGGTGGGGGGGATCAAGGAAAAGGTGCTGGCGGCTCGCAGGATGGGCATCAAGGAGATCATACTTCCTCGGGCGAATAAGAGCAATCTCCTGGAGGATATCCCAGAGCCGATCAGCAAGGAACTCACCTTTCATCTGGTTTCGACGATTGAAGAGGTCTTGCAGATCTCCCTCTTCGGAGAGGGCAAACCGGAAGAGAGGGCAGACCTCGCAATGAAGGGAGCCAAGGAGGGTGATTGAGGCTGGCGGATTCATGGCACCGGGTCCCTATCCGCCATCTTTTTGGCGGGTGATGAATTACTCATGGAGGCGGAGAAGAGATAAATGAAAAGTCAGCAAAAGCCGTTGGCGGGATTGCGGATCATCGACCTCTCTCGAGTCCTGGCAGGCCCCTTTGCGGCCATGATCCTGGCCGATCTGGGGGCCGATGTGGTCAAGATTGAGGAGCCTAACTTCGGCGATGAGTCGAGGGGGTTCCCCCCCTTCAAGGATGGATTTTCCGCATATTTCATCAGTATCAACCGCGGCAAGAGATCCGTGACCCTCAATCTGAAGGAGAAGAGAGGGAAGGAGATCCTGAAGGAGTTGGTGAAGAAGGCGGACATCCTCCTGGAGAATTACCGCCCGGGCGCCATGAAGCGGCTGGGACTGGATTACGAGGTCTTGAAGGAGGTCAACCCTCGCCTCATCTACGCCGCCTGTTCAGGCTTTGGACAGAATGGCCCTCTGTCCGGGAACGGGGCGTATGACCTGATCATTCAGGCCATGGGTGGGATGATGAGCATCACCGGGGATAAGGGAGGGACCCCGACCAAGGTGGGCGCCTCCATTGCGGACTTGACCGCCGCCCTCTACACCACCATCGGGATACTCACCGCCCTCCATGCCCGGGAGCAGACCGGACTGGGACAGATGGTGGATGTGGCCATGCTGGATTGCCAGATCTGTATCTTAGAAAACGCCATCGCCCGCTATGTGGTCTCCAATGAGATCCCGGGCCCGGTCGGTTCCCGACATGCCTCCGTCACCCCCTTCCAGGCCTTTCCCACCAAGGATAGCTATCTGGTGATCGGCATTGGCAACGAGAAGCTCTGGGAGCGGTTTTGCAGGGGCATCAAGCGCCCCGATCTCGCTAAGGATGAGAGGTTTGCACTAAATGCCAAGCGCAATGAGAACTATGAGGTCCTCAACTCCATCCTGGAGGGGGTCTTTCGCTCCCGCACCACCGAGGATTGGATCAGGCTGATGGAGAAGGATGGGATCCCCTGTGGGCCGATTAACACCGTGGATAAGATCTTGGATCATCCCCAGATCCTGGCCCGGGAGATGATCGCCGAGATCGACCACGGCTCCATCGGAAAGCTCAAGATGGCGGGCCTCCCCATCAAGCTCTCCGCTACCCCGGGCAAGGTGGACAAGCCTGCCCCTCGACTGGGAGAGCACACTGAGGAGGTCCTGGTGGGGGTCTTGGGGATGACCCGGGAGGAGGTGGCTGCCCTCCGCATGAAAAAGGTCGTGTGAGGGTGGCCTCATTTTTCATGCCTTCACAAAGACCCCTCCGCGAAAGAGGGGTTTTTTTTATTGGTTCTTCTGGGGAAGGCGGCCGGGCGGCAGCGCCCTGGTGTGGCCAGTCAAAACTGATTGACAAAGTGGTGAGTGTGGATTAAATAGTGGTTTAATCTGCAGAGGGCCTAAAGGTAGCCTGCGCAGATTAAATCGCGGGCAGCAGGAGCCTCTATGGGAGCCACATTTCGTTGCCAAAGGTCGATCCTGGAGGGGAAGGTTCAAGTTCCGGCCTCCAAGTCGCACACCATTCGGGCGGTGGTCATCGCTAGCTTGGCGGCCGGCGAGAGCAGGATCCTGGGCCCCCTGGACTCTCGGGACACCGGGGCAGCAGTTCGGGTCTATCGAGGGCTGGGGGCCGAGATCGAGGCCGGACCTGATTGCTGGTCGGTAAAAGGGACCGGGGGGGAGTTGAGCACCCCGGTCGATGTCCTGGATGTGGAAAACTCCGGTACCACCTTGATGATGGCCCTGGGCTCCTGTGCCCTCCTCAGAAAGGGCTATGCAGTCCTCACCGGGGATGCCCAGACCCGCCGTCGGCCGGCCGATCCCCTGGTCTTTTCCTTGAATCACCTGGGGGCCTGGGCCTTTTCCACCCGTGAAAACGGGCGGGCCCCCTTCGTGGTGCGGGGCAGGCTGCGGGGGGGCACGACCTCCCTCGAGGCGCATTCCAGTCAGTACCTGTCCAGCCTGCTGCTCAACGCCCCCCTGGGGGAGGGAGAGGCCCACGTCCAGGTGCCCCTGCTCAACGAGCAACCCTATGTGGAGATGACCATGGATTGGATGAGGCGCCAGGGGATTTCATTCGAGCAGGAGGGACTGCGGGAGTTTCGGATCTTAGGGGGTCAGGCCTACCGGCCCTTCCAGCGGCGGATCCCGGGAGATTTCTCTTCCGCCACCTTTTTCCTGGCAGCCGGGGCCTTGGCGGAAAACGATATCACCTGCTGTGGTCTGGATATTAACGACCCTCAGGGAGATAAAGCGGTCATCGATTATTTGGGGCTTATGGGGGCCCAGGTGGAGGTCGAGGGGGAGACGGTGCGGGTTCGGGGCCGGGGCCTCTCCGGGGCAGATATCGACCTGAACCAGACCCCGGATGCCCTTCCCATGATGGCCGTCCTGGGCTGCTTGGCGAAGGGTAAGACCCGCCTTCTCCATGTCCCCCAGGCACGCATCAAGGAGACGGACCGCATTGCGGTGATGGCCCAGGAATTGAAGAAGATGCGGGCCCGGATCGAAGAGACGGCGGATGGCCTTCTCATCGAGGAGAGTGAACTAAAGGGAACGGAGGTCCACGGGCATGGAGATCATCGGGTGGTTATGGCCCTGGCCGTGGCCGGACTCAACGCCTCCGGGGATACCAAGATCGATACGGCTGAGGCCGTGGCCGTCACCTTTCCCCAGTTTGCCGATTGTATGGTGAGATTAGGGGCGAGGATCGAGGTCGGTCAGCAGGCGGCATAGCGCAAGAATAGGCGAAGGGGAGGCATACCATGTTGGGTTGTGACATCGGGACGCTTTTCAAAGTGACGGTGGCCGGCGGGTCTTATCAGGAGGGGATGATGGTTCATCTCCAGGGCGTGCCGCCCGGGATGCGGATTACCGAGGAGGAGATCTACAGCGACCTCCTCCTGAGGAAGCCGGGCCAGGATGAGCTCACTTCCCCCCGGAAAGAGCCGGACATTCCCATCATCTATAGCGGGGTGAACGCCGCGGATACGATGGAGGGGGCGAACAACAAGGGGCTGACCAACGGGTCTCCCTTCGTCATCCTGATCCCCAATCTGGATCGCCAGGCCATCCACATCGAGCAATACCAGAGGAGCAACCGGTTTCCCCGACCGGGCCATGCCTCCTATGCCTCATTTCAGAAGTACGGCATGTGCGACGATTCCGTCGGGGCGGGCATCTTCAGTGGGCGCTACACCTGCACCATTGTGGCCGCCGGGGCCCTGGCGAAGAGGATACTGCGAGAGCATGGGATCGAGGTGACCGCGTACATCAAAGAGGCAGCGGGGATAAAGGCCCGGGAGATGCCCCTGGATGCCATCCGGGAGAAGGTAGCTGCCTTCCGCAGGGTGCGCAGGGATCATGATCCGGTCTATGCCGCGATCTACGCCAGGGAGCGGATCAGGCCCGAGATGCGCTTCTTGGAGAAAATGGCCATCCTCTCCCAATTCGAAAAGATCATGGCCGAGAATCAGGTGAAGGTCCTGGACGAGCAACGGGTGAAGGAGGAGCACCAGATCCATCCCAAATTGAATTGCCCGGATCTGGAGGCGGCGGAGGAGATGTATCAGAGGATTATCGCCATCAAGGAGCAGGGCGACTCGTCCGGCGGGGTGATCGAGGTGCAGGCTACCGGGCTGCCCGCCGGCATGGGGGAGCCGGTATTCCGGAAGCTGGATGGGGAATTGGGCCGGATGCTGTCTATCGCGGCGGTGAAGGCGGTGGAGATCGGGGCGGGAGTGGGGGTGAAGGATATGACCGGCTCTTTGTGCAATGACGAGATGTTCGCCCAAGGGGGCAAGGTTTCCTTCGGCTCCAATCATGCCGGAGGTCTGGCCGGCGGCTTGACCACCGGGCAGACCCTGATCGCTCGGCTGACGGTCAAGCCCACTCCCACCATCGGCAAGGATCAGCGCACCATCGACAAGGTCAGCCTGGAGAATGTGGTATTGAAGGCAGTGACGCGCCGTGATCCTACGATCGTCCCCCGGGTGTGGCCGGTGGTGGAGGGTTTCCTGGCGATTATCCTTCTCGATCAGTACCTGCAACACCTGGCCTATCAGACTCTTTGGAGGAGCTGAGGGAATCAGGGCATATCGATTGAATGGAGGACTCGATGGCAGAGCTCAAATTTAGCGACAATTACAACGACCTGTGCGTCGAATCGGGCGTGAGCGCGGGCTTTCAATTCGAGTTTTACTGCGAGCGTTGCAACGATACCTGGCGCACGGAGTTCGTCCCCTATCGGGGCGGTCGGGCGTCGGGTTGGGTAGGAAAGGCGACCGGTTTATTTGGCGGCTTGCTGGGCCAGGCCGGAGACGCCCTGGAGGGCTTGGCAGAATCGCGCTGGGGCCAGGAGAGAGACCAGGCCTTCAGGGCCGCCGTCGACCAGGCCAAGGATCATTTCCATCGCTGCGCCCGGTGCTATCAGTATGTCTGTGATATCTGCTGGAATCGGGAGAAGGGACTGTGCCTGAACTGTGCGCCTAGCGCCGAGGTGGAGATTGAGGCGGCCCGGGCCGAAGGGGAGGTGTACGCGGTCGGTGAAAAGGCGGCCCTGGAGGGCATCCAGCGGGGCAAGAAGATGGATGTCAAGGCCAGCCGCCAGCTGGTCTGCCCGCAATGTGGTGCAGAGACCAAGGGTGCCAAGTTCTGCCCGGGATGTGGAGCCAAACTGGCGGTGAGCGCCCGCTGCCCAGCCTGTTCTGCCGAGGTCTCGCCCGGGGCCAAGTTCTGCCCGGAATGCGGGAAGAAGATGGGCCCGTGATGGGCTTTCTGGTTCAGGGGAAGGGAGGGGTCTGAAGGATGCCGGTAGATCTGCAGCGGACCCCATTGAATGCCTGGCACCGTGGGCACGGCGGACAGATGGTGGAGTTTGGCGGATGGGAGATGCCCGTTGCCTATCAAAGGGGGATCGTCGAAGAGCACCTGAGCACCCGCCGATATGGTGGGCTGTTTGACATCTCCCACATGGGCCGCTTCCTGATCCGGGGAGAGCAGGCCATTCCCTTTTTGCAGGAGGTCCTGACCAACAACGTACTGGCCTTGGATCCTGGCATGGCCCAATACACCTTGATCCCCAACCAGAGGGGCGGGGCGATTGATGATGCCTATCTTTACCGCTGGGACCAGGGTGATCGGTCAGGATCGGCAGAGTACCTCCTGGTGGTCAATGCGGCGAATAAGGAGAAAGACTGGGAGTGGTTCCAGGGACATCAAAAGAGATACCCTCACCTCTCGTTCGAGGATAAGACGGAGGAGATCGCCATGATTGCGCTCCAGGGCCCTTGCAGCAAGGAGTTCCTGGAGAAGATCCTGCAGGAAAACCACTCCCGCCTTCCCGAGCCGGGGAGGAACCGCTTGAGGGCCTGCCAGGTGGAAGGGTCCTCGGTGATGATCTCGCGCACGGGCTATACTGGGGAGCCCCTCTGCTTTGAGCTCTTCCTGCCGAGGGAGAAGGTCACGGTCCTCTGGGAGAAGATCCTCTCCCTGGGGGAGGCAGAGGGGATCGTCCCGGTGGGCCTGGGGGCGCGGGATACGCTGAGGTTGGAGGCCGGCCTTCCCTTGTATGGCCATGAATTGGGATTGGATGCGGAGGGAGAGGAGATCCCCATCTATGCCGTTCCCTCCTGCGGGTCAGCGGTGAGCTTTTCTCCCCTGAAGGGGGATTTCATCGGTAGGGAGGCCTTGAGACGCCAATTCGAGGAGGTGAAATCGAGGGTCCAGGGAGATCTCCAGCCGCCCAAGGAGGAACGGGTCATCCGCAAGAGGATGGTGCCGGTTGCCATCCTGGGCCAGGGCATTGCCAGGCAAGGGTCTGAGGTCTTCGTGGGAGAAGAAATGGTGGGGTGGGTGACGAGCGGGACCATGATCCCCTATTGGAAATTCCCGGCCCAGGGGCTCCTGTCCAGACCATCCCCGGAGAGAGGGATGAGAGCGATTGCCCTGGCCTATCTCGATGCGGATTCGAAGAAGGGGCAGAAAATGGAGGTCCGGCAGAGGGGAAGGTCTTTGAAAGGGGTTATCGTGGAGAGGCACCTCTCCCTGGAGGCCCCGCCCTATGCCCGGCCCCTCCTGGTCAATGAGACTCCTTCAAAAAGACTGGATTCAGGAGGGGGGTCTGGTTTAGAGGATTCGGCAAGGAAGTTTATGGATCGGGTGATCCAGAATACCCACTGGCGACAGAAAGAGACCATCAACCTCATCCCCTCAGAGCAGACCCCCTCCGCCCTGGTTAGATCTCTTGCCATGGCAGATCCCTCGGGTCGTTACGCCGAGCACCGCCTGCTCAAGGCCCTGGGGGAAGAGGTCTTCTATTATCAGGGGACGAGATTGATCGCGGAGGTGGAGGCAGATCTGGCCAAGGAGCTTCGGGACTTCCTCGGGTGCTCGGAAGTAGAGATACGCCTGATCAGTGGTCAGATGGCCAACACGGCAGCCTTCGGGGGATTGGTGGATTTCCTCAACCGCGGAGACCGCAAGAGCGAGCCCCGCCGGATCCGAAAGGTGATGAATCATCATCTGGGGAAGGGGGGCCACCTCAGCGCGCAGTCGATGGGCGCGCTGAAGGATTTTGTGGCCATCGATCCTTGGACCGACCGGCCGGCGGTCGTCCATTTCCCGGTGCGGGAAGAGAATCCCTACCAGATCGACCTGATAAAGGCCGGGGAGCTGATCGAGCGACACCGCCCGGAGTTGATCCTCCTGGGCAAGAGCATGATCCTCTACCAGGAGCCGGTAAAGGAGATCGCCCAGATGATCTCCGGGATGAGGCCGAGGCCGATCCTCCTCTATGACATGGCCCATGTGTTGGGCCTCATCGGCCCCCTCTTTCAAGAGCCCTTCGCGGAAGGAGCTGACCTGGTGACCGGCTCCACCCACAAGACCTTTTTCGGCCCGCAGAGGGGGATCATCGCGAGCAATATGGGAGAGGAAACGGAATACGCCGATCTCTGGAAGGCCATTACCCGTCGGGCCTTTCCGGGGAGCGTCAGCAATCATCATTTGGGGACGCTCATCGGCCTCCTCATGGCGGCCTACGAGATGAATACCTATAAATGGGATTATCAGCGGGCCACCCTCTCCAATGCCCGGGCCTTTGCCTTGGCCCTGAAAGAGGCGGGATTGAAGGTGGAGGGGGATCCCGGGAGGGGATACACCGAGACCCACCAGGTGATCCTGCGGGTCGGCTATGGAAAAGGGCCGGAGATGGCGCAGCGGTTGGAGGAGAACAACATCATCGTCAACTATCAGGCGTCGCCAGATGATGAGGGCTTCACTGCGGCCAGCTGCCTGCGGATGGGGGTGCAGGAGATGACCCGCTTCGGGATGGGGAAGGAGGACTTCTGCCAATTGGCCGAACTCATGAGCGAGGTGATCCTGCGCGGGGCGAGGGTGGCGCAGGAGGTCGCTCGCTTCAGAAAGAGATTCACCGAGATGAGATATTGCCTATCTGAGGAGCAGACCGCCTCCTGGATGGCCCAGCTCATGGCAAATGCATAGCGGGCGCAACCCCGGGAGCAAACCTCTTCTGAGGCGAGGGATTACAGAGACTCACCTATTGCGAAAAGGATAGGGGAAGGATTGAGTGGGCCTGGAGGGGGTGAGGGATCGTACCTCCCCGAAACAAGGATTCTCCAGAGTTTATTTTGACATCTTAAACTTGATTATAGTAATATACCAATAACAGGTTGATACCAATGGACACAAACCTGAGAAGACCCACGCTCCTCCTCTCCTACGCCAACCGGGCCATTGGCGCATTGCTGATCTTGGGGGCCCTTTTCTTCACCCGGGACATCATGTCCCTTTTCATGGTGAAGGAGAAGAAGGCGAAGGAACCCTGGACGCAGGGGCAGCGGGGTGACACCCAGAGGGGTTTGCAGGATTACGCGTCGATCTTGAAAAATAACCCCTTCGGAATCTCAGGGGAGGAGCTGAAACGCATCTCCCCTTCTTCCCCTTCCGCTGGCCCGACGTCACCTCCGGTGGAGTTGTCCCTGATTGGCACGGTCTCCGGACCCAAGGGATGGGGCTATGCGATCTTTTCTGATAAATCAGGCAATCAGGAAGTGTTCATGGAGGGCGATTCGGTATTTGGCATGGGGAGACTGGATCAGGTGAGGAAGGACCGGGTGTTGATCAAACAGGGTGGAAGGCAGGTGGAGATTCCCCTGATGGAGATGGCCTCGATCAAGGGTTTGATCAGGCCACAACCATTGGAGATCGGCCACTCCCACGCCGTCCAACAGACAGGCAGCGAGTCCTATGTCTTCAACAAGAAGATGGTGTTAAAGGCCATAGAAAACCCGAGTCAGATCATGACCGAGGCGCGGCTTCTGCCTAATATCTTGGAAGGAAGGCAGCAAGGGTTTGTCTTGACCGAGATGAAGCCAGGTGGTATCTACCAGAGCATCGGCCTTCAGGATGGAGATGTGCTGTTGCGGATCAACGACTTCGATATCTCCTCACCCGAATCCGCCCTTCAGGCCTTCACCGCCCTCAAGGGGATGGATGTGGTCCAGTTGGATATCATCCGGGATGGGACGCCGATGACACTGACCTATCGAATTCAATAGGAGAGGGAGAGGGCCGCCTTGACCTGGAAAAACCTTAAGGATCTGCGAGATTTGGCGCATCATCCATCCATGATCGGCTGCTGCCTGGGGCTTCTCCTCACCCTCGGGCTGCAGCTCTCCGGGGTCGGGATTGGCTTCGCGGAAAAGAAAAGGGAGGAGAAGGTTGCCCCTGCGGGGCAGAAGGAGGAGAGGGTATCCCCGGCTGCGAAGAAGGATGAGAAGGTCACGATTCACTTCGTGGATGTGGACCTCTCCACGGTGGTCCGGTTCATCAGCGAGATCACGGGGAAGAATTTCATCTTCGATGAGAGGGTCAGGGGAAAGATCTCCATCATCGCCCCTTCCCGGCTTTCGGTGAATGAGGCCTTCAACCTCTTCACCTCGGTGCTTGAGCTCAAGGCGTTCACCGTCGTTCCCTCCGGAGAAAATATCTACAAGATCATCCCCTCGGTCGAGGCAAAGCAACGGGGTATACTGCGGACGGTTACAGAGAGGCTGCCGGTCAATGAGAGCTATGTGGCAAGGCTGATCCCTCTCAAGTTTATCCCGGCGGAGGAGGCACTCAGATTCCTTACCCCCTTGATCTCCAGGGATGGCCATATCTCGGTCTTCGGTCCCGGCCAGATCCTCCTCGTGGTCGATTCGGGGTTGAACATCGAAAAGATCCTCTCCATCGTGCAATCCATCGACCAGCAATCGGTGGGAGAAAAGCCGGAGATCGTTCTCCTCAAGCATTCAGGCGCCGAGTCCGTGGCCAAGATCCTCAATGATGGCCTGAGCAAGGGAAGGTCCAGGGGCGTTCCTGGTCCGCCAGGATCAGAGGAGGGGGCGGGGGCGATTGCCGACCCCAGACTGAATGCGGTCGTCCTCCTCGGCGGCAAGGGGATGAAGGAATCGATGAAGGGCCTGATTGCACTCATCGATGTCCCGGCGCGCGAGGCCCAGGGAAGGATCAATGTCTATTTTCTGGAGAATGCCGACGCGACCGAATTGTCCAAGGTCTTAGAGGGGATTCTCAAGGGCATTCAGCCGGCAAGACAGGCGGCCATGGGGGCGCCCAGCCCTCAGGTTACCCCCTTTGAGTCGGCAGCGGGCATCTCCATCACCCCGGACAAGGCCACCAACTCGCTGGTGATCGTGGCCTCGCCGGCCGATTATCAGAACCTCCTTCCGGTCTTGAAGCAGCTCGACAAGAGGAGGAATCAGGTCTTTGTGGAGGCGATGATCACCGAGGTCTCCATTGATAAACTCCTGGAATTAGGGGCGAAGTGGCGGGGTGTGGTCACCAAGGACGGAAAGCCGATCTTCGTCGGTGGAGTTGGGCAGGTGGACAGTTCCACGATTCAATCGATCCTCACCGGATTGACCGGGCTGGCGCTCGGTGGCATCGGCAATTACTTCACCATACCCGGGGACCTGATGGCGGGGGCCACTGGGACCTCCGAAAATGTGACTTTTCCGGGACTGGCGGCCATTTTCAGCCTTCAAGAATTCAAGGGCGCAGTCAATATCCTCTCCACCCCCCAGATCCTCACCTCGGACAACAAAGAGGCGGAGATCGTGGTGGGCGAGAATGTCCCATTCATTACCCGGCGAGAGTCTGACCCCACCCGCCCCCAGTCGGTGTTCAGCAGCATCGAGCGAAAGGATGTGGGGATCACCCTGAAGATCACCCCCCAGATCACCGAGGGGGACTATGTCAAGCTGGACATCTACCAGGAGATATCGGCGGTCAAGCAGGGGTCGGAGAATATCGTCATCTCGGTGGGCCCCACGACGACCAAACGCTCCACCAAGACCTCGGTGGTGGTGAAGGACCGACAAACGGTGGTGATCGGGGGCCTCATGCAGGAGAGGACCGAGGAGTCCGTGACAAAGGTCCCGCTCCTGGGGGATATCCCGGTTTTGGGATACCTTTTCAAATTCAAGAGCGTCAACAAGAAGAAGACCAACCTCCTGGTGTTCATCACCCCCCACGTGATCCGAGAGGCGGAAGGCCTCGCCCAGATCGCCGAGGACCGGATAGAGAGCTTTCCCGAGATCAAGCAACTCCATTATGTGGAGGGAGAGCTTTTTGTCAAGTTCAAGGAAGAGATACCAGAGGAAAAGGCGCAGACCCTCATCTCGCAGCAGGGGGCCTCGATGAAGAGGTTCTTGAAGTATATCAAGGTCTATCAGATCAAGCTCCGGGAGGGGCAATCGGTGGAGGAGGCAATCAAAGATTACTCGGCGATGCGCGAGGTGCAGTATGCGGAGCCGAACTTCCAGATCAAGCTGCAGGACAGGAGAGAGAAATGAGGGGAGCGGAAGGGGGGCCTGCCGGAGGAAAGGCGACGGCAGCGCCGCCTGACAGATTGCCGAATCGAACCTCGAAAGAGATGGAAGCGATAGAGGCCATCAAAGATGAAGAGGTAGAACTCTCCCTGGTGGAGGAGGTCCCTCTCTCCTTTGCCAAGGGCAATATGATCATGCCCTTGAGAAGGGAAGATGGATATCTCTTGGCTGCGGTGGCCGATGAGAAGGGGATTTTGGCCTTGCGGGATCTCTCTCAGCACTTCGGCCTCCGGCCGCTGCCCTTCAGTGCCACCCCGGGGGTGGTGCTGGATGCCATTAACCGCTTCTACGGGAAGATGGGGTCGGCCGAAGAGGTGATGGGAAATATCGCCGGCGAAGACCTCTCCTCCGTCGCCTCGGAATTCGAAAAGCCGAGAGATATCCTGGAGCTGGCAGAGGAGGCGCCGATCATCCGGCTCTTGAATGCCATCCTCCAGCAGGCGGTGAAGGAGCGGGCCTCCGACATCCATATCGAGCCTTATGAAAAGGAGATCCAGGTGAGGTTGCGGGTGGATGGGATATTGCACTCGGTCCTCCACCCTCCCCGGATCATACAGGATGCCTTGATCAGCCGGGTGAAGATCATGGCCAACCTCGATATCGGAGAAAAGAGGCTTCCGCAGGATGGCCGCATCAGACTTCTCATTGGTGGGAGGGACATCGATATCCGGGTCTCCATCCTTTCGACCTCCTTCGGGGAGAGGGCGGTTCTGCGGTTGCTGGACCGCAAACAGGGAGTGATTGGCCTCTGGGAAGTTGGCCTCAGCAAGGAAGACGGCCAGCGCGTGGAAGAACTGCTGCACAGAACCCACGGCATCCTGCTGGTCACCGGCCCTACGGGCAGCGGAAAGACGACCACCTTGTATGCCGCATTAAACCGAATTCATGTCGATGAGATCAATATCCTGACCGTGGAAGACCCCGTTGAATACCAATTAAGGGGGGTGGGGCAGATCCAGGTGAGCCCCAAGATCGGCTTGACCTTCGCGGCCGGCCTCCGTTCCATCCTGCGGCAAGATCCGGATGTGATCATGGTGGGCGAGATCAGGGATATTGAGACGGCAGAGATCGCAATCCAGGCCTCCCTTACTGGCCATCTGGTCCTCTCCACCCTCCATACCAATGATGCCGCCTCCGCGGTCACCAGGCTCATCGATATGGGGGTTGAACCCTTCCTGGTCGCCTCCTCCCTGATGGGCGTCCTCGCCCAGAGGCTGGTGAGGGTCACATGCCCTCACTGCAAGAAGCCGTATCCACCCACCGAAGAGGAGGCAAAGTACATCTCCGCCTCCATCCTCTACCGGGGCGGAGGATGCGATCGGTGTAATGGCAAGGGCTATCTGGGGAGGACCGGGATCTTCGAGCTCCTTCTGATCAATGGCGATATCCGACAGATGATTACCCAGAGGACCGACTCCCAGACGATCAAGAATCTGGCGGCGGCAAAGGGAATGAGGACCCTGAGGGCCGATGGGTTCGAGAAGGCCAGAGAGGGCATTACCACCATTGAAGAGGTCCTGAGGGTGACGCAGAAGGACGTCATTGAGGCGTAAGCGGCAATTCATCCCTGTCGAGGAGCGCGATGCCCATATTTCAGTATAAGGGATATAAGGCCAATGGCTCTCCCGCCACCGGCACCCTCGAAGCCGATGGGCCGCAAGACGCTATCCTGAGGGTCAAAGAGCTCGGAATCTACCCCAAAGGGGTGAGCGAGTACCTCCGGGGAGAGAAGCGATGGCTCTTCCGCCGGTCGGACAGCGCCCTCCTCCCTCATATTACCAGACAGCTTTCGACCCTCCTCGCCTCGGGCGTGCCTTTGATGGAGGCACTCAAGTCACTCTCCGATGAAAACAGAGGATCCTGGAGAGGGCTCCTGGTGGCGCTGAGAGAGCGGGTGGCCGGGGGGGCGAACCTGTCACGGGCGATGGAGGGCCATAAAGAGGTCTTTCCCGAGTTTTACATCAACATGATCGCGGCGGGCGAACAGAGTGGAACCCTGGATAAGGTCCTGGTGAGGCTCGCGGATTATCTGGAAAGGCAATCTGCCATCAGGGCCAAGATCCGGATGTCCATGATCTACCCCACCTTTATGATCGCCACCGGCTTTGTGGTGATGTCCTTCCTTTTTACCTTCGTTATCCCTAAAATCGTCAAGATCTTCGAGGACACCAAGGCCGCCCTCCCCTTGGTTACCGTCGTCCTCATCTGGACAAGCCACCTATTCCTCAACTACTGGTGGGCGATCATTGGCCTCTTGGTGGCCCTTTCTTTGGGGGTCAGGAGGCTGCAGAAGAGGCACCGGCAATTCCTCGACGGGATGAAACTCAAGATCCCGGGCCATGTCATGCAGAACCTTTACATCGCCCGCTTTTCCCGGACCCTGAGCTTTCTCTTGGGGGGTGGATTGCCGATGCTGAAGGCACTTGAACTCTCGGCCAAATCCCTGGGCAACCTCTTCCTCGAAAAAAGGATCATCGAGGTCACCAAGAGGGTTGCGGAGGGGGCAAGGCTGTCTGCATCTCTGGAGGGGTTTCCTCCAGTCCTCCTGCAATTGATTGCCACGGGTGAGAAGAGCGGGAAGCTGGAGGAGGTCTTGGACAAGGCAGCAGACTCCTACGAGGAGGAGTTCGGCCGCAGGATTCAGAGGGCCTTGTCCTTGCTGGAGCCCTTGATGATCATCTTGATGGCGGCGGTGGTCGGTTTCATCGTTCTCGCCGTCTTGCTGCCTATGTTCCAGTTGAATCAGCTGATCAAATAAGGGATTGGGCCATTGGCATCGGGCCCCGACGGGGATTCCACCCCAAAGGGGAGGGGAGTGATCTGGAGGAGGAATGATGAAGATATATAAGGCTTGCAATCCTCGCCGCCTTGCTGCGGGGGGCTTCTACGATTTTAATCCTGTGGAGGAGGGAGGAAGGATCATCGGACCGCGCCTTGGCGCTGGCCATGGGGGCTTCACCCTCTTGGAGATCATCGTGGTGGTCTTCATACTGGCCCTGCTGGCAGCGATTGTCACCCCGAAGATCATTGGCCGGACCGATGATGCCCGGATCACCGAGGCCAAGGTGCAAATAAGGAATTTCGAGACGGCACTGAAATTATTTAGGCTGGATAATGGCTTTTACCCGGCCACCGAACAGGGACTGGAAGCGCTGATAGAAAAGCCGACCATCGGCCGGATGCCCAATAACTATCGTGACGGTGGTTACCTGGAACAGAAGAGGATCCCGGCTGACCCCTGGGGGAATCCCTATGTTTATCTCTCGCCGGGGCTCCACGGGGACCTGGACATCCTTTGCTACGGGGCAGATGGCAAGGAGGGCGGCGAAGGAAAGGATGCAGACATCACCAACTGGAATATCCAATAGCCGGGCGATCCGAAGAGGGGGGGAGGAGGCATTTTCCGGCCCCAGGGTCCCTGACGGTTTCCTCGCTCCTCGCCCCTCTCTGGAGGGCGGCTTTACCCTCCTGGAGCTTATCGCCACCCTATTTATCGTCTCTTTGCTGGTGGCCATCATCCTGCCCTCTTTCTTGGGGCACGAAGAGAAGGAATTAAAATCTGAGGCCCGCAGGATCGCCTCGGTGCTGAGGTACTTGAACGACAGTTCCATCTCCTCCAAGAAGACCTATCATTTGAAGGTTAATCTGCAACAGGACACGATTTCCTGGAAGGGTCCTGAGGGGGAGCGGACAGAGGAATTCAGGAGCCTTGCGAGCATCGAGCTTGAGTCGAAAGGCGAGGTTAGAGAGGGAGAGGTGATCGTCTTTTTTGGCCCCTTGGGGATTCAGGAGAACCTTGCGATCCACCTGCGGGAAAAGGGGAAGGGGATGATCGTAGGGTTGAATTCGATGAGCGGAAGGGTAAAGATCATTCCAGAGACAACCTGAGGGCAGTCACCGCTGCCTCCCCTGGTCCCGCACGTATCGGGCCCTCTTTAGTCACGGGATTTCCACACACCATGCCTCGTGGGCCTCAAAAGGAGAATCAGGACCTGCCTCAGCACGCCTCTCGCTTCGAGACCTTCCCGATCCACCCAGTCCCTCCCCCCTTGAAGTATTCAAGAGAAAGGCTTGCTTACGAGCCGGACATGAAATCTCACCCTCGCACCGCTGGCTTTACCCTCCTGGAGGTCATGATCGCCCTGGCCATCGTAGGGGGGCTGCTGGTCACCCTCATTTATACCTTGAATTATCACCTGGGCATTGCCGAAAGGCAGACAACCCTTACGATTGGCTCGATGCTGGCCAAGGAGAAGATGGCTGATATGGAGAGGAATCCGGGCAATACCAAGGGTGAGTTTCCTGAGCCCTACTCTGATTTTCGATACGCCACCGGCATAGAAAGGTCCAATTTTCCAGGGATGTCGGAAATGCATGTCACGGTGAGCAGTGGCAAAGAAAAGGTCGAGCTGGTGGAGTTGATCCGGAATGAATAGGGAAGATCTCAAACCGCGGTTTCAGGCTGTCCATTCCCCATGCAGGGCGGGAGGGGAGGGGCCACCAACTCTTGGCCCAGGAGGATTCACCCTCTTGGAGGTGCTCCTTGCCTTCGCCTTGCTCTCTGTCGTCCTGGGGGCAATCTATAGCACCTTTTTCCTATCTCATAAGGCAATGGAAGGAATGGACGAATCGCTGGTGAGACTTCAGGAGTGCCGGATGGTGATGGAGCGCATGGGCAGGGAGGTGGAGTCCCTCTCTTACCCCGAGAAGAATATCGGCCCGGTCTTTAAGGTGGAGGACAGGGATTCTTTGGGCAAGCAGGCATCAAGATTCAGCTTTCAGGGATTTTCTCCCCTGCGGCCGGGCCTCTTGGCCATCTCCTATTATGTCGAAGAGAGAGAGGGGAAACTGATCCTCTGCAAGAGGATGAATTCCAGCTATAGAACGAGCCCCGAGGAACAAGGGGTGGAGTTGGTGGAGGGGCTGGAAGGCTTCTTGGTCGAGGTTCGAGATGGGGACCGATGGCTCAAGACCTGGGACCTCTCCGACACCAAGAAGACCCCCGAGGAGGTTAAGATCACCCTCACGGTCCGATTGAAAGAGAGGCAGATCTCCCTTTTGGCAACAGCCAGGCCCCAGATCGGAAGGAAGGTCTGAGGTGCAGATGCAAAAACCCTCGCTCAGATTCAAGGAAGGGGTGAAGGTCCCTCGCAGGTCACCTGGCTTCCCGGGCCTTGCCCGGCACCGGGAGGCGATCGGCAATGCCCGGGGAATGGTGCTGGTGTTGACCCTCTCTGTGATGGCCATTATTACGGCGATGGTGGTCGAGTTTTCCTACGGCGTTTACATCAGCAACCAGGCCCTTTACAACTTCCAGAGCGCCCAGCGGCTTTCCCTGATGGCCAAATCGGGGGTGAGATTGGCAGCACGGACCCTCTCCGAGAACGCCCAGCAATACCCCTACACCTATCCTGGGGCCTCCGAGGTGTCCCACCAGGGCTTTTTTAAAGACTCCCCGGGGGTGGTGACCCTTCGCATCGAGGATGAGAATTCCAAATTTAATGTCAACTCCCTCCTCTATCCCAACGGGATTTTGAATGAGGAGGCCTTCCACCAGTTCGTCGGGCTCCTCGGGGCATTGGGCCTCAACCCCTCCATTGCTGGCCGGGTCGTGGACTGGATCGATCCTGACCAGGAGCCGAGGCTGCCCGATTCGGAGAAGGCATCGAAGGACCTGAGCCTGGACAGCCTGGATGAGATGCTCCTGATCCCCGGCCTCGACCGGGCAGTCTACGAAAAGCTGCTCCCCTATATCACCATCTACGGTAACGGGATGATCAATATCAATGGGGCGGAGGTCCCGGTGCTCATTTCCCTCTCTGATGCCATCAACAAAGAGATGGCAGAGCGGATCCTCAATTTCCGTAAGGTGGCCCCTTTTGAGAAGGCTGAAGAGATCGTCAAGGTGGCCGGTTTTGAGGTGATTGGCCAATCCCTGATGGGCCGCATTACCGTGAAGGGCGACGCCTTTCGGGTCATCGCCACTGCGGGCGAGGACGATTGGAAGAGGATCATCGAGACCGTCCTCACCCTCTCTGAGGGCCAGGCGACCATCAGATACTGGAAGGAGTTTTGAGGGACCGGCCTCCCCCGCCTTCAGCATCTTACACCTGGGGCGAGGCCTTGATCCCCCTGGGGACATGAAGAGATTCCTCATTATTGGCATGATGGGCGGCGTCCTTGTGTTTGGCCTATGGTTTGTGGCCATCCCGGAGGGGACCCTCGTTCGCCTCATTGAAGGCTCATTAGGGGGTCGAGACCTCTCGGTGGAGGTGGTTGGCCTGAAGAAGGGCCTATTTTACAATTTCACCTCCCAGGAGGTGGTCTTGAAGCGAGCGGATACCAAGCTCTTGTCCGTGGAACATGTGGCGGCCAGGATTCATCCCCTCTCGCTCTTTCTTATGCGGCCGAGCCTCTCCTTTCGCGGGGAGATGGGTGGGGGGCTCATAGAGGGCAGGATAGACCGGAGGAAGGGCGGAAATCAGGCCTGGGTCCGCTTTGCTGAATCAAAGATAGGGGAGGCACCTCTCTTGGCCACCTTGGGTTTCAGCGGCCAAGGGATGCTCTCCGGGGAATTGGCCCTGGTCAATGGGTCCGGAGATCTCAGGTTTTCCATCGAGGGGGTGCAGCTTCAGGGCAGATCCCTTTATGGGGCTATGATCCCTTGGGATTTGTTTGAGCGGGCCCAGGGCGTCCTGACCATCGAAGGAGACAGGATCTATATCCGCTCTTTTTCCCTGGAGGGGAGAGGCCTCTACGCCAGGGTGAGGGGAGAGATCAGGCGCCAGGCCCTGGATTTGAAGGTGGAGGTCATGCCGGATCCTTCTCTGGCGGCAGACAAATCCCCCCGCCTTTCCCTCATAGCGCCCTTCAAGGTCTCTCCCGGCTACTATGTGATCCCGATCAAAAGCGATCTCCCCCTCGACCCTTGAGGCTCGATTGGCCTGGAAGGGCGAGGGGCCAAAGAAGGGTCGTCGTGGGCAAGGACCGCCTCCTCATTTCCTGGTGAAGAGGGCAACGGTCAGGGAGACATCGAGCAGGTCGGGGTTTTCGAAGGTTTTTTTGATGGTGATCTTCTTCGCTGCCAGCATCACCTGGGCCTGCCGCATCCGATAAAGGAGATTGACCAACTCATTCAGATTGGCCTTTTCGATCTGCACCTCGACCTTCTCCTCCCTCAAGCCCTCTGCAACCTCCCTCTGCCCAATGACCTTGACGGACCGGATCTTTCCTCCTAATCCCAAAGAGGAGAATATCTCGTTCAGGGCGTTGGTGACGCCATCCATCCTCCTTAGGGAGATCCTCTGCTCGAGGGAATCGCTGCGCTCTTTGAGCGAGCGATACTCGCTCCTCAATTGGGAGAACTCGGCAAAGCGCCTTTGGGAGGCAAGAAGCTCCCTCTGGGAGGACTTCTCCAGGAGAAAGGCGGGGAGGATGAGGATATAGAGCAGCAGGGCAGCCAGGACGGTGACCGTCTTGGCACGGGAGCCCTTGGCACGTAGATGGTCTGAAATCCAGGAGGGGAGGCGATCCCATTTCATCAGCTCATCCCCTTGGCCAGGGCCGTAAAGAAGAACTTGCCCTCGTTGGTCGGCTTGATCTCAGAGATGGAGAGGTCCTTCAACATCTCCTTCAGTTTCCCCTTTGCGCGGTCGATATCCTCCATAGAGCTCGCCTCCCCCTTGAGGGTGATGAGGCCCTGGTCCAGGCTCACCTCGAAGAAGACCACGCCCGGGGTCGGCCTTTGCGAAAAATCCAGCAAGAACTGCAAGGGGTCCACATCCATCAGGGCATCAGCCTTCGCCTGGATCTCCTTCAAATGGGATTTTAGCAGCAAGAGCTCATCGGTGATTCGTTTCTCCCCGGGGAAAAGGGCCACATACTGGCTTCTCTGCTCCTTCCGCAGGGAGGAGGTTTCCCTGCGGGCAGCCACGGTGCGGAGGGTCAGGTCGAGGTGGATGATGAGGGCAAAGAGCAGGGAGAGGGCCACGGTAACCTTCAGGGCCTTGCCCATCTTCTCGGCATGCTTGGTGTAGGCGAAGGGCCCGGTGCGGAGATTGATGGAGGGGGCCAGGAGCTCCGCTTTGGCGAAAGCTACCCTCTCTTCAGACTCGAGGGCGACGGGGTGCATGAGGGCCAGGGCGGCCTCTTCTGCCCCAACCTGGGCCAGGGCCCGCAGGTCCAGGCAGGTGACGACTTGAGGATCGATCCCCTGAGAGGCGAGCCTCGCCAGGATTCCCTTCAGGATCTCCCTCCGGATGTAGGGGACCAGGACCTCGAAGGCTCCATCAGAGCCTCCCAGGACCATGGCGTCGAAGACCACGCCCTCCAGCCCCTCCATGATCAGGCCCTCCAGCTCGAAGGGGATGACCCCCTGCAGCCTCTCCCGGTCGGAGAAAGGGAGGCGCATGAGCCTGAAGCTCAATAGCCCCAAGGGGAGGCCCAGATAGAACTCTTTGATGCCCGCAAGTTGCGCGGGCGAGGGGCGACCTTCCCCCTCCGGGGCTTCCAGGACCCTCTCCAATTCGTAGCCGCGGGAGACCTTCTTGAAGAGATAGATGGAGAGGGGCTCCGTTGCCTCCTCTTGAGCACCTGCGGCCGCCGACGGGGAAGGTCCGTGGGTCTCTGTGTCTCTCAGATCGATGAAGGCGACTCGCTTCATCCGCCTTGCCTTTCTCCGGTCCTCATGTGCATCCTGGTCCGATCCCCTTTCCCTTTGCCCCTCACAGATATTACAAAAAGGGGCGGGAGGCAACGAAAATCTCGCCCCATTGTAAGTCAGAGAAGAGAGGGAGGCAATGGGGAAGCGAGGGCTGGTTCAGGCCCCTGCAAAAGAAAAGGGGCCAGGGGATTTCCCCCCTGGCCCCTTCGAGGTGATCATCCGCCACGCTTAAGGAATGTCAGCTTGACAGAGGTTCTTGCTGGTCCAGGTGTAGGTGGTGCCGCTCTTGACTATGTCCCCCACATACCAGTAGCGCTGGGTGGTGCAGGCGGTGGCGCCCGGTCTGTAGAAGTGTCCGCTGAGGGCGGATGCCCCCTTGTAGACCTGGACCGAAGCGGCCGACCCGGAGTAGGTCGGGTACCAATAGCTGGAAGGATACCGGTCCACGTAGACCTTGTAGGTCCCATCGGCCGCACTGCCCCCGACCACGATGGTCTCCATGGGGATCAGATAACCGGCATCGTCTGTGCCGGCGGAGTCACGAGGGTAGTAGCAGTACGGGCTTTCGAGCAGGTCCCCGCGATTGTCATAGTTGATCACGCTGCCGGAGGGCTGCTTGACCATCAGGTCGAATTCCCAGCCCAGGCAGGAGCCGGTGCAGCCGGTGGCCGGGATCACCGGCTGGATCTTGTTCCAGTCCAAGAGGATGGTCACATCCGAGCTCGACCGGGACTTGGGCAGGGCATCCATATACGGGCCACGGAGGGTCCCGGCGGTGATGGTGATGGGATAGCGCATATAGGTGGAGATGTACCCGGACTTCGTCGCATAGAGATTGTGTGAGGAGCCCGCGGTCAGCCCGCTGGTGATCTCATAGGAGCCGCCCCGGTTGGTCGCATCCGAGCCTTCCGAGGTGGTGCCATATCGCAGATGAACCGTCGCCCCGGTCGTGCTGGGGCTGGGCGCCTTTCCGGTCCAGGGGTCGAGGGCGTAACCCACGACGCCGGTCTCCTCGGTGCCGCCGAGGATCGCCCTCCTCACATCCACCCGGTGGGTGGTGGCGGGAAAGCCGCAGGAGATGTGCCTGCCGTAGGCGAGCAGCCGGCTGACCAGGGTGTCCCGCGTGAGGGTGGTGATCTGTCCCCAGACCAGGGCCGCGGCCCCGGCCACGATCGGCGTGGCCATGGAGGTCCCGGACATGGGAGCAAACCCGGCCTCGGGCAGGGTGGAATAGATCTGCCATCCGGGCGCGGCGATGTTATATTGAGTTGAGGCGGCGGCGGGGCTGAAGTTGGAGAACCAGGCCCGGCAGTCCACATAATCGGTGGCCATGACCCGGAGCGCCGTGTCTGGATCCGCCCCGGGATAGGCAGAGGCGGTGCTGGTGGTATTGTCATTGCCCGCGGCGGCCACCAGGACCATCCCCACGCTCTTGATAGCGTCCACCTGAGTGGCGATCAGGGCGCTGGAGGGCCCGCCCAGGCTCATGCTCACCACCTTGACGTTCGGGGTGAAGCTGGTGCGGTAGTTCCGGGCATACTCCATCCCGGCCGCCACATCGAAATAGCTGCCGGATCCGGACCCATCCAGGACCTTGATTGCCAGGATCTTGCAGTTGGGGCATACCCCCTCGCCGTAGTCGCCATTCGCAGATTTGGCGCCGATGATCCCGGCGCAGTGGGTGCCGTGGCCGTTGTCGTCCATGGGGTCGTAGTTGTTGGCCACGCAGTTTTTGCCCAGATAGACCTTGCCGGAAAGGTCCGGGTGGGTGTAGTCCACGCCGGTGTCGATCACCGCCACGGTGGGCGGGGTAGCAGAGAGGGCCGGCAGGGCCGCGGTCTTACGGATCACCGTGTGGTGCCACTGATAGCCGGTCCCCACATCCGAGGAGACGGACTGGATGGCCAGGTCACCCTTGGCCTTCGCTGCGCGATCGCAGCCGCCGCACTTGCTTTCCGGAAGCTTGGGCGGGGGGGAGAGGCGCACGATCGCGTTCCTCTCCACAAAGGCCACATCGGATCGCTTCAGGAGCCCTGCCACGCCGTTCACGGCATCCTGTTCCGAGGAGAACTCCAAGAGGACCGCCCCCTGGATCTCCTTGGCCACGCGGACCCCGGCCTTGGAGACGGCCAGCTTGATCTCGTTGATGTTCATGCCCGGCTTCAGGCCCACGATCAGCTGGCCCGCCACGAAGTCTTTGCCAGGAACCAGGCCAGGCTCGAAGCCATAGCCGAGCCTCTGGTCTGCCCCCATGGCCAGGGATGTGGCCAGCAGGAGCAGCGCCATTGCCATTACGCCAATCAGAAATTTCTTTCTCATTTTGGAAATACCCTCCTTTTTTCATCATGAGTGGATTCATGCCTGGTATCCACGTCGCTCATCCGTTGGTTGATTTATGGGAGCTCCTCCACCTCCTTTCGAATGACCTCCCCGCGGAGGTCCCTGGCCTTACCAGGCAACATCCCGCCAGTTTCACAAAGGGAGGGTTGGCGGGTTCCAGAAACAATGTCTCTCGGCCCTATGACCGAGAAATCTGTCGTGAGTCCACTTCCCTGATGTGGTCTCGATGGTCTTCGCCGAGGCGATTCGGTCTATCATTCCGATTCTGGATCATTTTCTTCGGCCGGCGGCTCCGGGGCGATGCCCCCGTCCGTGGCTTGGATCTCCTCAGGCGATGGTCCCGGGCCGGGGACCTCCCCCGCTCCAGACAGAATCTTCTCGATGGAGGGGCCCGCCCCCTGTTCGAGGATCAATAGCCGGGTTGGCCTGATCTTTCCCTGACCGTTCGATTCTTCGAGGATTGCGTAATTGATGCGTGCCAGGATCTTCTTGAGTCCCTGGGGGAGGGGAAGGCCGGAGAAGCTCAGGTTTACCGGGACATTGAGGCCCTCCAGACCGCGGATGACCAAGCCTGTCTGACGAGATACCTTCAAGAGGACCTGGGAGAGAGGGATGCCCTCTGCCTGAACGCTGAGGAGCTCGTGCCTCCACTCCACTCTGAATGGTCTTTCCTGGGGCTGAGGTTGGGCCAGAGCAGTTGAGATTTTGCCGAGGCTGATGCAGGACAAGAGGCCGATCGCAGCCCAGCAGATCTTGCTCCACCTGGATATTCCCACCTGCCGCCCCTCACCTCTCTACCGGGGGCCCTGCCTCGGGTATTCGATATTACCCCTGACCTCCAGCCAGGATCAGTCTCTCGCAAAAGAAGGCTTTTGTCAATAAAAAAATTGAAGAGGCGACCTCCCCTTCTTAATCTATCCATCCCAAGGCCGAAGAGCAGGTAAGGAAAGGAAGGTCGGCGCAGGCTCAGGAGAGAATCCGCAGGAACTCTTGCAGTTGGGAGAAATCGCGGAGGAGATAGGTTGGCCGGTGCCTCCGCAGCTCCTCCAAGGACTTGGTGCCCGTAGCCACGGCAATGGTCAAGGCCCCGGCCCTCTTGCCCGCCTTAATGTCCAGGGGGGTGTCCCCGATGACGAAGGAAAGGTGCTGATTGGGGCCTCCTCCCACCAGGCCCTTTCCCCTTTCGATGGCCAGGGCCACGATGCGCGGGCGGTCTTCCGAATCGCTCCCATAAGCTCCAAAGCGGAAACAGGTGGAGAGGCCCGCCCGCCGGAGCTTGATACGGGCGCCCGGCTCCAGGTTTCCGGTGGCGATTCCCAGCAACACCTCCCTCCGCCCCGACAAATGCCGCAGGAGCTCGACCACGCCGGGGAGGACCCGGAAATTGGGGGAGGTCTGCACCTCCTCCTTTAGGAATCCAAGGTAGGCTCGAGCCATCTCCTTTAACTCCTCCTTGGTGCAATCCCGCCGGTGAAAATGAAGGAAGAGATTCCTAAGGATGGCAGGATCCGTCATGCCGGAGAAATCCCGCCCCTCCGTCGCCCCAGGAACGGCGTAAAGGAAGGAGAAGGTGCGGTCCATCGCCCGATTCCCCGCCCCTCCCGAGAGGAGAAGGGTGCCATCGATGTCGAAGAGGAGGAGATTCATGTCCACCTCACGGAGGCCTTCCTCGCCAGGCTGGTGGGACTCATGCGGCCATTACCGCCTCTATGGCGTTCAGGGCCTCATGGATATCCGGGAATGAGACATCCAAATGGGTAACACACCGGACAAGGCTCCTGGCGGTGGGATGCACCAGCACTCCGCGGTGCCTCAAGAGGGCGGCGATCTCCTGGGCGGTCTGTCCAGTGCGGGAGACATCGAAGTAGAGGATGTTAGTTTCCACCTCCGCCGGATTGATGATCACCCTGGGGATCCGGGATAGTCCCTGGGCCAGTTGCTTGGCCTTATTATGGTCCTCCTCCAGCCTTTGAAGGTGGTGGTCAAGGGCGTAGATGCCCGCCGCGGCCAAAACCCCTGCCTGTCGGGTTCCCCCGCCGACCATCTTGCGAAAGCGATGGGCCCGCTTGATGAATTCCTGCGAGCCCACGACCAAAGACCCGATCGGGCAGCCCAGTCCTTTGGAGAGGCAGACGGAGACCGAATCGAAGGGGGTGGCGTATTCGGCAGGACTCGTCTTGGAGGCGACGCAGGCATTCCACAGACGCGCCCCGTCCATGTGCATCCGCAGACCTTTGTCCGAGGCCAGATCGGCCACCTCGCGGATCTTTGTCAAGGGGAAGACCGTGCCGCCCCCCCGGTTATGGGTGTTTTCGATGACCACCAGGCGGCTTACCGGAAAATGGACATCCTCCACCCGGATGGCTGCCTCGACCTGAGCGGCATCGAAGACGCCCCGGTTCCCGGGGATGGCGAAGAACTGTACCCCGGAGATCATGGCGCCGGCGCCCCCCTCGAAGTTCATGGCGTGGGAGCTGGCCTCGATGATCACCTCGTCTCCGGGCTGGGTGTGGGCCTTGATGGCTAACTGGTTTCCCATGGTTCCCGACACCAGAAAGAGGGCGGCTTGTTTACCCAGGAGCCTGGCAGTTTTCTCCTGCAGGGCATTGACGGTGGGGTCCTCCCCAAAGACATCATCCCCCACCTCCGCCTCCAGCATAGCTTGGCGCATCTCTTGTGTGGGTTTGGTTACGGTATCGCTGCGCAGGTCAATGATCCTTCCCATGGCGTCTCACCCTTTCCAATCCGAGTCGATCCCAAGGCACCCTTTTGTATATCTCCCTCCCGATCTCCCCTCCTGATTACTCCATCCCCCTTCGTTTGTCAAGACTGGTACAGGTGGCGGGGGAGGAGGGCGGCCCCTGCTGCGAAATACCCTTGCAGGAGGTGGCGGTTTCGGGTATGATCAAGAAGGATTAGGAACACCGCATGTCCAGCTGACCGATACCGTGGGCCCCCACTTCCGGCGATTATGAGCAGATCAGGCTCGGAAAGTCAATTTCCTGCTCGAAGATGGATAAGGGAAAAGGGGCCTGGTGGGGGGTGCCTTTCCTGGAGGAGAAAGAATGCTGATCCAGCTGGAGAAAATCCTCTTTCCTACCGACTTTTCCGAGGCCTCGGAGAACGCAAAGAGGTACGCCATCTCCTTTGCCAAGGCGTTCGGAGCGCGGCTTTATCTGCTTTCAGTGGACCAGCGCATTGATATGGCCTTCCTCGATCCCCTCATCATCTATGACCTGAATGCGAATCGGGAATCTGTGCAGCAAGAGAACCTGGAGCGTCTGAGGGCGGAGATTGCCCAGCAGGGCATCGAGGTGGTGACCGAGACCCGTCGTGGCTCACCCTTCTTGGAGATCATCTCTTATGCCCAGGAGAAGGAGATCGATCTCATCATCATGGGGACCCACGGCTGGTCCGGTTTGGACCATGTGCTTATGGGGAGCACGGCGGAGGTGGTGGTGCGAAAGGCCCCCTGTCCAGTGCTTACCGTGCGTCCCGCCGTCCACGACTTCATCCGGGCCTGAGGAGGCTATCCGTGAGGATCACCCAGGTTAAGGCCCAGGTGCTCTGCGCTCCCTTGTGGGAGAATGTCTGACTCGCCTTGCCCCTTCTGCCTTGGTCAGCATCATTGAAGAGATCCTGGTGCAGCCAATGGTGTTGACCTGCGATGGCCGAGTGGAAATCCCCCAAGGGCCCGGTCTGGGCATCGAGTTGGACCCAAAGGCGCTCGACAAGTACTCTGTTCGCTGACCACCCTCCTTCATGATTTGACCAAAACCGAATCTGGAATCTGGTTCGCCTTTTCCCTTGACAGGCAGCGTTGCCGCTGGGTAGTATTTTCAAGGGAGTTAGCTCCACCAGAAAGGAAGGAGAAGACCTATGGGTAAACCTCTTTGGGTTTCCGTCTTCCTGCTGCTCCTCCTGTCCCAGGGAGGGGTCTGGGCTTCCGACCTCTCAGAGTACCATTATGCCGCCGCGACGATCAAGTGGCAAGCAGGGGATCTCCAGGGTTGCCTTGTCGACCTGTGGGTCGCCGCCTCGGAGGACCCGAACAACCCAGACATTCAACTCCTCCTGGGCAGGGTCCTTCTCCAGACGAAAGAGGTGAACCGGGCGCTGGCTGCCCTGCAGAAGTCAGTAGATCTGGACCCGCAAGGGGCCGAGGCCCCTTTCTACCTGGCCCTGGCCTGTTCGGACTCCGGAGATCTGCAACGGGCCCTCCTCTATTTTGAGAAGGCCCGCACCCTGGACCCCTCCCTGGGACAGGTCTGCCTTTATCGGGAAGGGATTGCCCTCCTCCAGCTCAATTCCCGTTCCGTGGCCAGAGAGAAGTTCGAAGAAGCGAGAAGGATTGATCCGGAGAGCGTTTATGGTCGTTCGGCCCAGGATTATCTGCGCCTGCTGCAGGTAAAATGCCTCAATCTTTCTGCCACCGCCGGGATCGAGTGGGACAGCAATGTGATCCTCAAGCCGGAGGAAGGAACCTACCACTATCATCTGCCGAAGAAGTCAGACTGGTCCGTCCCGATCCTATTGGCCGCGGAATATCGACCCTGGACCGGAAGCAAAGGAGTCGTGGGCCTTCGTTAGAACTTTTATCAGAACCTACACTTTCGCCTTCACGACTACGATGTGACTAACAATGCCGGCGAGGTCTTTGCAGCATATAATTGGGGCCCCCTGAGTATCAGGCCCCATTATCGTTACGAATACACCCATTTGCACTGGAACCCCTTCTCCCAAGTGCACGAGGGAGGTCTCGATCTCTACATCCCTGAGACCGCATCCCTCTCCCTCCAGCCCTTTTACCGTTATCAATACCGGGATTTCCTTTATCCCATCAATCCCGAGAATGACAGAGATGGAAGCTTCCATCAGGCAGGAGCGTTCCAATACCTCTATTTCTCGGAGGGTAAGAGCTACTTTCGCCTCGGTGGTCTCTACGAAAGAGACTTCCCCGAGGGGAAAAACTATGACGAGGTGGGAGGGAAAGCCATGGCAGGCTTCCGCCTCCATCTCCCCTTATCCATGACCTTCAATGCAGAAGGGGAGTATGGGCGCCTCTTCTTTCGCCAATTGAACACCCTGTTCCACCGGCACCGGACCGATACCCTTTACTCCTATTATCTGCAGCTGAGAAAGGATTTCCTGTGGGGGCTGAGTGCATCCGTCCGTTTCACCCATTTGATCAATGATTCGACGATCAAGGATTTCGAATACCATCGCACCATATCCTCTCTGTTTCTTTCCTGGAATTTTTGAGCCGAGATCTCGGAGGAGGAACTTCCATGAAAGCTGATAAGGATCTCTCCCGCAAGCTCTTCCAAGCCACCTTCTCCGTAGGGGTTGCCCTGATCCTCCTCCTTTCTCTCGTCCTTGGCGCGAGTGCGGGCCAGGTGGGGAAGGTGATCGCCCTGCAGGGAAAGGTGGAGCTTAAGAGAGAGAAGGAGGCGGACTTCCATCAGGCCCGGCTCTCAGAAGATGTCTATGAGAGGGACCTGGTCAAGACCGGGCCGGGCTCCAGGGTGAAGATCTTTTTGGGAGACGACAGCCTTCTTTTTCTGGCCGAGAATTCTCAGATACAAGTCAAGGAGTTCGCCTATAAGCCCGCTCAGAGATTTCGCCGGGCCCTGGTGAAGGCCTTTGGCGGAAAGATGCGATTTCTGGTTTCCAAATTGATGAGTCCGCAGAACTCGCGGTTCGAGGTGGAGACGACGACTGCGGTGATGGGGATTAGAGGAACCGATGGAATTGCCGTGATGAAGAGTCCCACCCAGGCCATCTGCCTCACCGGAGAGATCTATGTGCACGGCCTGGGATTGACCAAGGAGGTCCTCCTGACGCCTAACCTGATGACCATGGTAGAGGCGGGTAAGGACCCGATTCCTCCCTACCGCGTGGCAACGGAGTATTTGCAGCAGCTGCTGGGGGAATTCCGGATTCGACCCTCCCTCAGTGGCGGAGCAGAAGGGGGTCCTCCCTCGGGGGGACCTTCGGTTTCTGGCGGAGGGCCGGGAGGGGGAGGAGGGGGCGGAGTGATGACCGGAACCGTCGAAGCCTGGAGCATTACCGTTTCCCCAGGTGGCCGCTTTCCCCGGGGGTCAGGTGGTATGACGGAGACCCCCCAAGCATGGCCTATTGGTATTGGGGGGCCAGGATTCATGACCGATACGCCCGGAGCCTGGGGCCCTCCATTGCTTTTAGAGCCCCCGGCAGGGATGGAGCCGCCTCCAGCCCAGCATCACCCCCACACTCACCCGGGTGGCCCTATCAATCCGTCCGAGGGGCCGTCTTACGAATGACGCTTGCCGTGAGCGTTTCCGAGAGGTCGTGGCGTTATCGGTATATGTGGGATCCCTGGTTCCAGGGATCGTTTGCCCTAATTCTTGAAAACCCCCGTGCCCTTTCCTTCGAGGGGTGAGGAGTTGCTGAAGTCGCCATTCGGCGCCTTGTTCATCATTCCCTGCTCCAGGTCTGGCCAATTCACCAAAGGATGGCGTTGGTTCCCGACATGGAGCCAAACCTGCCGCCTTCCCTCGCGAGATTCGAGGGAGACGATGGCACCTGGATAGAGATCGAAGGGGTTCATGGTGGGTTTACCTCGATTTCTGTAAAAGTCAGGCCGCTCTCACTGCTGCTTGAGCAAAAAACATACCAGGAGACCCACCAAGAATCTCCTCCCTTCCAAGCGGCTATTGAGGCTGCTAAGCGAGATGCTTGGCCTTCATGGGGGTGCCCCAGCCGGGGCAAAACCTGCCAATCTGTCCGGCCTGGCGGCATTTTCCTCCCTCCCATCCTCAGATTGAGCAATCCGGGAGGGGAGAGATGATCCGGCATCAGGCGCTGAGGACGGAGGAGAGTCCTCCCTACCGCGGCCCCAGGATTGTGCTCTCGTTTAGGCCCCGATAGGGATAGATCGGCTCACTGGGGGCCATTCTGAGCCCGGATGAGCAAGCCGAGGCCAGCAGATAGAGCAGGGCCAAGCCTGTCCAAAGAGATCTCTTCCAAAAATGTCCAGATGTCATGGTCCCTCCTTTCCTTTTACTGATGCCGCCTGATCGAGATCGACTCCGCCCTAGTCCTGTCGTTGACGAAATCGGCGATTCGCCGCTGGGAGGCGGAGAGGGGATATCGCTCGAGCTCTTCCGTCCGGACCCATTGGAGGTCTGCCCGGGATGCCCTTCCCGGTTTGCGACAGCGACCGTGAAAGACCTGGATCCCCTCCCGGAAATGGGTATAGGCGTGGAGGAAGGAAAGGATCTCCTCCTCCAGCTCGACCGATAGGCCACATTCTTCGGCGAGCCTCTGGGAGAGCAGGGGGCGGGCCGGAGCGGTCCCCTCGAGATGCCAGCCGGGGAACTCCCAAAGCCCGCCTAAAAGGCCTGGAGAAGGTCGGCGGCAGAGAAGGACCCTTCCCTTCCACCAGATGACAGCTACCGCCTTCTCCCGGTGCGGGAGGGGTAAAGCCCTCCGGGGCTGGGGAATCCGGTCTTGGGCGTTGAGGTGGAAGGCCTGGCAAAACGAGGGCAGGGGGCACCCGGGGCAAGAGGGGGCCTTTGGGGTGCAGACCAGGGCCCCAATGTCCATGAGGCCCTGATTGAGAGGGCCGGCTTGCCTTTCCGGAAGGATGCCTTCGGACAGCTGCCAGAGCAGGCGGCTAACTCGAGCCTGCCGGGGATCCTCCTGCACCGCATAGATGCGGCAGAGCAGCCTTTGCACATTGCCATCCAAGATGGGGGCCTGCTGATTGAAGGCTATGCTGAGGATTGCCCCGGCCGTGCTCCTGCCGATCCCGGGAAGGGAGAGGAGATCCCCCATCTGATCCGGGACCAAGCCCTTGTGCCTCTCCATGATCAATCGGGCTGACTGGTGCAAATTGCGAGCCCGTGCGTAATAGCCCATACCCTCCCATTGCTTAAGGACTTCTTGCAGGTCTGCCTCGGCCAGATGCGTCACAGAGGGAAAGGCCTGGAGAAACCGTTCGTAATAGCGGATCGCTGAGGCGACCTGAGTCTGTTGCAGCATCACCTCCGAAACCCAGATTCGGTAAGGGTCTCGCACGTTACGCCAAGGCAGTCTTCGGCCATTTGTTCGATACCAGGAAAGCACCTTGCGGGCAAATAATCGCTTGGACTCAGTAGAATCAAGACCAGGCGTCAAGGTGGGCCCCCTTTCCCCTATGAAGTCATGGCAGGTAAAATGGATCAGTCGAGCAGGGCCTGGCCATCCCTTATCGCTTAGGAGTAACACAGCCTTCTGTCCGCGACAAGGGGTTTTTGAGATTTTTCCCGAGGCCTCGCTCCCCAAAATTGTCTTGACAGGGGCGAAGTCGAATGATAGTTAGCCGGCCGTGCCTCCCGGTTGCTTGGGGAGGCGGGATGCGAGGTGAGGTAAGGTTTCTGAGGCGCAGGGGGGAGGAAGGGCATGGCCGTTTCCGTCCTTATCGCCCCTTCCTTCCATAAGCTGACCGGCGGTCGGGGAAGGGTAGAAGTAGAGGGAAAGGACATGGCGGAGTTGATTGAAGCCCTGGAGTCTCGGTTTCCGGGGATGAGGGCTTCCCTCCTCAACGAACGGGGACAGGTCTTCCGCCACCTCAACATCTACCTGAACGAGACGGATATCGAGGCCCTGGATGGACTCGCCACCTCTCTTCGCCCGGGGGATCAGGTGGCAATCGTCCCCGCCATCGCAGGGGGCAGCTGAGGATAAAGCCGATGGAGAATAATGGGAAAAAGGAAAGGGAAGCCGAGGAGGAGGGGGTGAGCCAAGCGCAGCCGGTGCGCTTGACCTCCTTCTCCCATGGGGCGGGGTGAGCTTGTAAGGTCAATCCCTCCGACCTGGCGCAGGTCTTGCGCCTCATCCCCTCCGCTTGCGATGCAAGGCTCCTGGTGGGCCCGAACACCCTGGACGACGCTGCAGTCTACCTGTTGCGCGAAGGTCTGGCCTTGGTCCAGACCGTCGATTTCTTTACCCCGGTGGTGGACGATCCCTATTCATTTGGGACCATCGCCGTCGCCAATGCGTTGAGCGATGTCTATGCGATGGGGGGAACGCCCCTGACGGCGCTCAATATCGTGGCTTTCCCTTCCCGCCAGCTCTCCTTGGAGATCCTGGTGGAGATCCTGAAAGGCGGGGCGGCCAAGGCAGAGGAGGCCGGGGTTTGCATCGTAGGGGGACACACCATCGACGATCCTGAGCCCAAGTATGGCCTGGCGGTGACCGGCTTGGTCGATCCTCAGCGAGTGGTGACCAACAGTGGGGCAAAGGCGGGATGCCTTTTAGTCCTGACCAAGCCGCTGGGCATAGGGATTATCACCACCGCAATCAAGAGGAGACTGGCCTCCGCGCAACTGATCGCTGAGGTGACCAGGGTGATGGCCGCCTTGAATAGGGGGGCTGCAGAGGCCATGTTGGAGGTAGGGGTGGATGCCTGCACCGATGTCACCGGCTTCGGGCTTTTGGGGCACCTCTGGGAGTTGACGCGCGCCAGCGGCGTCGGAGCCAGGGTGTATTTGAATAAGGTTCCGGTGATGGGAGAGGCTTGGGGGTTGGTCCGGGAGGGGGTTGTCCCCGGCGGCACCCGGGCGAACCATCAATTCCTGCAGGAAGGAGTGATTTGGGAGGATATCTCCCCGGAGGAGCAGCTTCTTCTCTGCGATGCCCAGACCTCGGGGGGCCTCCTCATTGCCGTTCCTCCTGAAAAATCTGGACAACTGCTGCAGGGGTTGCGCAGGGAGGAGGCGTTAGCAGTAGCCGTGATCGGGGAGATCACCTCCGATGATCCTCCCCATATCAGGGTGAAGAGGTGAAGATGCTATTGCTCCCCGGTAAGTTCCATCAGGCGATGATTGCGCATGCCCGAACTACCTTCCCAAATGAGGCCTGCGGCATCCTGGCGGGGACCGAGGAGAAGTTGGAGGAGATCTACCGGGCTTCCAATCAGGAGGCAAGCCCGGTCCATTATCTGCTGGATCCGACCGAGCAATTCCGCATCTTCCAGGAGATCGAGGAGAGGGGCTGGAGGATGCGGGGGATCTACCATTCCCATGTAAAGGCGGCCGCCTTTCCCTCCCGGGAAGATATCGAGATGGCCTTTTATCCCGATGTGCTCTACCTCATCCTCTCCCTGTGCGATTGGCAGCACCCAGAGTTGAGAGGGTTCTGGATCCAGGGGGGAGAGGTACAGGAGGAGGGGGTGGAGGTCTTACAGGATGATACCTAAGGGGAGGCCTCAAGATCGCTCGGAGGTGGGTCGGAAGGGAACTTTCCGCCGGAGGGGATTCAATGGAATGGCTTGCATGGCCGCTCTCTCAAAAACTGGAGCCCGGCGATGCCCTTTCCCTTAGTGACTCGGGGAACGCTCTGTAGTCCGATGCTCGCCCAGCTTCAAGTTGAGGACTGAACCTTATGTAAAGCGCTAAAAAAAAAGTGTTTTTGGCTTGACAAGGAAAAGGGGCTATGCTTAAATCATCACTTGCCCCTATTTTCTTTAGTTGGGAGGTTAATTTTCGCTTGAAACTCATGGTTTGCATTAAGTCCGTTCCTGATACCGCCTCTTCCATCCGCATCAAGCCGGACTCCGCCTCCGTCGATGGAGAGGGCCTCACCTTTGTGATGAATCCTTACGACGAATATGCGGTGGAAGAGGCCCTGCGTATCAAGGAGAAACAGGCCTCCGCCGAGATCACGGCGATCTCCCTGGGAGGGATTGCCGCAAAGGAGGCGCTGCGGACTGCCCTTTCCATGGGGGTCGATCAGGCAATCCACCTGACTGACCCCAGTTTCGATGAATTGGATAGCCAAGGAATCGCGAGGATTCTGGCAAAGGCCGTTTCCAGCCTGGGATTCGATCTCATCCTGTGTGGGAAGCAGGCCGTGGACCTGGACTCTGCCCAGGTAGGTCCTGCCCTGGCCGAGATCCTGGATCTCCCTCAGATTGGGGTAGTCACCAAATTGGAATTCGATGGTCAAGGTCGTCACCTCCGTGGCCACCGCCAGATTGAGGGGGGGACCGAGATCGTTGAATGTCCCATCCCCTGCGTGATCACCGCGCAGAAGGGGTTGAATGAGCCAAGATACCCCTCCCTGAAGGGGATCCTAATGGCGAAGAAAAGAGAGATACCGGAATGGAACAGCTCCCAACTGAAGCTGGGAGAGGAAGAGGCAGCAGGGGGGCCCGGTAAGGTAAACATTATCTCTTTGAAGAACCCCCCCCTCAGGTCGCCTGGTCGGATCCTGCAAGGGGATAGTGAGCAAAAGGTTAAGGAGCTGGTGCAGCTTCTGCGGGAAGAGGCGAAGGTTTTTTGAGGCGAAGGCCCCAGCATTAGTTGACAGGATAAAGGGCATGGGTTCAGATATCTGGATCGTAGGGGAGCAGCGAGAAGGACATCTGCGGCGAATTACCCTGGAGCTTTTGAGCGAGGGGCGCCGTTTGGCAGATTTGACCCAGGGGAAGTTGTGGGCAGTGATGCTGGGGGAGGGCCTTTCCTGCCACACAGAGACCCTGACTCACTTCGGGGCGGATCGAGTCATCTTGTTGTCAGATCCCCGTTTCTCCTCTTATGAGGGAGGGGCTTATGCGCGAGCCCTGTCTATGCTCCTTTCCTCAAATCCCCCCGCGATCCTCTTGATGGGGGCTACCTCGTTGGGGAAGGACCTCGCGCCACGTTTGGCGGCCCGCATGGGTCTGGGTTTGGCATCGGACTGCATCTCTTTCGCCCTGGGAAAAGGTGCCGAGTTGACCGCTATTCGCCCCATCTATGCCGGCAAGGCCCTGGCGACCGTGAAATGGGAGGGGAGGAAGCCCTGGGTGGCCACATTGAGGCCCAATGTCACCTCCCTTCCCGAACCCGATCTTTCCCGATCTGCGGAGGTAGAGGAGCCCAAGCTGGAGTTGGGGCCAGAAGCCTGGAAGAGTAGGGTGCTTGAGGTGGTGCGGGACGCGACCGCCACCCTCGACTTGACTGAGGCGGAGATTATCGTCTCCGGGGGGCGGGGCATGAAGGGACCTGAGAATTTTACGCTCCTGGAGGATCTGGCCAGGGTGTTAAATGGTGCAGTGGGGGCCTCGCGGGCCGCAGTGGATGCCGGCTGGAGAGGGCATCAGAGTCAAGTCGGACAGACCGGAAAGGTGGTTTCCCCCAAGCTCTATATTGCCTGTGGCATCTCCGGCTCGGTACAACACCTGGCCGGGATCTCTTCGGCGAAGTTCGTCGTGGCGATCAATAAGGATTCAGAAGCCCCGATCTTCAAGGTTGCCGATTACGGAATCGTGGATGATCTCTTTACGACCATACCGCTGCTAACTCAGGAGTTTAAAAGGCTGCTCGACACTCATTGATCGGAATTTGATCGGGAATTTTTCCGTGATAAGAGAATGGGCCTCTTACAAGCGAGGGAGTCATCGAGGTCTCCAGTGCGGGCCTCCGCCTGGAGAGGACGATTGCAGCCCGGTAAGCAATTCCCCCCGATCAGACTACCCATCCAGGTTCTGTCCTGCAAGAAGATTTGCGGCTCTTTTCCCCTTCGATCTTTCCTTCCCCAGTTTATCTCTCCCATACATTTCCGGTATTTCTCGAAAGAAACTTCATCCTTTGTACGGTGCTCCTCTTGTTTTTCCGCAGCACCGATCTGCGCTTACCACGCTCTGGTTTCGCGCTGGGGGCTAAGGGGAATCCGAGGGGCAGGTGGGGTATTACCCCAAGAGGAGGGGGTTTTATTGCCAAGAAGGAGAAGAGTGGTCATTACCGGTCTGGGGGTGATTGCCCCGAATGGCATCGGCAAAGAGGCCTTTTGGAAGGCGATCACCGAAGGGAAGTCAGGAATCGGGCGGATTACGCGGTTCGATGCCAGCGAGTTTCCAAGCCAGATTGCAGGAGAGGTCCGCGATTTCGATCCTTCGCAGTTTCTGGAGGCCAAAGAAGCCAGGAGGCTCGACCGCTTCTCCCAACTGGGGATTGTTGCCTCCTTCATGGCGGTAAATGACGCGGGCCTCAGCCTGGAGAAGGAAGACCGGCACCGAATAGGGGTATTCCTCGGGGCGGCCGCTGCGGGGTTGGGATACGCCCAAGCCCAATATGATACCTTTCGAGAGAAGGGGTTTCGCCGCATCAATCCTCACATCATTTACGCGGCTTTCAGCGACGCCTGTGCTGGGAGTATCTCCCTCAACCTGGGGCTTAAGGGGCCAAGCACCACAGTTGCCGCTGCCTGTGCATCGGGCGCGGCCTCTATCGGGTTGGGCTTTCACGCGATCCGTAATGGAGAAGCGGACGCGGTTCTCGCGGGAGGGGCCGATGCCCCGATTACCTCCATGATCCTGGCGAGCTATTGTGCAGCCAATGCCCTTTCCACCCGCAACGGAGAGCCTCAAAAGGCCTCTCGCCCCTTTTGCATCGATCGGGATGGCTTTGTGCTGGCTGAAGGGGCAGGTATTCTGGTTTTGGAAGACCTGGATCGAGCCCATAAAAGGGGGGCGCACATCTACGCCGAGGTCTGCGGCTTTGGAATGACCTGCGATTCCTACCATATGACCCAATCTGCCCCAGAGGGGGAAGAGGCGGCAAGGGCCTTGCGACTCGCCCTGAGGGAGGCCCAGATAGATCCACGGGCGATTGATTATGTGAGTGCCCACGGCACCTCCACCCCCATCAATGACCGGGTGGAGACCATGGTCATTAAGAAGGTCTTTGGCGATCATGCCTACAACCTGTCGGTGAGTTCCATCAAATCCATGATCGGCCACAGCCATGGGGGGTGTGGTGCGATTGAGACAATTGCCTGTGCCCTGGCGATCGAGAACCAGACGATCCCGCCTACCATCAATTACGACGCACCAGACCCAGAATGCGATCTGGATTATGTGCCCAATCGTTGCCGTCCGGGCAGGGTCAATGTAGTCATGAAGAGCTCCTTCGGTTTCGGGGGCAAGAATGTGGCTCTGGTGGTGAAGAGGTTCAATGGCTCTTCATAGGTGGGGTGCGAGGGATGGATCAGGAGTGCTATCGACGCCACCGGCTGCAGGGTGATTCCACTAAGAGGTGGTAGGGGCGGGCTACCAGTGCGGGCGGTGGTTGCAGGGGCTACAGGTTTTCTGGGCGGGTATCTACTGGAGGCCTTGATTGCCTCCGGCGTGGAGCCCGTGGCCCTGGTCCGTGAAGGGAGCGATCATCGTCTGGTGAATCGCCTCGGGGTGGAGAAAAGATCCGGCGATGGGTGAGAGGCGGGAATAGGGAAATGGCAGGGCTCTTAAGGGCCTTACGGGTTTTGGGACCCTCTCACCTCTGGAAATTGAACAAGGCCCAGATATTGAGAACTTCCGTCGGACCAGTCTTCCCGCCCAATTCGTCCAGGCTTTTTTCAGTGTGGTTTTTCTAAGGTGGTTTTCGCTAATGGCAACAACACCGTCTCCATCTTTGTTTGCCAGCACGACTTGGGCCCCCGACTCTTGAGGCTTATCGATGACCACCTGCGTGCTTGGAGGTTTCCAGAAAAAGATCGAGATCGTCGCACTTTGGGGAGTAGCAAGGAGAAGAGCTGTTCAAGACGGTAAGGAGGGTTTGTATTGTCCAAACTCAGGTAGGCTTCTTGCATGACTTGCAGGCCTCTTTCAAGAGGTGAGGAGTGAGCTTGTTTACCGCACTTTTTCTCGTATACTTTACGATTGTGGTCGTCGTTAAGGTACACGTCTTCCGTATGCAGGGGGATAAGGGCGGAACCCTTAAGGATAATTGGACCTTTCCCATCATCTATGCTTCTTACTTTTTGGCAGTGTGGGGTTCCCTTGCCGAATTCTTTTTCCTAAATCCGAGTATCATTTCCTGGGTTTCCCTGATGGGCTATTTGTTAGGGACAGCAGGAGTGGTGATAACTCGGCGCTGCGTTTTGGCCCTTGGACGCTGGTGGAGCATAAGGATCGAGATGAAGGAGGACCATCAGGTGATAACGGAGGGGCCTTACCGGTTTTCGAGGCATCCCTACTATCTGGGCGCCTTGTTGGAATTAGTGGGCCTCTGTCTAATTCTGAATTCCTTTCGGACTCTGCTGTATGTTGTTTTGGTTCACCTCCCCATTTTGATAGCCCGCATTTCCTCGGAGGAAAGGGTTTTGATCGCTTTCCTGGGGAGTCGATACTTGGATTACAAGAAGAAGGTTGGAATCGTCCCGTTTTCTTTGGGGGTGTGATTTGAAATTACTGAAGATTAGGAGAAGATAGGAGAAGATAGGAATAGTCTATGAATGTCTATAGTCTTGGAGCACTTATAACCTCGATTACCAGCTTAGCTCTGGGAGTCTTTGCTTATGCCAAGAAACCAGAAAGCCGGGTCAATCAGTCTTTTTTGCAGGCGATGGTTGCCATATCCGTATGGAGTTTTGGTTACTTCGGTATGACGACCGCTTCCCAGGAGCAGGTGGCAGTATGGTGGATTCGTTATATGCTCAACGTGGGGGCCATATTCACTCCTGTCCTTTTCCTCAACCATGTCTTCTCCCTCCTGGACTGGGGAAATGAGAGATGGAGGACTCTAATCCCTGCTTGGGTTGCCAGCTTGCTGTTCTTAGTCTTGAATTTTACTCCCTGGTTTTTTTCCGGGCCCTTTCCTTCTTTGGGTTTCCGGTTTTTTGTTCACGCCGGTCCGGCTTATCCAGCGTTTGAAATCTTTTTTCTCCTAGCGGCCGTCCATGGTCTCTATTTATTGCTAAAGGGATATCGCCAAGCCTCACGCTTGAAGAGAAATCAGCTAAGGTACTTCTTTTGGACTTGGTCGATAGGTTTTCTGGGGGGAGGATCCACGTTTCTACCGACCATGGATATTGATATCCAGCCCTGGAGTATCTATTTGATCCCGATTTGCCTGGTAGTTGAAACATATGCGATTGTGAAATATCGAAGCATGGATATCAACATCGTGCTTCGCCGGGGCATGGTCTATTCTATCCTGGTCTGCTCGCTCACTGCTTTATTTCTCATCTCTCTGCTCAGCTTCGAGAAGCTCTTCCGGAGCTATGTCGGCTATTCCTCCATGGTGGGCACTGCGATTGCCGCCTTGATTCTGGCCATCGTATTTCAGCCCCTCAAAAACAAGGTCCAGTCCTGGGTCGATCGATTCTTTTTCAAGGGCGCCTACGATTATTACAACACCTTGAAAAAGACGAGTGAGGCGATGACCTCCATCCTGGATCTGGAGAAGCTGATCGATCATCTCCTATCTCCCATCACTGTGGATATGAAGGTCGAAGGCAGCTCGCTCCTCTTGAGGAATAGGGAGCGGACCGGCCCTTATTTGTCGACCCATCGCTTTTTCGGTCGACAGGAGGAGGGCGAGCGAGGTTCCCTTTTGCCCGAGGATTCGGCCATCGTCAGCAGGCTGAAACGGAGCCCCGGCGCGCTGATGCGCGAGGGGATCAAGGACCATCTCCCTCCCCAGGAGGCAGAGGAGATATCTCAGGAGATGTCCCAGTTGGAGGCTGACCTGGCGATTCCGGTGATCTTGCAGAGCGAATTGCTGGCCATCCTGCTCCTGGGACCCAAGCTCTCCGGGGACCCATTTTCCGAGGAGGACCTGCAATTGCTCTCTACCCTGGCGAACCAGGCAGCCGTGGCCATCAAGAATGCCCAGCTCTACGATGAGGTGGCAAGCATTAAAGAGTATTTGGAGAATATCCTTCGCAACCTGGAGAGTGGAGTCATCACCGTGGATCAGGAGGGAAGGATTACCACCTTCAATCGAGCCGCCGAGAAGATGATCCAGTGGAAGGCCTCGGAGACCATGAGCCGAGATTGCCAGATTCTGGAGCCCAAATTGGCAAAGCTCTTGCTTTCCACTCTGTCGAATCAAAAGGGCAGGTCGGGGGTGGAGATGACCCTTCACACCAAGGAGGGAAAGCCCCTCCCGGTGGGGGTCAGCACCTCCCTCCTGCAGAGCCAGCAGGGGAACCTGCTGGGCGCCATTGCCCTCTTCAGCGATCTGACGGAGGTGAAAGAGCTGGAGCGGGAGAAGTGGAAGGCAGAGAAGCTGGCCTATATCGGCACCCTTGCGGCGAGCATCGCCCACGAGATCAAAAACCCCTTGGTCTCGATCAAGACCTTGGCCCAACTGTTGCCCGAGCGGCACGGGGATGCGGAATTCCGTGATCACTTCTCTCACATCGCCCTGAAGGAGGTCGATCGCATTGACCTTTTGGTCTCCCAGATGTTAGATCTGAAGGGGGATTCCAGCCCCTCCCATTTCGAAAGCCTGCGCCTGGAAGAGATTATCGAGGAGATCCTCCTCCTCCTGTCCAACCAAATCAAGAAGCAGCAGATCAGGTTAGAGAGGGAGTATTGTTCCTCCACCTCGTGCGTTTGGGGTGATCGTTTCCAACTGAAGCAGGCCTTCTGGAATGTCATCCTCAACAGCGTGCAGGCGATGGAGCGGGGAGGAGTCCTCACCGTTTCCACCAGGCTTTCGGAGAACGGAACGGGATCTGAAGAGAAGATCGTTTTGAAGATCTCCGATACCGGAAATGGCATCCCCGAGGATCATCTGGGGAAGATCTTTGATCTTTTCTTCACCACCAAGCAGGGAGGCACGGGATTGGGCCTTTCCATATGCTATAAGATCGTCGCGGCCCATCGAGGCAACATTCGCGCCGAGAGTCAATTGCAGCAAGGGACCTCCTTCTTCATTTCCTTGCCGGCTATCAGATCTTGAAGATGCATCGTGAGCGAATTTGATGTTTAAGAATCTCTATGGCGAAAAGGAGCAGACAAGATGAACATCGCCCTATTGCTGAGCAATCGGATGGAGATCATCCGAGAATGCAAAGAAATCCTTTCCCCGGATAGCTTGGTGATTAGCGCCACCTCGATCGAGGATTGCGTGGAGCATCTGGGAAATTATGGGGCAGATGTGGTCCTCCTGGATTTTGGATCCTTCGCGGCCGACCTGCCCAAGTTGACCCAGGCAATTCGGAAGATGAAGCCCGACCTGGGATTGGTGGGCATCTTTCCGGAGGAGACGACGGTCGATGAGATCGAGGACCTGGCCGGCGAGGTCTACGATTATCTGCAAGAGCCCCTCTCTCCTATGAAATTGAGGGGCGTCGTCAGCCGATCTTTGGAGCGGCAGAGCCTGTTGGAGACGAAGCAGTTGTGCGAGCGGCCCGGACTATTGCTCTCCCCCTCCCGCAAGGGCATCCGCGAGGTGGAGAAGGACTTTTATCATGCGGTTCCCTCTTTCTCGGAGAAGGCCCTGCGGGAACTCTCCAAGGCCCTAACCGCCAGTTTCGACCTGGATCGACTGCTGAACCTCTTTGTAGACAGCGTGGTGGAGGTGCTGCGCATCAGCAAGATCTCGATCCTGCTCCTGGAGGAGGGATGGGCATTTCGGGTCAAGGTCTCCCGGGGGATCAAGCCGGAGTTGGTAGCTGATTTGCAGTTTAAGGCCGACGATGAGCTCCCTGTCTGGTTGGGGAGGGAGGGGCGGATTCTGAGGAAGCCCGAGGTTCTGGAAATGGGCCCGGA
>Ga0315289_10000824_pt1 | contig 47884 bp, 38 predicted proteins | sample YL17G11_40_MG_FD_203452 | JGI IMG/M metagenome (GOLD analysis project Ga0315289, IMG submission 203452) | Sediment microbial communities from Yellowstone Lake, YNP, Wyoming, USA - YL17G11_40 | ecosystem: Environmental > Aquatic > Freshwater > Lake > Sediment | place: USA: Wyoming | collected... | reverse complement strand
TAAGCCGTTAGAAAGTGATTGGTTAAACGTCATCGCTAAACGATAGAGGGGATACCCTCAGATGTTAACAGAACTATTTACTAATCCTTTTTCCTTTTTGGTTTGGTTTTTAGCTCTTTTGGTGGCGATAACCGTCCATGAATTTTCTCATGCGGCCGCTGCCGACCGATTGGGCGACCCGACACCAAGATTGGCCGGCCGACTAACCTTAAACCCTTTTGCCCATCTTGACCCATTGGGAACCTTAATGCTTCTTTTGGTACGTTTTGGCTGGGGGAAACCGGTGCCGATTGACCCTTTTAATTTAAAAAACCCAAGACGAGACGCGGCCCTGATTTCTCTTGCCGGCCCGGCCTCGAATTTAATCTTAGCCATGGTTCTTTCTTTTCTTATCCGTTTTCCTTTTTTTCCTTTTATTGGTTTAGTGGGCTATCTGTTTATTGAGGTATTAAAACCGATTATTGTCTTAAGTGTCATCCTGGCCATTTTCAACCTCTTACCAATTCATCCTCTAGATGGCTTCAAAATTGTGGCTGGCTTTTTGCGGGATGATTTAGTCAATCAGTGGGAAGAATTAGCCGGTCTTGGCCCTTTTTTTCTTTTGTTTCTTATTCTTCCCTTTTTCGGCGGCTCGATAATCGGAAACATCATAAGCCCGATTATTTCCTTTATTTTAAGAATACTTCTGCCGGGACCATCGCTAATCTAAAAAAATTCAAAATCTAAAGCTCATCCCTCGACAAACTCGGGATGACCCTGAGCGAAGTCGAAGGGTCAAATGTCAAATTAAATCCAAAGTTCAATCCTTCGACAAGCTCACAAACTCAGGATTGACCCTGAGCAAAGTCGAACGGGTCAAAGTTCAAAAATATTTGGATTTGGGGTTTTGAACTTTATTTGACATTTGGATTCTGTTATTTGGGTTTCTTAGATTATTTCGTATTTCGAATTTGAAATTGATTTGAAATTTGTCATTTGTGGCATTTGATTATTCCGTCTTTTTCAGTTGACATCTAAGAGGAAAGGTTATACATTAGACTTATGAACAGGTTTAAAAATTTTCCTCTTTTTCTTGGTCTTGTCTTTTTGACATTAACTCTAATCCTTGCCGTTTCCGAAGTGACTAATCCCCGACCAAAACTTCTTTCAGGTCATGCCAAGGTCCCGGAAACTTTGCCGACTACTGATTTTGTCCCGGGAGAACTTATCATTCAGTTCGCCGAAGGTCAAACGCCCGAAGAGATTGAGGCCCAAGTTCAAGAAAGAGAAAAAAGAGTCGCCGATAGCGTCGGCGTCCTGCAAAACACCATTCAGGCAACAAACTTAAAAGTGCGAAACCTTCCCTTACCCGAAGAAAGCCTTTTAAGTCTTAAAACCATTAAAGAAGAAACAAAAACCACGGAAATTAACCCTCTTTTTTCTAATTTTTTTCTTGTTAAGGCTTCGACCGACTTGCCTCTGTCTTTTTTGATCTCCCAGTATCAAAAACTCTTAGGGGCCCAAACGGTTGAACCAAACTACATCATGCATACCACGGCTGTTCCTAACGATACTTATTATCCCAAGCTTTGGGGAATGAAAAAGATGGCCATGGAATCTGCTTGGGATGTTAGTACCGGCTCAAATAATGTCATTGTCGCCGTGGCTGATTCGGGAGTCGATTATAACCATGAAGATTTAAACGACGGCCGAGTCATAAAGGGACGTAATTTTGCCTATGGCAATAACGACCCGATGGATGACCACTTCCACGGAACTCATGTCGCCGGAACAATTGGAGCAATCGGCAATAACAGTAAAGGGGTGACAGGGGTTAACTGGAATGTCAAGATTTTAGCCATCAAAGTAATGGGGGCAGACGGTAGCGGTAGCACCGATGCTATAGCGCAAGGAGTAACTTATGCTGCCGATAATGGTGCCAAGGTGATCAATTTAAGCTTAGGGGCGGCGCAGCCCGCCGCCTGTCCTTCTGCATTTCAATCAGCGGTTAACAGCGCCGTCCAGAAAGGAACGGCGGTAGTCGTGGCTGCCGGTAACTCAAGTGCAAATGCTGGTAATTACGCCTTTGCTAACTGCCAAAATGTAATCGTTGTGGCCGCAACTGGTCCTGATGATGGACACGCTCATTACTCAAATTATGGCTCGGTTATTGATGTGGCTGCGCCAGGAGGAAATCCCTCGGGTGGAAGCGGAACTTGTAGCGCCGACGGCAGTGATTGTATTCTTTCAACCGTTCCCGGGGGAAGTTACCGTGTCCTGACCGGAACTTCGATGGCCGCTCCCCACGTTTCGGGTTTAGCCGGTTTAATCCTCTCAAAAAACCCGGGTCTTTCCCCTTCCCAATTAGAAGATTTACTAAAATCAACGGCTGACAATTTAGGCAACGCCAATTATTTTGGCGCTGGAAGAGTAAACGGAACTCGAGCTTTAGGAACGGTTCCAACCGGGCCAACTCCTACAGCAACATCTTCGCCTACTCCTTCGGGCCCGACCAATACCCCAACTCCAACCCCTGGAGGCCCAACGCCTACGCGGACTCCAACCCCTAGTGGATCGACGCCCACCAGAACGCCAACGCCGACTATTCCTCTCCAGCCCCCAATAATTTCTTTTAAAATTACTTTTAGCGGCATGTCAGATAATAAACCAGCGCTTACTGTCAAAGTTCGGGTGGTTAAGAAAGTAACCGGAGAATCCTCTAACTATCCAGGCATTCCGGTAACGGCGGATGCTCAAAAAATTTACAAAAACCCAGTCCCTCTCCCTCTTATTGGCATTTCTCCTGGCTCCTCATTTGACATTCTTGTTAAGGGACCGAAACATTTACAAAAAAGACTGGCTAATAGAGTAACGCTTGTTACCGGAATTAATAGTGAATTTGACTGGAGTGGTACCCCTTTGGAACCGGGAGACCTACCGGACCCGGCCCAAAACTTCCAACAAGACGGAGTGGCTAATGCCCACGACGCCTCTTTGATTTTGGAAAGATTAAATAAGGACGATGCCGACAGTCTCCGAGTGGCCGACCTAAACTACGACGGTATCGTTAATCTTAATGACTATTCTCTCCTTATCCAGACCCTCTCGACAAAATACGAGGAAGAGGACTAGGAATGCATAAATGCAACAATGCCACAAGACGACAATGATATGGTTTGATATTTTGATTCCCGGAATCGGACGTCCCCCTCGGAACGGTTCAGGGCTGGCGGACAATGCGATAATGTAGCAATGCGCGAAGGTATGAAGGTAAAAAAATGTTCCTCTCATTGACAAGTTTCTACCGTTTGACCTAAACTATTTTTGATGGTTAGGGTTTCCAAAAAAACTGCCTTATTGGGGATTCTTCTATTTTTAACAATCGTTCCCAAAACTTTCGCCCAGGATAATCCTCCGGTTGAAGTTCTACCTCTTGCTCAACCTACCACGACCGGAACCGGCTTTCTTCCCAACAGCATTATTGTTGGCTATAAAAAAGATAAAGACCCGCTCACAATAAACTCGGCCGTCTCAATAAGAGCAACGAGAGGGAAAGCCCTAACCGGCAGATTCCAAAATCTTCTGCAGGATATGACAACCAAGGCGGCCGGAGGAGAACCTCCCGAGTTGATCTTGGGAAGATTTAATAGTCTCAATAAGAGGTTTGGAATTGCCGACGCTTCTCCCCTCTTAAAAACCTCTTCAGGGGTAACTTTTTTTTCCTTAAGCTCCCCTACCCAAATCGGTGTTATGGCGGCGATGGGCGCCTATCGGGCGGACCCAGCGGTTGCCTTCAGCCAACCTAATTTTATTTATCAAGTAAAGGCTATCCCTAACGACACCTATTACCAATATCAGTGGAATTTACCAAAAATTGAAATGGAGAAGGGATGGGATAAAACAGAGGGGTCAAATAGCGTTGTCGTGGCGGTCGTCGACACCGGAATTGACAACACCCATCCTGATTTCTCCGGCCGGGAGATCCAAATGGGTTACGATTTTTCAACTTGTAACCGCTGTGACTTTTATGGAAACTGCATCGAGGAAAAACCACAAGATGACAATCCCTATGATGATAATGGTCATGGCACTCATGTGGCAGGAATTATTGCGGCGGCCACCAATAATAATAATGGAATTGCCGGAATTAACTGGAACATCAAACTATTAGCGGTTAAAGCCTTAGGTATCGATGGCTGCGGTTCGACCTCTGATATAGTTAGCGGCATAAATTATGCGACGACTAACGGCGCTAAGGTTATTAATTTAAGTTTAGGCGGAACCTACGACCCAGCTGAACAGGCTTTACCCGAGGCCATAACTAATGCGGTAAACAACGGAACTACGGTCGTGGCGTCCGCCGGTAATGAAAATCAAGATGCGGCCAATGTTATACCGGCTCGATACCCAAACGTCATTGCGGTTGCCGCCACGGGTCAAAATGATGAAAAAGCTTTTTATTCAAATTATGGAAATGTGGTTGCCTTAGCCGCTCCCGGAGGGAATCCTGCCAATGATTGTACAACTAGTCCGCCTTTTGACTGCATTTTATCTCTTTGCCCCGGAGGTTATTGTGTGGCCGCTGGGACCTCGATGGCGGCTCCCCATGTTTCGGGAGTGGCCGCTTTGCTTTTGGCCCAAAACCCGAGTCTTTCGCCCTCGGAAATAAAATCTCGTCTTACTTCAACCACTGATTCCATAGCAGACAGTCGTTTAGGCTCAGGGAGATTGAACGCTTATAAGGCTCTCTCCTTAGGCACTAGTCCAACCCAAACGGTAACTCCTTCACCGACAGGAACTATTAGCAACACCCCAACTCCAACCAGCAATCTTTCGCCAACTCCGTCTTTAACCTTATCCCCTTCTCCGACCGGCCAACCGTCGGCCACGCCAACCCCAACTGGCCAAGTTTCTCCAACCACTACTCCTTCTCCTACGCCACCGGTACTTTGTAATTTAAAACCCCAGGGCGATGCCAATTGCGATGGCAAAGTTGATTTATTGGATTTTGAATTCTGGCGAGCGGAATATCTGGGAGAAAGACAAACTGAAGAGGCAGATTTTAATAAAGATGGAAATGTTAACCTTTTGGATTTTGAGGTCTGGAAAATGAATGCCCATTCGTAAAAACAATGACAAATTTTAATTTTGACCGGAAAAAAATATTAACTATATTCATCCTGACCTTCCTGTTGGTTACTTTGCCACTAGCTGTTTTTCTGGTTAAAGAAAGTTTAGAAATTCGCCGGCAAGCAGTCTTTGGAACGGTTGATGCTGCTCTTGACCCGGCAACTAAAGCAGAAAATGCGGGGACGGAATTTCCAGTAGCGATAAAAATTAAGGCCGGGGCAAAAAGGATCTCTGGGGCTAACTTAAGCTTAACCTATGACAAGGATCTTTTTGAAATAACCAGTCTGTCGGCAAACTTAAGCGGCCCAAATTCCTTTACCAATGAATTAGTGGCCAGTCAGGAAGTGGAGGTTGGAAAAATGAGGCTTTCGGTGGTGGCCATAAAATCTGTTTTAGAACTACCTACCGGGGAAATCACGGTTGGAACGATTACTTTCAAAGGCAAAAAAGCGGGTACCTCCCGGGTTGATTTTACTGACGATTATCAGATAGTCGGTTTTAATCCACAAGGAAGCGATTTTGGTTTAGGAATCGCCAATAAAACGAATGGGAATTATGAGATAACAGGGGCAACTCCTACTTTAACTCCCGTAGTAAGCGAATGTATCAGAACGGGAAATATTATCAATGTTACCCCAGTCGGCGGCGAGGGCAAATGCCATGACATCCAAAAGGCAATTGACGCCTCTCAAGAGGGGGACACCATCGCGGTAACGGCAGGGAATTATACCCTTTCCGGTCAAAATTATAATCTTTCAGGAATAAACAGAGTGGTTGGGTTGTTGATTAAAAACAAAAATAATTTATATATAAGACCAACCACCTCTTTCTACCCTTGTGATGTTGATTTTAATGGCGATGGGGTGATTGACCAAAAGGATCTTGATATGATTACGGCAAGATGGAGAACAAAAAGGGGCGATTCTAATTATGAGGAAAAATATGACCTAGATAAAGATGGCGACATTGATATTGTGGATATTCAAAAGACGGCTTCGCAGGTAGGAAAAACTTGTGAGAGGACGTCTGTTACCCCCTCCCCAAGGCAACCAGTCACAAATAAGGATATAAAGATTATCGCCTCAGAAAAAGTAAATGTTGGTATATTAGTGGAGAATTCAACTCCACTTATTGAGCAGTTTACTTTGGAGGGAACCAATAGTGAGGAAATGGATGAGATGATTATGGTTAAAAGCTCCAGGGCTTTTATCAGCGGACATATAATCCAAAACCTGGGAAGACGGGCTCGGGCGATAATATTACAAAATAGTGATGATAGCAGTATTCATAGTAATTTAATCTACAAGACAAACGGGGGAATCATGGTTGAGGGCAGCAAAAATGTTTCTATAAATCTTAATAAAATTGACGGTGGAGACGACCATGCAATCTCTATTAATAAATCAAGTGGAGAGATTTCCTGGAATACTCTTGTTAATAAGAAGGGCAGCGGTATTTCTGCCCTAGGAACGATGGAGGGCGAAAAACTTATTACCGTCAAAAATAACACCATTGCTAACAATGGAGAAACTAACAACGGAGGCGTAGTAATCCAGGAAGGAGGAGGGGCGCTATTGATCAATAATATTATTGTAGGCAACAAGCCTTTTGGAGTTTGGAAAAGAGATGAGCAAAGCGTCTTAAATTTACAGTACAATGACGTTTGGAATAATGGAACAAATTATCAAGGCTTAACTGATCAAACAGGACACAATGGTAATATTTCCCAAGATCCAAAGTTTGGCGATAGTTATTGTCTTTTGACTGACTCCCCCTGCTTGAGAACCGGAGAAAATGGGACAAATATGGGAGCGTTAGGAGGATGCGGTACGGCTTATTTTGCCTTAGAACCGGCTTCGGGAAAATACCCTCGGGAGGCAACCTTTACGGCTAAACTCATCGTTGACACCGCCGGAGAAAAGATAACGTCGGCCGATGCGGTAATAACTTTTAACAAAGACGTTTTGGAGGTAATCGATGTGGCCAAGGGAGATGCGCCAAAAGATCTTTTTCATAACATTTGGCCGGATAAAGTTTACATTGGAGCTGCATTTGCCCTAGAACCAAAACAGTACTTTGTCGGCCGAGGAACGATGGCACTGATTACCTTTAAAGCTAAGAATTTCGGCCGGACCGAGGCTCATTTTGAATGTACGCCCGGAAGGACCGACGATTCAAATATCACGGGAGCTGATATGAACGGCACTGATATTTTAAACTGTTCAAAGATAATAAATGGTTTTTATCAAGTGGGCGAGCCAGCGCCTACGTTAACGCCCAAACCTTGCGTGCCCGAGGGAGAGTCTTATCCTGTCTACCCTGAAAATAAATGTTGCGAGGGACTAACACCCATCTCGCCCGTATCTCCTGACGCAAATGGTCTCTGTCCACCAAGGCCTTATCCAATCGGAGCGATGATTTGCGCCAGGTGTGGAAACGGAACCTGTGGACCGGGAGAAAATGTATGCAATTGTCCCGAAGATTGCGGCCCATCCTCAAAAATAAAATTTTCCATAAAATTTAACGGTATGAGCCAAACAAAGCCGGATCTTAAGGTTAGGCTTTTGGTTCTTGCCGATATAACCGGAGGGTCACGGACTTTTAGCGACATAACCGCTACTGCCTCTCCTGACCTTATCTACCGGCCAACTGATTGGGTTAACCTAACTGGTATCAAACCGGGAGCAGGGTTTTTATATTCAATCTTTATCAAGGGACCAAAACACTTACAAAAGAAGATGGTAAAAAGAATAAATCTTGATGTGGGCGAAAATATTTTTGACTGGACCGATAAGCCTTTGGAACCAGGAGATTTGCCTAACCCAAACAAAAACTATGAGCAAGATGGAAAAGTTGATTCAATCGATGCGTCTTTGCTTTTAGAAAGATTGAATAAAAACGACGTCAATAGCCTTCGGGTGGCTGATTTAAATTACGACGGGGTCGTTAATCTTAACGACTATTCTCTCATTATCCAAACCCTGTCGACAAAGTATGAGGATGAGGATTAGGAATGTATGAATGCAACAATGCGACAATGATATGGTTTGATACTTTGATTCCCGGAATCGGGGATAGAACTTGTCAAAATTTTTTTGTTGTTTTATAATGAATTTGTGGTAAAAAGTAAGCAGCGAATTAAAAGGGGTATAAAAAGGGGTATAAATAGGAGTAATAAAGAGATAATTTTCGTCCTGTTTCTTCTTTTTGCCCTTCCTATTTCCATCTTTGGCGTCTATCAAATACATCAGTTTTTTGGCAGAGCTGCCCTTCCAACATCCGAAATAACCAGTGATTATCAAAACCAAAATTATAATCCCGTAAGATCAGCCGTTTTGCCCTCGGCCACTCCAACTCCAGCAATTTGTTGTGAAATCTGGGCAAAAAATCTCTGTGATGGCAGTGGTTTCGGCAGTTATGATGTTCTGGTCCAACAATTTAGCACCGAAGAAGAATGTAATAATTACCATACTCCCACTACTTACAGTTGTAATTGCGATGAACATTGTACTACTGGCAATAACCATGATAGTAATCAAGTCTGCACCACAGGCAAATCAGATAATATAACTTTTGGTAAATCAAAATGCTCAACCAATGACTTTAGAGTCCAAATTGTTAATCCCACTGTCTGCGCTGCCGCCAACGCTTCTTCCTGCCTTTGTGAAAAAATGGATGTCTCAGGAGTTATCGCCAAAGGCCAAACCATAAGACTTGACACTTATGCTAAAGTAGAAGATCCTGACCATAATGCCAAAAAAGTCCTCAATATGGTTTATCATGTAGAAAAAAACGGAAAGGAGACGGATAAACCAACTACGGTCGCGGCCATTGGTCCGGAAAGAACAACTGATCAGGCCGGCAAGCCGATCGACCGCTACTATACTACCTGGAACTATACCGTTCCTGACACAAGCGGTGCGACAGAATACAAGATTCGGGCGGAAATTAATTGCGGCCCGAAAACGACTTCTTTGGTTACCAGCAGCCGAGAGGAAGGTGGATTCTTAAGTCCAATCATACGTTTTTTCAACAATCTGTTTAAAATCCAAGGTATCTTGCCTATTGGAACATCAGGGGCGCCCACGCCGTTTCCGACGATGATTGTTCGTGCTCCCATCGGAGCCCGAACCCTGCAGCTTGGCACATTTATTCCTTCAACCGTAACTCTTTTTGAAAAAGACTGCACCTGGGTTAGATTCAAGGTAAAATAACTCTTTCTGCAAAAACTCCTCTATTGAAAATCTTCGGGTTGAGTTATAATCAAGATAAAAAGATGTCAAAAATCGGGAAAAGGGATAAAAAACTTATTATCCTTATTTCTTTTTTGTTATTCACCTTACCGTTGGTCCTTATTCTTCTTAGGGAAAGTTTGGAAATTCGGCGGCAGGCGGTCTTTGGAACGGTGGATGTTGCTCTTTCACCAGGAACAATTAATAAAAATGTAGGCGAGGAGTTCTCCGTTTTGATAAAAATTCAAGCCTCGGCTAAGAGAGTCTCCGGTGCGGATTTTATTTTAACTTATGATAAAGATATTCTTGAGGTAACCAATCTTTCGGGAAACTTAAGCGGCACTAATTCTTTTACCGACACGATTTTCTTACATATAGGAGCAGAGGCTGGAAAAATCAGGTTTTCGGTTCTGGCTAAAAAATCATCTTTAGAACTGCCAACGGGAGAAATAACGGTTGGGACAATTACTTTCAAGGGCAAAAAGGCCGGTTCTTCGCTAGTTGTCTTTAATGAGGACTATCAGATTGTTGGTGTAAACGCGGCAGAAAATGACGTAAGTTTGGGGATTACTAATAAAACTAACGGAAATTATACTATTGGAGCAGGTATCACTCCGACAGCTACTCCCTCTCCCTCTACGGCCCAATCGCCTACTCCAACAACGACACCCACGCCTTCGCCAACTGGCGGACCAACCAGTACGCCAACCCCAACCGCCACCCGTACTCCAACCCCGACCTCAACCCCAACCTCAACTTCGACCCCAACCCCGACACCGACACGAACTCCAACCCCAACTCCGACTCGCATACCCACGCCGACGCTTACTCCTATCCCCACTCCCCTTCTTTCTCAAATTTCCTTTTCCCTAAAGTTTAACGGTATAAGAGATGTTAAACCAGACCTTAAGGTAAAAGTAACGGTTGCTAACATTACCTCGGGAGTAAAGAAAGACTTTAATGAAATTGAGGTTTCGGCCGATAGCAATACAGTCTATCGGCCAAAGAATTGGTTAACCTTAACCGATGTCTCTTCGGGAGGAAATTATAATCTCTACGTTAAAGGACCAAAGCATCTCCGTCGAAAAATGGCCAATCAAGTTAGTCTTTACCCAAGCCAAGATACGAGAAATAACTTTGATTGGACGGGGAAACCCTTGGAACCGGGAGATTTACCTAACCCCAATAAAAACTATGAACAGGATGGCAAGATTGACGCCCAGGACGGATCGCTTCTTCTGGATAGACTTTATCGCCAGGGTGAAACTGATTTAAGAGTGGCCGACCTAAACTATGATGGGATTGTTAATCTTAACGATTTTTCCCTCCTGATAGCTACCCTTTCTAAAAAATACCAAGATGAGGAGTAATTGCCACCTAGGGGGAAGATTGACAAACAAAAAAAGGGGGATGTATTTAAAAGAATAGCCTAACATTAACTTAGTTTATGGATGGCGAGCTTAAAGTAAAATTCTCCTCACCCTTGTTCAAAAAGACCTTTATTCCCGTCCTTATTTTTCTCATTCTTCTTAGTGCATTATTTATCACCGTAAATCAGATAAAATACCGCCAAGAATTACAAAGCAAGGCTACACCCACTGATTTTTATGGAACACCCGTAAATGTCTTAACAGTTTTTGGCCAAGTAAATTATAAAGAGGCCTCTGAAAATACTGTTACTCTCAATAAAATATTTCACGCCCCAGGAGTAGTGGTGGATACTAGCAGTCGCCCCAATCGGATCTATGCGGCTGATACCGGAAATAACCGAATCTTGGGTTTTGGTAGCCTGGGAATCTGCAGCAACCAGTCAACGACTAAGTGCATCAATGACACTGATTGTTCCGGGGGAACCTGCGTAATTGACACTAAGAAGTCCGCCGATAAAATCTTTGGCCAACCGAATGAGTGGAGTGCCTCCTGTAATGGAGACAATAATTTGGGAATATATAAACAGCCAAGCGAAAACACTCTTTGTCTAACAGGATTCCCTTATATAACTAATACCGGTGAGTATTGGAGACGAATGAATTTTGCCGTCGATGGTCAGGGCAATCTTTATATCACCGATGATTGGAATAATCGAGTTTTAAAATATAATCAACCTTTTAGCCAAGATACATCCTATGGGAGAGGTGATACTACGGCCGATTTTGTCTGGGGCCAAGATAATTTTAATTCTAATTCAATAAACCATGGACAAGGCAAAGATAGTCCAGATAACCGGTCATTATATTTGAGTATGGGAGGATTTGATCATGTTTCCAGCAGGGGGGTATCGGTTGATAAAGATGGTAATGTCTGGGTGGCCGATACTTTTAATTATAGAATTTTACGTTTTCCCCCAGGTTCAAAAGCAGCCGATCTTGTGCTCGGCCAAGTTAGTTTTACTGCCAAAGATTCGTCAAATTGTACCGATCCTAATCGTAATCTGCTCCAACTTTCTAAGAATAAAATGTGCACTCCCACAATTGCCCGCGTTCATCCTACCACCGGAGAACTTTATGTTCTTGACGAATATCCTGGCGGATTTCGGACTAGAATCTTGATTTTCCAATCTCCTTTTAGCAATGGTATGTCAGCGGTAAAAGCGGTCACACCAAACCAAGACGGCCCAATAGCTGATTATCCAGATTATGTTTTTCGGGCCTCTGGTTTTACTTTTAATACTTATAAAGAGGGTGATTATGCTAATGGAGAGATTTGGGTAGATGATGCAATTGGAGGGTTGAATAGAGTCGTTCTCCTTGATAAAGACGGAAATATCCTTAAGGTCATCGGCGCTCCTGATAAGTATCACAAAGGATGTAACTATGCCCGTTACGGTAGATGTGGCCAAGATGTTTTTTCTAATTTTAATCTCTGCTGGCCAGGAGGGTCTATTTGTATAGATAACGCTAACAATATTTATCTTAGCGATGAGAGGTTTCACCGAATAGCAAGATTTGCCCTCCCTTACAATACTCATAACGTTGGAAGTGAAGTCTGTCTGCCCGACGCCAATGGTGGACTTTTTGACGGAAATGAACCGAATAGTATCAGTGGCTATAAATTTGGTGGAGGGGTGGGAGCATTTACTTTTGACAACCAGCTTGTGGTTAAAGATCGCTCAAGATATTTAGTCTGGAATGATTATTTGAATAAACAAACGGGGGCGGAGGCAGATTATGTTCTTGGACAGACATCAAAAACTGTCCGCCTGGGGAATTATCTTGGCGCACGGAGTCTCCATGCGGTTGATGATCAGAATCGGATGTGGACATTTAACGGCCAAGGGAAAATTATTATCTATCAGCTTCCAGTAACCCAAGATAATCAACCACCATTAGTATCGGATCCTTATAATGGTCTTAACCTCTACTGGGCTGACGACCCAAATGGAAATCCAATCGATTATGGCGGCTCTGAAAGTGGTTTAACCTTTGACAAAAAAGCTAACAAAATGTGGGTAGTTGACCCAAGACATCACCGAGTACTGCGCATTCAAGACCATAACCAGTTTAATGCTAAACTCCTTGTTGATATGGTTATTGGACAACATAGTAAGGACCAAGTTATGTGTAATCACGACCAGGAATCCCCTTGGCACGCGTCAGGCTCCCCCCATGCTGATAGTTTATGCAGTCCATCTTACATCAGGTTTGACAACTACGGTAATTTATATGTGGTTGAGAACGCCTATGAATGTCACGGAAATGATCGAATTACTGTCTTTATGGCCGATGATATCCAGAAAGCTTCAGAAGCCCGCTTACTCTTTCCGGGCGAAGCCCTTCCTGCTAGGAAAGTCTTTGTCAATGATAGTTTAACCCAAAAATGGACTTGTGATGTCTACAACAAGCTAGAAGAACCTCATTCTCCCGTTAGCCTCGCCTTTAACAGCTATAATGAGATGGTTGTTGGGAACGATGGTTACTATGGGATTGACCAAGAACGACATTTAAAACAGCTTTGGTTTTATAACGATCCTCTGAAAAAAAATCCTGATGGCGCATTTGTCCAAGGACAAACACCTGATGCTTATATAAAAATTCCCATGGGTGCCGCGGGAGAGATTAATTTTGATCGAGAGGACAACCTTATTATCCAAGACCACACCTGGCCCAGAGCATGGCTAGTGAATTTGGACAAGGACCCCTCCTGGCTCACTTATCTTCATGGTCCTTCTCCTACCCAACGTCCCACAGCCACTCCCGGAGGACCAACACCAACTAGGACTCCCACTCCAACGCCAGGCGGAACAACCCCAACTCGGACTCCAACCCCAAGTGGTCCCACGCCAACCCGCACTCCCACGCCAACCCTTGGTGGACCAACCCCCACGCGTACGCCAACCCCAACCACCGGCGGGACAACCCCATCGTTAACTCCCACTCCGACATCCACCCCTCCTTTGATCTCTTTTGCCACTAAGGTCACTGGCATAAAAGAGGCCAAACCGGACCTTAGGGTAAAAGTAAGGATCACAAACAGTAGTTTGGGAGTACAAAAAGATTTTGCCGAGGTTGATGTTTCGGCTGATGCCAATACAGTCTATAGACCAAAGAACTGGTTGACTTTAACCGGTGTTCCCACCGGGGGAAACTATAATCTCTACGTTAAAGGACCAAAGCATCTCCGTCGAAAAATGGCCAATCAAGTTAGTCTTTACCCAAGCCAAGACACCAGAAATAACTTTGACTGGACAACAAAACCTTTGGAACCGGGGGACCTACCGGACCCCAATAATAATTGGCAACAGGATGGAAAGATCGATGCCCGCGATGCTTCTCTTCTCCTTGATAGGCTGTATCGCCAGACTGAGGCAGATCTTAAAGTGGCCGACCTAAACTATGATGGGATTGTTAACCTTAATGATTTTTCCCTCCTGGTGGCGACCCTTTCTAAAAAATATAAAGATGAGGACTAAAAGAATGAGACAATGCAACAATAACAGGACTTACGCACTCTCGCTTTGCGAGAGCTAATTCCCGGAATTTTTTCCGTTCAATTCCGGGAATTATGCGTAAGTCCTGAATGAGACAATGCGTGAATATGAGGAGACGAGGGAAGAGGAACAACGGAGAATGCTCGAGTGCGAGAATGAAGAATGAAATACATTGCTAAAATGGTTCTTGACATCTCGGACTTATTTATTTCATAATGAAGGAAGGTGAAATATGGAAGTCAAAAAAACAGCCCCATGCTGTTCATTTTGTTCATCGAAAAGTAAAATTTTGGCTGTCGGTCTTTTAATAATTATTGCTTTTGAGTTTATTTTTGCCTTTCTTTTGCTTAGAGAAAAATGGGCAATTTCTCCTATTCCTTTGCTTATCCCCCGCAAGGCCGTTTTAGGCCGACTTTCTCTCTCGCCGGAACAGGGAAAATTTAAGATTGGAGAAAATTTTACCGTGGAAATAATTTTAGAGGCTAAGAATTTACCCGTTAATGGAAGCGATATCGTTCTTAATTTTGATCCTAATTTCTTGACCGTCGAGGAAAGTAAAGCTCAAACGACGTCGTTATTTCCTATTTATCCTCGAAATTGGGTCAATAACGAGAATGGTGAGGCTATCTTAACGGGGCTGGCAACCTCCCCGGCGAAAGAACCATTCGTCGGCCCTCAACTAGTTGGCTCTCTAACCTTTAAAGGTCTTAAGGAAGGAGTAACCCAAGTTTCCATTGTTCGCTCGCAAAAAGAGGGTAGCCCTTCTTCAACTATTATCAAAGCCCAGGGGAGTCAGAATATACTCTCGGAGGTAAAAGGCGGAAAATATGAAATTCTGCCATAAAATACTGGCTACGGGTTGTAAGTTATCGGTTTTGGGTTATGGGTTTTGGGTTATGGGTTGTTGGCTCACGCGGCCAGCATTGGCAGCAACCTTTTCTCTTGACCCTACTAGCGGCAGCTTTGCCAAGGACCAGACTTTTCAAGTGAAGATAAATGTAGACACCTCCAGCGATTTAACAACTTCGGCCGAGGCACTGTTATTATTCGATGGTAATATCGTAGATGTCAGTGACATTAGTTACGGCTCTTTCTACCCTCAGTATTTTAAAAATATTTCCTCAGGGAAGGTCTACATAGGCGGAGCGGTCCAGAACTCGACCGACACCAAGACTGGAAGCGGTCTTTTCTCCACGATTACCTTTAAAGGCAAGTCTACTGGTTCTTCAACTTTGCGTTTTGACTGCACCCCGGGAAAGACAACTGATTCCAACATCACCAAAAATGACAACCAGGCGTCCGATGTCTTAGATTGCACTAAGCTTACTAGTGCCTCATATACGATAACTGACTCTTCCTCTTCGCCAACGACTACTCCAAGGCCAACCTTCGGTCCAACTTGCTCGGTAACGCCAAAACCCACGCTTCCCCAGTCAGGTAATTTTGAAACCACTTTAACTATCGTTGGTGCAGGCAGTCTATTGACTTTATTGGGAATTTTATTTAAACTGGTACTATAAAACGAAATTTCAAATCTCAATCCGCCAGCTGGCGGACAAATTTCGAAAAATAATTTAAAAAACCTTAATATGAATAGTACTGTTAAGGGAATTCTAATCGGTGCCGGACTTATCGTTTCACTCATCCTTATTGTCCTGGCAGCCCAGTCTGCCAAAATGTTAGTTACCAGGGCGGAAGTGGATATTGTCCCAACCAATGTTCGAACCAGTGAGGTAACGGAGAGGTCGGCAAAGGTAGCCTGGGAATCAAAAAAGGAAAGTGTGGGAATTGTTTTATATTCCCAGAATTCAGCCGACCTTCCCCCGGCGGGAGAATATAAGGAACTTGAGGCGGGTCAATATCGCTTTCAGCAGGCTTTTGAGGTTAAACCGGCCACTTCCCATCTCGTTTCTCTAACATTTTTGTCTTCAAATACAACCTACTACTTTAAAATCCTGGTGGGGAAGAAAATTTTTGATGACGGAGGGATACCTTTCTCTTTAACCACCCAACCACAGATTTCCCCCACTCCAACTCCCTATGATTGCAACTTGAATATGTTCAAGGCGAAGTTTGGCACAGCGGACTCAGCTTATGACTGCAACCAAGATGGCGTAGTTAACACCCGCGACTACCTTTATTGCCTCCAAAATAATAGGTGCCCATAAACTTACCCGAATTTTACACAGATTATGACACGATCATCGTATAGGTCACGCGAAAGATAAAAGGCCGCCCGTCTTCACAAAGTTCGCTTTCAGGCACGAAATTTCTTTTTTTGTCTACAGTGAAGATGCCTAAAAGAGTGAAACTATACTTGTTGACCTTCACTTGTTTGATTCTTTTTATTTTCCTCTAACTCATCAAGTAATTCTTTTGCGCTCTCATAAGAACCATACGAGCTACCACATTTATTACAAAAAAAGCTCCCATCTTCCCCCTTTGTTGTCCAAGACCTTGTATCTCGTTTTTCGCAGTTCGGACAAGGAAATGAAGTTACTATCCTCTCTTTTGTTTCAAGAGTAACCGGTGTTGTGCCAATATATTTTTTTACTTTATCTACTAACGGCATAATGTAAGAAGGAAATTTTTTAACGTACTCCCCTATTTTCTCTTCCTTAATTTCCTTCAAATCCAACTCATCAATATTTATACTTCTTTTTCCCCTACTTACCAAGTAAAGCTCATCAAGAAGCGCTTTTTCCGGTTCTGCTATGTAAATGCCTTTATCTAAAACATAGCCAAAAAACAGTTCTTTTTTTATTTGGGTAAATTCTACCTCCGTATTACCCAACTCCATCTTTTTTGATTTTTTTACTGTCGCAAAAGTTTGAGTATATGGAATCTGGGATAAAATCCCATATATTGAAAGGGCTGACTCAAATGACAGATAGGAAGGATAATACAGCTGGTTAGCAATCTTTTTTACATCTATTTCTGAAAGACTAAGTTGGTACACTCCTCTTTTTACCCTGTTTAAGATTTTTTTTGTTGTAAGCCTGCTTAAAGCTACCTTCAAACTTTCTTTAGACAGTCCTATTATTCTTTCCATATCAGCCACTGTAAAATACCCCCTGTCTAACGACTGAAGGGTTTGAATAAGCTCAATAGTTGTCATTCTTTTAGGAACCATGATTCAATAAGCCTCCGTGCGCCTCTTGAAAGTAGCCGGTGTAACTCTCTTTTTACCTCTTTTGCTTCAAATCCTGAAAAATCCATCGGGTAATTTTTATCTAATCTTTGACCGATAAACCAAAGGTCAAAAATATCTCTTATTCTAAAAGGAGAAATGCTCCTTTTTTCTTTTTCTATCTGTTCAAGTGAAGCAACTTGGGCAAGAACAGTTAAGGGTGTTACTTCACTTCTTAGCCTCATAAGGGTATAATTTTTATCTTTTTCCCACTTTTCTAATCTTTGTGAGATTTCAACTTTTATACTAATAGTTGCGGGTATCGCCGGATCCTTAACCTTAAACAGCGCAAATAAAGTAAATTGTTTCTTCAGAGCCTCAACTAATTCAAGATTAGGATTAAACTGCGCTGTCTGCTTACACCAACTTTGAAACTCCCCTACTTCAATATCTTCTAACTGGCTAAAATCTAAATCGTCTGAAAATCTAGGTGAACCATAAACAAAACGCAGTGCCGTACCACCGCGAAACACCAATTTACTACCCATACTACTATCAAAAATCCTATTTAAAAGCACCATTTCGTATTCTTCTCTTACAATCTGGATGGCTGAAATACCTAGTTGTTGTTCTTTTTTTATTGCAAGCTGTTTATCCATAATTGTTCTTAATTAGTTATCATTATTGTTAACTTACAAAGAAGTATATAACATCTCAACCTATTTGTCAAATCTTGCCTTAATTAAAAATGGGAACTTGACGAGTGGTTTTCTTACGGTCTAGTGTACTTGACAAAGGTCTCTTTTCTGTTTTAAGATATTTATGCCCTGCCGAAAAGGTAGCACTTTGAGAGACTTTTCCTTCACAATTTCATCCCCATAAGGGTTAGGGCAGATACTCTGAGGCCTTGGCCGAAGAGTGAGCCCTCCCACTTGGTTTTTGGGGGAAATTCTCAAAAAAGGCCTTAAACGGTGGGGCTTCTCTATTTTTCCCCTTCCTTTCATACAACCTCTGGGCCTCGGCCAAGAAGCACTTGACAAATATCGCTAATTTCCTTTAGGATGTGATTAATGCCCGTACTTTTATTTTTATTTTTTGCGCTTCTTCTAAATAGTTCTGGAGCCGGTCCATTTGGGCAAAACCTTATTCAACCCCGAGGACCAGCCGACCTTGTTAACCGGGCCTGCATTGACCCCTCCGCCATTGGCACAACGCCAATTCTTTTTGACATTCCGAAACCAGACAACATTAATAGTCCTTTTCCCACCGATCCTTATGGACCAATCCATTGTCCTAATGGAAGCTGTACGGGGCCAGATAGCGCCAATTATGTCATGGCCAATGAAAATGTAAAGATTGAGGCTATCTGGCCTGATGACCGGACAACTCGCCTAGCAAAGCAAAAACTTCCCAACGAAACTAGATTCGACTCAATCAAAGACCGGGTTTATCGAGCTTCCTGCAACGATTTCTGCTACTTGGGCCTTCCGTATGGGGGAACCTTTCATTGTGATTTTATCTTTTTACTCCATCAAAATGAAGAGTTGGTCGATCGAGAGGTTAAACCAGGAGTTAAAGAGCTTTATCCAAAAGATGGAGCGATGTTTGATATTCTTATCCGTCAAGGAGCGCCAATTCCAGAATATGCCGGCCAACCAGGAAAAAGACGGCCTGTTCGTTGTGACCTTTTGTCTCCCCAATCAGGAGAGACTCTGCCGATGGCCAAAAGTTGGCCAAACCTAATTAGGGAAATTGCTGCCCAAGATTCTTGTTCACCACAAGTAAACTTTATCGACTTTACCGACCCGGCCGACCAAACTAAAACTGCCCGCTTTATCTTTAACGACGATTTTGACCTTCCGAAACTCAAACTAAGGGAGGAAACGGCAGGAAGAAAGCTTTTGGGAACGGCTAAGTTTAGATGTCATACTTACGAAGTTTTCCTTAATCTGCCAACCGTCGAACCAATTTCTAATGACTATATTTATTTGGTTGAGCCGGGAAAAGTTACCGAGGCGCAAGCAAGTTCTGATCCTTTTTTTACCATTACCTATCTTGAGTTTCGCCGGTCGCCTGAGGTTCGTCCCAAAGGTAAGACTCTCCAACTGGGAACATTTTCCGTTCCCGTAAGCAAGGGCTGGTGGACACTTTTTGCTAATGAAAGTAAACCGGCTATTTATTTTTATCCAGAAAAAGACACTGTCCTTTCGGTTAAGCTTAATCCTGCGGGACAACTTACAATCTCTGACCCACTGTATGATGAGAAGGAGGGGTGGAAAGATTTCATTGCTCATCCCGACGGAACTTTAACCTACCGGGGCCAGACTTATCCTTATTTATATTATGAGGCAAATTTAGAAAAAGTTTATGTTGCGCCTCAGGGATTTATCGTTGAAGGGAAAACCCTTGTCAGTTTCTTTCAAGAAGTCTTGCCAAAATTAGGACTAAATGGCAAGGAAACGGCTGATTTTATTGACTATTGGATGGGCCGGCTCAACCAAAGCCAACCTTATTACTTTATCAACTTTTTAGATAATAATCAGATCGAGGTGCTTGAGCCATTAGCCATCAGCCAGCGACCAACAACCATTATCCGCCTTCGAGCCTACTTTAAGCCGTTAGAAGAGTCAATAGACGTAGCTCCCCAAATTTTGCCGGTCCCTCCGAAACGCAAAGGCTTTACCTTGGTTGAATGGGGTGGAATTTTGGATGAGTGAATATCAAGAACCATTATCAACTAGTAGGAATTGGCACAACTCTTTAAAAATTCTTCTCCTTATTTTCGCTTTTCTTGCCGTAGGAGGGGGCGCTGTCGGATACCAAATGACAAAAATGGGAAGGACAGCCGGTCAACTATCCATGACCGGACCCACCCCCACACCAACTCAATCTCCTTACAAAGCCGCCGCATTAGTACCCTCGGAAAGTACGGCCACTCTCATCTATGGTGTCTGGGAAGGAGGAAATTCTGTTGTTAAAGCGATAAATGCTGATGGCTCAAATCATGTCACCATTGCCCGCCTTCCCTCAAATATCAAAGATGTCAACGTCATTTCCGACCACGAAATTTTATTTATTGCTGAAACCGACAACCAAGACCATGGAAAGAAAATCAACCTTTACGACTTTCAGACTGGCCAAACTAAAACTCTTTTTGAGACCTGGCCTGGCTTTGGTATTGATGATGTCGTTATTTCTCCTGATAAAAAATGGTTGGCTACCTGGGAAGTAAAATTTGCCTCGGGAGCAAAAATCTTATCAGGCGGAGATTCTCGAGTATATATTGCCCCACTTGCCACTCCTCAAAATAAGATTTTTATTGTTGATGAGTATAACGTTTCTTCCACTAATTTTCTCCGTTACCCTCTTTTTTTCGACAGTTCAAATCGTCTTTTTCTTGACACCTTTGGCCCAAATGGTGGGGGTTGGAACCTCGGGCTTTGGGTAGTTAATGCTGACGGCTCAAATCTCACTCCCATCCCCGGAATGGCTGATGGAGAATTTTCTATCGATCCAATTCTTTCCCCTGATGGAACAAAAATAGTTTTTGCCGGCTATGACCCTTCTGCTTTCCCTCAACTTAAGGCGGCTTCAACTTCAGGAGTCTTACGGCCGGCCATCGCCAATCCCAATCTTTTGCAAATGATGGATTTGTCTACTCTCCAAAAAACTACTCTTTTGGGAAGTGCTGATGGCATTCAATATGCCAACCCTGTTTGGTCGGAAGATAAAAATGAGGTCTTTTTCGAGCAATTTAGGGTTAAAAGCGAAACTGATTCAGACTATGAGGGCGTATTTATTTATAACCTTTCTTCCGGCCAACTAGCGTCAGTTTCGTCTCTCATCCAAGCGACTCCTTTACTTTTAAATTATTCGGCTAATGATCTTTTTTGGGGAATCCCAAGTCAAGATACCGGCAACTTAGGTAAAAATTATGAGTCTACTTTTAGTTCTTTTTCTTTAACCAATCTTTTGAGTTTGCAAACAACCACTCTTGTTAGTGGTCTTAATCTTCAGTTTATTGAGGTTTTGAAAAAGGCGCCTGGAATTTCACTTGCCTTAAATGTCTCTTCCCAGGCCTTAGAAACAACCCCTGTCTTTAGCCTTAAACTGAAAAGCTTTGAGATAAAACCGGTCGCCCAGGTTAGAATTCCACAACAAAACGATCAGGGTGGGCTTCCCAGATGTCGGGATCTTTTGGGCAAAGAAAACAAGAAGGATTGGGCTGCTGCGAAAAGGGCTGGAAAGTGTTCTGACTCTCCTTTATATCTTTATCCGGAAAAAGAAACTTTAGTTACCATCAAAGTTAAACTACCAGTACAAATACTTTATTCTGAACCGTCTTATAAGGACGGCTGGCAGGTTTTAGCCAAACCAAATGGCCAATTAGTAGCACCTGATGGGAAGTCCTTCAATAAAATCAGCTATAACTACTTAACTTCCTTCGTTAATCCACCAAAGACTGGGTTAGTTGTTAAAAAAGAAGAGCTTAGAAATACTTTAGAAATTTATGCTTCAAATATTGGCCTTAAAAGCCAAGAAGTAGCCGACTTTATCTCCTTTTGGGCTGAAAACTTGCCCGATTCTCCTTATTACCTTATTTCTCATTTCCACCAAGAAGAATCGGCGGCGCTTTTACCTTTGGAAATTGATCCCAAGCCAGATACTTTAATCCAGGTCGTGATGTATTTTAAGCCGTTGGAAAAGTCGATTACTGCTCCTTCTCCTTATTTTGAGCCGGTCCCAAAAAGAGAGGGTTTTGTTGCTATAGATTGGAGTGGAGTTGTCGACCGCGCCGAAAGTAACGCTTTGTCAACACCGAGTGTTGACTAGCTTGACATCTAAGGATACCCGATACAGGTTAAACCTATAACGGAGCACAAACCAACCGCCGAAGGTTAATCTGTTCCATTCTTTACAAAAACCCCGGCTAACTTACTTTTCTTGACAGTATCCTATAATTTTTAGTAAAATGGGGTCATGAGTTTTGGAAGACAACCAGAGGCCGAAGACAGTTTTCCTCCTACACTATTAAGTGAAGGTTTTTCTCCTCTTTGTCGTGTTGGAGCAGGCCTTCATCCACCGCAGTTGCTTGTTTTCCAGCCAGACGATACAAGACAAGGGCCAGTTATTCTGCCCGCCGGGCTTGCAGAACCGTCTTTATTGAGGGAAGTTTTATCACCTAGCGACCTAATCGGGAATGAGCCAGATTCTTTGACACCAGTTGAACCGGTCAGACAAGGAAAGACTCTGGACGAAATCTTAAGCTCTGGCGACCTTTCAGGGGCAGCGGCGATTAGGGCTCTTTTATACCATACTGTCTATGGGGAAATAGCAAGAAACCCTCATGTCCAAGGAGAAATAGGGGTTGACTGCGGAATTTGGCTGGGAAATTATGGGCCGACCGGTTTGCTGGGAGCGCTTGGCCATCTTTATGCAATTGATACTAATCCAAATCTGGTCGCCTTAGCTCAAAGACGGTTAGGAGCCTCTCCTAATTTTCAGGCAATGGAGGTTGATCTTTTTAAACTTCCAGCGGCGGGAACTGCTGAAGCTACCACTTTTTGGCCTTCGGGTCCGCCAACGGTTGCTATTTTGGCGGGAATTCTTGATTGTTTTGAAGATAAAGGTCAAATCGAAGAGGCATTCAGAGTTATCGTGCGAGCCCTTCCTTCTGGTAGCCGAATTTTTACCCAAACGGCCAACCGTGATTGTAAAGATCCTAAATGGGGCATTCTAAGAGCCTTTCTTCAGGAACCCAACCCTAAATTATCTGTTGATGATCTGGAGAGGCTGATGGCTCAAGTCTGTTGTGGGCACAATGGCGTTCAGGGTCTTTTTTATACGGAAAAGATGGTGCCTATCAAGTCCGTGCCAGTCGCGCAACCCCGTATGGCTATCCCATTTTTGGTAAGAGGTCAAGGTTTACAAAGGGCGCGATTATCATCTCAATCCTCTCCTCTAGCAACTGTCACCCACCAGGTAGAGAGAAAATTTCTTAGTATTCCCCAGCGTAACATGCCATCTGCTCCCTATATTTGGGTCAGCGGCGTTCTTAAATGATTACCGCCTAGTGTGTCTAGCTAATTAAGGAATCCTTGAAAATTATCGCCATTTCCCCTTTAATATAAAGAGGATGGGTAATTTAAATTTTCGATTTCTTTCAAAGCTAGGCCTATCTTTGATCTTGGCCTTCCTTTTCTCCAAAATTTTGGTGGAGAAAGTTACTTTTCCTTCTTCTCCAGTTATTCGGCCGACATTTAAAAACCAAGTCTCCCAGCTCCCGGAAAACCTAAGATCAACGGCAACCAGAATTTCCGAAAGACTTTTAGCTTCTCAAAACCCAAATCTTCCTCCAGCGTGGTCAAAACCGCCCCCTCGTTATTTTTCTCCTCCAAACAAAACTCCTACCTTTTCTTATCAATACCCAACCCAACCGCCAATTTTGACTAGCCCCACTCCTTCCGCTGGCTACCCAACGACTACTCCTTCGTCTACTCCTATTCCCAACCAGCCTACACCGACTTCCCCTCCTGAACCGACACCAACTCCGGCTACCTCACCGGGGACAGCTCCTTCCCAGGCAGCCAAAGAGCTTTTGGATTTAATTAATAACGAAAGAGGGAAAAATGGCAAACCATTAATTTCTTTTGAAAATCACCTTAATTTGGCGGCTCAGAAACATGCCGATGACATGAGAATGAGGAATTATTTTTCTCATATCTCGCCCGAGGGGAAGACTCCAGTCGATAGGGCCAACGCGGCTGGCTATTCCAGTCATTACGTCGGCGAGAACATTGCCAAGGGATTAAGCTCTGCCTCAGCCGTCTTTAACGCCTGGATGGGAAGCTCGGGCCATCGGGAAAATATGCTAAACGGAAGCTGGCACTCTGTCGGGATTGGACTCTCGGGAACAATCTGGGTATTATTAATGGGGAATATATAATAAGAGTTAGAAAGTTGGAAAACTCTAAAGATGGGATATTATCTTGGACAGTTTTATATAGATAAACGCGACCTTTTTATCCTTTTGGCAATAATTTTGCTATCTTTAGGCTACTATCTTAACTTTCCCCTGCCCTATTTTTCCTACCAAAACCTTGTACTTTTGACAATTCTTTTTTTGCTGGCCAAAGGTTTTCTTTTGACAACCTATGATTCGGCTTTTTTTGTTACTTTCCTAACCGCCTGTATTTTGACTTTATTCATTCCCCTTTTCCAAGTCCTTCTTTTTCTTCTTCTGGCCTTCTTTTTCCTTCGACTGCTCAAGGTCATTTAGAGCCTTAGTTGTTAATTGGGAGGATTTTTTGTATACTTAGTTCTGTTGCCGCCTTGGCTTAAGTGGTTAGAGCACTTGTTTTATCCCAGCAGAGTCTTGCTATAATCCGCCAGCTGGCGGATAACTTAGACTTGCGAGGTCCCGTAAATCTAAGCCGCGCCGTCCTAGCTCAACGGTGGAGCAACTGTTTTGTAAACAGTAGGTTGTGAGTTCGAGTCTCACGGACGGCTCAAGATTTACGGCGAGCAAGATTTTACTGGGATAAACATTAGGCCGTCGGTTCGATCCCGACAGGCGGCTCAAATAAAATTGCCCGAGTCGCAAGTTTTAAAAACAGGAGACTTTACTATTTTTAGATTAAGATACTAAACCATGCGGCGAGGGTAACAAATTAGGGAAAATCGTCGGGAAAAAACCGCTAGGTTTTGTCCCGAAAGCAGGCCGGGATGGCGGAGTGGTCAATCGCAGGACGTAAATATGCCGCGGTGTCGGAGTGGTCAATCGGAGCAGTCTGTAAAACTGCCGCCTGAAAAGGCTTCGAAGGTTCGAATCCTTCCCGCGGCACTATACGTCCCGCCGCAAGGCTACCTAGGTTCGAATCCTGGTCCCGGCACAGCGAAATAAATTTTCTTGAAAAGAAAATTTAAACGCTGTTTGAAACGTTTAAATTACGAATAATTTATTACGTTTCACCACGAAATGCCGTCGTGGCTCAGTGGTAGAGCGAGTACTTGGTCCCAGTACCATCTTGCTAAATTCGAAGAATTTAGCTTAGATGTACGGGATCCCGTAGTTCTAAGCTGCGCCTGGGTAGCTCAGTTGGTAGAGCGCATTCTTGGTAAGAATGAGGTCTCGGGTTCGATCCCCGATCCAGGCTCAAGACGGCGCAGCAAGATACTACTGGGATAAGTACTAGGTCGTGGGTTCGATTCCCACCGGCGGCTCCCAAGTTTTGATCTTTCATAGATATAGATATTTTCGATATGTGATGGCAGGAGTTATCTTACTTTTTATACTCAATATACTATTCGTTGGTGCAGTCTGGCATATATCGGCTAGCCATCAAATTGGCAAACTTGGGCAAAAGAGAACTGGCGGCGTATTAAAACTATCTCCAGAAACTGCCTTTTTACTTTCCGAATACGTCTTAATTTCAATTTTATTCCTGATTGACGTTTTATTTGTGGTAATGTTTTGGAAAAGAAATTTTTGAGGCAGGCTTTAGACAATTTTCTTCACATGACTAGCTTCACAAAATTTGGCACTTGGAATATAGTCGGCAAGAAAGAGTTCTTCCAAGAAGGCGGTTTTTATTACCAAATTTCCGGCCACGGCAAACCATTAATTTTCTTACATGGCTATGGCGTATCGCCACTAAGTTTTGCGCCTATTATCCGAGAGCTTTCAAAAAAATTTTTAGTAATCGCTCCTTACATGTCTTCGGGTTGGAAAAAGACTAACCAGGAAAAAATTCTCGGTTTTGATGGGTTAGTTGACCTCTTGGCAAAGCTAGTAGATCATTTAAAGTTTGATAAACCACTTATCGTGGGTTATTCAATGGGAAGTTTACCAGCAATAAAGTTTGCCATCAAATACCCCAAGAAAACTTCTAGTCTTGTTATCGCGGATGGATTGTCTATCTACCCGGCCAAAAAATTATGGCAGCTGGCAAAAGATGTTTTGATCGAGCTAACTAAAGCACTTTTTACTCTTAAAGGGCTAAAGCCTGTTCTTTCGGTTTATACCGATTTTGTATTAAATGTCCTTTTGCACCCACTCGTTGTCATAAACCAAACGAGAGAATGCTTAAAAGCCATTCCTCTCGGCCAACTTAGTTCTCTTAGCAAAGAGACGTTAATTTTATGGGGCCGGGAGGACAAAATTTTACCAATAGGGTTAGGACAAAAGCTTAGAAAGCTTCTTAAAAATTCAACCCTTAAGACAGTTAATGATGACCATATTTGGGGCCTAAAAAATCCCAAAGCCTTCTCTCAAGAAATAGTTGATTTCGTAACCCGGAAAAACCATCTCCCCGTAAGCTAAACGGAGCTTCTTAGTTTAGCTAGCTTCAAGACCCGTCCTTGAGCGGGCTTGAACGGGGCTAGGAGGAAGCTTTGGTTTTGCATTTCTTCAAGAATCGCCCTTTTCTTTTCTCCTTCCAGGAAATAGGGCTGGCCGAAGTTTTCTATTTCTAGCCTCGCAAGGAGAGACCCTGTGAGGCTACTAGGTGCTAGCCTCAAGACCCGTCCTTGAGCGGGCTTGAGCGGGGCTAGGAGGAAGCTTTGGTTTTGCATTTCTTCAAGAATCGCCCTTTTCTTTTCTCCTTCCAGGAAATAGGGTTGGCCAAAGTCTTTTATTTCTATTGGAAGGAATTCAACGTCGACTAAATTTTTGTCATAGAAAGTATAACGGCCAACAATCCCCTCTTTTGTCTCCGGCGACCACATTTGGTCGAAAATAAAGTTACCATGGGCATAAACTATAACTTTCCCCTTATAAATTTCAACCGGTTGAATCCAGTGAGGGTGATTGCCAATGACTAGGTCGGCGCCAGCGTCAATGGCTAAATGAGCCAATTCCCGCTGTCTTTCGGTCGGCTGGCTTACATATTCGGTTCCCCAGTGAAAAGTTGCTACCACGATATCTGATTTATTGCGCGCCTCCCTTACCTCTTTGGAGATTTTATCTTTGTCAACCCAAGAAATGCCTTCTTTCTTTTGGTCAATATCGTTATATCCAAGAAAGGCAAAGCGAAGGTCACGAATATCTTTAAATACTGGGCCGGACTTACCTGTTGCGAGAATCCCAACACTGTCAAGCAAATTAGTGGTCTCTTCTATTCCTTCCCCTCCATAATCTCCAGCATGATTATTGGCAAGACTGACAACATCGACTCCGCCATAGACTAACCCTTCCAAATGACGAGAGTCGCCGCAGAATATCATTCCCTCGTTAGTTAATGGACAATCCCCAACCAAAGGAGATTCAAGATTGATAAAGGTGATATCGGCATTTTTTATAATTTCGGCCGTTTTCTCAAATGGCCATTTAAAATTATTTCGGCTGACTGTTTGATAATTAACGGACCGAGCCGGTATAACATCTCCGGTGGCAATTAACGTTCTAACTTTTTCGGCTGACAGGGTGGCTACCCACTCATGGTTTTCCCCGAAGATTTTCTCAAGAGAAACCGATTCTGGGGTAAATTGAGGCTTTGGCCTTATTTGGCCAGCGTTTTCGTGGCCAACGTTTTCGATTTTTCCTGAAGGCGCTTTAGGTTTTTGCCATAGCCACAAAAAAATGGAGGCAAAAAGTATTGTCGATAAACCGATAATTTTCCAGACCATTTTCTTTTAGTAAAAAGCAATTGAGAAGTAACTTGTCGTTTCTATGGAGTCATTCTTTTGTAGCTCTCCCGAGTTGGTATGGGCAAGAATATCAAACTTCGTGGCCGAAAGTTTGTCCATAACCATAAGGAGAGTAGCGACAGAAGCCGGTGAGTCAAGATAGCGATTATCCAGGGTAAAAAGTTGTCTATAGTCAAAATCCTTCATTATCTTAAGAGTTATTTTATCCCTCTCTTGCGCCTTATTATTGGTTAGATTATGAGAAAAGTCAACCGGGGCGATAATAACCGTAGAAACATCTTTTAAGTAATTTGCTAATTCGTTAGCCAAAACCCCAACTTCCTCTTTAGTTATTCTGCTACTTAAAATAAGAGGAATAACTGAAGTCTTCGGTAAATAAAACTTGATATAGGGCATTATCTCAAAAATTGAATGCTCGGTTGATAAAGTCTCCTCGTCAATCTTGACTAAATTGCGCTCAAGCAGGCGGTTAATAAGGGAAACGTTTGGCGTTACTTTACCAAATGGAGTCTGCCAGGCAAAAAGAGAGGTAAGGGCTTTAAAACTCCCCCGCTCAAAGTGATTTGGACCCACTAGAATTATTGTCGTTGGCTCTTGATGGGAAAGTCGGGAGAAAAAACCAGCGATAATAAAACTGGGGAAACTGTGGTGAGGAATAATCCCCCCATAAACTCGATAAGGGAAAGGGCGACTCTCTTTTTTTGCCCGACTAACTCCTTCATAAAAGAGCTTTTCATCAAAAAAAACTGGCGGATGGGTTGGTTGCTCTTTTTGGGACAGTGAAGGATGGTGCCGAACTAGGATTATGCCCAAAAGCACAAAAAGAGAGAGAAGTAATCCTATGGATAAAAAGGGGTAATTTTTGTTTTCATTGTTCATGGAATGGCGGGCCTATTTCATCTTGGGCGTTAGTGGTATTTTGATCATCTTGAGTTTGAGTTTCATCGGGAGGAGATGGTTTTCTAAATATGGTTATTGTTTTACCCCTTAGTTTAAAAAAGAAAACGGCAACCCACAGGGCTAATAAAATGATTATGACTAGGGCAGCAATAACGTTTCCCTTCTTTCCCCCTTGAACGGGTTTTTCTTCTGTCTTGGGGGGTATCTCTCGTCCAGAAAGCATCTCAAGATTCTTTTTTATCTTGAGAAGTTGCACCTCTCCCCGTCCGTAAATTTCCGGGGAATACATAAGCGAAGCCATGGCAGGAGGAACAAGAAATTCTCCTTCGCTAACGACACGAGCTTTATAGGCATAGGTCCTTAGGCCTTCGGCGATTTGATAAAGCGAAAGAACTATTCCATTTTCCGTCACTTCCCGGTCGGTCACGTCATAGGAAGTGTAGTATGAGGAAAGTTCCTGACCGTATTGCTCGTTTTTAAATACCGGGTTAATGGGAATAAGCCCCGAGGGAAGTTCGTCAGTGATGATACCATAGTTTTCATTTGTCCTTAAGCCCCCAATCGTTATCTTTACCGTCACGGTATCGCCCAAGACCAATGATCCGTCCGCTCTATCGCTTATATATTCTCGTTTAACTTCTAGACCGTGATTTGAGGCAGGAGCTCCCCTATCGGTATGGAACTCATTTATAAGAAGGGTGGTGTAAAGCTGACCTTCTCCAGATTTTTCAATTTTTATACTGGAACCATCCGGTTTTATATCGCTAACGGGAATATCAATATCTTTTATCAACTCTTTAAGATTATTAACTGTCCCTCTGCTAATCTCTTTTTCATCAAGCCAGACAGTGTAATTATAATTGGGAGTAAGCTCCTCCCCGGTTTTTGAGAAGTCAACTAAAGCCCGAATTACTTGGGCAGTGGCGAAGGTATTGGACCAATAGTCAGACTTGCGGTTGCGGGTTAAATAACGAACGACTTTAACCGCCAGTTCTCTCTCGCCGCCGGAGGCGACAATCGCCCGAATGGCCAGGGCGGTTGAGGCATCCTGGGAGCCAAAATATTCTTTTCTCCCCGCTTCCCAATATACGCTATCGCCTTCCCTTTTTGCCATAGAGATGAGTCGAGATAATCCACTAGTCGCCGGGTTGGTATCTCCATTCCTGATATTGGTCATAACCGCCATGGCCAGAAGTTCGGCGGTTATGTTGCTAAAGTCACTTATCCTAGTTTTCCCTTTTTCTGACCCCAATAAAGAAAGGCCGTAGGTTTTAGCGATAATTTCCTGACGGTCATATTTTTTTGATCCATTTGTTTGGGGATCGTAATAATCTTCTTGTTCAAGAAACCTTTGGGCGCGGCCAAGAATCTCCGGGTCAACATTGCTCCCGACTCCCCTTGCCTTAAGGAGATACTCGACAACATAAACGGTGACAAAAGAATCAGAGCGGCCTTGCCACCACCAGCTCCAACCGCCGTCGGGATGCTGCAATTTCGCTAGTCTATTGACTCCCTTTTTAATGATATCATCAACATTCAGGTCGGCAATTGAGGCGCCGAATAGGTCAGGATTCTCTTTGGCGATAACCGCCGGAACAAACGAGCTTGTTGTTTGCTCAACGCAACCATAAGGATAATGGATAAGATACCTCATGGCGGTGGGCAAAGTTCCCACCAGAGTTGGCGAAAGAGAAAGGGTGGCCTTTGATTTCTTCTTATCGCTATCAGGAGCAAGTTCAACCGAAAAAGTTTTTTCTCCATCGCCCACCTCTCCCCGTTTTTCCCAAAAGCCGAAGGCCCAAACAGGGATTTCTTGGGTTATGGTATCCCCTATCTTCTTATCCTCTCTTGAAGTAGCCGAAAAGGTTAGTTTTGCCTTTTCTTTTTCTGTCTTGGGAGAAACTTTCCAATAAACTCGTTCTGTTTCTTTACTTTTAACAAGTATCGCTGAATGAGTGGCTGATTCCAATTCTTTTTCATCCGAAGTTATCGCTTGGACAATACCTTCGTTAAACGCCAAGTCAATGTCAAAAGTCTTATCGGTATCGGTAAAATTTTGAACAAGGGCGGAAAGGAGGATCTCATCATCTTTCCTAAGAATATTAGGCAAGATGGGACGAACAATGACATCTTTAGTAACCACTATTTCCGTTGTCGTCTGACCCACTTTCGTATCGACGGTCGCCCCGATGGCGGCCATTACCCAAGTAGTTAAATTGTCCGGAAGCACGAACTTTACTTGAGCCCTGCCGTTGGCGTCAGTCGTTACCTTAGGATTCCAGTAGGCGGTATCTTTAAAGACGGTCCGGGCACCGTTGCCTTTTTGATTATGGACCCAAGCTCCCCCAGCAAAATAAGTACGATACTTTTCGACTTCTAAGTTATAAACAGTAAATTTTCCTTGTTGCCATTCGATTGATGAAACGACGATTCGACGGTCATTAAAATCTATTAATGTGTCTCCGGGGGTAATACTGCCGGCTTCCTGCCAACTATTGTTGACCCAAAGACGATGATTGGGCGTGACTTTTAAATTCTCATTAATTATTAAGTATCCTGAAACCTCGCTTTTATGCGTTCCTTTTACTTTAGCCTGAACAACCCGAGGATCAGTTTCTCCCTTTCTGGTCAGAATGGTGTCGCCAATCTTAACCTCTTCAATGTTTTTTGTCTTCCCCGGGGCGATAAGAATTTTAGTACCGGCGGCAAAGCATCCTCCCCCTTCCGCCCTGTAGACAAGAATTCCGGCGAGCGAGTCGGATTCTTGGGTATCGTTATACCGTTCTTGCCAAAATTTATCGAATATCTTTTCCGGTCTTTCATCAACCAGTTCAAATAAGGCTTTATCGACGGCCCAAACGGCGGTATCGGCGGAAATGGGATTACCGCCCACGTCAGTAGTTTGAATATTAACGGTAACTACTTCTCCCGGGCCAAAAGTCTTTTCACTGGGCGTAAGATTGACAACAAGCTTTTTAGTATCCGCAGAAACGACGACATTCGTCCACCCACCATCAAGCGCGTAACCAGAGAAGCTTGATACTTTGGCGTAAATATTGGGGATATCAGTCTCCACCAGGGGAATATCGACGGTGGCATTCTTTCCCGCCAGATGAACTACTTGAAAGCGATTTACCCTTGCCCGTTCTAAAGATAAAAAGATGTCTCTGTCGGGAGTGTTTGAGGAGATAGAAAACGAGACAGTATCCGAGGGGGAATATTTTGCTTTATCAGTCCTTATTGTCAGCTCATTTTCTTCCGCCCCTCCATAAAAAGGTTGATCTTCGGCCCTTACCCAAAAATAGAATTCTTTTGAAATGGGGTTCTCTCGGGTATCTTTACCGCTAACCGTGATTTTATACGATCCAACTTTTGCCGGAACAAAACTAAAGGTAGCATTACCGTCTTGCCCGGTTTTGGCGGAAAGTCCGGGTAAATCTTCCTCTTCTTTTCTATAGGAAGGATATTTTTTATCTGGCTCTTGATAAGGAATCCAGTTCTCGCGGTGAACCTTGGCCAAAAGATCAATCCCCGAGACGTTAGAATCACGATGAGAAACCAAAACTATGGGTAACGTAAGTTGGGTCCCAACTTTGGCGCCGTAATTTGAATCCTTCCGATAAATACCATACTCTCCAGAATAGACAAGAATGTTTTTGCGGGCAAAGGCAGGGTTACCTTGGCCGTCATCAAACTCCGCCTCGACGGAGAAAACCTGGCTCTTCCCCGTTCCTTGGGGAGGCTTTGCTTCTAGGTCAACTTCCGCTTCGCCCCTTTGATTTAAGGTTACCTGTCTTTCTTCACCAACCTTGTTGCCGCCCCAGTATCCGAAGCGGTAATCATCACCTAGGGCATATGACTGATCGATAAGATACTCATATTCGTAAAAATCGGCCGAGTAGACCGTATATTTTACCGTTTGGCCTCCTAACGGCTGTCCGGAGAAATAGTTTCCCCTAATTATAAATGAAGAGCGATCTTGGGCCACTAATTCAGTTTTTGGGGTAGTCACCTCAATGGAGTACTCAGGCTTTCGGAAGTATTCAACGTGAAAAGATACCGTATTTTCCGGCCAGTATCGACCGGAGGAGGAGTTGGGAACATCTACTTTAAGCTGATAATACCCAACGCCGCTGTCCTCGGGGAGCTTATATTCCCCATAAACTGTCCCTTCGGCAGAGACTTCGTAATTTTTTTCAAACACCGTGTTTTTTTCATCCCAATCCTTATAAATCTTAACCAAGGCACTTTCTCTGGGAATAGTATAGCGAGCGTCATCGTCGTCGCGTAAGACCGACTTAAAGTAAATGGTGTCGCCGGGACGGTAAAGTGGTCTATCGGTAAAAATAAAATACTTTGTCTGCCGGCTTTTCGGTTGGAACGGCCGGTACTCATAACGGGAATTTAGATAAAGTAAATTTATGGGCACGACCGCCCTGTCTTCGCCTTGTCTAACTAAAGCAATATCAGCCTCGGGCAACAACGGCGTTTTAGCAATGCCCTCATCGTTGAATGAGACGGTGGCAATTTCTTTCCGGCCATCCAAAAGATTATAAATTTTTAAGGTTCCCTCCGAAACACTTTTTCGGGTTTTAAAACTTTGTCCCCAGAAGATGTACTCATTGTCGCCTTCTTTTACTATCGCTCCTATATTTGAACGAACGACAAAAGCACTCTCGGAGGCCGTGCCCAATTTTATCTTAAGCAGCCAAATCCCGCTGCCTTCAATTGGCAGGACTAGTTTTGATCCGGGGCCGTAACCTGAAGTTATTTGATGATTAATTTTCGTCACATACCGAAGCGGCCCAACATCAATATCTTTTTTTATCTGGTAGCCTTCTTTATTGTGGGTCAAGTAGTCAAGAAGAACATCTTCGTTCGCCTCAAAGAGCGTAACTTCTGCCGATCCAGAGACGTTATAGCTTGAAATCTCAACCGAAGGTTCATCGGTTGAGGCAAGGGCAATCATTCCTCCAGCCCCGTAGCCCTCTTCTCCCCCGGAGATAAAAATTTGCGGGGTTCTTGCTCCCAAGACGCCGGGCTTATCTTTAGTTTGCTGGAAAGAAGGGCTTCCTCCTTCTTTTTGCTTACTTGTTTTTTCTAAAAAGGCGGCAAGCCCAAGGAGGAAAAAGAAGAGTAACAGCGATAAGAAAATTTTGCTGGTAGGTACCTTTCTCTGTTTTTGAATGTCTGGGCAGTTTTCTGACATGAATGTCTTAAAATTAAGTATACATAATTTAATCCTCGTCAACAACTAAGTTCTTCTGGAAGTTGGCAAACAATTTTGGTAAAATGATGGTAAGATCTCACAAAAAGGAGGCTGATATCTTATGACCAAAGGAAAAGGAGAGGCAAGAATTTTAATTGCTTTTGTCTGTAGTGTTTGTAAAAGCCAAAATTACATAACGAGCAAGAACAAACTGGAACATAAAGAAAAGATGGTTTTGCGCAAATATTGTAAGAGGTGCCGCAAACATACCGAGCATAAAGAAAAGGAAAGACTAGGTTAGTTAATTATGGCCAAAGGGACTATTTTCTTGCTTTTTTTTCTGACTGTTTCGGCGGTTTTTTTATTGGGAGTCAATCTCGGAAAAAATATTGAACGAGAAAACGGCAAACCGGTTGTCCCTCCCTCCCCGACGCCAACGGTCGCGCCTGCCTCGCCGCAAGCGAGTCAAGGCGGGCCTACCTCCCCTGTCTCATCAATTTTACCCACTTTAGTACCGACAACGCAGGCACCGGAAGGCACTACCATCATCCCGCCTAGGGCCGGGATATCAATCTTTAAGAATAACAGTTGCGGTTTTGAGTTTTCCTATCAAGGCTCTTATCTTAAGCAAAAGACCGTTAATGAACAATCAATTATCTTCAGCGACCCAAATGATAGCAGTCAGGCAATTGCCGCCACTTGCGCCACGGAAATTCCCAAACCAACCCTCCCGCCGGAAAAAATCGAGACAATAACCCTAGATGGGGTAACGGCTAATCTTTACCATGACCAAAGCATGGAAGACGGCTCTCCTAGAGATGAAGTTATTGTAAGACACCCAACCAATGACAAGGAGATAATGATTGCCGGCTACGGTTCCCTCTTTCAAAAGGTTCTTTCCTCTTTTAAGTTTGTCCGCTAACTCCGTTGATATATCTTGACCTATTATGACCTATTGATTCCCGGAATCGATGCGGCCGTGTGGATTTTATATTGGTTACTTGGTATAATTTAGGAAGTCTTAGGTCCGTAGTGAAATGGTATCACAAGGGTCTCTCCCAGTCCCGACATTGCGTCGGGACGGGATCCCGAACTGCTAAGCAATTTTTTCTTAGGTCCGTAGGTTAATGGTAGACCGGGGGTCTCCAAAACCCCTAGTAGAGGTTCGATTCCTCTCGGACCTGCCAAAGTTACGCCAGTAAACAATTAGTTACTTCGTTAATTCGTTAATTTGTTAATTAGCAAATAACTTTTAATATTCGAGAAAAGAACCCGTCTCTAATATAAATTATCGGATCGTAGGCACATTCCGATCCCGGATCGGAAAAGAGTATTTTACTATCTAACTTCTATTTAGAACCGATAGTCCTTCTCTTTTATTCGTCGCTCTATTACCCATTTTCGTCCTGCCAAATTTTTCCAATGGAGGACTCATCAGTCCCACTCTGTGAGAAAATGGGGAAATTCAGGATTAGGGGGGATGTCGAAACTTGCGGGGCTTAAGGTTCGCGCTTTGGAGCACGAAATTAAGTAAGTTACAGCTTACCCTTAGCCGCAAATTTTGACAGTGCACCCCCTAGGGTAACCTGAATTTCCTGGATAAACCGATAGGGAAAACCGGATAATTACTGAGTCTGGCCGCCAAGCCTAACTCAGTCTATTGGCCCAACCCTGGGGGGGAAGGGGTTGGACTAGGTTGTCCCGTAGAACTCAGCCAGATACGCTGATACTCAAGCAACATCCCCTCCTTGTACATCCAGACCCAAAGCCATCCCTGACCAGTGAATTTGACCCAGAAGGTTTCTTGTGGCGACTGGCACACATCAACCGTCCACGTGCACTGGTGACCGCAGCCGTTCCAGTCACAGAATACACGCCCATCACTGGGATTAACCCCTGCCTCTCCCAACCCCGTAGAGCAAGTGTCGAAATAGATCTCATACCTCCCGGGTGCATTGAAGGTTGCCTGGATCGTCATACTGACCCAGGTACCGTCGTAGCTAGTCGTAATATGCATTCTCGACGACTTCAGTAGTATTGGAAGGTATAACCTGTATGGCGGTATGGGAGTCGCCATGATGGACGAAGTGGACGAAGTGCTAACGCTGCCGACTTCCGATGCCATGACGGGCGTAGTGATAAGCACAGCGATACCTGCAAACACTACAACCCCGAGCAGCGCTAGCATGATCCGATTATGCTTATTCATTCTGACTTTATCTCCTTCTCAGTTCGGGCTTGGCGGCCAGAACTAAGAAAAAGTGAGTCAGGTACGTTACGACATGGTAATCAATACTTGTCACTTTTTACTCAATTCAGGCCGCCAAAACCACTATAGCATCGCCGAAAGTCCATCAAGCCAAAGGGGCCTCTACTCCAATATCGATTTATCCGATTTTTAAAAGAGCTAATGACCTGTCTTTTTTAGATTCTCAAAGCGCAAGTTGCTTTGTATCCGAAAAAAGAGGCTAAAAATCATCCTGTATAATAGAAAATATAGATTTTCTAAACCATTATTAAGGCACTCCTGAGACGAATTATATCATCAGCATTAACCGTTGTCAAATATTATAGGATAATGTGTTCTAATCCCACATCGAATGATTTAAATATGGGAACTTTTTCTAATCTCAAAGCGGAAAAATCGGAAGATTTCAGAAATTTGCAAATCGTCTAATAATCGTCTATAATACGTCTATCCTTTGACAAGCTCAGGATAAATCCTTTGACAAGCTTAAGCTAACTATGTTTAAGCCCAAATACACCATTACCGATCGGTTGCTTTCCAACATAAAACAGATAAATTCTATTGTTTTAGATCTTAACTACCGAAGATTTCCCAAAGTGGTTCTTTATGAGCTTGAAAGAAGCGCTAGGGAAATCTCAACTTACGCCTCAACCAGCATTGAGGGTAACCCCCTGCCATTAGCAGATGTGAAACAAATTCTTAAAACCCAGCCGCAAAATTTAAGAAAAAGCGAGCAAGAAGTAATTAACTACAACAAGGTCCTAGAAGCATTAAATAAAAGCCCTGTTTCTTTTAGTCTTAACCTAATCTTGTCCATTCATAAACAAGTAGTTGATAAATTAGTCCCAAAACATCAAGCTGGAAAGTTAAGGTTAGAACCGGTTGTTGTCAACAACCCCAGAACCGGCAAAGTCGTATATCTGCCGCCGGATCACCAAGACGTTCCACCGCTAATGAAGGAATTAGTAGAGTTTGCCCAAAACAACAAAGGGTTGATCGATCCGCTTATTATCTCCGGTATCTTCCACAAACAATTTGTTGTAATTCACCCATTTATGGACGGCAACGGCAGAACAGCAAGACTTTCGACAAAGGTTCTTTTGGCGGATTTAGGGCTTAATACTTTTAATCTTTTTAGCTTTGAGAATTATTACAACAAAAATGTCACTAATTATTTCAATAATGTAGGTGTGCTGGGCAATTATTATGATATTGCTAATTCTCTTGATTTCACAAAATGGTTGGAATATTCTACTGATGGAATAATTGATGAGCTTCTAAGAGTAAAAAAACTCTTGCCGGAATTAACCATCGGGCCCGAAACGGAGCTTATGCCTTATCACAAAAAGATTTTAGAGTTTATAAAAGAAAAGGGTTATATTAGGGATAAAGATTATGCAAAGCTTACAAATCGCGCCAAAGCCACCAGAAGCCTTGATTTTAAAAAATTGATTGAGATCGGGCTTATTGAAAGAAAAAGGAAAGGAAGAGCGACTTATTATCAATTAGCGGGGCGGAAAATCTAACCTCAAAGCTCAATTACTTACTTACTTGCTTAGTTAGTTAGTTAGGAATGACCCCTTAATCAGAAAAAAGGCCAGGCCTTGCGAGGCTAAAGCCGCCGGCGAGGCTTAATGACTCTTGGAAGTGATGAATTTTTTTGTTGGAGATTTGGAGACTGAAGTAGAAATAGATAAACCACGAGGATTACAGTTTTAAGGAATAGTGGAATTATTGACCAAGAAAAAAGATGTAGAAAAAGCTATTCTGCTCTATTCGGGGAGAATTTTTGACAAAGAAGCAATTTCAACATTTATGCACCATAAAGATAGACCTCACCGCTTCTATCGAATAAAACCTGTTCAGTTTGTTCTCTTTAATGTCGTGAATTTCCCTGACAATTCAATGTAAGAATATAACTTATGATCAAGCCCCATCATGTAGCTTTAACGGTAAATGACATTCAAGAGTCTACCAAATGGTATTCTGATAAATTAGGGTTTCAAACGAAGCACAACTATGATAAGAACGGTATGCAAATAGCACTCTTGGAACTTAACGGTTTTAGGATTGAACTTTTTCATTTTCCGAATAATACGAAGCCTTTGCACGAAGAGGATAAAAATTTAATGGACAGTTTACATATTATTGGCACTAAGCATCTCTGCCTTGAAGTAGATAATTTAGATGACACTATAAAGGAGCTAGGAAAAAAAGGGGTTGAATTTTCTACAGAAACAGACACCGTTAGCTTCGGAGGTAAGTACATTTTTATTAAAGACTGCAATGGTATTTTGATAGAGCTATACCAAAAGTAGAAACTTCAGACAGACAAAATTAAGGAAGGATTAGAGTAGTAATAATTACTAACATCGTTGCTTTTAACCTGCAAGCCAGTTTTGGGACAAAACCCTTATTCTGCGTTCGAATCCGGCGCGAACCTGCAAAATATTTTTAGCTTCGAAAATACTCTAAAAATTCAGATGCTTATGTTATAATAATTAAAGACTATGAGGCGTCTTTCCAAAAGGGCATTAGTGTTTGTGGGGGTTTGTTTCTTAGTAGTATCTTTATTAATTATAGGAAAAATTGCTAAATCGTTGTTCATTGACGAATCCGACGATGATAATGTTTTAAGTCACATCACCACAACCGCGCGTCAGCTCCAAGGATATTATTCTCAAAACGGACGTTTCCCCGAAAAACTCGAACAAATTAATTCCGGTGGAAAATTTTGCTCCAGATGGAACTGCTACGAAATTAAGTACAAAGCCTCCCAAGATAAACAGAACTTCACTTTGGTTTCTGCGGTAAACTACCCTTTCATCGCGTATTCTTATACCGAAGGGTGTGGTTTTACCAAAGAGTGGTTAGGATGCTCAGGTTATGCAGTGGCTGAAGGTTACAGTGATTTCCCGGTCTACAAGAGAGATCGTGAACTTTTCGCCACCCCATCCTCTTGACCCGACCTTCCACAAGGCCACCTCTTTGACCGGCTAGTAATTTCTATCTTTAGACAACAAAAATAAAGCTCCACGGGCTAACAGTTCGACTGTCCTGAGCTCACTGTTGAAGGACGCCCGTGGTATCTTCTTCTCCCTCGGTGGAGCGAAATCCGCCACAGTCGAACGTGGCTGGGACGTTCGACGTCCCGCCGAAGCCAAAGACTGGCATTCATCCACGGCCCAACGACCGTGGTCTTCTGCGACAGAGGGTTATCTTATGGCAAATTGGTCTACGTTAGCGACTGGTTTACCCTGAAGTAAATATTCGTTTGGATTTGCAGGGTGTGGATGAAGTTTAGCAACTGTATATATTTTCCCAGCACTCACATCAAAAGCTTTGATTTCACGAACCTCCAGTTTCTCCGCTGTTTCTGTATTAGCGAATGGAGAAATTTGTTCTGAATAAAGAAATTTGTCTCCCTTTCTGTTCCAACCTATAAATCCAAAAAGATGATTTATTCTTGGATCAATTTGTATTTCATCTTGGAGACTATATAGTTGTATCAGTCTTTCTCTATCTTCTTTTTCTACTGTTATAATCTTTGCCTTATCAAAATCAAAAAGTGAAATTCCAACAGGGTTAGCATTATCTATTAAAAGATATTTCTTCGTGGGTGACAAACCATTTTGACTGAAATATCCTCCTAGATCTTGTTCTAAAACCGATTCGCTAAATGTTCCATCCTCATTGAAAGTATAGGTTTTTTGCTTACCATCTTGAGCTTTTGTGAGAAGTCTATTATTGCCAATCCACACAGCAGATGATACATACCAATAAAAATTAATTTTGTATGCTTTAGAACCATCCCTTGATACAACAATTCCTGGGATACCTAGCCCACCTCCTCCTGGCTGTTTATTTAACAAAAATTTGCCGTCAAAAGAAGGAACAAATTCGCCTGGATGTTGTTTTTCCAAACAATTCTCTCCAACTTCACACACTTGTGTACTTAATAGCTTTTCTTTTAGAAGTCCTACTATTGTAGGAGCACTTCCATCAAGCCTGTCTACTAAAATTTCCGCTTGGCCATTCGCCAACTCTTTAATATAAATCTTCTCACCTGTAGTACTTGACTCAAGGTCAAGTAAAGCTCTGTATTTTTTATCGTCTATCTCTTCTTTATCATTAGTACCATTCTTAATAACGTAATAATGATACTCTGACGATATTTCTCTATAGTCAGCGTCATGTGGGCCTTTATTTACGACCTTTTCATATTTACTATTACCAGTGATAACAACTACATCTCCATTATTTAAGGCATTAACTGATCCTACATAATGGGGAAAGGAAACAATTTCTTGTGGTGAAGATCCATCTAAAGAAACTTTATATAGTTTATTGGTATCACTGAAATATAATTCCGTCTCAGAATCGTTTAAGTCAGTTGATGATAATGTTAATGTCTGCAAGGCTCTATTTTGAAATTCGTTTTTCGGAGAAGGACTCTGATTAGTCACGGGCGCCCTCTTTTGAGTAAAAGGTGAAAACGAGAAGACAAAAACCGCACCGCCGATTAGTACGACAAGTAATATTATCGCGAAAATCATCCAATAATTTACTTTTAGTTTTTCTGGAATTGGTACTGGTTGGTTAACAGGATTTTGTCCGATTTGTTGGCTATTTTGATCACCAACATTAATTTGGTTTTCCATATGTATATCTTCAAGAAAAAGTATAGCATCTTTTGATCAGTTAAGTATGTTAAACTGAAAGAAATTTCTTCAAAATTTTTGCGTTGAAGTTTGACATTTTTTGTAAACGGTCAGCTCTAAATTTTGGCGGGCGATTCCTCCAACCCCTGCTACAAGAGTGTACGAGTTTCGCACTTTTCTGATAACCACCTCGGACGGTGGCCCGCCAGCTGGCGGGACTCCTCCGAGGTGAAGTTATTGGCAATTCCTCCACCGTCCGAGGAGTCCTTCGGACACCTCGGAGGTGTTTTTCCGATGTGCGAAACTCGTGGCGTGTAAACCACTGGTGACGTGCTATACCGAATCGTAGCCTCTTCTCCCAACCCCGGAGCGGAAAAGAGATTTTGGTCTTTAAGTTTAGTTTTAAAGTTTTATCCCCAATCCCTCACAATCTTCAAGGGTAAGAAGGCCTTCCGCGATTGCTACTTTTGCCATCCTTGTCTTAAAACTTTCCACCTCTTCTTGTCCCTTCCCATTGGATATTAGTGTTTGAGCATCTACTGCATTACAGTATCTTCCTACCTGTTCTTGCCAAGCAGTAAATTCCTTCATGTAATTAGGAAAATCAGTTTCTCTCATCCTGGCTGGATCAGGTAGATGCAATCTTTCACTGCGTCTATTTATTAACTCTATAAGTGGATTCATCTCTGCCAGCCAAGTTTCCTGCCGAGCGCTAAATTCATCAATAGTTATTCCATTTAATTCGCAAGCTCTTCTTAATGAAACGCAACATCTAGGCAGTGGAAAATCAGTAACTTCCGCTCCCGCGGCAATCTTAACCACCGGGGCTTCTAGTTTAAATGGAGATATAGGAGTTACCTCCGAACCTAAAATAGTGTTCATTAAAAGACTGAACCTTACTATATTCGTTTTAACCAAAAAAAGGTTTCTTGTCAATGAAGTTCGCATTTGGACAAGAAAACCATGCAAAAATACCGGATCGTAGTCTCTTTAATTTTAATTTCTTAATTTTTTACAGGGAGCAATTTAAGTTGTGGTAGGAACCTAAGAAGTGCTAATGGAGGTAGTCGTTGGGATAGGATTGGTAATAGTAGCGGTATTGGTTGGACCGGCACTACCGGCAGGAGGACTTGGCACATCATTTAAGGGAGTATCCAAGAGGAGATAACCAGCTAGAAATACATTGGCTAAATAAGGCATTACATAACCTAAAGTCAGACTAGAAGCTATTGTACCAACGAAACTATTAGTTAAAGCCCCGATAATTTCCGCCGGCAGCAAACAGACAATTTGTATCGTAAACCCTGCTACCTGCAAAAAAAAGACAGTTAACCAGTTACCCTGGACGATTCTTTTACTGTAATCCAAGGCTTGTTTTCCTGAAAGGTTTCGGGAAAGCACGACAAAAACAGCAAAGGACCAGTAAACAGCAAAAATTACGCCGGGAATTATAAAGAGCAAGAAAAGTAAGATTAAAAATATAGTCATCAATAAAAATGTCGTTAAGAACTTCATGAAAACAGACTTGTCAATGACTGAGGAGAACAAAAGGTCTTTAACGGTCAAAAGTTTGCCTCCCTGTTTAGCTTTGTAGTAAGTATAGGCAAAAAGCCATAAGAAAATCAGGACTAAGCTGTAAGCTGAGCTTGTAGACTTTCCGGACAGAAGAGAAATAATTTCGAGAAATAGATACAAGCAAAAAGATAAAGGAAATAGCACACCAAGACTGTCTTTATGCAAAGAATAACCAAGCTTAAAAATTTCTTTAAGGCTTAATTTTCTTCTGGCAGTCTCCATATCTACTATAGTATTATAGAAGAGAAGTTAAAGTCAATATTAATGAAATTAATCGTAGCTTTCGGCCCATCCTTAAGCTTAGCTAAATCAAAAATTCTTGAGTGGTTAAGACGTTATCTGCCGGCGGAAATTTGTGCCATTTGTGGCGCTCTAGCAGGCGGAATGATTACCAGCTTTATTTTTAAAAACCCGGTAGTTACCGCTCTTGGCGGAACTTGGGGTGAGAACATTGGTTATTATGGCCGAATATTGTATCAAGACATTAAAAAACGGAGGGGAAGAGATGAAAGGATAACCGCAGGGGGCATTTTAAAAGTCATAAGAAATTTGATTATAGAGTTCGGCGCCGGTGAATATTTAGACAGCTTTGTTATTCGCCCGTCAGCCATGTATTTTTTTCCAAAACTGTTAAATAATGTACCGTTGGGCATTTTTTTGGGAAAGATATCGGCTGACATAATCTTTTATTTACCGACAATAATCTCCTACGAACTAAAAAAGAAATACTTAAAAGACTAATGTCAAGCTAGACCACCCCGGCGTGGATTTTGGTGGATTTTCTCCTCAGCCTCCTCTTCCTGTCCCGGAACGGAAAAGTATATACTCCCCCACTCCTTCGCCAAACGGTAAACCATCACCCAGCGTATTTTCCATCTGAAAAATTGAATTTTCTGTTTCCGCCACTCCAGAGATCATCCCGGCTCTTATCCCCTAATTGAAACTACCTAAGGCCTTAAGGGGCATCTACATCTTTTTTGGGGAGATTATGTTTTGGGGCGTCAAATACGTTTTTTTTCAAAATATTGAAAAATGAGTTATAATGATAGAAAGGTCCTAAACCGGCCCGCTCAGCAAATGAATAATCTAATAACAACAATTAAATACATCGCCAGACGAAGTACCGAGTTAAAAAATAAATTCACAAATACTTCTACGGTGCCTATCGAATTTCTGTGCATTTTTTGTCAAAACGAAGAAGAATATGAACAGTTTACTAATTCAATAGAAACGTTGGGAAAGGTTGTGGAAAGAACTCAAGGTGGTTTTACGTATCTTTTAGATAAACCAATCAAAACAATAGCTGGTCCTCTAAGGTTAGTAAAAATCCGTAAACCCGATCTCCAACGCCACGAAAGAGGAGATGCTGATTTTAAGACTGACTACAAGAACTTTAAGGAAAAATATCAAAGCGATTCCGGGTTTGAACTTGTTAAAAGGGAAACTTTTGAAATGCTTAGATTATCTCATCCAAAATTTGATGTAATGGCTTGCTTTTCCAATATTCCAAAGAGTAAAGTCTTAGGTATAAAGCTATAGGGTTAGAAAGGTCCTAGGCCGACCTGCTCAGCATGACTATCCTTAAGTTCGAAGTCCCACGTTCATGTGTCAAGGTTATTTACTCTACGAGTAATCGAGGGCTGTGTTATATCTTTTACTATTCAAGTTATCAGACAAAACACACTGAACGTGGCGTGCCATACCGAATTGGAGCCTTTTCTTCCTGTCCCGGATCGGAAAAGTATTGAAATTCGGTCCTACTTAATATTGAGAGGTACTTTGTGTGGAGGAATAGAGTCGTCTTCTGAATTTGAGTGCTTTGAGGGGAAAATTGGGCCTTGACAATTGTCCAAATTAATACTAAAATTGGACTATATGTAATCCAATCTTAATATGAATATGTACATTCCCCGCACGATTGAAACGAAAATTAAAGAATGGCTGTTTAAAGGTAAAATCATTATTATCTATGGCGCCCGGCAAACGGGGAAATCTACGCTTGTCAAAAAAATTCTGGAAGAGTATCCCAAAGAAAACAAATATCTAAATGGCGACGAAACAAACACGAAAAAACTTTTTGAGCAAGCCGGAGATGCGTCTGTATTGGCAAAAATCATCGGCAAGCCAAAAATAGTAGTGATTGACGAGGCACAGAAAATTGAAAATATCGGCTTGAAATTAAAAATTCTGATTGATAACTTTCCCGACCAGCAAATTATTGCCACAGGTTCTTCTTCTTTTGACTTGGCAAATAAAATCGCGGAGCCCTTAACCGGCAGGTCCATTCAGTTTTGGCTTTCCCCTTTGTCCTTGAAAGAAATTTCCGGCATTTGGGACCGAACGGAAATCGATTCCCAACTGGAAAACTTATTGATATACGGCGCATATCCTGCAGTAGTGGCCGCCTCGTCCTTAGAAGAAAAAACCGTTATTTTAAAACAATTGGTTTCGGATTATCTTTACAAGGATGTGTTAAGTTTTGATCGCGTGCGCAAAAGCGAAACCATAAAACGATTCACGGAGGCGCTTGCTTTACAAACAGGCAACGAGGTTTCGTATAATGAATTAGCAAATTTACTGCAAATCGGCAAGCAAACCGCGATGTCTTATCTGGATATTTTAGAGCAGGGCTTTATTCTTTTTCGTTTAACCTCTTTCAGTCGGAATTTACGCCAAGAGATTAGCAGGTCGCGAAAAATTTATTTTTTTGACACTGGAGTAAGAAATGTGTTGATTAATAATTTAAACCCTCTTTCTCTGAGAAACGATATTGGCAGCTTATGGGAGAATTTTATTATTTCCGAGTATAAAAAAAACCAGTATTGGGTGGCAAATGCGACACCGCTTTATTTTTGGCGGACATACCAACAGCAAGAAATAGACTTGGTAATGGAAGACAAAGGAAATTTTTCCGCTGTTGAAATCAAATGGGGGAAAAAGCACGATTTACCCCCAAAAATTTGGAGAGAATCTTATCCCAATTCTACTTGGGAAAATGTGACAAGAGACAATTATTTAGACAAGATCCTTTAAAGAAGGGAACAAAAAACGCAAAAAAATGACTAGTTAAATTTATGGTATAATTAGTTAATGGAAATTAAAAAAAATCCTCCCCCAACCATTCCTAAGCGCCAACCAAGAAGAAAAAGAGCGCTCTTAACAAAAGTTATGGCGGCGGTTTCCCCCAAAAAACGGGTCTGGACCGCTTTTTTAATCATTTTCATTATCATTTTAGCTCTTGGCGTTTATTTCTTCCGCAGTCTTTTTATCGCGGCCACGGTTAACGGACAACCCATTTGGCGCCTCAATTTAATCCGTGAATTAGAAATTCAATCCGGTAAGGAAACACTTAATGGCTTAATCAGTAAAACCCTCGTCCTTCAAGAAGCAAAAAAACAAAATGTCATTGTTAGCAAAGAAGAAATTGACCAGGAAATCAAAAACCTGGAAGAAAATTTCTCCAAACAAGGCCAAGACCTAAACCAAATTTTAAGCGCGCAGGGAATAAGCAAAGAGGGATTGACGGAGCAGATCCGGTTTCAAAAAATCATTGAAAAAATTCTGGGAAAGGATATTAATGTCACCGATCAAGAGATAAGCGATTATATTAAGCAAAACGAAAATCTTCTTCCCAAAGACTCAACTGCTGAAGAACTAAAATCAACTGTCAAGCGCCAACTTGAGCAACAAAAGGTGAGCGAAAAAATCCAATCTTGGGTCAGTTCTCTTCAAGACAGCGCAAAAATCATTTACTTCCGCTAGCCCTCGGGCAAAAAATGCCCTCGTTCTATCCGCTGGTCTGAAGAAAAAATCCAATTTGAGGCTAATTTATGCCAAAATTCATCTGCATTGCGGGGCGGCGTAATGGTGGTACAGTGGACTTGGGATCCATTAATCTAGGTTCGCCACCACCCGCCGCGCCTCCGAAACCCTTCGACAAGCTCAGGGCAGGCTGTCGGCTCGAACAAAAAAAAGCGAAGTCCTGTAGTGAACTTTGTTCTACTACAGGGAAAAAACGCAAAAATTTTAAGGAACTTATATGCTTCATTAATTTTCTTCTTCTGCTTCCATAATCGCATTTGCTGTTTCTCTCCACTTTTTTAACTCGTTATTCTTGTTTTCTTCAATGTTTTTATAAAATCGATCAATAACAGTTAAAAGGTCTTTATAGAGACAAGTTATCGAAATTGTTAATAGGTCTTCATTTTTGTTACGTGGATCAACGACAATATCTAAATGTCTCGCATTTGAAATAGTAAATTTTCCTCCCTGAGTATCAAATCCTTCTGGGTGACTTTCTCGTTGACCTTTGTATAATGCCCAACTAAGTACACGGCCAGTTTTTCGCCTAATTGTTTTTGGTTGATACAAATGTACTAATCCGTGCCGATACATCTGATAGAAAATTCTGCCATTTTCTTTATATTTAGGATCGATTTCGTTTCCAAAAAATTCCTTAATAAATCTCTCGACCTTTTCAGACTTTGATATTCTCATTCGTTTATAATTCTCCAAGTCTTGCTTCTTCTCATTCTCGGGATAACCGCAATATAGCGCTCCTAGAAAATCAATAAAGCAAAGTATCTGCCGCGTCACCCCAAAATATCCACCAGCGGGTTGACCAATATATAAAATTGGAGCGATTTCTAAAAAGATTTGCTCTTTTACCTCATCCTCAAGAAAGTTTTTTATTTGCCATAATTCCATGTCCTTTGATAAAGCCATAATCTCTCCTTGCACTAAGAAAACAAATTCTGTAAACTAATAGTAGCAAATGGTAGGTTAAAATACAATGGTAAAAAAAGAAAAAATTCCAGAATTGCTCACTCTTAAAGAAGCTTGTGAAATATTGAAAGTACATCCCAACACCTTGCGCCAGTGGGACAAAAATGGGATATTAAAAGCAGTAAGATTTGGTAACAGAAAAGATAGGCGTTATAAGAAAGAAGATTTATTAGACTTGCTAAAGAACGGATAAACTAAAATATAATTCGGGAGTAATGTTATTTATTAAGTTGTTTATATATCCTTAATCTTTCGAGTCCGTCTCCCAATTTAGATACAATTGGTTCTTTCGAGACTCCTTCGCAAGTATCGGTGGTTTTTATCGTCTTTCTCGTGTAGGTAACCACTTTACTTCTTCTATCTAGGCGATAACTTTCTTCAACACAGCCCAATAGAGGAACAGAGGGTTTTGTTTCTATAAAATCGTCATTCCATACAGCGATTTCTTTTAAGTTAAGGCC
>Ga0315289_10000822_pt1 | contig 47944 bp, 38 predicted proteins | sample YL17G11_40_MG_FD_203452 | JGI IMG/M metagenome (GOLD analysis project Ga0315289, IMG submission 203452) | Sediment microbial communities from Yellowstone Lake, YNP, Wyoming, USA - YL17G11_40 | ecosystem: Environmental > Aquatic > Freshwater > Lake > Sediment | place: USA: Wyoming | collected... | reverse complement strand
GCGGGTGCAGCCATCACGGCGCCCCCGGCGTCAGCATCATGCCCGACGTCGCTTCCGCGCCTACCGAGCGGACCGGGGTGCGGGAGCGCTGGATGGCCGTCACGGCGTCCTCGGACCCCAGACCCTCTCCGCCGGGCAGCCCCTCGCGGATGCTCATCCCAGAGGTATCCACGCCCTGGGCCCGCAGGGCCTCCGTGACCGTCTCCACCCGGCTGCGATAGAGGTCCGCGCCGGCCCGGCCGCGCTGGACGTTCAGCGGGCCGGGGCTGTCGAGGTAGGCCTCCGCCAGCACCGCCACATCCCGCTGGCCCAGGTCATTGAGCTGGGCTGAATTGGCCTGGAAGTGGTAGTCATAGAGCGTGTGCTGGGCCAGGATGGCATTGCGCTCCTGGCAGGCGCCAACGGAGCAGACAATCTGCCGATCCAGCTCCGGGTCGCCTCCCAGCACGGTCAGGCTTGACAGGTCCTGTTGCTCACAGCCGGCCAGCAGCACCAGCGCCGGCAACGCCGCGATAAGGGTGCGTTTCATGCGAAGTTCCCTTGAACTTGGATTAACTGCTCAGCATCTCCATCAGGTTCAACACAGCCGGGCCGGCCATGACGATCATGACCGCCGGGAAAATGAACAAGACCATCGGCAGCAGCAGCTTGACAGCCATCTTTTCCGCCGACTCCTGGGCCCGCTGGCTGCGGTATTCGCGCATGGACCCAGCGTAGCTCTTAAGGGCGTCGGCGATGCTGGTGCCGAATCGCTCGGACTGCACCAGGACGGCCACCAGCGAATCCAGCTCGGGTTCGCCGGTCCGCTGGGCCATGTGCCGCATGGCGACCGCTCGGGGGGCGCCCAGGTGGATCTCCAGGTCGGCCAAGGCCATTTCGTCGGCCAGGGTGGGGCTGACCCGCCGGATCTCTTCGCCCACGGCGTTCCAGGACGCATCGATGCCCATGCCCGAGGACACGCATATCTCCAGCAGGTCCAGGGCGTCGGGCAGGTGCAGGCGGACGTCTTCTCGCCGACGGGATCGGCGCAGGTGCACGATCAGGTTCGGGATAAACGACGCGGCGGCGGCCCCGGCCACGATCAGCAGCAGCCGCAGGCCCAGCGACAGGCGCATCGGCAGCAACAGGGCGGTCAGGCCCACCCCGGCCGCGATCAGCAGGAGCATCTTGGCGCCCAGGTAAACGCTAGCCGCGGATTTGTCGTGATAGCCCGCGCGGGCCAGCTCCTCCTGCAACTGCGTCGAAGGCTCGCCCGAGGTGGCCCACTGGCCCAGGGCGCCCAGGGTGTTCAGCAGCCCGCGCCGCGCGGGCCGACTGACGGCCGCGAGGGTGCCCGAGGGGGCCTCAAACAGCCGCTTCTCAATCGGCGCCCGCCGGGCCTGCCGGGCGGTCAGCACCGCCCCGCCCAGGGACATCACCGCCAGGAAGATCAGCAGGGGCACCAGGAAAACGGTCATATCCGTTGCCTCGTCAGTACTTGATCTTGGCCAGGCGGTTCATGCTCCAGGCGCCGATCACCAGGCCGGCGGCCGCCACCGCCAGCAGCACCCGGCCGTCATCGGTGGCGTGAAGCCGCTCGATGTACTGGGGCTTGATCGCCGTCAACACCACGAACATCACCAGCGGAAGCGCCAGCAGCAGGCGTTTGCTGAGCTGGGTCTGGGCGGTCAGCACGCGGACCCGCCGGCCCAGTCGAATGCGATCGCTCACCACCGACGCCAGGCGCTCTATGGTGTCGGCCAGGTTGCCGCCGCTGCGGAGCTGGATGGTCACCGAGGTGGCGAAGAGCTTCAGGTCGTCGTGTCCCGATCCCTCCGCCGACTCGCGCACGGCCTCCTCTAGGCTCACGCCCAGCTGCTGCTGCTGGCAAATCTTGCCGAAGATGGCGCCCACCGGGGCGGGGATCTCGTCGCTGATCAGGCGAAACGCGGCGATCAGCGGGTGGCCCGCCCGCAACGACCGCGACGCCAGCAGCATCCCGTCCACCAATTGGCGGTCCATCAGGGAGTAGCGCTGGGTCCCCCGGTGCACCAGGAACATGTGCACGACCATCGGCACCGCCACGGCGCACACCACGGCCAGCATCCAGCTCTTGACCAGCACCATCGCGATCGCCGCCGCCAACAACGATCCCCCCAACACCGCCAGCAGCAGCGTGCTGGCGGGCATCTGCACGCCGGCATCCCGGCGGAGGCGTTCCAGGCCTCGCATCAGCGAGGCCCGGCGGGACACCCCCGGCACCAGCGTGATGGCTTCCTGCCCGTCGTGCCAGAGCCGCAGCTGCCGGACCTTCCCAGCCGCGGCCGCGGCTTGTAGGCCGAGGCGCCGTTCGATCCGCTGGGTCCGTTGGGCCTTGGCCAGCGACCAGGCCAGCAGCACCAGCACCTCCAGCGCCAGCACCAGGCCGAAAACCGAAACCGTCGTGATCACCCGCAATGTGTTGGCCGGATCGGGCATCGGCTATCCTTTCACCCCTTCGGGGCGCCCCAACTGGCGCCGGCGGAACAGGTCGGCCCGCAGGTCGATCCCTTCCTCCTCCAGCCGGCCCAGCAGCTTAGGCCGCACGCCGCAGGCCTCGAAGTGCCCCTTGGCGTTGCCCTCTTCGTCAATGCCCGTCTGGCGGAACACGAACAGGTCCTGTATGCAGATCGTGTCTCCCTCCATGCCCGTGATCTCCGCCACGCAGATGACCTTGCGGCGCCCGCCGGTCAGCCGGGCCAAGTGCACCTGCACGTTCAGCGCCGAGGACATCTGCTGGCGGATCACGTGCACCGGGTAGTTCAGCCCGGCCATGCTGACCATGTTCTCCACGCGCCGCAGGGCGTCGCGCGGGTTGTTGGCGTGCACGGTGGTCATGGAGCCCTCGTGGCCGGTGTTCATCGCCTGGAGCATGTCCAGGGCCTCGGCCCCGCGCACCTCGCCGATGATGATGCGGTCCGGGCGCATGCGCAGTGAGTTCCGCACCAGGTCGCGCTGGGTGATCTCGCCGCGTCCCTCAATGTTGGGCGGGCGGGTCTCCAGGCGCACGATGTGGTCGCGGCGGAACTGGAGTTCCGCGGCATCCTCGATGGTGACCACGCGATCTCCGGGGGGAATCCACCGCGCCATGATGTTCAGCAGGGTAGTCTTGCCCGAGCCGGTGCCGCCGCTGACCAGGACGTTCATCTTGCTTTGGACGCAGGCTTCCAGGAAGGCCGACATCTCCGGGCAGATCGAGCCTAGCTCCACCAGGCGCAGGGCGTCGATGGGCATGTTGCCGAACCGCCGCAGGCTCATCACCGGGCCGATCAGCGACAGCGGGGGGATGATGGCGTTGACGCGGGTGCCGTCCTGCAACCGGGCGTCCAGCATGGGAGCGCTTTCATCGATCCGCCGGCCCACCTGCGCGGCAATCCGCTGGATGACCAGCATCAGGTGGTCGTTGTCGCGAAACTTCGCGGCCACAGGCTCCAGCCGCCCGAAGCGCTCCACGTAGATCTGGTGCGCCCCGTTGACCAGGATGTCGCTGACGGTCGCGTCGCGCAGGAACTCCTCCAACGGGCCCAGGCCGAAGATTTCGTCCATCAGCTCTCGCAGCAGTTGAACCTTGTCGGCCGCGGTCAGCGGGCAACGCTGTTCGCTCAGCAGCATGTCCACCCGCCGCGAGCACTCCGCCTGGAGCTGCTCGGGGGCCATCTTGCGGGCCTCCACGAAGTCCAGGGTCTCCAGGAATCGGCGGTGGACGTTGGCCTTGACGGCCTGTAAACCGGCGGCGCCCCCCGGCGCCGAAGGCCGGGGCGCGGGCTGTGGACTGACGCTCATCTTACGCTCCCTTCGAGCCCTGCTCCGACCGGTGCAGGTCCAGGAGGTGCTGGGCCAATTGCCGCAGATCGCGATGCAGCGCCGACCGCGGCGCCGACTGCGCCACCGGCTGCCCGTAATTGAGCGACTGGATGGCGCTGTGGAAATCGTTGCGGACCAGCCACAGCTTGACCCCGGGCATGGCCCGCTGGGCGTCCTCCAGGTGGACGACGCTGTGGCGCTTCTGATAGCGGTTGATCACCGGCAGCAGGCGCGAGGCAGACACGCCTCGCTCGCTCAGGGCCAACATCAGGTTCTGGGCGGTTCGGATGTCCTTGACGTTGAGCTGGAACATCACCAGCGTAGCCAGGCTGGCGCCGGCCAGCGCCGCGGCCACTTCCAGGCCCACGCGCGGGGCGTCCACCACCGTGAACTCGCCGGCGCCCCGGCAGGCGTCCAGCACGGCGTGCAGATTGGCCAGCTCCACCAACGCGGGATTGAAGAAGTTGGCGCTGGCGGGGCTGATCAGCACGTGCAAGTGTTCCGAGTAATTCATGGCCGTCGAGCGCACCAGGTCGGGGTCGATTCGTCCGCTCTTGGCGGCTACGTCCGCCAGGCTAAAAGACCCCTGTAGGCCCAGGTAGGTGCCCACCCCCCCCAAGACCAGGTCGAAATCAACGATCAGCGCCGACGTCTGGGCCAGCCGCTGGAGCTGGTCGGCCAGATTCACGGACAACGTGGTCGCCCCGCAGCCGCCGCTGGCGCCCAGCACGGTGATCAACGAACCCAGCGTCTGAACCGGGGCCGGCGCGGGCGCCAAGCGTCGCAGCACGCCCAACAGTTCGGCGGCGATGGCTTCCTTGGGCATGTAGTGCCGGACCCCCGCCGCCATGGCCCTAAGGATCAACGCGCTGCTGGTGTCGCGGCTGAACACCACAAAGCGGGTCTGCGGGTGCCGCGCGATCAGCGGCTCCAACTCCGACAGCATGCGCTGGGGATCCGCGTCAATGTCCACCAGCACCGCGGGCGTGGGCGATTGCCCCAGCCGCAGGGCCAGGCCTTGCAGACCGGAGAACGTGCCATTGGTCTGAAAGCCGCTGCCGGCGCCCAGGGCCGTCGCTATGGCATTGGCCGTGGCGGCCTCGTCTGTCAGCAGCAGTACCGTCTGTTGAGACTCCATCTGCGCCTCTGAACAAATCACTCATGGGTGGCTGGGGCAGTGGCCGGCATGCTGACTGGAGTTTCAGCGTCCGTGCGCACCGGATACGGCTTGTCGCCGTAGTCGGCCCATCCCCCCGGACCCTTCAGGTTGGTTATCCCGCAGTCATGCATCCACTGGACGTATTCGGGAGCCAGGCGGTCGGGTTGGCCTTCCAGCTTGCCCAGCCCGTAGAACTCCCAGTCGTTGGGCTCGGTGGCGTTCTGGCCGGGCACCGGGGGCGCGGTGTTCATAGGCTCCACCAGGCAGGCCGTCACCAGCACCACCAACTCCGTCTCGCCCTTGCTGTATCGCACCGAGCGGAACAGCGCGCCCAGGATCGGGATGTCGCCGAACCCAGGGATCCTCGAGTTCCGGGCGTTGATGCCCTGGTTAAGCAGGCCGGCCATGCCGAACGTCTGGCCGTTCTTGAGATCCAGCGTAGTCTCGGCCCGGCGGGTGATGATCGCCGGCACACGGAAGCCCTGGATCACCACGGCCCCGATGTCGGTCAACTCGCTGACCTCGGGCGCCACGTACATGCGGATGGTCCCGTCGCCCAGCACCGTCGGGCGGAACCGCAGGCGGACGCCGTATTCCTTGTACTCGATCGTAATGGCGGCGTTGCCTGACAGGCCGCCCTGCACCACCGGGATCGGAAACTCCCCGCCGGCCAGGAAACTGGCTTCCTCGCCGCTGAGGGCCACCAAGTTCGGTTCCGCCAGGATGCGAAGGTATTGGTTCTCGGCCAGGGCTTGCACGAACAGCGCAAAGTCCTGTTCGGGGAATCCGCCGAAGAGGGTCACCCCGGGCGAGACGGCCAGGTCGTTGGTGTAGCTGAACGGGATCAAGTGCCTGGCCGGCGTGCCCTCGAGCACCCCGATGGGCACGGGGTTCAAGGCCCCGCCGGCATCGGCGCCGACCACCTGGCCGCCGACGAAATCATTGCCGGTGTAAAGGGCGTTGACGCCCAGCGCCCGAATGGCGGCGCGGCTGACCTCGGCGATCTTCACCTTCACGTGCACCTGATGGACGCCGGCTACGCGGGTCAGGTCCACGTAGCGGACCTTCGCCCCCTCCAGATAGGTCCGCAACTGGGGCGCCTGGTCGGCCCGAAGCATCGTGCCGGTCACAGCCACCAGGTCGCCGTTGGGATGCAGCTCCAGCTTGGAACCCGGGAACAATCGAGTCAGTTGCTCGCGCAGCTCGGTGTAATCCACCTGGACCACGATCCGGGCCTGGCGAAGCTCCTCGTCCTGGCTCCACATCAGCAGGTCGGTCGAGCCGACTGCCTTGCCCATGACCAGGATCTGCTCCGGCGAGATCACCTTCACGTCGGCGATATCCGGCTGAGTCACCGACAGCCGCGCGACCGGCCAGGGGGGGCGGACCAGCAGGGACTGTCGCAGGTTCACGGTGATCACATAGGGGGGCTGGCCCCCCGCCGGCGTCTGTGACTGCGCGGGCGCCAGGCAAGCTACTGCCACCAACAGGATCGCCAGGAAGGACCGACTGCGGTTGGTTGAGGTTGGCAAGGTAGTATCCTCGTCAAAAGGATATGCAGCCCGCGGGCCTACCGGCCGGCGGGCATGCTAAAGGTTTCGACTTCCGATTGGCCGCCGCGGTAGATCACCGTCTGCCACCGGACCGGTTCCGCCGGCTTGGTAAGCGCGGCCGGGGTCGAGGCCAGGGTCAAGGCCGGGATCGGGGCCGGCCTTCTCGGGGGCGGCGCGGCCTCCGGCCGACGGTACAGACGGACGAGCTGGCTCAGCGGAGTTCCGGACGCCTCTTCGCGGCTGTCGTCCATGGGATTGCGCATCGTCAGCGATACTTGCCCGTATTGCTGGGCCAATTGAAGCAGCTCGGCGTCCTTGGGGCTGACCATCAACGTCACCAAGAGTTTTCGCGACGAAGAGCCTTCCTCGGGAACCGGCGTGGCCTGATCCTTGGAACTCGAGACGATGCTTCGGGCGTCCACGGCCAGCACTTGGACGCCGCGCAGCAAGGTCACCGACACCTGCTCGTCCTTCTCTCCCTCGCGAGCCGCCGGCATCTTCAGGTAGGCCAGGACGTCCACCATGCCGCCCGGGTAGACCAGGTTCTTGAGGGCCTCCTCGGCGCTGAGCATGAGGGTCACCGCGCGCATCCCCGCCGGCAGGGCCGAGGCCAAGTTGTACGCGGACGACTTCGACGCAAAGTAGTCGGCCTTGAATATCTGGTCCTTGGCCATCGGGACGGACAGGGCCTTGCCCACCACCTGCACCGAATCGCGCAGGCCGTCGCGCGCCTGTTCGAGGGGCAGCTTCTTGCGGGCCACGCAGGCCGCGTCCACGATCTTCATCACGGGCAGATCGTCGGCCGCCACCAGCACCTCCACCTCCGTGGCGGAGGCCCGTTGAACCTTGTTGCCCGCCTGGAGCGCCGCCACCAGCACGGCCGCGGCCACCGCCGCCGCCAGGCCCACCAACACCAATGCCGCCACGCGCCAATTCATGGTCGTGTCTCCTCAAGGCTTCCACCGGCGCCGCAGCGCGCCTGTACGATAGATCGGCTAAGCCCGCGGGGTCAGCTTAGGAAATGCCCGTTCCCTTTGTCGTCTTTTCTACCGCCATGCCGCGCTGCAATCCGGAGCCTAGGGTCACACGCCTTCCTTGAGCATCGTAACCGTGGCATGCAGGTTGGCCGGTCCCGGCAACAGGCCGATAAGCCTGACGGCCTCGTAGGGCACCGTCACCTGCACCGTCACCGGTTGGCCGGTCCCGGGGGTCACGGTGGCACATGTGACCGTGGCGGACTCCAGCGGGATGTCCGCATTGTCCAGGGCCCGCATCAGCGGAGAGTTCCACGCGGTCAGTTGACCCAGGTCGGTCACGCCGGCGGTGGCGGCATAACGCGCCCCCTCGCGCGCGGCGTTGGATATGCCGCTGGCCTTAAGAAAAAGCCAAGCGTACTCAATTACCCCGAAAATCAACAAAAGCAGCAAGGGCGTAACAATCGCCAATTCCACAATACTCACCCCGCGACGATGTGCTTTCACTGACTCGGCCATAACATCACCTTCACTGCCGCGGCGCACACGCCCAGGAAGATCGCGATACCATACGGCACGGCGTCCATTCCCGACGGCTGCCGCAGCGCCTGGCTCGCCCGCCGCAGTCCCGTGCGCGCCGCCAGGTTGAACAGGAAACCATATACGATCATTAACAGGTTATGCAGCAGGCGCCGGAGCTTGCCGCGCGCCAGGGAAAAAACGATTCCGATCAGCACGCCACAGGCACAGACGGCCACCAGCGCCGCCACGCCGTTGCGCAGCCCCAGCCAGGTTCCCAGCGCGCCCATCAACTTGGCGTCGCCGGCCCCGCCTCCCGCCAACAGGAAGAGCAGGACAAACGGGGTCATCATCAAGGCCATTCCGGCCAGTGAGTCCGCTAGACCGTTCCATCGGCCAATAACGCCCGCGAAGATGAGTCCCCCCAGCAGGACCGGGGCGGTGAGCCAGTTGGGGATGCGGCGGCGCCACACATCCGTTGCCGCCGCCACCAGTGAGGCGCCGATAACGACGCCCCACTGGAGCGGCCAATACTCGTGACTAGACAACGTTTGAGCCCACATTCGCAGGCTCGATCATGGCTTAGACCGCTGGTTGCAGGGCCTCGTTCTCGGAAATGTCGATGAACTTGGCGCTGATGACATCGGCCAGAGTGCTATAGCCCACGACAGCCACAGCCACCACGATCGCGGCCAGGATCGCGTACTCGATGGTCTCCAGGCCGGCTTCATCCTTCACGAACCTCTTGAGCAATGCCTTCATCGTCTTCTCCTTGTAAACAGTACAGACACCAAACTTCGCCCTACTAGGGCACTTCTATCCTCATTCTGGGGCTGGCCGGCACCGGCCAGAAAACCCCGGACGGACTCAGCGATGCAGCGGTTGAACTAGGAACGGCTCCCTTGCCTTGCGATCTGCCGTCCGCCCATCCTGGGTGTGAGAACTCAGACTTCCTTGCCCCTCACGATCACGTGCACATCGAGCTTTGTAGATTGTAGGCGCGATTCTCCAAACCGTCAAGGGGGAAAATGCCGTTTTTATAATGGTGGGAAAAGGCCGCGCCCAAAACGGGGCGCGATATAATAGAACGGCGCGGAACCGCACAGACGCCTGTTGTGCGCCGCCAATCAAAGAGGCGATGGGATGCCGATGACTATTGCCGGGAGACAAGCCGTGAGACGAGAGATGAGAATCAGACGACACCGACGCAAGGGGGTGGTGCTGCTGTGGGTGGTCTTGTTGATGATGGTGCTGATCGGGATGGTCGGGCTGACGTGCGACTACGTGCGGGTCCGCCTGATCACCCAGCAGCTTCAGCACGCCGCCGACGCCGGGGCCTTGGGCGGCGCCATGCGGGTCCGGGTGGATACCCTCGACCTGGCGCGCGAGTGGGCGTTTCAGGCCGCCGGCTATAACCGGGCCAACATCGACCCGGTCACGCCCGACCCCAACGGTTCCAACGCCGCCGAGGGGGACATCGTGATCGGCCGGTACTACCGCGCCAGCCGAACCTTCGTGCCGACGCTGGTCGGCGCCGACGCCATGTTGGTCAGGACCCACCGGCCCGACCTCGGCGCGCCGGCGGTGGGCCTGCTGTTTGGGCCGCTCTTTGGCACCAGCACCGCGAGCTTGGCCCGGCGGGCCATCGCGATGAACAGCCTGGGCACCGGGGCAGCCATCCTGGCCCTCAACGACGATCCCAACAGAAAGGCGCCTACGTTCACCACGCAGGGCACCTGTGAGGTCAATGTCACCAACGGATCCATCTGGGTCAACTCGCCCAACAGCGGGGCCATCAAGGCCGACAGCGGCAGGGCCAGCGTCAGTTGCCCCGACTTCAACATCTGTAGCCCGGACGCCGCCTTCCCCAGCAAGTTCAACCTGGAGGGCAACTTCAACGAGGCCGTGCCCTACATGCCCGACCCGCTGGCGGCCATCCGCAATGACACGTTTGATCCTGTTGGTTTCACGTTCGGTGATGGAGGTGACGATGACGTTTCCGTTCCGCTACGCGAAGTGCCCGCGGGGGACAATGTGGTGCTCCAGCCGGGGTACTACCCCGATGGCATCCAGCTCGCCGCCGGCGCCACCATGACCCTCGCTAGCGGCGTCTACGTGATCGGCGGCAATGGGGTGGACATCAGCGGGGGCGCGAACTTCATTGCGCATGAGGTGCTCCTGTACGTAACGGGCAACAAAGCCAATGCCTGCTTCGACATCCGCAGCGGCGCCATCGTGCAGATCACCCCGATGACCAGCGGGCGATACGCCAATGTGAGCCTGTTCCAGGACCCGAACCTGAATAGCGCAGCCCAGATCAACGGCAACGCCAACATTCACTTGGAGGGAACGATCTACGTCCCGGGCGCGCAGCTTTGGCTAACCGGCACCGCGGAGAGTTTCGGGAACCAGTTGATCGCCGACACCATCTTGCTGAGCGGCAACCAGCCCATCAACATCGATTACAGAGGCGCCTTCGCGCAGGAGGGCAAGGTGTTCCTGGTCGAGTAGCCCGCAGTCAAGGTTCGCATAAGCGCATCACAGGACAGGGCCTCTTTTCCTGTCCTGTCTCTTGCGCGGGCGGCCGCCGGGATGGTTGCAGGTCCGTGCTGAGAATAGTCTAATGGCCGGACCAGCCGCCAGGCAAAGCCCGCCAGGCGGCTCCCGAGGCGCCCCGGCGGCGACGCCTGGCGCCCGCAGGGACAAGAAAGAGGCCATGACAGCCGTGAGTTCCCGCTGCCCAACCGTTCTAGCCGGCAGGAAGCTCTGGATCCCCCGCATGACGTACGTGGGGGCCCGGATGATGGCGGCCGTGTTCCGCTCCGTCGGCATCGAGGCCGAGGCCACGCCCCCCAGCGACGAGCGGACGTTGGAGCTGGGCGGGCTGCATCTGAGCGGAGACGAATGCTACCCCGAGAAGGTGACCCTGGGGGATTTCCTGCGGATTATGGAGGCGCCTGATTTCGACCCCCGGCGCACGGCGTTTTTCATGCCCATAGCCGAGGGGCCTTGCCGCTTCGGACAGTACGCCCCCTACCTGCGCCAGTTGCTGGACCAGATGGGGTACGCCGAGATTCCGATCCTCTCGGCCAGCAGCAAGAACAGTTACGACGGCCTGGCGAAGTACAGCCCCTCGATGATCCGGCATCTGTGGGTGGGGCTGGTCTGCGGAGACTTGCTGCGCAAGCTGCTGCTCAAGACCCGCCCCTATGAGCTCCAAGCCGGCAGCAGCGACCGCGCCTACACGCGGGGCATCCAGATGCTATCTGACGTGCTGGAAACGCCGGGCCAGAAGACGTCGATCCTGATGCGGCGGCTGGTGCAGACGCTGGAACCGTGCCGCGACCTGTTCCGGTCGATCCCGGCCCGCTACACCAGGGACAAGCCGTTGATCGGGGTGGTGGGCGAGATCTTCTGCCGGCTGAACACCTTCAGCAACTATGACGCGGTGCGCAAGATCGAGCAGCGGGGCGGGGAGGCTTGGCTCAGCGACGTGACCGAGTGGGTCTGGTACACCAACTGGTCGCAGAAGTCGCTGCTGCGGCGGGATGGCAAGACCGTCTCGCTGGCGATGCTGGCGGCCGTGGTCAAGAACGCCGTGCAGAAGCGAGACGAGGCCCGCCTGCTGGCGCCGCTGCGGGCGGACTTCGAGGGCTACGAGGAGCCGCACGACATGTACCACGACGTCCTGGCCCCCGGCTGGCCTTATCTGCCGGCCGACGGGGCGCTGGGCGAGATGGCGCTGTCGGTGGGCAAGAGCGTCTACCTGTACCGCCAGGGAGCCGACGGCATCATCGACATCAGCCCGTTCTCGTGCATGAACGGGATCGTATCGGAAGCGGTGTACCACGCGATATCGGCCGACCATGAGGACATCCCGATCCGCAACTTCTACTTCGACGCCTCCAGTTCGAACATGGAGCGGGATCTGGACATCTTCATGGAGCTGGCCGACAACTACCGCCAGCGCAAGACCCGCCGGCGGCGCTATCCGTCCTTCTTCGAAAGCTAGAACATGAAATGGTCTGCTCGATGGGCTAGGGTGTCGGCGCCATGATTAATCGCGTGGAGGACTCGCCACCCCGTCAGGTCCCACCGGCCGCCGCAGGCGAGTGCCTTGCGGAGCTGGACGCCTACCGCCTGCGCGTCCGACGCCTGGCGGGGCATTACGCGCAGCTTCCGGTTAGGACGCAGGCGACCTGCCCCACCTGCCGCCACGTCGTGCCGGCGGCGTTCGAACAGGCGGGCCGCCAGGTCGTGCTGCGCTTTGATTGCCCCGGCTGCGGGACGGCGCGGCAGGTCCACCATGACGCCATTTGGACCGATCTGCCCAGCGACCGCCCCGGCAGCGCCGCCCGCACCTTCCACGGCTCGCGGGTTCAACCGATCCTGCGCCGCCTGCCGCGCACGGTCGAGTCGCTGTGCCCCTCCTGCGGCGCCACGGTCCTGGGCCGTTACTTCGTCCAGGACCGCGCCGTCTGGATCGAGAAGACCTGTCCCGAGCACGGCTATTTCCGCGATTGCGTCAATTCCGACGCGCTGCTGTATTCCAAGGCCGCTTGGTGGTCCTTCGAGGAGCATCCCGGCCAGCAGTTCCCGCAGGTGATCGGCGCGGAGCATTGCCCCAGCGATTGCGGCCTGTGCAATCAGCACTTGTCCAGCCCGGTGCTGGCGCAGCTCGACCTGACCAGCCGTTGCGACATGCGATGCCCGATCTGTTTTGCCAACGCGGGCGTGACCGGCCGGGTGTGTGAACCGTCCTACGAGCAGGTCGTCCGCCAGATGCGCGTGCTGCGGGAGCTGCGCCCGACCCCGTGCACGGCCATCCAGTTCACCGGCGGCGAGCCGACGATCCACCCGGACTTCCCGCGGATTGTGTCGACCGCCCGCCGGATGGGCTTCTCGCACATCCAGATGGCCACCAACGGCCTGCGAATGGCCGATCCGGTCTTCGCCGCCGCCGCCGCCCGGGCCGGCCTGCATACGCTTTACCTACAGTTCGACGGGGTGGGCGAGGAAGCTTACCGGCAGACCCGCGCGTATCCCGGCATCTGGGAGAAGAAGCTGGCCGTCATCGAGAACTGCCGGCGGGAAGGCATGAAGATATGCCTGGTGCCCACGATCATCAAGGGGATCAACGACCACCGCGTCGGCGAGATTTTCCGCTTCGCCGTGGACCACATCGACGCCGTCAGCGGGATCAGCTACCAGCCGGTATCGTTCAGCGGACGCATCAGCCGCCGCCAGCGTGCCGCCCAGCGCTACACCCTGGGCGACCTGGCGCACGACATCGCCCGCGCCAGCGGGGCCGGCGCGCTGAAGGACATGTATCCCCTGAGCATCGTGGCGCCGCTGTCGCAACTGCTGGAGGCGCTGACCGGCCAGCCCAAGATCCGCCCCAGTTGCCACACCGATTGCGCGTTCGGGACGTACTTCCTGGTCTCCCCCGACGGCCAGGCGGCGCCCTTCCCGCGGGTGGTCGACGTGGAGGGCATGTTCACCCAGATGAACCGGATGGCCGCGCGGATCCGCCGCCGCGGCCGCGTGACCTGGGCGGACAGGATCCGCGTGCTGCGGATGTTCAAGCGGCACTTCCGCCCCGAGGCGGCCCCCCCGGGGCTAACCGTCAAGCGTTTTGTGCGTTCGCTTCAGGGTCTGGTGGACAAGCACGAAGGACGGGGCGAGGGCCAGAAGCACACGTACAAGACGCTGCTGTGCGCGGGGATGCACTTCCAGGACCGGTACAATTTCGACGTCCAGCGGGCGCGGCGCTGCGTGATCCTCTACTCCACCCCCGCGGGAGTGTTTCCGTTCTGCACGTACAATTGCGGGCCTGAATACCGGGCGATCGTGGAGGCTACCTTCGCCCGGCAGGCAGATGGCCAGACACACTCCCCCGTGCGGGCGCCGGAGCTGGCGCTTCGGCAGGCCCGGAGGGAGGGCCGGTCATGAAGGCAGCGGCCCGCGACGCTGTGGGCGGCCAAGCCGGTTCCTCCGGCGACTGCTTGTCCCCATGCTGCGCCTCTATGGCGTCCCCGTTAGATGCCGACCGCCTGGACGATGGGTACGTCTCCAGCGCCGCCTATGCCCGTGCTTCGGCCGCACTGCGAGACGACCGCCGGCCACAGGCGATTCGCATCGACTACCATCACCCGCTGGAAAAGTGGGTCCGCCTTCGGCCGTTCCGCTGGCTGCTGGGTTTCCTGTCCGCGGACGGGGCCTCCGGCCGAACCAGACTTCAGCGCATCCTCGAGAGCTACCGCAACCCGCAGGCCCCATGGACAGAGCGAGTCAAGTTCGTCCTGGCGCACCGGTTCATCGACCACATGCGCGGCAGCACCGACGTGGCGACGTTCCGTGCTCGGCTGACGGGGCATCGCCCGACGATCCGCGGACTGGTGGTGGTCGCCCGTTCGCTGGCGAAGCTGGGGCTGACGGTCCCCCAGCGTTTCGTCAGTCCGCTGTTTGCCGTCTGGAACTTCACCAACCGCTGCAACCTGGCCTGCCGGCACTGCTACCAGGATAGCCGCGGCCAGAACCTGGCCCACGAGCTGAGCCTTCAGGAGAAGCTCGACCTGGTGGACCAGATGGGCCGCTTGTACCTGCCGATGCTGGCGCTGTCGGGCGGGGAGCCGACCGTCAGCCCCGACCTGCTGGCGGTCATCGAGCGGGCCTGCCGCCACGACATGCACGTGTCGCTGGCGACCAACGGGACGGCCCTGACGCCGGCGCTGGCGGCGCGGCTGGCGGAGGCGGGCCTGAGGTACGTGGAGATCTCGCTGGACTCGGTCGATCCGGCCCGGCATGACGCCTTCCGGGGGGTGCGCGGCATGTGGCAATGCGCGGTGGCCGGCGCAGAGGCCGTCGCGGCCACGCCGGGTCTGCGGCTGGGCATCGCCATGTGCGTCCATCAGGGCAACTTCGACGAAGTCGCGGACATGATCGACCTGGCCGTCAGCCTCGGGGCCGGGTGCTTCGCACACTTCAATTTCATCCCCGTCGGGCGCGGCGCGCACATGGCGGCGGAGGACCTGACGCCCGCCCAGCGCGAGCAACTGCTGGGCCTGCTCAACGAGCGGATGCAGCGGGGCGAGATCGGCATCATCTCCACCGCCCCGCAATTGGGCCGGGTGTGCCTCGCGGGCTCGGCGCTGGAAGATGGCCGCACCATCTGTTCGCACGCCGGTTCCGGCAGCGGCGTCAAGGCGCGGGTCGTGGCCAAGTACCTGGGCGGCTGCGGGGCCGGGCGGACGTACGTGAGCATCCAGCCCAACGGGGATGTCACGCCTTGCGTCTACCTGCCGCACCGGGTGATGGGCAACGTCCGCCATCGCCCACTGGTGGATATCTTCCGCCAAGGCCAGTACTACGAGCTGCTCAACGACCGTACCCAGCGGCTGCACCACTGCCGGGTCTGCGCGTTCCGCGACTATTGTGGGGGCTGCCGCGCTCGCTCGGATGCGTATTTCGGAAGGCTCGATGCCGCCGATCCCGGCTGCCTGTTCAACCAGAAGCACTGGGAACGTCTGGCGGGCGGGCGGGCCGCGGCCCAGGACCAGAACCCGGCGGGCGCCTCCTGCGTCCAATAAGCAGGGGGCGGCGAAGGTCCGCGGCCGCCGAATCGCTGGTCCGGCGGAGGGTCCGAGGTGTAGAATGGCCATTATGTTCGGGAGGAAGCCCACCCCCGCCGATCCGGATTACGTGGAGCACGTCCTCCGAGCCTTGCGGCGGACCATGCGCCTGGTGTCGCTGACCAGTTCCGTGTTGCTGGTGCTGGCGGCCGGCCTGCTGGGGGTCCTGCTGACCGTGTCCGCCGACCATGCCGCCCCGCGCGGGCTGGACGCCTCGGAGTTGAGCGCCTATCGCTGGTCTGTGCTGGGGGTGGAGGCGGCGCTGGCGGGGCTGCTGATCGTCGTGCCGCTGATGCGGCGGCTCAACGACCTGCACCTGGTGGAGCTGGTCGAGCGCCGGCACCCGGAGCTTTACAACCACCTGATCGCCGCCGTGCAGTTCACCCATCAGCGGGGCCTGGAGGCTGATACGCTGGAAGCGCTGCGCCAGCGAGCGGCCCAACAGACCCATCAAACCCGCTACACTCGTTGCGTGCCGCTGCGCGGGCTGGTGGTGTCGGCCATGCTGGCGGTGATTGTGGGGGCCTTCTTCCTGGGCTACGCCGCCACAGCCTCCAAGCCGGTCTGGCCCTCCCTGCTGCGGGCCCTGGGCAACAACTCAATCCCTGCCCCCACCCACACGTACATCCTTAGCGTCAGCCCTCCCAGCGGCCATCAGGTGCTGACCGGTTTGCCGGTGGCCTTCGAGGCCGTCATCCGCAACGCCGTGGAGCCTGTGGAGGTCCTGGTCTCGCGCGACGCGGGCCTGACGATGCTGGCCGACGACCAACTGGCCATGCGGGATATCGGCGCCGACCCCGCCCGCGGCGGCGCCCGCCGGTACGTTGCGAACTGGCCGGCGGCGGCTTCCCCGGCCGGAGAGGCTGTCTTCTACGTCCGCAGCGGGGACGCCCAGTCGCCGGCCTATTCACTCCAGGTCCTGCCGATACCCAGCCTCCAACAGGTTCAAGCCACGTTGACGTTCCCAGCCTATGTCGCGCAGCCGGACCTGAGATTGCCCGGCGGACAGGTCAACGCCCTGGTCGGCAGCAGCGTCACCGTGCTGGCCAAGAGCAACTTGCCGGTCGCGCAGGGGCAGTTGGTGTTTGACAGCGGCCTGAAGGCGCTGATGAGCGTCAAGGCAGGCAACTGGATCGAGGGCCGCTTTGAGGTGGCCGGGGATGACAAGTACCGCATCCAGTACCAGACCCAGTATGAGGGGGTGGGCGGGGAATCGGTCGCCTATGCGGTGCGGGCGATGCCGGACCAGCCGCCCAAGGTGCAGTTGGAGCCCCTCGAAGGGCCTGTGGACCTGCTGCCCGGCCAGAAAGTCCGCCTGGCCGGCCAGGTGAGCGACGATTGGGGCCTGGCCAAGGTGGAACTGGTGTGGGGCCAGGACCCCGGTCAGCGCCGCGAGCTGGGCGGTTACAGCCCGCCGGGGCTGCTGACGGGCAAGCTGAGCGTGGCCGTGCCGGCTGAGGATCTGGGGGGCGGGACGGGTCAGAGGACCTGCTGGCTGGAGGCCCGAGACTTCCGCCCGCCCGATGGGCAGGTGGCCCGCAGCGACACCTTCCAGGTGACGCTGCTGGCACCGCCGGTGCCGGAGCAGCCGGTGGCCGCGGCGACGGGAGAATCCGCACAACCTGATCAGTTGCAAGTGGTTAAGACGCCGAGATGGGAGGAGTTGACAGCTACCCGTCCGCCCAGGCCGGAGGCGACGGCGGAGGTGCTGACCCTTCGCCAGCGGATTGCCCAGCAGGTGCTTGCGAAGGCTCAGCGGGATCAGGTGGTCCTGGCGGCCTTGGAGCGGCGGCTGAAGGAAGCGGGTTGGCCAGGCGCCAATCAGGCCGCCAGCCAGCCGGCAGGGGCTGGGCAAGCCCCGGATGAGTCCCGCGGCATTCGCAATGCAGACCAAGCGGCGCAGGGCGGATCACCTGACAAGGTAGCCGGTTCGCCCCCAGAGGCTGCATCCCCTGCCGGCGAAGGCTCCCAGGGAGGGGCCGCGCCTCAGGCGCCGGGACAACAAGGCCCTCCTGGTGCGGGCCAAGTCCCCGGCCCCAGCCAAGCCGGCGCCGGTGGAGGCGCCGCGGCCCCCATCGCACCCGCGCCGGCTGGACCAGGAGGCCAACGCACGATCCCCGATGCGCTCGCTGGCCGGCCTGAGCCAGGTCTGGACACAGGGCCCGCCACGCAGCCGCTGGCAACGACGGACACGGGTAGCCCCGAGAGCATCCAGCGTCGCCTCAAGTCCATCGGCATCATCATCCGCATGACCCGCCAGCAGATTATCGAGGACACGGTAGACCGTGAGGTGCTGGAGCAACTGAACCTCCAGGTCAACCAACTGGCAGCCCTGGTGGATGAGTACAGCCCGTTGCTGGCGGAACTGGATGCCCTGCTGCCGGACCGGCCGGCCGCCGGGGCTGACGAAACGCCGCGGGTCGTCGAGGCTACCGGGGCGGACGGCTTTGCGATTCAGGCCCCGCAGATCCCGATCGGACAGGGAAGCGGCACCCAGGAACTTCAGAAGGATGAACTCCAGGGACTCCAGGATTCCCTCCGGCTGCGGGTAACCGACGAATACCGCGACCAGGTGAACGCCTACTTCGAGGGCATCAGCCGCCGGCCGGCAGCCGCCACCCAGCCGGGCAACTGACGCCCTTCAGAGCGGTTTAAGAATGCGTGGTCACTTCGGACCGGCAGATGTTGGCCTTTCTGGCCAATTGCCAGGGCATTCTGCCCGGCGAGTGTAACCATGCAAAGCTAAACTGCTCTAACCGGCGCTGCCGGCCTGGTTATCGGGGGCACGCACCGTCAGGACCGGACAGGGGCTTCTGCGGATGACCTTCTTGGCCACCGAGCCCATCAGCACCTGGCTTATCGCCGTTCGGCCGTGGGTGCCCATCACGATCAGGTCGATGTGCTCCTGCGCGGCGTAGTTGACGATCTCCGCGTGGGCTTGCCCCCGGCGGATCGCCTGGCGGCATTCCTGGCCGGGCGGAAGGTGCTGCTGGAGGAACTGTTCCAGCCGCCGGGCGCTGTCCTGGAGCACCTCTTCAATGGGCGGTCCCACCGGCATGGTCGATACGTCCGTGGCGATCCAATACTGGTAGGAATCGTCCACCACGTGGAGGCAGTGCAGGCAGGCGCCCAGGCGCTGGGCCAGCCAGGAGGCGTATTCCAGCGCGCGGAGCGACAGGTTCGAGAAGTCCGTGGGGTGGAGGATATGCGAGATGTGGATCATGAGCGGGCCTATCCGGGCCCCATGCGGCCGCTACCAATCCCACAGGGGCACGTCCTGTCTGATCGCCTTGGGTAATGCGAAGATCTCCTGGTATACGAAGGCCCTCGCCGCCGCGGAAGGGGCGCGCAGCAGGATCGCAAGCCCCACGGCCCGCGGCCCAGCCGCCGCTTGGGTCGGCCTGCGGCGGGCGCGCTCCTCGATTTGCCCCGCCAGTGTCTGGGTTTGGGGTTCCGGCTGGTCGGGCATCGGCTCGGCTGCCCGGACCGGCGGGCGGCGGATGGGACGGCGGACCCTAGGCGGAGCCGGCACGGCAGGGACGGGCGGAGGCACGGGTGTGGAAGGAAGGTCCTGCCGGCTGGGCGCCGGTTGCGGCGCGTACGGCTGGAACGGCGCCGCGGGCAGCGCCTCGGGAGGGGGCGATGCCTGGACAGCGCCTTCCGACATTCGCCGCCGCTGCTCGTACTCCTGGCGGGCGCGCTGCTGCTGGGCCTTCTTGGCCCATGCCCGAAGCAGCGAACCGATGCCGGCGACGATCAGGACCAACACCGCGCCGATCAGCTCGGCGGCATCGCCGTTGGCCAGCATCAGCGGGTAATCCGGCACCGGTTATTCCTTCTGGCCCTCGCCGGCGATCCGCCCGCGCATCTCCGTATCTGCCTGGAGGTTCCTGAGCCGGTAGTAGTCCATGATGCCCAGGTTGCCCTTGCGGAAGGCCTCCGCGATGGCCAGGGGAATCTCCGCCTCCGCCAGCACGACCTTGGCGCGGTTTTCCTGAACCAGGGCGACCATCTCCTGCTCGCGGGCCATGGCCATGGCGCGGCGCTTCTCCGCTTCGGCCTGGAAGCGGCGCTTGTCGGCCTCGGCCTGGTCGGCCTGGAGCTTGGCGCCGATGTTGTCGCCCACGTCCACGTCGGCGATGTCGATCGAGCGGATCTCAAAGGCCGTCCCGGCGTCCAGGCCCTTTTCCAGCACCTTCTTGGAGATCAGGTCGGGGTTCTCCAGCACCTGCTTGTAGGACTCGCTGGAGCCGATGGTGGTGACAATGCCCTCGCCCACGCGCGCGATGATCGTCTCCTCGGTGGCCCCGCCCACCAATTGGTCGATGTTGGTCCTGACCGTCACGCGGGCCTTGGCCTTGAGCTGGATGCCGTCCTTGGCCACCGCGTCGATGGTGGTCCGCCCCGAGGCCGGGTTGGGACAGTCGATGACCTTGGGGTTCACGGAGGTCTGGACGGCGGCCAGGATGTCGCGCCCGGCCAGGTCGATGGCGGTGGCCCGTTTCCAACTGAGCTGGATGTCGGCGCGGTTGGCCGCGATCAGGGCCGTGACCACGTTGGGCACGTGCCCGCCGGAGAGGTAATGCGACTCCATCTCGCGGGTGGACACGCTCAGGCCCGACTGGACGGCGCGGATCTTGCTCAGCACGATCACCTGCGCGTTGACCTTGCGCAGGCTCATGCCGATCAGGTCGAACATGGTGATGCCCGCGCGGGCGCTGAAGCCCTGCACCCACAGGCTGAAAAACCGCCAGACGAACCCGATGAACACCAGCAGGATGATGACGACAACGGAGATGATGATCCACCAGATGGGATTCACTGCCTGTGCCAGTAAGGCGATCATAGTCGCTCCTTGTTCATGAAGATGGCCGCTCGTGAGTTTACACGCTTCGCTCGGCCGTGGCAACCATGCTACGCGCCATCAACCGTTCGAACGACGACAAAATTCCCTTCCGCCCGCACCACCCTGATCCGCGCGCCGGCTTGGATATGCTGGCTTTCGGCCTGCGCCTCGATCCGCCGGCCGTCGATCCGGATCATCCCGGCCGGCCGGAGCACGGTTTCAGCGACACCCTGCTTGCCCACCAGCGCCGCCAGCCGACCGGCGGTGGGAGTGGCCTCGCCGGGCGGACGGGATTCGGGGGTCAGCAGCACCCGTCGGCCCAGGGGCGTGCGAGGCAGCAGCTTCACGAGCACCACCGCGTAAACGGGCAGCCCTATCGCCAGCAGGACCAGTCCAGCCAGACCGGCGGCGCTTGAGACGCCAAAGCACAAGTACACCGCCGCGGCGCCCGCAAGCAGCGCCAGCGTCGCCATCAACCCGAAGAACGGGGTGAGGATTTCGGCCAGGATGAACGCCATCGCCGCCAGGACCAGCAGGATGATGTACACGATGGTCACGCCGTGTTCCCTCCGGGCATCCGAGGCGGCTCCGCCGCTTCGACCACCACTTGGTTGCCTTGGCGGTCCAGGATGCGCACCCTCGTCCCGGCGGCCAGGAATGCCCCTTGGGTGGTCACGTCCACCAGGTGGTCGCCGAATCGCGCCTTGCCGGCTGGGCGGCAAGGCGATTCGAGCATGCCTACTTGGCCAACCTGGAGGGTCAGCACCGCCGCATCCTCCGTGGCCGAGCCGCCCAGCGCCCCCGTGGGCGGCATCAGCACCAGCCGATTGGCCAGGGGCATCTTGGGCAGGACCCGCGCCAGGATTGGTATGGCCACGAAAGCCCCGATGAAGGCCAGACACGTCGCCATCAGCGACTCGCTGAACATGTCCCAATCCAGCCTAGTGCGGGGGATGGGCAGTTCGTTGGGGGCATTGGGAATGATCATCGCCATCAGGCCCAGCAAGCATAGGATGATGCCCAGAACCCCCGCCACGCCAAAGCCTGGAATGACGAATACTTCCACCGCGATCAGCCCCAGCCCCAACACGAACGCCGCAATCTCCCACCAGGCCGCCAGGCCGATCAGGTACCGGCTGCCAAACAGGACCGCAAAACACGCCAGCGCCAACCCGCCCGCCACGCTGATGCCCGGGTGCTGAAGCTCCACGTACAGGCTGATGACCGCCACCATCAGCAGCAAGCCCGAGACGGCAGGGCTGGTCAGGAAGGCCACCAATTGCTCGGACCACACGTCCGTCAGCACGGTCGGCTTGCCGGGCGCGCCGTAATGTCTCAGCACCTGCTCGACGTTGTCGAAGGTCCCTCGCGACAGGCCGTAGAACTGCGCCTCGCTGGCGGTCAGCGTCACCAGCTCCATCGGGCCGTCCACCTGGCGGATGTATTCCCACTGGCTGTCCCGGGGCGGCTCCGGGACCTTGGGCTCGCCCAGGACCCGCCCCCGCCACTCCTCCGCCCCAACGATCTTCAACTGGCCGCTGCCGCGGTGGCGGATCAGCCACAGCTCCATGGTGATGGTGACCATGCCCTCGCAGAGCTCCTGGTCGTAGCCGTTGCGCTCCGCCAGGCTGCGGATCTCCGACCGCAAGGCCGACTCGATCTTCCCGCGCTCCTTCTCGGGGATCTCCACCAGGCCCTGGGGGCCCACGGAGATCGGCATGGCGTCGCCGATCTTGCCCAGCGGCGACATGACGATCTCGTCGCAGGCCAGCGAGATGATGGCCGCGGCGCTGTAGGCGCTGGGGCTGACGTAGGCCACGGTGCGAACGTCCTGGAGATCCTCCGTGATCATCCGCGTGATTCTCTGCATGTGCTCCAGCTCGCCCCCCGGCGAGTCGATCCGGAAGATCGCCAGCTCGGCGCCCTCGCGACGGATCAGGCCGATCTTGCGGGCCAAGGTGTCCGCCAGCGTGGCGGTGACCGGGCCTTCCACGGGGATGACGAAGACCCGCTCCACTGGTTCCGGCAGGGACGGCGGAGGCAAAGCCGGCTTGATCGGCGCAAACCAGCCCAGATCCGTGACGTGGGCGCCCGGTGGCGCCTGCGCGGCATAAGCGGGCGCGCTGGCCGGCGCGGTGGCGGGCGTCGCGGCAGCCGACGTCGCCAACGGCTCTTGCGGCGCCGTAGCCGGCTGGGCCGCCAACCCGCGCAACGCCGCCAGTGCCGCGAGCAGACCCGCCGCCAGTACCACTGCCCATGCTCCGTGCCTAGATCGCATTTCGTTTACCATCCCGGCTGACATTCTACTGATCCGGCATGGGCCGCACCACCGCCTGGCCCACATCATTTGACAGAGGCTAAACTTACCCACCGCCGCTGACGGGCCGAGATCAGCACCGCCTCCAGCACCCGCTGCGTCTGGTAGGCATCCTCAAAGTCCGGCAGCGGCGCCACCGGCTTCTGCCCGCCCAGAACGCGCAGAATATCGTAGGCCATGTTGGTGAAGGTGTGCTCATAGCCGATGATGTGCGCATCGGGCCACCAGGCCGCGGCGTAGGGGTGGTCGCCCCCGTGCGTGCAGTTGATGGGCGTCCAACCCTGCACCACCCGGGGGGCCGTGGCGTCGTAATACTCCAGCCAGTTCATCTGCTCGAAGTTAAACCGCAGCGACCCCTTCGTGCCGTTGATCTCGAAGCCGTGGGCGTTCATGTTGCCGGTGGCCTGGCGGGCGGCCTCGAAGCTGGCCACCGCCCCGCCCGAGAACCGCGCCAGGAACAACACCGCGTCGTCCACCGTCACCTTGCCCTTGGCGGCCGAGGCCTTCAGGCCCGCCGCGATGCCCCCCGCCGCCGCGCCGACGAGCTTGCGCCGCTGCTTGATGAACGTCTCGGTGATCGCCCCGCAGATCTCGGTGATTTCCTGGCCGGTGACAAACCGTGTCATGTCGATGATGTGGGCGTCGATGTCCCCGTGAGCGCCGGAACCGGCCAGGCGGCGGTCGAAGCGCCAGGCCAGCGGCACATCCGGGCCGGCCCAGTCCTGGAGGTAGTGGGCGCGGACGTGGCGGATCTGCCCGACCCGGCCTTGGCGGACCAGCAGATGCGCCAGCGCCACCGCGGGGCAGCGGCGGTAGCAGTACCACACGAAGGTCTTGGCCTTGGACGCGCGGGCGGCCTGGACCATCGCGCGGGCGTCGTCGAGCGTGCCGGCCAGGGGCTTCTCGCAGGCGACGTGTTTGCCGGCCTTCAGGGCCGCCAGGGCCATCGGGCGGTGCAGGTGGTTGGGCGTGCAGATGTCCACCAGGTCCACGGCCGGGTCGGCGACGGCCTTCTTGTAGTCCAGCGTGGTGTTGGCCCAGCCCCACCGGCGGGCAAAGGCCCGTACGCTGTCGGCGTTGACGTCGCAGGTGGCGTGCATCGCCGCCCGCAACGGCGGGTCAAAGAAGCGGTTGACCTGTCCCCAGGCATTGGAGTGCGCCCGGCCCATGAACGCCTGGCCGATCAACGCGACGTTGACGTGATCTTTTCTAGACATGGCCTCTCCTTGCTGGCCCAGCGATGGTAAGTGCCCTTGCGACTGAATATAGGCGGCTCGTGCCACGGCTGCAAGTCCGCATCCAATTAGCCCGTCTCCCGGAGGGCTGATATACTCGGAGCCTCTGGCAGGAGGCGGACGCATGGCACCTGTGACGATGGTGGTGGTGGGCGCGGGGGATCGCGGCACGATGTATGCCGGATTCGCCAGGAAGTTTCCCCGGCGGCTGCGAGTCGTGGGCGTGGCTGAGCCGCGGGAGTTCCACCGCAATCGCCTGGCCAAGACCCACCGGATTCCAGCCGAGAACGTTTTTGCGGATTGGCGCGAGCTAGCCGACCGCCCGCGCCTGGCCGATGCGGCCGTGATCGCCACGCAGGATGCCATGCACGCCGCCCCCGCCATCGCCCTGGCGGCCAAGGGCTACCACATCCTGCTGGAGAAGCCCATGGCCCCCAACGCCGAGGACTGCCGGCGGATCGTGCGGGCGGCGATGGAGGCGGGAATCCTGTTTGCCGTCGCCCACGTGCTGCGCTACACGGTCTACACGCGGAAGGTGAAGGAGCTGGTCGCCTCCGGGGCCATCGGGGAAGTCGTGAACATCCAGCACCTGGAGCCGGTGGGCTACTGGCACCAGGCCCACTCCTTCGTGCGGGGCAACTGGCGCAACAGCCGCCAGTCCAGCTTCACGCTCCTGGCCAAGAGCTGCCATGACCTGGACTGGATCAGCCACATCATGGCGGCGCGTTGCCGAAGGGTCAGTTCATTCGGGTCGCTGAATCACTTCCGGCCCGATCGCGCCCCGGCCGGGTCGGCCAATCGCTGCCTGGACTGCCCGGTGGAGCCTACCTGCCCGTACTCCGCCAAGAAGATCTATCTGGAGCGGGTCAGACAGGGCCAGACCGGCTGGCCTGTGTCGGTGCTGGTGCCCGAGCCGACCGAGGCGTCGGTGACGGCCGCACTGCGGGACGGGCCTTACGGGCGGTGCGTCTATCACTGCGACAACGACGTGGTGGACCACCAAGTGGTGTGCATGGAGTTCGACGGCGACCGCTCGGCCACGTTCACGATGACGGCTTTCAACACCGGCGGCGACCGCAGGACCCGCATCTTCGGCACTCGCGGGATGATCGAGGGCGACGGCAGCACCCTCTGGCACAGCGATTTCCTGACCGACAAGACCGAGGCGATCAGGCCGGGGGTGCCGTCGGATGGCACGATCATCAGCGGTCACGGGGGCGGGGACTTCGGCCTGGCGGATGCGTTCGTGACCGCCGTGGCCAACAATGATCCGTCCGCGATCCTCACCGGCCCGCGCGAGAGTCTGGAGTCGCACCTGATGGTCTTCGCGGCCGAGCAGGCGCGGCTGGAGCGTCGCGTGGTCGAGGTTAACGCGGGGGTATAGGACCCGCTCGTGGCAATTTCTGTTCCCCATCGTGCATCGCCGGGCGCGATTCCGTGGGTGAGCTGGGAGGTGATGCGCAGTGAGAGAGATGCTTCGAGTAGTTGATCTGGACACGTACGAACCGACAGACGCTGAGATTATCTCGTGGTGCGAGATGATGGTCGGTCCGGACTAGCTACTGTGGGAGTACGACCAGAGTTGGGCGGAGAAGCCAACGACCCCGGAAGAAGAGGTTCGCTCCTTCAGAGAGCGGCGGCAGAAGCAGCATGGTCAGAATCATCCCCTGTGGGCGATCATGGATGGGCGCGTGGTGGGCATGATCGGGATCAACCGTTACAAGGATAAAGCCCGCGATCATTCTGCTGAGATTGGGTTCGGGGTGGCAGCAGCTTTCACCCGGCACGGGATCGGGTGCAAGCTTCTGAAGGCGGCCGTTGGGAAAGCCCGCCAATTGGGTCTACAGCGCCTTGAGGCGGACTGCTTCGATGACAATGTTGCCTCCGCGGCCCTGCTCCGCATGTGCGGCTTTCGAGACGAGGGGGTGCGGCTCGGAGCAATCTGCAAGAACGGCATCTTGAGGGATCAGCGGCTGTTCGGGCTGATGTTGTGATTGCCCAACATGGTGACTGCAAACTCGACCACTCTTGAGATTGGGATCCCTTAACACTCTTCGTTTGCATGCTCTTCTGAGGATGCCCCGATCGGCGGGCCTGCTGAGCCCCCGATGTGGGCGAGCATAGGCATCCGTAACGCTTTACCAGACCAGGCGCGGGCGGTACGATGTCCGCCTGGTCTGGGCTTTGGACAGAGGAGCAGAGGATCGACGCATGAAGGTTTCCCTCAACTGGCTGACCGATTATGTGGACGTGACAATGCCCGCCCAGCAACTGGGCGAGCTGTTGACGAGCATCGGGCTGGTCTGCGACAGCATCGACCAGACGGATGCGGACGTCGTTTTCGACCTGGACGTGACCAGCAACCGCCCCGACTGGCTGGGGCACCTGGGCATCGCCCGGGAGATTGCGGCCGTCACGGGCGCGGCCTTCCGCCCGCCCCAGCCGACGAACCTGCCCGAGAAGGGCGACGTGCACAAGCTCACCAGCGTCGAGGTGCTGGATCCCGACCTGTGCCCCCGGTACACCGCGCGGCTGATCCGGGGCGTGAAGATCGGCCCCAGCCCCGACTGGATGATTCAGCGCCTGGCGGCGGTGGGGCTGCGGGGCATCAACAACGTCGTCGACGTGACCAACTACGTGATGATGGAATACGCCCAGCCGCTGCACAGCTTCGACTTTGACAAGCTGGCGGGCCGTCGGATCATCGTCCGCCGCGCGCGGCCCGGCGAACACCTGGTGAGCATCGACCAGACCCGTTGCACCCTGGATGAGTCCATGCTGGCCATTGCCGACCAGGACAAGGCCGTGGCGATCGCGGGGGTCATGGGCGGACTTGACACCGAGGTAGCCGCCCAGACCGCCGACGTGCTGATCGAGGCGGCGCAGTTTGACCCGATGAACATCCGCCAGACCTCGCGGAAGCTGCGGCTAATGAGCGAGAGCAACTACCGCTTCGAGCGGGGCGTAGACCCGGTGGGCGTGGAGGAGGCGTCGCGGCGGGCCTGCCAACTGATCCTTCAATTGGCGGGGGGAGAGCTGGCCGGCGGGGTCGCGGATGCCTGGGCCAATCCCCACCAACCGCGCCAGGTGGCGCTTCGGCCGCAGCACTGTGATGCGCTGCTGGGCGTGGCGATCCCCCCGCCGCGGCAGGTGCAACTGCTGGAGCGGTTGGGTCTTGGGCCGAGGATGGAGAGCGGGCGGATCGTCTGCGCCATTCCGCCCTTCCGCGGCGACCTGGCCTGCGAGGTGGACTTGATCGAGGAAATCGCCCGGCTCGAAGGCTACGATCACATTCCGGTGGGCCGGCAAGTCAGCCACGAGGTGCGCCCGGAGGGCCAGGCCCAGCGCATCCGGCGGCAGCTCAGCGCCGCCATGGCGGCGGTGGGGTTTGACGAGGTGCAGACCTTCACGTTCGTGGACGCTGCCGAGGCGGCGCTCATGGGCCAGGACCAGCCGGTGTGCGTGGACGCGGCGGCGCGGCGGACCAACAACGCCCTGCGCCCGACGCTGCTGCCCAGCCTGCTGCGGGCCTGCAAGCTCAACCAGGACGTTGGACAGGCCCAGGTGAACCTGTACGAGCTGGCTAGCGCCTTCCCGCCCGGCGCGGCAGGCGGTCTGCCCGCGGAATACCTGGAACTGGCGATGGCGACCACGGGCGACCTGCTGGGTCTGCGCGGGGCCGTGGAGGGCCTGGTGGCGCAGTTGGCGCCCTCAGCGCGCATGGAGGTTCAGCCGGCCTGCGCGGCGGGTTTCGACGAGACCGCCTGTGGAAAGGTTTTGTTGGACGGCCAGGAGGCGGGGGTACTGGGGCGCTTGTCGCGGCGGGTGCAGGATTACTACGGCCTGACCCGTCCGGTCTGGGGCGCGTCGCTGCGATTCGAGGAGCTGGCCAAACGAGCCGAGCGCCTGCGGCTCTATGAGCCGCTGCCGCGTTTCCCAGCCATCCAGCGGGACTTGTCGGTGGTGGTGCACGAGGATGTTGCCTGGGCGCAGCTTCGCGGCGCGATCGAGGAAGCATCTCAACCATTGCGGGCGGGCTTGGATTACGTCACCACCTACCGCGGCAAGCCCGTGCCCGACGGACGAAAGAGCGTCACCGTCAGCCTGACCTACCGCAGCGACACCGGCACGCTGCGCAGCGAGCAGGTGGACCAGCAGGTCCAAGAGGTGCTGGAGGTCCTGGAGAAAAAACTCCAAGCGCAACTGAGGGTTTGACAAGGGCCAAGTCCGCCGGGCTGCATCAGTTGCCGCGCCGCCGGCCGGCATGGCGGGCAAGATTCAAGCCCCAGCCGCTCGCCATCCGATAAAATCAGTGGTATACTACCTTCGTAACGCCTCTGCCGTGTCCGATAGCCGGTCGTTGTGAAAAGAACCGATACCCTTTTCAAGGGAGGCGATGTCCCAGGCCGCTCCGGCGGCCGGCAGCCTCCCACCTAACGTAAAGGGTTCTTTCCCAGGACCGGCGCCGGCATCGTGGTGGAGGCAATTTTGAAGCCAGAGCGACCCGTCTTTAGGGCGGGTCGCTTCTCTTGGGGATTGCCCCGAAGGGGGACAGCCTCCATAATGATTCCCCCAATCCACTTGCATCGTGCGCCTAGCGCCGCTGACCCAGCGCGTCGCCCCGCGGCGATGCGGATGGGGACTATAACGTAAGATAATGAATTCAGGCGGCCGGGATGCCGCGGTTGATCGCGGCGGAACGGGCCGCTGCCGGGTCAGTGCAGGCGCGGGATTGGGTCGTGCCCAAAGCCGGAGCCGGTTTCATGGAGTGTTACGTCGGCATAGATGTAGGGGCTGTCAGTGCGACGGCGGCCGTGTTGACCGACTCCTCGGCGCCGTTGTCGCTGGAGGGTTGGCATCGCCTGGCGGACGGCCCCGACGGCCGGCGGATACTCCTTTCACCGTACCGGCGGACCCGGGGCAAGCCGCTGCTGGCGGCCCAGCAACTGTTGGAGCAGCTCATTGCCGCGGCCGGGCAGCAGAACATCCGCGGCCTGTGCCTGACCGGCAGCGGTTCCAAGCTGGTGGCCCGCTCGCTGGGGGCGCAGGTGACCAACGAATTCCGCGCCATCGCCTCGGGCCTGGCGGCCATGGGGCTGAAGGTCAGCACCGTCTTCGAAATGGGCGGGGAAAGCTCCAAGTACCTACGCCTGGCGCCCAGCCTCGGCGGCTACGGGATCATCGACTACGCCACCAACGGCGACTGCGCCGCGGGGACCGGCTCGTTCATCGACCAGCAGGCCAGCCGTCTGAAGATCCCCATCGAGGAGGTCGGTCCGCTGGTGCTACAGGCCGAGCAGACGGCCCAGGTGGCCGGGCGGTGCAGCGTCTTCGCCAAGAGCGACATGATCCACGCCCAGCAGAAGGGCTACTCGCCGGCGGAGGTGCTGCGCGGCCTGTGCGACGCGGTGGCCCGCAACTTCCGCACGGCCGTGGTGCGGTCGCACCCTGTGGTGCCGGCGGTGGCGCTGATCGGCGGACTGGCCGCCAATGCCGCGGTGGTCCGGGCGATGGCGGAGGCGTTTGGCCTGTCAGACGGCCAGTTGATCGTGCCGGAGCATTTTGCCCACGTCCCGGCGGTGGGCGCGGCGGTGATTGCCTCCCGCGGCCGCTCGGCGAGCCTGGCCGGGATCGACGAGCTTCGCCGGGCCAGCGACACCGCGGAGCAGGCCTTCCCCACCACGGCGGCCCTGACCCTCCAGAACGTGCTGCTGCTGCGCGACCGGGTCGAACCCTACCAGGCCCCGCCGGGCCAGGAGCCAATCGACTGCTACCTGGGCCTCGACGTCGGCAGCGTCTCGACCAACGTGGTGGCGATCGACGACGACGGCCGGGTGGTGCATGAAATCTATACGCGCACGCAGGGCAGGCCCATCGAGGTGGTGACGACGGCCCTGCGGGAGATTGAGCAGGCCTGGGGCGATCGGCTGGTGGTGCGGGGCGTGGGCACGACCGGTTCGGGGCGCGAGCTGATCGGCCAGCTCGTCGGCGCCGACACGATCAACGACGAGATCACCGCCCACAAGACCGGCGCGATGTACGTCGGCCGGAAGATGCTGGGCGGGCAGGCCCCCGATACGATCTTCGAGATCGGGGGCCAGGACTCCAAATACATCTCGCTCCAGGACGGGGTCGTGGTGGACTTCACCATGAACGAGGCCTGCGCCGCCGGCACCGGCAGCTTCCTGGAGGAGCGAGCCGAGGAGCTGGAGGTAGCCATCAAGGACGAGTTCGCGCAACTGGCGTTCTCCAGCCGCTCGCCGATCCGCCTGGGGGAGCGGTGCACGGTATTCATGGAGCGCGACGTCAACAGCTATCTCCAGCGCGGCGCCGGCAAGGCGGATTTGGTGGCCGGCCTGGCGTACTCGGTGGTGTACAACTACATCAACCGCGTGGTCCGGGGCCGGCCGATCGGGCGGTGCATTTTCTTCCAGGGCGGCACGGCCTACAACGACGCGGTGGCGGCGGCGTTCGCGCGCGTGCTGGGCAAGCCGATCATCGTGCCGCCGCACAACGGGGTGATCGGGGCGATCGGCGTGGCCCTGCTGGCGCGGGAGAAGATGACCCGGGGCGACGAGCCGTCCGCGCAGCCGCGGGCCCTGGCCGTTTCGGCCGGGGCGGGGCGGCAGGGCGTGTACGTCTCCGACCTGCGCCGCCGGGTCGAGCAGCCGCGCTCGCGATTCCGCGGCTACGACCTGTCGCGGGTGCAGTACGCGCTGCGCGAGTTCACCTGTCGCGGCTGCTCCAACGCTTGCCAAATCCAGGAGTTCAACGTCGAGGGCGAGAAGACGTACTGGGGCGACAAGTGCTCCGACCGATATCGCAAGCGCTCGCAGTCGATTAGCCAGGCCATTGTCGAGGACCTGCCGGCCCTGCGGATGAAGCTGCTGCTGGATGAGTCGTCCGTGCCCCCGGTGGGCGAGGCGGCGCCCATGGTGGGCATCCCTCTGACGATGTTCGCCTACCAGTCGCTGCCGTTCTGGCGGACGCTGCTGGCGCACTGCGGCTTCCGGACGACGCTGTCGGAACCGACCAACAAGCGGATCGTCCAGGCCGGGCTGGACACGGTGGTGGCCGAGCCGTGCTTCCCGATCATCGTCGCCCACGGGCACCTGGTGCACCTGGCCCAGCGAGAGGCCGTGGATTGGATCCTGGCGCCCAACATCATCTCGCAGCAGACGCTGTTCATGGAAACCGAGTCGCACCTGTGCCCCTGGCACCAGACGCTCCCGTTCGTCGCCCGCCAGGCCCCGATGCTGGCCCCGCACGCCCGGCGGTTCCTGTCGCCGCGGGTGCACTTCCGCCAGGGCCGGCCGTTCGTGACGCGGCAGCTCCAGGCGTTCTTCCAACCGCTGGGCATCCGCAGGCAGGCCGTGGCCCGTGCCGTGGCGGCCGCCTACGAGGCGCAGGAGCGGTTCAACGCGGCCGTGCTGGAGGCCGGGCGGCGGGCGATGGATGCGCTGCGGCGCACGGGCCAGACGGGCATCGTGCTGGTGGGCCGGCCGTACAACATCCACGACGCCGGCGTGAACCTCTCGGTGGCCAGCAAGCTCCGCGAGACCTACGGGGTCAACTGCATCCCGATGGACTTCCTGGACACCGACGCGGTGGACGTCGCCGACATCAACGACAACATGTACTGGGACCTGGGGCGGCGGATCCTGGCCGCCGCGCGGATCGTCGGGCGGCATCCCAACCTGCACATCCTCTGCATCACCAACTTCAAGTGCGGGCCGGATTCGTTCATCAAGCACTTCATCCGCACGGCCTCGGGCAAGCCGTTCCTGAGCCTCCAGTTCGACGGGCATTCCAACGACGCGGGCATGATGACCCGCTGCGAGGCCTACCTGGACTCCAAGGGCATCCTCCGCCCCTGGGCCAACCGCGAACTGGCGAAGGAATTGGTGTAGGCACGGGAGGGAATGTGGCACAGGTACCCCCGGTCCCGATGGGACCGTGGAGTGCCGCGCCCACGGCAACGGCAACCCCCCGCACAGCGGGGGGCTTTAGTGTGGCACGTGCCCCTTGCCCAGACGCGCGGTTTGGCGTAGTTTGAGGGCATGGCAAGGAAAACGGGCAAGCAGACGGGGGATGGGCGGCGGACGGCGGCGGTCGCGCGGGCGGGGTCGGCGGGAAAGCCCTCCAGCCTGGTCGATACGCGGGTGATCTACTGCGGCGACAACCTCGACCAGCTCCCCAAGCTGCCGGATGCCTGCGTGGACCTGATCTACATCGACCCGCCCTTCAACTCCAACCGCAACTACGAGGTCTTCTGGGGCGAGACGAAGGAGAAGCGCAGCTTCGAGGACCGCCACGCCTCCACCAGCGCGTACATCGACTTCATGCGGCCAAGGTGCGTCGAGCTGCACCGCGTGCTCAAGCCCGCCGGCTCGTTCTACTACCACTGCGACTGGCACGCCTCCCATTACGTCAAGGTCATGCTCGACCAAATATTCGGGGAGAACCAGTTCCAGAATGAGATCGTGTGGCGAAGGCACTACTCACACAATGACCCGAAGAAGTTTGGGTGTGTCCATGATGTCCTGCTCTACTACGTGAACGGAAAGGACTCCCGTTGGAACGTCCAGTATGCGCCGCACTCGGAGTCTTACATCAGATCCCATTACTCAAACGTCGACGAGGATGCGCGTGCCTTCCAACTCGTCTCATGTAGCGCTCCCGGCGAGGGTCCGCCGAGGAGATTCGGAGATCGCCTCCTGAACCCCCCGAAAGGAAGGCATTGGAGCTGGACACAGGAAGGCGTCGATGACCTGATGGCACGTGGCAGAATCGTCTTCACTCGATCAGGCATGCCGCGGCTTAAGCAGTACTTGGACGAGATGAAGGGCGTCCCACTCCAGGACTGCTGGGACGATATCCCTCCGGTGAACAGCCAGGCCCTTGAGTCACTAGGTTATCCAACCCAGAAGCCCTTGGAACTCCTGATTCGGATCATCAAGGCCAGCAGCAACCCCAACGATATCGTATTCGATGCATTTTGCGGGTGCGGGACGGCGTTGGTGGCGGCGGAGAACCTAGGCCGGCAGTGGATCGGCATTGATGTGTCGCCCACCGCCTGCCGCGTGATGGCCAAGCGCCTGCGGGATGTGTGCCACATCCGCGAGGATGAGAAGCTCTGGCGTGGCGGCCGAGGCTTCGTCGTCCGCGACCTGCCCTGGACGATCGCCAAGCTGCGAGAATTGCCGCCGTTTGAATTCGAAAACTGGGCGGTGATCGCGCTGGGCGGCGTTCCCAACAAGGCGCAGGTGGGCGACTTGGGGATCGACGGGCGGATCTACCCCGTGGGCGCGATGCCCGAGAAGGCCGGCGAGGCGGCGGGGGAATTGGCCTTCATGGACCAGTGGTACCCGATTCAGGTCAAGCAGAAGGACAAGGCCGGGCGGGGCGACATCGACGCCTTCGAGACGGCCATGAACCGCGCCAAGCGCGTCAAGGGGTTCTTCGTGGCCTTCGGCTACACCGACGAGGCCCTCTCGGAGATTCAGCGGTACTTCGTGGAATCGCACAAGGCGATTGTCCCGCTGACGGTGCAGGAAATCCTCGAGGAACAAATCGGGCGAAAGCTGGTGTGAGAGGGATAGGCATGTCCACAGTCCTTCCAGCGAGGCCGCTATACTGCCAGAAGAAGTCAATGGGTCCTGTCATTAGCATTGGGACGGAGAGGATTGCCTATGACTTCGGCAATGGTCCACACGAGGGTCAGGCCCGGGTTTCCTTCACACTCGCTCCAACACCAGGAATAGCGATAGAGTTGTCTGATCTGAACCTGAAGGACGCATTTGCGTTTTTCAGCAGTAACATCCAAGAGATTCGACTGCTGGATCGAGATGTATCCGTTCCGATACTGGCGCATTCGTGTCATGGACGCGGAGTTGTCCTGCACCCACAACGACAACCATTTCCTGCAACGAAGCCCGCGAGCGGTTTGCGAAGTATCACGGGCCACGTTCTGAACTTCCCCCGCTTTTTTAACCATACGCATAAGGTTCCGTCCACACAGAGCGCTGTCCTGTGCCACAAGAACTGGCGCCTGGTGATTTCTGGCATCCCATGTGGAGACGATACGGTCACCACATTCCATCATGGCTATGCCATCACGCACGCGCTTTCGATTGAACGGACGGATGAGCAGTGTTTTGAGTCCGCAGCAGCCGAGGAACTACTGTGGCCCTTGGCGGACTTCCTATCGTTTGCAGCAGGACGACGCATCGGGGTCGCAATGCTAGTTGGAGTAGATGGTTCAGGTAAATGTACCTGGGAGCAATGGGGGTGCGGGGGTTGCGAGCCTATGGCATACAGGGAGGGTTGGTTTGACGAGGCATGCGGCGCCGACTTGGAGGGCCTCTGGCCCGCTTTCATGGAGCTCTGGGGCAATCCTGATTGGAGCAGAACTCTTAGCGAGGTAATATACTGGTATCTTTTGGCTAATGATGGCGGGAGAGGGGCCGATACAGGGATTATTCTCACGCAGACTGCTCTTGAGCTTCTCGCATGGACATATCTGGTTGTGTCTAGAAAGGCTGTCGTGCGATCTGGGTACAAGGACCTCCGTGCATCAGACCAGCTACGATTGCTGTTTACATTCCTGTCATTACCGAAGTTGATTCCAAGTACTCTATCCAACTTGGCAGCCTCCGCGAAGAGAATGAAATGGGTTGATTCGTTACATGCTTTTACCGAGATTAGGAACTCAATAGTGCATCCTGAGAAGACGGCGCAGGTGGATCATCGCAGTCTGTGCGAGGCCTGGCAGTTGGGAACGTGGTTTTTGGATCTGTTAATCCTCCGTCTCTGCAAATATAAAGGGAAATACATCAACCGGCTCAGAAATCCTCACACGTTTGCCAAAGTGCAGGCACTTCCATGGAATCTGCCCGCTTCCGCTGAGCCAGGGGCGCCATGATGTAGACCCCGTCCTTCTCTTCGGTTGTGCCGGCATGTGGCCCGCTGAGACCCGGACAGGCGGGGCGGCTGGACCTGATGCCGAGGCACATCGCGCCCCACTCGCACAGCATCCCCCCGCATAGCGGGGCGCTTCAACACATCGCGCCGCACGCGTCGTACCTAGGCCCTACGCCTATGGCCCGGCCTTAGCCCTTCGGGGCCGGCTTGGGCGGGACGATCACCTTCAGGTCCAGCTCGGCCAGTTGGCGGTCTTCCACCGGCGTGGGGGCATTGGTCAGCGGGCAGGCGCCCTTCTGGGTCTTGGGGAAGGCGATCACATCCCGCAGGCTCGCCGCGCCCAGCAGGATCATCACCACCCGGTCCAGCCCCAGCGCCAGCCCGCCGTGAGGGGGAGCGCCGAACCGCAGGGCCTCCAGCAGGAAGTCGAACTTGACCTTGGCCTGCTGCTCGTCGATGCCCAGCAGGCCGAACACCTGCCGCTGCATTTCGGGCGAGTGGATACGGATCGACCCGCCGCCCAGCTCCGTGCCGTTGCAGACAATGTCATACGCCTTGGCCAGCACCGATCCCGGCTGGGTCGATAGCCGCGGGAGGTCCTCGTCGCGCGGAGCGGTGAAGGGGTGGTGCAGGCTGTCCCATCGCTTCTCCTGGGCGTTCCATTCAAACAGCGGGAAGTCCACCACCCAGCACCAGGCGAACTGGTCGCCGCGGCAGAGGCCCAGGTCCTTGCCCAGCTTGGTCCGCAGGGCGCCCAGCACGCGATGCGCCACGGCCTCCGAGTCGGCCATGAAGAACAGAATGTCCCCGTCGCGGGCGCCCAGCTTGTCGCGGAGTTGTTGCTGAATCTCGGCGGGGAAGAACTTGGCCATCCCGCCGGCACAGCCGCCGCCTTCCAGCTTGGTCCAGGCCAGGCCCTTGGCGCCGAACTCGGCCGCGTAGGCCGTGTAGGCGTCGATCTCCTTGCGGGTGAACTTGCCCCCGCCGGGCGGGCAGATGGCCTTGACCACGCCGCCGGAGGCCAGGGCGTCGCCAAACACCTTGAAGCCGCTGGGCGCGACAATGGCTCCCACGTCATGGAGTTTCAGCTCGTAGCGCAGGTCCGGCCGATCGGTGCCGTAGTTGTTCATTGCCTCGGCGTAAGTGAGCACGGGCACGTCCTGGGGGAAGGGGCGGTCCACGGCCTGGCACACCTGCCGCAGGACGCGGGCGACCACGTCCATCACGTCCTGCTGGATGCAGAAGGACATTTCCAGGTCCAACTGGGTGAATTCCGGCTGGCGGTCGGCCCGCAGGTCCTCATCGCGGAAGCACCGGACGATCTGGTAGTAGCGGTCCATCCCGGCCACCATCAGGATCTGCTTGAACAGTTGGGGGCTTTGGGGGAGGGCGTAGAACGAACCCTTCTGGAGGCGCGAGGGCACCAGGAAGTCCCGGGCCCCCTCGGGGGTAGACTTGGTCAGGAACGGCGTTTCGACCTCGACGAACCCCTCGGCGTCCAGCACGGTCCGCATGGCCTGGGCGATGCGGTGGCGCAGGCGAAGGGTGCGGTTCATCTCCGGCCGGCGCAGGTCCAGAAACCGATAGCGCAGGCGCATCTCCTCCGACACCTCGCTGTACTCATCCGGCTCAAACGGCACCGTGTCGGAGCGGTTCAGCAGCGTCAGGTCCGCGCCCAGCACCTCGATCTCCCCGGTGGGCAGCTTGGGGTTGATGCGGTCGGGGCCGCGCGGGCGGACCCGCCCGGCCACGGCGATCACCCACTCGTTGCGCAGCGCGCGGGCGAGGTTGTATCGCTCACGGGCGGCTGGGTCGGCGGAGGGGTCGGGGGTGTCGAACACCACCTGCGTGATCCCTTCGCGGTCGCGCAGGTCGATGAACACCACCCCGCCGTGGTCGCGGTAGCCGCGGACCCACCCGCACAGGCGCACCGATTGGCCTTCGTCGCTGCCGCGGAGCTGCCCGCAGGTGTGCGTCCGCTTCAGGACGCTGCTGTCAAACTGTGGTTCCATGTGGGTCTCTCTAGCTGGAATCCGCCGCGCTGGCGCCGGATCAAGACGGCAGATTCTAGCCGATAGCGGCCTGTTTGCAACAGGTTCAGGAACTGTGATGACCGGGTTGGCCCCTATGCGCGCTATTTGCTTGCATTGCCGGCCATCCGCACGTAGCCTAAGTGCGCGGCATGTCCATGAGGGTTTATGGGTTTGACGATCCGCTTCACATGCCCCAATCGCCAATGCGGCCGGCTCGTGGGGGCGCCCGACGAACTTGCCGGCCAGGAGGGCCGCTGCCCCCACTGCGGCCAAGTCCTGCGGGTGCCGCCCCCAGTGGGGTTGGAACCATCGCTGAACGAGGAGGCTTTGGCGGGTCTGGCTGACGGCCAACTGCTGGAGGTTCTCCCTCGGCCGCGAGAGACCGCAAAGCATGGCCCGGTGGTTCACATGGCCCCCAGCGAAAAGGCGGCAGCCTGCCCGCGATGCGGTACCATATATCCGGCGGGGTTGGTCTGCCCCCAGTGCCGGGGCACGCCGCCCCCGCCGTCGATCTGGGAGCGAATACCCATGAACAAGATCATCACGGCGATCATCATCCTGGCGGTGCTGGGCGGCTTGGCGGCCGGCGTGCTGTGGGTGATCAAGAGCCTCTCCGAGCAGGGCAGCGCGTACTTCGAGGTCGTCCAAGATGCCCGCCAGACGGCCTGGGACTTGAAGTGCCTGGAGCAGTTGCGGGTACTGGGCGCCGACATTCAGATGTACGAAGCCGCCAGCGGGCGGCTTCCGGGCGACCTGGCGGAGCTGGGCCGGCGAGAGCTGCTGCGCTGCCCGGCGCCCAACGGCCAACCGTACGAGTACATCGCCGGCCAGAACCCCAGCATGCGGGGCGCCAACATCCTGGTCTACGAACCTCAAGCCGTCCATGACGGCAAGCACGCGGTCCTGCGGCTGGATGGGCAGGTGGAACTGCTGACCAGCCAGCAGCTCCAGGAGGAACTGGAGAAGACCCGGTTCGCCTTGAGCCGGTAGTTCCTGCCCGGCCCCCAAAACCGCCAAGTTGGCCTCTTTTCTCTCGTTAGCGGCCTATCCCTATCTGATTCGCCGAGACGATTCCCAGAAGCCCCGACAATCGGAATAATTTTAACTAAGAACTGCGGGAATGTGCCGTCGGGTCTCGGGCATGTTCGAAGCGAAGCACCGCCCAGACGGCCGCAAGCACGAACACCCAGCGGCGGCTGGCCCTGTCCAGCGCGGTCAGCCACTGGTCCTTGACGACGTTGCAGGAGAAGTTGATCAAGATCGGAGCCAAGGTGGTCTCGGCAGCCCGATACGTGATCTTCCAGATGGCAGAGATCGCCATCCCTTGCGGGCTGTTCCGGGCGATCCTCCAACGGATTCGATGGCTGAAGCCCCCCTCCGTAGTGTTCAGATGACCAGGGTCGCCGCCGAAATCACACGAAACGCAAGGGGACAGCGGAGGCGGTCTGTCCCCGACCGAAAAAACTCCTTGCCGAGCCCCCGAACGCCGGCTTCGACGCTGTCCGAAGGCTCCGCAAGGGCTTGGGGCACTCGGAATTCGCTTGTCGAAACGCCAAAGCCCGGTAGAATTGTGAACATCGCTGGCGGTGGGCGCCGGCAAGCACCCATCTGGGAAATGTCGGGTTAGTAAATCCAGGGTCATGTGAGAAATCCTGGAGTACGTGCATGCGCACGGAGAATGAAGGAGACTTGATATGGAGTACGTACACCTGGGACGGACGGGACTCAAGGTCAGTCGCTTGTGCCTGGGCACGATGAACTTTGGCGACGCGACCAACGAGTCGGACAGCTTTGCCATCATGGACAAATCGCTGGATCTGGGCATCAACCTCTTCGATACCGCTGACGTCTACACCGGTGGCATTACAGAGGAAATCATCGGACGATGGTTCGCACAGGACAGGAATCGCCGGAAACGCGTGGTGCTGGCGACAAAGGTCTACAACGACATCTCATCATATTATCGGCATTCTATTGGCGTGCGCGTGGTACAGACGACAAAGGTCTCCAACGACATCAATTCGCCCGATCAGCCTGATCCCAACTTCGCGCGTGGCCTGTCCGCCCGCAAGATCATTTTGGCCTGCGAAGCCAGCTTGAGGCGATTGCAAACAGATTGGATCGACCTGTACCAGATGCATCACATCGACCGCGCCTGTCCTTGGGAGGAGATTTGGCAGGCCATGGAGACCCTGGTGCGACAGGGCAAGGTCCTGTACGTGGGGTCCTCCAACTTCGCGGCCTGGAATATCGCCGAGGCGCAGCATATGGCCAAGGATCGCCACTTTATCGGTTTGGCTAGCGAGCAGAGCAAGTACAGCCTGGAAACACGCACCATCGAGTTGGAGGTGCTGCCGGCCTGTCGGCATTATGGGTTGGGCGTGATTGCCTGGAGTCCCCTGGCCGGTGGTGTGTTGGCTGGGGTGAGCTCGGGTCAAGCGGGCGTTCGCAGGCATAGCGGCCCCTCCAAGAAGCGGCAGGAGCGCAAGGCGGCGCAGTTGTCCCTGTGGGAAGAGTTCTGTCGCTCGCTCGGGGAGGAACCCGCCCATGCCGCCTTGGCCTGGGTGCTGCATCAACCGGGTCTGACCGGTCCGATCATCGGCCCGCGCACGGTGGAGCAACTTACCGGTTCGCTGAGAGCCCTTGAGATAAAGTTCGATGCTGAAACACTCAAGGGAATCGACAAGATCTGGCCTGGGCCCGGCAACCAAGCCCCTGAGGCTTATGCCTGGTGACGCGCAAGTATGCCATGCAGGTTCTGTTGGGAGGCCAGACCCCTTGGACCAGCGAAGAGGCAAACATGGGTTTAGTCTTCCGCTGGAAATCCTGTGTGATACTCAAACCAGATTCGCTGGCCCTGAGAACCCGCCTACCGCAAAGGGAGAAACGGTAGGCTACAACAGGTGTAGTCCCGAGCTGCGGCGGCAGGAGAAGCTTGAAGCATCATGGAAACCGGAGATAATCAGGACTCAACAGCCCGCGACGGGCGCAGACCAAGGGTAAATGGCAAATCCCAGGATAAAGGAGCTGGCATGACCGTCCCCACAAATTCGCCGTCGGCGCAGCATGCAGTTCTCATTCATAACCCAACGGACGAGAGCATCCTGATGCTCGTCCCGCCGGGTGAGTTCCTGGCAGGCGGAACCCGCGACGACGAAGGCGGCGGGCCGTTCAAGGTGACCGTGCCTGGGTATTATCTGGCGGTCCACCCGGTGACCAACGCCCAGTACAAGCGGTTTGTGGAGGCCACCGGCCATCGGCCGCCGGACCATGCCGATCATGGTACGCCGGTTTGGACGGGCAAAGAGTTCCCACCGGATAAGGCGAATCACCCGGTGGTGTGCGTGAGTTGGGACGATGCGCAGGCATATTGCCGCTGGGCGGGGTTGCGCCTTCCTGCCGAGCTGGAGTGGGAGAAGGGCGCCCGGGGCACGGACGGTCGTGAGTATCCCTGGGGCAATGACTGGGAGGGAGGCCGGCGGTGCCGGAACGATGAGAACGCGGGCAATGAAATGACCTGTGGCGTCTGGTCGTACCCGGAGGGATGTAGCGTGTGGGGCATGTACCAGATGTCGGGCAACGTGTGGGAGTGGGTCGAGGACTGGTACGACAGCGCCGCTTACGAGCGATACAAGAAGGGCGACCTGACGCTCCCGACCAGTGGCAACGGTCGTGTGTTGCGTGGCGCCTCGTGGCACCGTGGCGCCGTGGGCCGCTTCCGGTGCGCCTACCGCCGTCACGACGAGCCGACTATCCGGCACCTGCCTGTCGGTTTTCGTTGTGCCAAGAGTCTGTGACTGCGCTTTGCACTTTGGGTTCTTTGCCCTTTATGTTGCCGGTAGCAAAGTGAACGGCTCGCGGCTCTTGAAGAAAGGGTGTAAAAGCCGGATACATGTTTAATCTGCGCGCCATTCTTTCGCGCAACGGGCCGACGGACTGGGCCTGCGCAGGGAGATCTGGCGGAAAGGGTGTCATCCGGGAAATGTCGGGTAAAATGGAGTTAACATGGGGACGTGACGGTCATCTTTCAAGGAGACGGAACATGTTCATGTGCCTGGGTCTGGTCTTCGCTGCTGCCTTTGCGATGGCGTTTGCCGCGATGGCAAGTGAACCCACGGTTTATTTCCCGCGGCGGACCTGGGATATGAAGTCCCCGGCCGATGCGGGCGTGGACCCTTCCCGGCTTCAGGCGGCCATAGACCTGCTTTGCGAGCCGGCGCAGAATCGGGCGCTGGGCCCGACGCAGGAGGCGGCCGACTTCACCGGGTGCGCGATCAAGGACGGCTATCTGATCGCCACCTGGGGCCGGAGCGACTACAAGTACGACTGGAAGTCCTCGTCCAAGCCCATGCTGGCCACGCTGCTTTTTTTCGCGGTGCAGGAGGGCAAGCTCTCGAGCGTGGACGATCGCCTGGCCGATCACGGCTGGAATCTGTCGGAAAAGGACCAGTCGATGACCTACGCGCACCTGGCCAACATGACCAGCGGGTACAGCCTGCCCGACCGGCCCGGCGCCGCCTACGCCTACAACGACTACGGCATCCGCCTGTACGCGGTGGCGCTGGACCGGATCTTCGGCGGCCAGGGTCTCAACCCCCCGGCCGCCCGGCTGTTCGGCGACCTCCAGTTGCAGGACGGCGACGTGTTCAATAACGAGAACCTGCACGTGAAGACCTCCGCCCGCGACTTCGCCCGCATCGGCTGGCTGTGGATGAACCGGGGCCTCTGGAACGGCAAACAGGTGCTGGAAAGGCGGTTCTTCGACCAGTATCTGTCGCCGCACGTGCCGCCGGAGCTGGCGATCAGCGCCGGCAAGGAGATCGACGACTACCTGAAGATCGGCACTTACGGGGGCAACAACAACCAGCACACCTACGGGCCGGGGCTTTACGGGTTCAATTGGTGGTTCAACGCCCCCGTGCCGGGGCTGGGCCGGCGAAACTGGCCCGTCGCCCCGCCGGACACGTTCGCGTCGCTGGGCTTTGGGGGCAACAACATGTACATGTTCCCCGGCCGCGGCCTGCTGGTGGCGGCCCGCGGCAACTGGGGCGCGAGCAACGTCCAGCCGGCCGATTCACGCGTCAGCCAGATTCACAGGCTGCTACTGGAGGCGGTTAAGGCGTAGACTCTCGACAGCTCAATACGTGGTCTTCCAGATGGCGGAGGTTGCCATCCCTATTGGCCTGTTCCGGGCGATCCTCGAGCGAATTCGGCGGCTCAAGCCTCCCTCCGTAGTGTTCGGATGATGGGGTGTTCAGCCGGAATCGCAGCAGAAGCAAGGGACGGCAGAGGCGGGCCGTACGCGATCGTGAAAACGCGCCTTCGCGAGCCTGCGGATGCGGGCTTCGACGCCCTCCGGAGGGCTCCGGAAGTGCTTGGGACGCCGGGAATTCGCTTGTCGAAACCCCCAAGCCTGGCAGAATCCTCAACATCGCCAACGGTGGCCGTCTGCGAGCGGTCGTATGGGAGATGTCGGGTGAAGGAGTTGGGCCATGTGGAACGCAAAGACACTATCCATGCTGGTGCTGTTGTCCGTGACGGGGCGGCCTTCGGGATCTATCCTGAGACCCCCTGGCCCGGGGACGCCAACAATGACGGCGTTGTCAATGTCGGGGATCTTGGAATCGTCGCGGCTAACTGGAACAACACCAATGGGCCGGTATGGGTCATGGGAAATTTCAACGGCGATGGCGTTGTGGACGTCGGGGACCTGGGCGTGCTGGCGGGCAACTGGGGCTGGACGGGCGCGCCCGCGCCCCCGTGCCCGAGCCGCCCAGCCTGGTGCTGATCGGCGTGGGCACGCTGGCGCTTCTCCGTCGGCGGCGTAGAACCCGCGCGAGGGTCAGTTCTGCTGACCTGGGCCTGTGTTTGACGGCTGAGTGACCGGCGTCAAGGAGGCCTCTACCTCGAACGGCCGCTCGGTCTGGACCAAGTAGCCCGCCGAGACCATGCCGATCACCGGCTGCTCCTGGTAGCCGGCTACGAGGAAGTCCAGAATCGCCTGCCGGATCTGCGGATCGACGTGGGCCAGCAACCCCCACATGCCGATCTGGATCGGACGGCCGCTCTGCCCGGCGCCGTCCACGCGGTAGGTGAGTTTCCCGTCCCGACTGACTTCCTTGAGCGTCGCGATCAGGCGTCTGATGTCGCCGCGGGAGAACACGATGCCGCCCCGAAAGCAGGCGAAGGCGAACTCCACGTCGATGGCGGCGTGCGAGGTGTCCTCGAACGTGGGGCTGCGCGTCCAGGCGTCCCACACGTACCGCCCGCTCTCCAGCTTCCGAAGACGCTCCCTGAGGTATTCGCCGAGCTTCTCGGCCCGGTCGCGGTAGAACCGGTCGCCGGTGGCCTGGTACATGGTGATCAGTGTGCGGCCCATCGCGTTCTGGTGGTAGTAAGGCACGTCGGTCTTGCCGAGGGGGTAGTAGTAGTATCCCTCTGTATCTGCCGGCCCTGGACGGAAGTCCGGTTCGAAGGCCTTGACCGTTTCCGCCACGTCGGCCAGGATGCGCTGGATCCGGTCCGCGTGCCGGGCCGCCAAGGCCGGGTCGCGCTTCAGCACCACGGCGCAGCGGGCCATGGGATACGTGAGCATCCCCGCATGCACCAGGTGAGCGTAGGTCTTCTCAACCCTGGTCTCATAGACGACCCAGGCCGGCATGACCTTTTCGCGGTACTCGTCGCGCTGGCCGAGGCGGTCGGAGCGCCGGGCCAACACGTCCTCGATGTGTTTCAGCAGCGTGTCCAGGTACCGCGGATCGCCCGTCGCCTCAAACATGGCCAGGTAGCCCATCATGAGCCAGCTCTCGCCCCATACCAGATCGCCCTCCCCCGGCTGGCTGGCGGGCTTGGCAGCCAGCATCTTCTCGCACTCCTGGAAGATCTCGATCGCACGCGGGGAAATGGCGTCGTACGGCTGGGTCTGGGTGGTCTGCGCCGCCGCTGGTTCCAGGCTCGCGGCAAGAATCATGGCGCCCAGTATCGTGAGCCAATGAGTCCTCGTCATTGCCATTGTCTCCCCCGGCCGCGAACTGCGTGCCGGTCATCTCAGATAGGTCTGCTCAGGGACTCTCCCGGAACGTTCGCCAGTATTGTAGCGGCCGTGGGCCCGGCTGCAAGAGGAACACTCCGGCAGGTGAGTGCGAAGGGATGGTGGCCGCTTCCCGGCGACAGGGGCTAAGACCTGGCTGACTCAAGCCCTTGCGGGCGCGCGGAAGTGGTACAGGAACACGGCCGCGGCGATGGCGACGTTCAGCGAATCGGTTCCGCACTGCATTGGGATCGTCAAGCGGCGATGGCAAAGGGCCAGGTGCTCCGGACTTAGGCCCTTAGCCTCGTTGCCCAGCATGAGCGCCAACCGGTCCGGGCGCTGCGCCTGGTGCAGCGGCTGGGCGTCGGCCTCCAGCACGGCGGCGACCAGCTCGAAGCCCCAGTCCTCACGAAGCGCCCGAAGGTCGCGTTCCAGGCGGTCGCATTGGACGATCGGCAGGCGGAAGACCGCGCCCATCGACACCCGCACGCACTGGCGGTAGAGCACGTCGCCGCAGCGCGGGCCCAGCAGCGCCGCCTCGGCGCCAAACCCCGCGGCGATCCGCAGGAGCGCTCCCAGGTTCTCCGTGTTGGCGATCCCCGGCAGGACCAGGACCGTCGCCCGCCGGCCCCATTGCCGGGCCGCCTGCTCGAGCGTCGGCCAGGCCACCCGCCTCCCGCAAGCTAGCACGCCCAGGTGAAAAGCGAACCCGACGATCTGCCCCAGCATCGCATCCGGCAGTACGTAGACGGGCACGCCGGAGGCCGCCAGCGGTTCAAGTTGATCGAGCATCCGGGGGCTGAGCAGCAGCGATTCAACCGGCCAGCCGCTTTCGAGCAGGCGGCGGACGATCAACTCGCCCTCCGCGATGAAGACCCCCCCCTCTCGCGCCAGCTCACGGTCCTTGAGGTTCCGGTAGCAGGCCAGGCGGGGATCGTCCAGGGAGCTGACGGAATGGACGCGGGAGGCGTCGAGCATCACTGCAATCCTCCGCACAGACCGGCCGCTCCGCGTGGCGGCGGTCCGGCGAGAAGATTAGTGTACCGCCCGCCCCGCCGCACATCCGCCGGTTGCGGCAACCCAAGAACACGCATGCCGTCGCGCGCGGTGCCGCGACGGATATGCACGGCGGCCGGCGGCGCGCCCCTGGCGCGGTCGTCTGCCCCGCTTACTTCTTGCGGCGGTTGCGGCGCTCGCGGCGCTTCTTGGACCCGATCTTGCGTCTGCGTCGTGACTTGGCCATATCGCTCCTTGCGACAGCCCGCCCACGGCCGGACCACCGGTTCGGCGCAATCCGTGGCTGGGCCGCTTGGGGCTACCAGGGCAGAATTCTAGCGAATGCTCGCCCGCCGCACAAGGCGATCGCCTTGCCGCGCCGGCGAGGCCGGCATGTTTCATTCAGCCGCTTCAGCCGCGGCAGCGGGGTTGGTCCGCGGCAACCCGGTAGCGGGCGCGGCCGCGGCAGGCGCACGGTAGACCACGAAGGCCACGTCGCCGTCGCGCGGGCCTGGCCCGGCTTTTCCGCCGGGCTGGTACTCCCGCCCCCCATCATCATCCAGGTCCTCGCCGAAGCTGTAGACGATGATGCTGCCGTCGTCGTCGGCCTTGAGCTTCATCGCCTGGCCGGTGAAGGGGTCCACCGGCACGGCCGGGAGATACGGCGGCACGAGTTGGGACAGCTCGGAGGGGAACCGGCCTTCGTCCAGCCGGTACAGCCACATGGCCTTGGCCAGCTCCGCCTGGCGATGGCTGGCCTGGGCGGCGGCTGCTATCAAAGCGGCCTTATTCAGGGACGGCAGCACGCACGATGCAATCCAGCCGAACGTCCGAGGTTTCTGCCCCAGTTGGCGCGCAGCCTGCTCCCAGCCATCCCTGGCTCGGTGGTAAGGCTTCCCGGCCAGGTCAACCATAGGATTCATGTGATTGGAGTAGCTGGCCATGTCCTGGCGCCACAGGAACACCCGCCAGGGGCCTTCCACAAGAAGTACCAAGAGGGCATCGGCATCAGGTCTACCATCGCCCCAATCGTCCTGTAGGCCTGACAAGATCCCCGGCAAGGCAAAGAACGACAGTCCCATCAGCCGCTCCATCTGGAACGACCGGTGCAGCGCGGTGGCTAGAGGATCCAAGGGAATAGCGAGCCGTTCCAGCGATTCCTTGGATGGAGTCGAATCGCCAAGGATCTCCTGGAAGGTTCGCACCGACAGGGAATCCATGGAAACCGATACCAGGCACATCAGCAAGGTAGGCTCCGAGGAGAACTTGGCGGACAGCGCGAAAGACGCGGACAGGTCATCCATCGCTTCGACGTACCGCCCATCCGCCGCCTTGACCCGCGCATCCAGGCATAACAGCTTGGCCAAACCCTTGTAGCCATTAAGGCCAGGTATCGGGATATCGAATGTTGGAGGATTGTAGGATGCCCCCGCGTTGAATCCCGGCCGCTGACCGGCCTCGCGGAGCAGGCCGATGATGCCTTGGCTCCCCTGAAGGAACTGGCGCATCTGTGGGTCGCGCGGATCAAAAGGGCCCGTTTCCGGGCCGAGCCAGTTGGCGACGCGATCTTCCCAGTCCCTTCCCGCATCGCCTTGAGCCGAGGCCGTCGAAGGCGAGGGACTGGCGCTGAGCAGGTCGATGGCCTGCTGATAGAGCACCGCGGCGTTCATCGCATCCGGCACGGCCGGCGGCGACAGGGCGACGGCCGATGCGCCGATCTCCGATCGCAGCGCGGTCATCTCCTGTCGGACCGCCAGGTCGAGGTTCCAGTACGTCGTCGCGGTCAGCACGAGGGCCACCGCCATCGCCACCGCCAGCCGCCCCAGCCGCCACAGGGCGGCGCGCCGAACCTGCGGATCAGTCGTCGATCTTGCGCGGCCACGCCACCAGAGGGCCAGGCTCGCCACCAGGAACACACTGCCCGCGACAATGGCGCTGATCAGCGGCTCTGTGGCGCCGCCGACAACAAAATACTCGATCAGGCAGAACATCGCCACGATCACCGCCCAGGGCGCCAAGACCAGCAGCCAGACAACGAACTTGACCCACCCGCGCCACCATCGCCGCCGCACCCGCCACGCCAGGGCCTGGCCCAACGCCACCCACAGCACCGATGCCACTGCTGCTTCAATCCAGAACAGGAGGTATCCCATGGCCGTTCTCCAAAAGCTCTTTGAGTTGTGCTCGTGTCGTCGGGGGCGGCAGGGGCGCCGTCGGGGGCAAACCGGTCGCCGCCACCAGCAGAACGCTTTGACGGACGGCCTCCGCCTCGCCCAACTCGGGCAAGGCCCGGCGGATGTCCTCGTACACCGCTTGAACCTGCCGGGGGTCCAGGGCCGGCCCAGCGGGCTGCGGCCGCGATGGCCGCCGGTAAGAGCTTCATCATCGTCCGCAACGCCAAGAAGGACTACGGCACGGGCAAGCTCATCGAAGGCAAGCTCCGGGACAACGCCCGCGTGTTGCTGGTGGAGGACATCGCCACCACGGGCGGCCAGGTGCTGGAGGCGGCCAAGGCGCTGTCGCAGATGGGGGCGACCATCACGAAGATCGTCTGCGTCATCGACCGCCAGGAAGGGGCGCGCGAAAACGTCGAGCAGGCCGGCTACGCGTTCGAGGCCCTGCTGACGCGCCAGGACCTGGGCATCTGACGTCACAGGGCCGTCTCGGCCGTGCAGAAGGCCGGCACTGGCAGCGGCAAGATGCCCCCGCGACCCATGGGCGAGACGCCCGTGTGACGCATGGCCGGGACGGCCATGCCACGTTTTGAAACAGCTTCTAGTACTACAACGCTACGAAGGCTTCCATTGGCGCGTGCGTAGATCGCTCAGACACACCCCGATTCCGTGCAGACGGCGACGGGCCGCCTGGCGGCGGCCGCGGTCGCTCCGGGCATTGCGTTGTTGGGT
>Ga0315289_10000821_pt1 | contig 47944 bp, 51 predicted proteins | sample YL17G11_40_MG_FD_203452 | JGI IMG/M metagenome (GOLD analysis project Ga0315289, IMG submission 203452) | Sediment microbial communities from Yellowstone Lake, YNP, Wyoming, USA - YL17G11_40 | ecosystem: Environmental > Aquatic > Freshwater > Lake > Sediment | place: USA: Wyoming | collected... | reverse complement strand
ATTGGCTTCGGGGATATTGTATTTCCTCTTTATGGCTGCTTGGCTAAATGCATTTCTGCTTCTGAGCTACTTCAGGCCGATTACCATAATTGTGGGCCTAATCGCCTTGGGCGGGGGAATACTTTCCGTCAAAGAATACATTGAAACCAAAGGACAGCTTGTTTGCAAGATAGAAGATGAGGAAGGAAAGAAGAAAACAATGACACAGGTAGAAGAGCTGATCTCGGCACCGCTGACATTCGCAGTTGTAATCGGGATCGTTGTATTGGCCTTTGTAATCAATTCCGTGGAGTTTGTTTGCTCTTCAGCCATCCCTGCAGTCTTTACCCAGATATTAGCATTGAGCAATCTCTCAGCATTTGAGCATTATCTTTACATATTGCTATACGATGTCTTCTTCATGCTCGACGATCTTATCATATTCGGATTGGCTGCACTTGCAGTTTCTGGCGGCTTTGGAGAAAAATATGCGAGATACTGCAAGATAATTGGAGGAATCATTCTTGTTAGCTTAGGGGCAGTACTTTTATTTGCTCCGCAAATGTTGAGATGAAAACATGGAAGACGACAAAAAATTCTCAGAATGGCACGGAGTGCCAAGGAAAAAGATAAAATGGAATCCCGAAGTGGACTATGGAAAATGCGTCGGATGCGGAATGTGCGCGGCAGGTTGCGGCAGAAACGTTTACGACTGGGATTTCGCGCTGGACAAGCCTGTTGTCGCAAGGCCTGAAAACTGCCTCGCCGGCTGCGTAACTTGCTCAAACACGTGCCTTCAGGACGCGATAAGCTTTCCCAGCAAGGAGACAATAAGAAAAATTATCATTGAGAACCAAGTCCTTGCCAAAGCCAAGAAGGAGCTGGAGACAAAATTCAATAAGAAGAAGCCTAATGGCGGTTGCGGATGCGCTCGTTAGCTGATTGAGAGATTATTGGCGCTTTTCTTGACCATCACCCTCATTAGAGTGGTTATCATAGGATACGTGCTGAATGCAATTGTATGATTCCCATCATTTTTGCATAGGAGAAATAGAAATGGGCGAGCGACGCGAGTTGGGGCGAGCATATTTCACAGGTGCGACGCCAGCGGCACCTTTAAGCCGCTAACGTCGGTAAAAAAGAAAATGCGCCAGGGTCGGAAGCGTCCACCCGGGGCTAATGCTCTTTTTCATAACATTTCTTTCAATCTGATTGGACTTTGTCGGCTGGATTTATAAGTATTTAGATTGCTTCCTGTCGCCCCCCACCTTTTTGTGTTTATATAAACTCAGCAGAAGCAATAGGATAGATATTAAAAGTATTATTTTTAAGGAAGTAAATATGCGCGCACTTCGTTTATCAAAGAAAAAAGGACTTTATCTCAGTGATACAAACATCCCTCGCTTATCATCAGATGAAGTACTAATACAAGTAAAATATGTGGGTATTTGTGGATCGGACATCAAAATAATTCGTGGGGAAATGGGCTATTTGGATGATATAATACTTGGACATGAATTTGGTGGCACAATAGTTGCGATTGGTAAGGGAGTTATGAAATGGAAGAAAGGGGATCGAGTAGTGGCAGATCCAACAATTACCTGCGGGAAATGCACATTTTGCTTATCAAACCAGCATAATCTGTGTCTCAACTTAGATGGAAAAAATGGAGGGGAACTAGGAGTTAACCTAAACGGTGCCTTTGCTGATTATGTAAAAATAAAACAAGAGAATATCTATCGACTCCCATCAGAGGTATCCTTTCAAGAAGCAACGCTTGTCGAACCATTAGCATGCATATTGAATGGTTTCAATCGCTTGCATATCCAAGAAGGAGCAAGTGCGGGGATTATTGGGCTCGGACCAATAGGCTTACTTTGGTCAGAGCTTTTCAGACTGGGTAAAGTTAGTGTATGCGGCACTGATTTATCGGATACACGAACTAAAATTGCAAATTCATTAGGTGTCAAAAAGTTAAATCCTTCATATCAAGACGATTTGGATTATGTAGTGGACACAACAGGTTCATGTTTCTCTTTAGCATGTAATCTAGTGCGACCGGGAGGAAAGGTTGTGGTTTTTGGTATGAGCCCTAAAGCGTCTGAGCAAATAAATCCATTTTTAATTGCGAAAAAGAACATGACAATATACGGAGTTAATATGGATTCTAGAACTTTTCCACAGGCCATATCACTCATAAAAAAAATAAGAAGTGATAAAATAATAACTAACAAATTCAAATTGGAAGAATATGCGGCTGCTTTCGCAGCATGCGGACTCAATACATTATCTAGAAAATCATGTGCTCAAAAATCTATGAAGGTGCTTCTTTGCCTAGGTTAAAGAATTCTAATCGGAAACTTTTTGATTTGATTCCTGAAATTGCTCCCCCTATATTCAATTTACTCATTATATTGATACTAATTGCATCAATCGCTCTTACAACTCTGCCTAGCATATTTATTAAGGACTCTTTGGTGTTTCCAATCCAAGCATTGTTTTTTTGCAGCATTTCCTTGGTTCTATGGCACTTCGGATATAAAACAGGTAAAATATCACCCAAAGATAAGAAGGCCTACCGTAACGCATTTATCTTTTTATTTTTACCTGCAATGTGCTTTTGGTATGCCTCTGTTTTAACCTCATTTTTTGCAGTAGATATAGCGACACTCTCTATCTATAGTTTGGTGGTATCTTTGGCTATTTTCTCGCTCGCATTCCTTATCTGGTTTAAGGCCATCCATATTTTCTCTTTAGAACATCTGTTTGCTGTAGGCTCCTTCTTCTGTTCATCATGCCGATTGGAAACAAGATCAATCTTTAAGTTTATACGACACCCTTTCCTTTCAGTTGCTGTTCTTATTTCATTGGGATTTTCAATGCTTGCCATAAACCGCTATTCAGTATTATGCACTGCCATCATTTATGCTAGTGCTTATCTATGGAGTATAGAAGAAGAACGCGAGCTTATTAATAGATTCGGAAAAAGATATACCACTTATATCTCCCAAACAAATCGCTTCTTTCCGCGATTTTCTGTGCTCCCAGAGCTTTTTGGATTTTGGAGGAATTAAATATGATAAAAGGAATCTATCAGATGCAAATTAGTCGGATTGAATTTAAAATAGGAAAATTCCTTTCTCCAATTCCACTCACCCCCAATCAATGGACACTTATTTCATTTCTTGCAGGCATCGTTGGTTTCATATCGTTTATAAAAAATGATATTCTTGTTGGTTGCTTATTTTTTTTAGTTTCTTTTATCTTAGATATAGTGGATGGGAGTGTTGCAAAATACCGTTCCGTACAGACTCCTTTCGGAGATTATTTAGATGGAATCTCAGATGTTGCGGTAGATTCGCTGTTCTTAATAGGGTTATGGATAATAGGGTATCCTTCTTTGAATATTTTAGGATATGGATTAGGGAGCGACTATATTCTATTCATATGTCTCGTAGGGATGTTCTTGACTAGCTTTGCAAAATCTCATGCCGCATATAGCAATGTTCATTGGAGATCAAAATTAGACAAAATGCATGGTTTATTACAGAGAGGGGAACGGTCCGCTCTTCTCTTTTTTGCTGCCGTAATTCTTTTGATTGATCCCTATATTACATCATACCTTTTGCTTTTAACGGGCCTTCTTTCAATTTTTACAGTATTTCAGAGATTTCTTTTCGTCTATTCTTTAGATTAAGGCTTATTTTTTCCACTAATTTTTCATGCAATTTTATATTCGCGGCACAGACGCATGATGCTTGATTTATGGGAGACATATCTAGGAGTTTTATATTTTCCATTGTCTTTCCTTCTGCGTCGCTGATATTTACTCCCGCTCCTTTAGCGATTAGATATGCGGCTGCAATATCATAAGGGAAAAGATGAAGGACTGATCCTGAACCAACTCTACGGAACTCGCTTTCGAGTTCGGGAAACTTCTTCAGAACTAAATTTCCTATATCAATATATGCATGTAGCTGTCCGCTTACCACTCTTGATATTGAATAACTGGCTGAATTAAATACAAATACCCCACCCTTATTGGCCGAAGCGTCTATCAATTCCCCTAAGGTGAGTTCAACAATCTTTGAAGGTGTACCATTAAATTCAAAACTCCAAAATAGTTTCTGCAATTCTTCGTTTTTTGATGGATTAGGTAATATTTTTTGCCTGCCTTTGTAGATAATCGTATCTTCACCTTTTTCAGCGAAGAAACTGAGATCATTCTTAAGTTCGAATAAAATTCCAATCCCGACATCAGCCATAGTGAGTTTTTCGATTGCCCTCCCCTCGGTTTTTGCCACCGCTATAGAACAATTTGAATTTTCTAGGCCTGCAGAAAAAGGTCTGGAACCATCGATTGGGTCTGCTATAATAAGATAATCTGGATTTTTATGTAATCTTACCAATCCTTTTCCTTCAGAGAAATAACAGATATTTACCTTTTTGCTCAGGCGTTTTATGCTATCTAAAACAAAATCTTCAGCTGTATCATCTATGCTAAACTGAGGATCACCTGTCTTTCCCTGGGAAATTATTCTTTGCCTTTCTGAAAACGAATCGATTTCGGCAAGTTTATTTTTAAGGCCGAATCCTATCTCCAACAGTTCCTTTTTCCAATCAATCTGAGAATTAACATTCATTCAGAACACCTCCTAAAGCATGAATCAAAAAATTTATCTCATTGCGGCTTATAGTGAGCGGGGGTCTTATCTTCAATAAATTTCCACCTGTTCTTATAACCACTCTCTGTTCCAGTAATTTATTTAGGATCTCTGTCATGTCCTCTTTATTCTTGACTCTGAGTGTTATCCCCATAAAAAGTCCTATACCTCTTATATCTATTATGCTATCAGAATGATTTTTCAGATCTTTTAACTTATCCTTAAGATACTCTCCTTTCTGTCTCACCTTTTCTAGAAATATTTTATTATTCACTATATGTATTGTCTTTCTGGCTGCAGCAACAGATAAGGGGTTAGATCCGAATGTAAAACCATCCGTGCTTGATTGCAATTTCCCATAATCTGAGTTATATAGTACAGCACCGAGGGGAAAACCGCAGCCAGTAAGACCTTTAGCGAGTACTATTGCATCAGGTTCCAGTCCAAAAACCTCACAAGCAAAAAATTTTCCTGTCCTTCCAATCCCAGTCTGAACCTCATCCGCTATTATAGGCACATTATAATTTCTTGAAGCTTCAAAAATAGTCTGTAAAAATTCTTTAGTTGGAACTAAATTCCCCCCCCTACCTTGTATAGGCTCAATAAGCATGCACGCGGCTTCATATCTATTTTTTTTAATGAACTCTTCAGCTTTATTTGCATATTTTTCCCATATTTTACTTACCTCGGCTGTATCCTCTGAATTTACAAATTTAGGCATTTTTATATATATTTTATTTTTACTATGGATGGCAGATTTATCATTTGCCAGAAATAACGTGTTGCCGTGATGTCCACCCTCCATCATGATAACCTTCCTCTTCCCAGTTTTTCTGGCCATCATCCGTATTGCAACTTCATTAGCGGTACTTCCACCAGTCACCTTACAGAAACACGAATCGATACTGCCAGGAGCCATACTAATAAGCTCATCACATAGTGCTTTCGTTTCCTCGCTTTCCCATGAAGAAGAATAATGAGCTAATTTCTCCATCTGCGCGCGTACAACGGCCAATATCTCTTCATTGCCATGGCCCAAAATAATATTGAATGTGCCCGCACATGCATCGAGGTAACCCTCTCCATCTTTGCCATATAGCCATGATCCTTTAGCGCGTTCGATATAGATACTCATTTAACAAACACCTTTTCATAGAAAATTCATATAACAACTTGGATCATATTTTAAATAATCACCATATTTCTCATAAGCTGTAGCACGACATCCCCCACACGAATATTTGAATTCGCAGCTACCACATTTGCCTTTCAAAAGCGATCTGTCTTTCAGTTCTTCAAATACCTTGGAATTTTTCCAAATTTCTCCAAAACTTTGCTTCCTTATGTTGCCTACATTTATCCGCATAGTTATACACGGTCTTATTTCTCCGTTCGGACCTATTACACACACCGTTCTTCCGGCGGCGCATCCTCCCTGGGCCCAGCCAATAAATTTTTGAGAGAATCCCTTTGTTTTCCGTATGTGGTCCAGATCCAGGAAATTTAGGAGCATTCTGTTTCCATATTTTTCAGCCTTTTCTGTGATTATTTTTTCATTTATTCTTTTCTGCTCCTTACTAATCTCATGGAATTCTTTATTTAATGTGTGTTTTGCTCTCCCACTTTCTATAAGAGGTATAGCGTTTATATCACAGCATCCTAATCCTGCTGTTAAATCTATAATATCCCCTAGTTCGTGTACATTTTCATTTATCAAAACGGTTCCAACCCCTGTCTTTATTCCTTCATTAACACAATTCTTTATTCCTTCTACTGTCCTGTCAAATGCTCCGGGAACGCCCCTCAACCAATCATGAGTCTTGGCTGTAGAGCCATCAAGACTTACTCGAACGTAATCTACACCTATTTTCTTGAGCTTCGCGGCTTTTTCTTTTGTTATTAGTGTCCCATTAGTAGTCAGAATTATTGTTATTCCTACTCTCTTAGCATATTCCAAAAGTTCAAAGAGATCTTTCCTAAGAAACGGCTCTCCCCCAGTAAAACAGACTATAGGCACTCCCGCCCTCTTCAGCTGATTGAGTACATTCTTAGCTTCCTTTGTGCTAAGCTCGTTTTCAAATTCTTTTCCAGCATTGGCATAGCAGTGCTTGCATGCCAAATTACATTTATTCGTGATTTCGAATTCAACGAGAAGAGGAGCACTCAATCTCTGGGGCATTGTAAGTCCATACTCTTCAATACTTCTAAGGAAAAGTTTCAATGTGGGGTTGAGTACTTTTTTGAATATAGAGTATTTACAATAAACTTTTTTCACCATCTGGGCTGTCATCTCGTTCTCATTTGACATATACTCCATGACAAATTTAAGAGGTAAATAATAGAGATGACACTTCATATCCCACTCTAACTTTTTCTTATCTTCTAGAAGATGCTCTAATATGGCTTCCGCCCTGCTTTTTTTTCTAACTCCTATAGGTTCTGCCATATCTCTAAGTACAGACTTAACTACTACATTTCCTATTTTTTTTGTATTTCCCATATACTCTCCCTTTACACTTGCGAATTACTCTGCCTTTAACATGCACGTTATAGGATCTGATCCGAGATAATCCCCAGTATAACCATATGCTGTAGCACGACATCCCCCACATGAATATTTGAATTCGCACTTAGAACATTTACCTTTGAGGGATGTGCGATCCCTGAGTTCATTAAGCATCTGACTATTCTTCCAAGTATCTTGAAATTTCTGTTCTTTTAAATTTCCTGCACTAAGTGGCATTAGTGTACAGGGTTTTAAGTTCTCTTTTGGGTCAATTGCGCATACAGAAAGACCTGCTGGACAACCTCCAATTAAATCAGTTACTTCTCGTAATAAGTCTCTTCTTTTCGAATATGTTCTGCCTTCAAGTGTTAGAGGATCCATAATAATTGAATATTCCTTTGCTTTTTCTGCGAGAAGATGTTCTATCTTATCTAATTCTCTTGCACTGAGAAGGTGCTTGCGAAATACTCTACCTTTTCCAAGGGGAAACAAGCGACAGGCAGTGAAATCAGACGCCCCAAGTCGAGCTGCCAAATCTACAATTTTTCCCATTTCCCCTGCATTTTCCTTGATAGTTACTGCAGTCACCCCTGTCTTTATGCCTGCATTCACGCAGTTTTTTATGCCTCTAACTGTTTTATTAAATGCTCCTGGAACGCCCCTCAACCAATCATGGGTCTGCGCAGATGCGCCATCCAAGCTCACTCTTACATAGTCCACACCTAGCTCATTTAGCCTTGCAGCCTTAGCCTTTGTTATAAATGTGCCATTAGTGGTGAGTACAGTAGCTAACCCGATCTGGTTCGCATACTTTAAGAGATCAAAAAAATCGTCTCTGAGAAGAGGCTCCCCCCCAGTAAAACAGACTATAGGCACTCCCGCCCCCTTCAGCTGATTGAGTACATTCTTAGCTTCCTTTGTGCTAAGCTCGTTTTCAAATTCTTTTCCGGCATTGGCATAGCAGTGCTTGCATGCCAAATTACATTTATTCGTGATTTCGAATTCAACGAGAAGAGGAGCACTCAATCTCTGGGGCATTGTAAGGCCATATTCTTCAATACTTCTAAGGAAAAGTTTCAATGTGGGGTTGAGCACTTTGCGAAAAATAGGATACTCTTTATAGACTTTCTTCACCATTGCAAAAGTCATTTTGTTCTCTGCAGCCATCTTCCCTGCAGCGAATCCAAGGAGGGAATGATATATTGTGGTTCTAGCGTCCCATCCTTTAGAATGCTTTCCCTCCAGCAAGGTCTCAAGCACCAGCTCTGCTCGGGTCTTATCACTACCATTTGGTTGAACTATTAAATCTTTGATTGCCATCTTTATTACTTCTTCTGTAATGTGTTTCTTCATGCTAGTATTTCCATCACCTGTTTTTAATATTTTCTCCTTAATGTACTATCACTATGCAAAAGAAGAATCGTGAATCAAAGACTGTAGAATCTTATGTAGTAATGCAATTCTTGGCCAGTGGAAAGAAAGCAGTCTTAGTAGAAGGCATAGATGCAGCAGGGAAGACTTGGTTCTCTAAAAAAATAAAACACGAGCTAAATAAGTATGGCTTGCGAAGCTGCATTGTAGGGGTAGACGAATTTTTAGCAGACCGGAACTCAAGGATAGTGAATGGAGTTTCCTCATGGCACAAGTATCTCAACACATGGTTTGATATTAATCGGTTGCATAGGGAAATCCTCTTGCCATTCTCCTCTTGCCAAGAGATGAATAAAAACGTCGCAGTTTACAACGAAAAAAGTGGAATCAGTGACAAGATCCGGAAGATCAAGATATCTAATGAAAATGTCCTGATATTGGAGGGAGTGTTCCTTTCGCGTGGAATTCTACGAAGTTTCCCTGCATTTAGGGTTCTTCTAGAAGTTCCTTTTGGACTTTCAGAGAAGCGCCAGCTCAGAAGGGAGCCAATAGTACGTAATATATCCAAGGATGAGGCACTTAACAGATGGATGAAATGGCATCTTCCCGCACAGAAATACTATCTTTCACATTGGAAGCCACGCAATCTCGCCGACATTGTGATAGATAACAGCGACTATCATTCACCAAAAATAATCAAAATGAGATGACAACATGGCAGCCTATCTAGAAAACGGAAAATCCCGAGTAGATAATCTAGGTTCAGCTTTTGGAAAGCTCGTAGCTGATTTGGATATAAAGGATAAATCTGTTCTATTGAAACCAAATTTCACTTCCTGCGATCATCAACTAGCCAATACCAACCCTCTTTCTCTTAGTAAAGTCTTGGAAATTATTTCATCCTGCAGGCCACGTAAAATAACGGTCGTAGAAGGTAGCGGAGAATCTTGGGCAACTGGGAAAACCACTGAATCCACCCTGAAAAAGTTCGGAGCTTGGGACTGCATAAAATCCTTCGGAGCCGAATTTATAGATCTGAATAAAGAAAGCAGTTATTCTTTGATGGAAGTCGAAACTACGTATGGAACGGATAGGGTAAGAGTAAATAAGATTTCCGAGGATTATGATGTCAGAATATCTATGACCGTTCCGAAATCGCATGATTATGCTATAATGACAAGTTCCACTAAGAACTTCGCAATGCCGATGGTGAAGCCGGAAGATCGTGTGAAAATACATGGCCTTACACAGCATACTTCTGAGGGTGAACTCTATAATAAGAGTGTGAAACTCATCCATCGCAATCTCTCGAAGCTTATAAGTATAGTAAAACCTACAATATCAGTGCTAGATGGATTCATCGGAATGGAAGCTGATGGGCCTCTTTTAGGAACTCCCTTAAACTGCGGCTGGGCGCTTGTATCCGACGACCCAGTCTACTGCGACTGTATATTAGCTGAATTGATAGGAATAAATCCGATGGAGGTAGGATATCTCAATTATCTGCGCAAAGGAAAAGCACCTGTTCACACCCCACAGCTCATTACTAAAATAGGCCAACTGAAGAAGCAGTTTATACTCCACCATAACGCTGCAATCCAGCGTAATTGGAAATGATTGCGAGTAAGTGGGTTTTCACAGGTGCAACGCCAGCGGCACTGTTAAAGCGCTAACGTCGTAAAAATAGAAAAAGCGCCAGGGTCGGGATTCGAACCCGAGTCAGTGACTCGACAGGCCACTTTGCAGAAATTGAGAATTCACTCAACCTCTTATGCTAGACCACTACACAACCCCGGCTTATATTATATTCTGCAATGCAGATTTATAATACTAAGTCCCGCCGGTCGGATTTTCAAAACTTTTTAGTTTTTGATTAATTTTTTACTAAAAAATTTCTTTGAACCAACAACATTTCGGTTCCAACTTGAACCTGCCGAGCAGAGCATATCTGTCCATGACAGAAGCAATCTACAGCCGAACGCTCTGCCAGATTGAGCTACGGCGGGATAAAGTAAATACGAAAAGAAAGTTTTAATAGTTTCTCATATAGATTCCTGCATGCCAAAACCAGGGAAAGTGACCCAGAAAGGTCTTCTTGACAAGGAATTGCTGTTCTTCATAGGTATATTCATACTCGCCGGAGCAGGCATCGTGGTTGTGTTCTATGTGCTGCCAGGCCTGCAGCCTGGAGGGGATATCCCGGGCAACGGGTCTGTGACAGTGAATACTTCGAATGGTGGGCAGCAGCCGATGGGCATGGAAGAATGCCTTGCGAATTACGGCATCTCCAGCAACCAAGTGTTCTTTATATATTCAGACAAGTGCATATACAGCCTAGAGATGAAGCCCATGGTGCAGCAGCTCGAGAACGAAGGTAACAGGTTCGTGTGGGTGAATGTGGACAACAGCTCCGCCATACAGATAACAAGCACATGCCTCGGAGGGATATTCAGGTATGAAGGTACTCCTGAAACAATATGCCCCTCGAACAAGGCTGACTGGGTGGGGATCTTTGCCAGTATGGATGAATTAAGGGCGTTCGTGGCAGATTGCAAATAACACAGATGAAGTGAAAAAATGGAAAAAAGATTGTTCATTATATTGGGTATCATTCTGATTGGTACGATAGCACTAGCGGCGTGCATAAAGAATGATGAACCGGCTCCAGTCTTCGATGACAACAAGGTCACAAGATTCGTGAGGCTGTATCTAGGGTTGACGAACGTGAGCGTGGAAGGGAAGGAATGGAAGAACGGCGAATGGACGATGAACGTGAGCGCGAAGGGATCGGCCGGGATGGAAAGGCTTGAATTGAAGGCTGATGCAAACCTATCCTCATTCAGGGCATATGAAATAATCAAGGTCACTGCAACCCCTCCGACATACCAGGACCTCTATGGCCAGAGCTGCAAATCCGACAAATCGCTGATCGATATCTATGTCGATCCTTATGACCCTTGGTCAAGGACATATTTTGACATGATAAACAATGTCTCGGACCTATTCTCCGACTCCGCGGTTAAGAAATTCCATGTTGTGAACCCCTATACCTCTAAGCTAGAGGGATACAAATGGGCCGTGGAAACATCCCAATATTTGGTTTGTATAAAGAATGACAGTGATGCCGCTTTCATGAAGATGACGAGATGTGTATTCGACAAGGTGAATTCAACAGGAGAGATTCTCAATGTCACAGATCTTGACTCGTGCGCAGCTGCATCGGGGACAATGCTCAGCAACGAATCGCTGAAGGCTTGCGTAGGCAATGAGTCTATTAAGCTCCTCACAGATGACGGGGAATATGCCTTAGGGCAGATGGGCGACATCTCAACCACTTATGTGGTGATCGACTGCAAGTACGAGACCTTCCCAATGTATATCGATGTGGTCATGTGCCATCTGTATCCAGACATGCCTGCGTGCAAGGATGTAAAATAAGCTATCTTTTCCTTATCCCTTAAATCTCAGGCTCAAAAACAAGTGGTCTTTCTCGAACGGCTCGAGCTGCATGGACTGCACGATATCGAAATTCAGCTCTGCTTCAGCGACAGCCTCCTTGAAGACATTCTTCTTGTCCCTGGTGGCGCTTATGCTCTGGGACTTGACGGCTATGAGCGCAGGATCGCCTTTCTTCAAATACTCCTTAGCATTCATGGATAGTATCCTTATCTGGTCAGGCTGCGCCACATCCTCATACAGGCATTCCGCGGCATCGATGTATTTCCTGTAATCCATGGGCTTCCTCGCATCTGCGAGTATTGGGAGCATGTTCTGCTTCTTCTCGCAGACAGGTATGAGGTCCCTCATGCTGCGGGGAGCGAACTCCACGCAGAACACCAATCCTTCAGAGCCCACGATATCAGACATATGTGATGGAGTCGTACCATTGGCAGCCCCCAAATAAAGGATATTATCCCCGGATTCTATGGGGAGCTCTTTCAGGCCAAGCATTATTGCTGCGCCCAGCTTGCTCCTGTAAGGATCCCAGAACCTGTATTCCTCCCCTTCGATCTTCATTGTCCTTTCACCATAAACAGTGTACCCTGGGGTGAGGTTCTTTGTGGCAAGCTTCCCGTCAATCTTGAATACTCCAGAAAATATCTCTTCAATGCCCATTTCACAACCTACATTCTTACACATTTATGATTAGAAGCGCCTTGGTGAATGTAAGACGTTTCGTTAAACGCTCTTACCTTTGGTAATATATTTTACCTCAAAATGCATTTTAATCTATCGAATCCTCATTTTTACAGTTTGTAAGAAATGCAAGCTAAAGGAGATTTATATTGAAGTTGAGAATCGAAGAAGAAAAAGCATGAAGAATTAGAGCTCCCCTAACATAATTTGTGGCAAATCATCAGGAAATGAGTAATTTGGAAATTCTTCCTTTCCTGCACCTAGCTTTGAAAGAACAGAGGATCTGATACTTCCCCATTCCGCCTTATTCTCGTAAGCTATCGCTTCGGCCGTGTTTATGAGGATGTCATCATTCACAACCCCTTTCCCTATGTTCTTTGTCGAGACGAAGAGGGCTTTTTCACCAAGCTTCTCCTTGAACTTTGGCACAACGTGGAATCCACCGCATGATCCCAAGAAAATAAGCTTTGGAGTTTCAAGATCAGTTGCCTTTTCGAAAGTGCTGTCCACCTGGTATGAATGTCCTCTATGGCAAAGTATATCTATTGTCTGATCCCCACAATCTCCACTAATATCAACGTTTTTATCTGCGATCTCAAGGATGAATGCTATTCTCTTCCCCCCTCTGTCCTTAGAGTAATAAGTCATTTTTTCTTTGCTCCTCAATGCTTCTTCTAAAGATAGCCCTGCATCATTTTTATAGTCGTGGCTGTGGAGCAAGCGGATAAAATTGTTCCTGTGCTCCGGTATGCCTGTTTCCTCCTCATTTTCGTTTTCGAGATGGAAATACTCCTTTATCTTTAAGGTTGGCAACTCTTCTCCTTCTTGTTTCTGCATCCATATCTCAGGTGTGTATTTTACAAAAGAAAGGGGATGTTTTATCAAATTACTTATATCATATTCTTCGAATTTATTCTTGAAGAATCCTATTATAATCTTGCAGGCTTTTCTTGTTGTATGATTGAGTTTCTTGTCTCCCGCCGCTGCAAAAAGGAGGTCTTTTACTGATTTATTATAAACAGGTATGTCCAGTGCATGTTCAAAAAAAACAGAAAGAAATGATGCATCCTCCTTTGTTTCCATCATGCCTATTATTTCTTTTGTTAAAACTGCAAACTCTTTAGAGTCTTTTGGCATTATCTTGTCAATCGCACCGAAATATGATATCTTCATCAGGAATCCTGCATAAAAGATTCCTTGTGGATCGTACTCTTTTGCCTTCTGTAGGATTAACTTGTATCCTTTTTCTTTATCTCCATTGCCAAGTGCTTCTGCCATTCTATCAAAAATGAGATTAAAGCTTGAGGTAAAAATTTCTTCTCCTCGTCCTATTGCAATATAGCACATTTCCGGAGATAAATAATTGGCAATTTTCTTTCTCATTTTTGGCATATCATACAAATCATCAATGGTGTTTGAGATATAATTGATTGTTTTTCCAAGATTTTCAATTGTTGAATTAACTCTCGCAAGGTCCTCACCTTTTAGCTCACTTATGTTTTTATCAAATAGTGAGGAATCCCCTGCAAGGAAAGCTGCTGTATCTGACACTGCTTTCTCGTTTTTTGTATTTTCAGCGATAGATCCAAGCAGAGCTGCTATTTCTACTGCTACTTCTGGAGTCTTTTCATATTTCGAGATGCTGTTGAGTACTATTTCTGAAGACAACCATTTTGCTGCATCCGATGCTACTCTATGATGATTAGATGCGTCACTAGCGATTTCTCCGAGCCAAGCTGCAATTTGTACTGCTACTTCTGGGGTCTTTTCATATTTCGAGATGCATAATGCCGCATCTGATACTGCTTTACGATTTATGCCCTTAGCGATAGATTCGAGCAGAGAGGCTATTTCTACTGCTACTTCTGGGGTCTTTTCATATTTCGAGATGCATAATGCCGCATCTGATACTGCTTTCTCGCCGCCTGTGCGATTTTTTACATTCCAGAATTGCTCTGCAATCATTCTTGCTATTTCTGGTGTCTTTTCATATTTCGAGATGCAATTGAATACTGGTTCTAAAGATAACACTTCTGCTGTATATAATAGTTCATTCTCCGTATGCCTTAGATCATTAGTGGATGAAGAGTGTCCGGGAGTTGGTAAATGTTTTATAACAATCTCATCAAGCCAATTTGCTATTTCTCCTGCTACTTTTGGGGTTTTTTCATATTTCTGCAGACATTCTGCGATTGTATCTATAGCTCCATCCATAGGATGGAAGTAGTCCCCCATACTTAATCGCGCTTCTGTTTGGGCCCTGTTTAATAGCGCTTCTGCTTTTTTCAGGGCCTTCTCGCTTATTTTCTTGGGAGGTTGCGCATAGATTTGAAACAGAAATACCATATGGTATTCTAGAATCAAGAATATTTAAAACCCTACTTACTTTTTATTGTACTTGACTTAATGATGCGAATAAGAGTTGATTATATCTAATATTTCTCAAAGAAAATTTGACTCCCAAGCATCCTTCAATTTTTTACCATCTTATGTAGACAAAATAAGAAGAAGCGCCCCTGGTGGGCTATGTAGCCCGGGGCTAACACTCTCTATTCTAAAATTTTTGCTAGTTATTAAGCTAAGCATCGAGGTTACTATTTATAAGTATTTAGATTCCTTCAACTGCATGGATGGTTTAGGCTGTGATGCTCTTTGTACTTATTGAGAACTTCCGTATCAAGAGCCCAATTTTTCACTGACTTCCCATCAAACAGGGCCTCTCGACACCATAGTTATTCATCTCAGAGTATTTAGATAGGGTTACGCTGTAACGTAACCCTTTATAAAGGTATATGCTCAAAGATAGATTATGCTCTCAAATGAAATAAATTCTTTGCTTAAACAATGGATTAAAAGAGAAAAAACTTTCAAAAGAGATGTCGAAACAGAAATAATCCCTTATATAAGCAATCGCAATGTTATATTTTTATATGGCCCGCGACGTGCAGGGAAGTCGATTGTTGCTAAGAGAATACTCTGGCACGAAAAGAAAAAATCAAAAGTAAGATATGTAAATCTCGAAGATCCCGGATTTACGGCAGAATTGAATGTTTCATTGATGGATAAGTTAGCTGAAGGAATTGGTTCTGAAGACTTGCTTATTTTCGATGAGGTTCAGATTATAGAGTATTGGGAAAAATGGGTTCGCAGAGCGGTTGACACCAGGCAATGCAAACTAATAATCACAGGGTCTTCCGCTAAGCTTCTTAGCAGCGAATTAGCCACAACATTAAGCGGGAGAGGGATAGGCTTCCAGATTCTTCCGTTGTCATTCAGAGAATTTAATAGAGTTACAAAAAATTCTTTAGAGAAATACTTAGATTTGGGGGGATATCCCGAGATAGTCCTCAATCCGGAGAAGAAGGATAAGTTATTGGAATCTTATTTTGAATTAGCGCTTATCAGGGATATAGTTGCAAGATATAATGTGAGAGATGTCCCTGCATTAAGAAACCTGGCCCTTTATCTTCTCACAAATTCGGGAAAGGAAACAAGCTTAAAACAGATCCGTATAGCGCTGGGGCTTTCCTATGATACTATAAGGCAGTTTATAGCCTATCTCGAGTCCTCTTTCTTAATTATGCAGGTTCCCTTCTTTTCTTATTCTTTAAAGGAGTCATTAACGATGCCGAGGAAGATATACGCTTGGGATATTGGCATGCAGAGTTATGCATCAAAATCCTTCTCACGGGACATGGGTAGAAAGATTGAGGGAACTGTTGCGATAGAACTTAGGAGAAGAGGGTATGAACTCTATTACTGGAGAGGAAAAAAAGAAGTTGATTTCATAGCACGAAAGAAGAATGAGATAACTCCAATGAATGTTTGCTACCATAAAATCCTGCCAGAAAGAGAATTCGAAGGACTTATAGACTTCTGCCAGAAGTTTAAGCTTCAGAATCCCCAATTGCTGTATCTTGGTAAGACGATGCAGATAGAAAAAAGTGGAATAAACATCAAGCTAGTCAATATTAAGGACTGGCTGCTAAAAAGTAATTGAGGAGCTTGTGAGGAAGAAGGTTGGATGATTGGAAGTTCTAGGAAAGAGTTGGTTTGAGTGTATAGTATGAAAATTCTAGTTGTCGGAGCGAGCAGTTATGTAGGGGCACGCATATATGCTGATCTGAAAGACTATTTCGAAGTAATAGGGACATACAGCAAGAACAAACTCTTCCAGGAGCTTGTTGAACTGGATATAACTAACAGGGATCAGGCCATACAAATTATAGAAGGTATCAGACCTTCAATAATAATCCATATCGCAGCTATTCCTACTGTTGCCGCCGCTAAGGGCTCAACGGAACTCTTAACTAGAATAAATGTCGAAGGCACAAAAAACATAGTCAATGCCGCAAATGCGGTCGGAGCCAAAGTCATATTCGTCTCCTCTTTTGCCGCAATTAAGCCAGTAGATGCATATGGAGAATCAAAAAAGATAGGAGAGGAGATTGTCAAAACAGCCAAGCAAGGATTTGTAATACTAAGGCCGTCCCTGATTGTCGGAGTCAGCCCAAATACGACCAACGACAGGCCTTTCAATAGGATTCTAAAAAACATAACACACAAAACGCCACCAGTCTATGATAATTCCTGGAGGTTTCAGCCTACTCTGTTGAATCATATTTCTGAGGTAATACAGAAAATAATTGAAAAAGATATAAACAACGAGATCATTCCGATTTGTGTTCCTGAGCTAAAGACGCGCTTTGAGGTTGCACGTGATATCCTATCTTATTTCAGTATAGATGCAATAGAAAGCGATACCAAGGATACCACGACCCCAGTTTTCAAAGACAACTTGGATAAATTGAGACAATTAGGATTGCCACAGTACACTTATTCTCAAATGATAAGCAAGATCATAGAAGAATTGAAGCAGTCAGCTAAGTGAAACCAAATGATTGAGAAGTTCTGATGGTGCCGGGGCATCAACTTCTTTGGTTAAGCTTTCTGTTGGCGAGCCCCGAGCCAACAAAAAAGGTTAATCGGCTCATAAACGTCATTATTTACCTAACATACTTTTAGAACGCAAAGACGGCCGATTGTGGGGCGCATGAGTGACCCACGTCGGAGAAAAGGGTTTATGCGCTGGGCATACGCAGACAGTGCATAAAGAGCAAGATATTCTATAGGTTCAAATCCCCCGCACGACGGTGCGTGAAATCCTCACGTCGGTAAAAATGAAAATGCGCCCCTGGTGAGATTTGAACTCACGACCTTCTGCTTAGGAGGCAGCTGCTCTATCCAGGCTGAGCTACAGGAGCTTCTATCAATTGCAAATAGAATTGGAATGGAAAGAATAAAAACACTATTTTAGGCTCTCAAGTATGACCTTTCCGAATTCTCTAGCTGCAGCAGGACCATTGGCTGTTATGATCTTGCCGTCCTGCTCAACATTCGCACCTGTGTATTCTGCACCTTTCGACCTGAGATTGCCTTCCTCTGAAAGATACGATGTGGCTTTCTTGCCATCCAATATGCCTGCATTCGCAAGGATTGATGGAGCGATGCATATAGCAGCTACGATTTTGCACTTCTCATTGGCCTCTTTAGCGAGCTTCAGTGCTACACGATCGTTGAAATACTGCGCTGAGCCCTGACCCCCGACAAAAATCACTGCATCGTAATCGGACGCCTTTGCCTTTGAGATGTCTATCTGGACATCTATCTCGCCGCCGAGCTTGCCCTTTGCCTTTTTTGTCCCTTCTGAGGTTATGACAACTTCGACACCGCCTAATTCAAGGATCTCTTTCGGCTCGAAACATTCCTCATCCCTGAAATCAACAGGGGCTACAACCATCAATACCTTCATTCTCTCACCCATCAATCATAAAATATTGTGTCAGACCGCCAATCTTAAGAAGGGACTTGGTGGACTGACCAGCATTTCTTTATTATTATTTTTGTTATCACGCATTGAAAAAGGACGCACATAAATCGCTAGAAAATTTAAAAATGATTTCTTTTTCTCTCTTTCCCCAAGAATATGAAATTAATTGTATCCCATTCTATAAAGGGCAAAACTGAATTCGCGACATTCCCTCCCTGCGAGCAAAATATACCCTTGATTTCCTTGTCAGCAAACATTGAATTTATATCTTCAGCGCATTCTTGCGGAGTTCCTGCAGAGCAGCATCCTTTTACTTTCAATGCATTTTTACTCAGCTGAATTTCGAAGCCCAAACTTTCAAAAAATCTAATTCCGGAGTCAAGCTTGTCCCTGGTGGCTGGTAAAATAGGGCCTGATGGAGATACGATTCCGATTTTATCTCCCTTTTTCAAACGAGAAGGAATGATCATGTGTAAGAAACTCCATTTACTTTTAAAAACATACTGAAGCATCTGTTAAGAAGATTATTGTTTCAGTTTTTTATACATCTCCCTGTCTTTTTTTGCCAATTCTGTTTTACCAAGTTTCTCATAAGTATTGCTTCTGCCGTCATATGGTGATGCGTTTGTAGGATCCAGTTCTATTGATTTGTTGTAATCTTCAATTGCCTTGTTATAATCCCTTTTATAGAAGTAACTCTCGCCTCTATTGTTGTATGCATCTGCATCTTTGGGATTTAGTTCTATCGCTTTTGTATAATACTTGATCCCTTCATCGTATTTGCCTTTGTGATTGTAAGTATAGCCCAGATTAAAATATGCATCTCCATATTTTGGATTCAGCTCTATCGCTTTTATTAAGTCATCAATCGCTTTGTCATAGTTTCCTTTGGCTTCGTAAGCAATGCCTCGATAATAATATGCACTCGCAAATTTCGTGTTTAGTTCTATAGCTTTGTTGTAATCTTCAATTGCTTTGTCATAGTCCCCTTTGCTAAAGTAACAATAGCCTCGATTGTTGTATGCATCTGCAAATTCTGGATTTAGTTCTATAGTTTTGTTGAACTCTTCAATCGCTTTGTCGTAGTTTCCTTTGGCTCCGTAAGCAGTGCCTCGGCCGCTGTATGCATCTACATATTTAGGATTCAGCTCTATCGCTCTGTTATAATTCCCGATTGCTTTGTCATACTCTCCTTTGCGGAAGTAAACAATGCCTCGAGCGCAGTATGCCTCTGCATCTTTGGGATTCAGCTCTATCGCTTTATTGTAATCTTCAATTGCTTTGTTGTGGTCCTCTTTTTTGAGATAGACATTGCCTCGATTGCTGTATGCATCTGCATCTTTTGGATTCAGCTCTATCGCTCTGTTATAATCCCTGATTGCTTTGTCATACTCTCCTTTGCTGAAGTAAACATCGCCTCTGCATGAATATGTGATGGATTGGATTTGGTCTTCTTTTAAAATTTGATTTATTGGATATGCAGATGAAAGCAGGTTTGTGGGGGCATAAATACCCCCAGTAGTCTCAAAACAGAAATTATCCATTTTTACAAATGCGTGTTTGGGGACTTTGACTATTTCGATGTTTATTCCCAGTTCCTTTGCTACATCATAGACAAGAAACGAAGAGGTATCACAATCGAATATCCCTCTTTCAAGAGCTCCATACAAAAAACCAGACTTGCTTTTTCCATATTTTATATCTAAGTTGGATATCATCATACCCCAGACTTCGTTTATGAATTGCTCTTCCCTTTCTTTTCTTTCTGCTGCAGTGCCACTCATAATTGGCTTGTTCAGGTATTCGCTTTTGATTATGGAAGCAATATCAGAAACTAGCTCATTGTATTTTTTCGCATAGACCAATGCTTTTTTTGGGTCTTCTTTTAGCTCTAATAATATCCGTTTGCTGCCTTCTGTCCTCATTTTGAGAGTGTCATCTGTTGTTGGAATACTTTCAGTAAAAGTTTCTAACTTTTTGCTCATTAGTGTCATAATTATATTCTGAAAACTAGGGATTTAAAATTATGCTTTCAGCACTTCTTCAATTTTATCAATGTATTTCGTCCCATCAATCGTTGAATATTGTGTCAGACCGCCAATCACTCGTCATTGCTTTCGCTCCGCGATCACCTATGTCATCATTCACAGGTTAGCTCACGGATGCACCATTTAAATTACTTTTTCCATACTGTCTCATGGGCAAATATTCAGTCATAATGTCGACTTTCCCAAGCAGGAAGGAAGCAAACAGGATTGCAGACATGTTGCTGAAGAAGAGATTGATAGCATGCGCGAACATAATCCCTGCAGTCGAGAGCAGGTACTGGTGGAAAAGCAGGATCGAAAAAGGAAAGGAAGCTCTGGCAGTGATGAAGACTCGAAGCTCATTGGCCAGCAAGGTGATTGTCGAGATAAAGAAGAATCACCCTTATGAGGTTCCTGAAGTGATTGAGCTGCCTATTCTCGGAGGTAATGGAAATTATTTAAAATGGATTGATGAAGTTACAAAAAAGGGATGATATGGAAACACAAGAAAATAAGGATACTTTTGATGATATCTCAGAGTATGCCAAAGAAAAGTTATTGGTAGGCAAAGGGAAAAAACGAGATTTTGGTGATCTTAATTTTTTGCATCATACTGAGAAAAGTAAATATCCCAATGTGACCAAAAAACAAAATTTTCTTATCCGAGCTATGCTATTATTGATGTTCTGTATCCTCATACTGAACTTACTTGCCAAGGGGATTATTGACTTATTCAATATCTTAATTTTTGTGACGCTATACCTACTGTATAGGGATAAAAATAACGAGCGCTAATGTCATCCCTAGGCACCGTCTTTATACTCTATAACAAAAATTAGATAGAGATTAAGATGAAATGTTGATGAAGTTTGTGATTTGATGACTATCTGTTTAGGCATAGAATCCACAGCCCATACAGTTGGGGTGGGAATATTTGATTCCGGAAAGAGGAAAGTACTGGCGAACGAGCGCAGGACTTTCCCTGAATCAGGCATACATCCCAGGAAGGCAGCTGATTTCCAGTCAGAGGAATTCGAGGGAGTGCTGAACGCTGCGCTGGAAAGGGCCGGGGTGGGGGTAAAGGATGTCGACCTTATCGCTTTCTCGCAGGGGCCGGGGCTAGGGGCATGCCTGAGGATATCCTGCGTCGCAGCCAGGGCGCTCTCACTGGCGTGCGGGAAGCCCGTGATAGGGGTGAACCATTGTGTGGCGCATATAGAGATATCCAAATTCATGACAAGGACGAAGGACCCTTTGGTTGTGTATGTGAGCGGGGGGAACACCCAGATAATCGTCGGGCAGAAGGAAGCCAAGGGATTGAGGTACCATGTGATGGGGGAGACGCTTGACACAGGATTGGGCAATTTCTTAGATGTGTTCGCTAGGGAGATAGGAGAGAGGGATGCCAGGGACATAGAGAGATTGGCATCGCAAGGAAGGAATTTTATCCCGCTGCCATATACTGTCAAGGGAATGGACCTCATATTCGGGGGCTTGCTGACAGGTTCTATAAGGAAATTCAAGGGAGGGGCAAATAAGGAGGATCTGTGCTTCTCTGTGCAAGAGACATCATATTCAATGCTATGCGAGGCTGCAGAGAGGGCATTGGCATTGACAAAGAAGAAGGAATTGATAGTCTGCGGCGGGGTAGCGCAGAACAAGAGACTGCAGGCCATGCTTGGCAAGGTGGCGGAAGACTGGGGCTGCAGGTTTGGTGTGGCTCCGAACGAGTTCAATGGAGATAATGGAGCCATGATAGCATATGTCGGATGTTTGCTGGGCAAGAGGAGGGCAATCCCGCTTGAGAAGTGCCTGCCCATACAGAAGTTCAGGACAGATGCTTTTTTGGTGTGATACGAGGTTCTGAGACAGAGTGTAAAATGTTTATAAACCTTGAACAAGTAATACTGCTACGAATACTAGTGGGAGTATATTATTTTAGAATTACATAGGTCATTTAGATGAAACTATCAAGGACAAGCGGAGGGTCCGGAGAGGCCAAGAAGCCAAAGGAAGCGGAGTTAGACATAGAGAAAGGTGTACTGAAGGTCATAGTGGACATGGCGATGGAGTTCGGCAAGGAGAAGAAAGGATCGATGTTCGTGATAACGCAGTCAGACATACAGAAATATTACAAGCTGCTTTATCCAGACTTGTTCACTGGGAGAAAGGTGAATATACACGACAAGTCAGCGGAAGTGCTGGTCAAGACCTTGTCAAATATGGATGGAGCCATAATTCTGGATGAGGACGGCAATATCATCGCATACGGCGCCGAGATAACGAAGACATCCCCATATAAGGGGCATGGGACAAGGCACAGCGCAGCGCTCGGGATATCGGGTATTCCTGGCACCGTATCCATAGTCTCGAGCGAAGAGGATGGGTGCGTAAGGATATTCAGGAACGGCATAACATTCATAGAGATAAACCCCTTCACAAAGACTCCGCCCACTCTAAGCGAGAGGGTGGCGGACATGATAACCTCTTCCCATATACCCTTGCTTGGGGGAGGGAGCCTTGCGTCAGTCGCATTGGGAGTCAACCCGCTAGTCGCTGCAATAGTATTCACGGGCTCATACATAGCAACAAAGAGCGGCGTCCTCAGCCTCGGGGAGTTCCTGAGGAGATCGAGCAAGGAAGAGAAGAAGAAGGATTGAGATGCCTGATTTTTTCGCGAGAGGAGCGGAAGCTAAGCTGTACGATTCGACACTGCTAGGCATGCCTATACTGATAAAGGAAAGGACAAGGAAAGAGTACAGGACAGAAAGATTGGACGAGCAATTGAGGAAGTCGAGGACAAGGAACGAGGCTAGGATAATGCTGAGGGCTTCGGCCGCAGGGATAAATGTCCCGAGAATCCTCTCTGTGGGAAGATCCAGCATCCACATGGAGAAGCTCGATGGCAAAAGGCTGAGAGAAGCGAAGATGATATCTCTGGGCACATGGAAAAGCACTGGCGAAATCCTTGCCAATATGCATGGGGCAGGAATCACGCATGGTGATTTCACACCTGCCAATATAGTGCTGTGCAAGGTCGGAGTTTATGTCATTGATTTCGGACTTGCCACGCTGTCGAACGAGCTTGAGGAAAAGGCTGTAGATGTATTGCTGATGGAGAAAAGCGTTTCAGAGAAAGAATTCACTCAATTCATAAAAGGATACAAGAAATGCAAGGACTGGAAGAAGGTCCTTGCTAAAGTGCAGGAGATAAAGAAGAGGGGAAGGTACCAGATAAGGACTGAAGAAGAGAAAGTCAGCGATGAAGAGGATGAAAATTAAACCTGGGATTCCCCAAGAAGATCCGTCTTGTATCCCAGGCTAAGTATCTTGTTCTGTATCTGCTTGGAATCTATCAGCTTTGGGTCGAATATTATCTCTGCTATTTTAGTATTATCGTTCACGGACGCGGACTGCACTCCTGCCGTCCTGGACAGGACGCTCTCTATCACTACGCCGCAAAGGGTGCAGTCGATAGCATTTATTTTCAGCATTGCCCTTCTCATGTTTCAACCTTTCTTTTTCTTATAATCAGCAATCGCATTGTGCAATGCCTCTGCAGCCAGGTTGGAGCAGTGCATCTTTATCGGAGGCAAACCACCGAGGCTTATTGCCACGTCCTCCCTTGTTATATTCAAGGCCTGCTCTAATGTCTTCCCTTTCGCCAGGTCTGTTATCATGCTACTCGTGGCAATCGCAGCTGCACAACCCAGTGTCTGGAACTTTATATCCGCGATCCTGCCTTCCCGGACCTTGATGAATATCTCCATCACATCCCCGCATATAGGATTGCCTGCCCTGCCGACCGCATCGGGATTTTCCATCTTCCCATAATTGTGCGGATTCGAGAAGTGGTCCACTATTTTCGGGTTGTAGAACCCTGTAGTGGAAAGGCTCGGGGCCGGAGGCGTAGGGCATTTCGATGCATCGAACTTCGCTGGCTTGTACTCTGGCTTCTTTTTTGCCTTTACAGGTGCCTTCTTCTTAGGCTTGCTCTTTTTTCTCATTATCATCTTCCTCTAATCCGATCTTCATTGATGCCGGGGATATGTCCCTGAGATCCCTCACCACTCTCGGCAATGTCGCAATCAAGTAATCGACATCCTTCTCTGTGTTGTCCCTGCCTAGGGATATCCTGAGCGAGCCGTGGGCGAGCTCCGGTGTTAAGCCTATAGCAAGCAATACATGCGATGGCTCTAGCTTCTTTGATGAGCATGCTGATCCTGTTGAAGCGGCTATACCTGCCCTGTCAAGCCTCAGGACCAATGATTCGCCCTCAAGACCGACGAAGCTGAAATTGATGTTGTTGGGCAGGCGGTTCCTCACGCTCCCGTTGATCTTCATGCCTTTCGTGATCTCCATCACTTTCTCTATTATCTTGTCCCTGAGCTTCGCCTGTCTCTTCATCTCCTTAGGCATCTCTTTTATTGCGAGCTGGGCTGCAGTGGCGAATCCGACCATTCCCGCCACGTTCTCGGTGCCTGCTCTCCTCTCCATCTCATGCGGGCCGCCGTGCGCCACAGGCTCGAGTATTATCCCTTGTCTCACATAAAGGACTCCGACGCCCTTTGGACCATAGATTTTGTGACCCGACAGGCTCATCATGTCAAGCCCCATCTTATGCACATTAATGGGCAATTTGCAGAATGTCTGCACAGCATCAGTGTGGAAAAGCACACCTTTCTCTCTGCACACCCTCGCTATGCCTTCGATAGGCTGGACCGACCCTATCTCGTTATTTGCATGCATAACCGATACAAGTACCGTCTCATCAGTGATGTTAGCCCTCACGTCAGCCACGCTCACCATGCCATCGCTGTCGACAGGCAGGTACGTGACCTTGAATCCCTTGCGCTCAAGATAGCGGCATGTCGCCATGACGGCGGGGTGCTCAATCAGCGAGGTGATTATGTGGCCTGTCTTCCTGCCGTTGCTTAGCGCTATGCCTTTGATGGCTAGATTATCCGACTCTGTCCCGCCAGATGTGAAAACAATCTCGTCGGGCCTTGCCCCGATTATTCTTGCTATCTCAGCCCTTGATGCTTCCATTGCCTGTGCTGCCTCCCTGCCGAATGAATGCAGGGATGATGCATTCCCATACTTCTCTGAGAAATATGGCATCATCGCATCGAGGACTTCCTTCCTGACTGGAGTAGATGCACCGTGATCCATGTATATCCTGTGCTTTGGAATCACCCTCTTAGGTTCCTTCATGAACGAAGCCAGGCTGACGCTCTCTTTTTTCTCTTTCTTCACTTTCTTTTCCTTCATTGGTTTCGCTTTGACTTTCATCTTCTTTTGTTTGGCCATTTTTCACACCTCGATTTGAACATAATACAATACTATTAATGCCATTATATCATACGCATTTTGATAAGCATATTTTGCAGTCCTCAGGGCTTATCCTGGTCCCTGATCTTGATTTATGGATGATGCATAATTTGCCAGATATTCTTAAATCCTTGCATATCTTGCAGACATTGAGGGCAAACGAATCTTCCCCGCCACTGGACTTTATGTGCTGTCTTACGATCTTATCTAGCCTACCATCAGTATTGGCCCTCCTTTTTGCTATATAATGCGACACCGCTGACTCGTTGATATTGAGGGCACTTGCTATCTCCCTCTGCTTCCTCCCTTCCTTTAGCATCTCTAATACCATTTGTCTCCTGATGACAGGAAGGAGTTTGATTGCAACAAGCTCGCAAGGAATCATATAATCACTAGAACAGTATATAGAAACTTTACACTGTCAAGTTTTTTATACCTTATCTTTCCTCCTAGGTCTAAACGAAAGGTATTTATATAGGTTAAGAGACATATATTAAGTGTGTGGTACTAAAGGGTGATATTGATGGGTAACGGAAAAGCTGGGACTATCGAAAGGATGAATGTAAAACTTACTAACCGCGAGGACAAGTGCAAAAAAGTAATCGCTAATTTGATGGGAGCAGATAAGGTTGAGGATATCCTTGAAATCCATAGGGATCTTAAGAGCAAGTATAGAGGAATTTTCATTGAAATCGAGAATCATTCTAAGGGACAGCTTGGCGAAGTTGAAGGCAAATTAAAGAATAGTATTAATGAAATTAGGAAGGATGAGGCTGTGGCTGCCGCAATCGCGAGCGATATTTCGATTGATGGGGTAAAAAAGGAGGGAAATGCTAGCATCAATGCGGGAAAATTGAAGATGGAGGCAGCTAAAAATGCGCAGGCCGAGATTGATAAAATAAATGAGATGATTAGCAATAATAAAAAACTCCAGGGCAAATCGCACTATGTTGAAGAGTTTAGCGTATCCAAGCAAGCGACAGGGATTAAGCAACTCGTAAAGGAAGCAATGGGGGCTGTAGGAGAAATAGTAAAGAAGTTCGCATACGCTGCCAAGAGTGAGCCCTACAAGGTAACTGCAGGGACTGCTTTAGTGGCCATAGGAATCGCGAGCGTGACTGAACCTGTAGGAGTAATGACAGCAGTAGGGATCGTGACGGCAGCATATGGGGCAAGTATGCTCTGGAAATGCGGACCTGTGCATGTGCTTCTCAAGAACCTTAAGCAATTGGATAAATACGAAAGTAAGAGCGAGTAAGCTGTGCGCTTAGATTCGTCCAATCCAGATCTGTTTTTTTTCATTCATGTCTACATGCATGAATTCAGGGTATTTCACAACTCTTTTTCCTAGGATGAGATTCATTGCTTGCATCGCCTCGAAACATCCGATCATGTTGGGCACAGGCCCTAGCACAGATTGGCATGCTCGATAAGAAGATAATTTGGCCTTCAATCCTGAATCCAGCTCTTTTCCTTTGGCAGGCCTGGCGAATATGTCCTCATAGCCCTTGCCGCGAGGCATGAAGACTGTACTGATTCCTTTTAGGTATTCGGCAGCACCGAAGACATATGGGACCCCATATTTTCGTGCTGCCCTGCTGAGGATTACCCTTGATACAGGATTATCAAGGCCATCCACCACAACGTCTGCATCCTTGAGCATATTGGCATTCTTCTCATTTAACTCTGAAGAATAAGCCTTGATCCTAACCTCGGGATTGATATCCTTGCCCTTAACCATGGCAATATCTGCCTTCTTTTTTCCTAGGCTCTTCATAGAGCTAAGGATCTGCCTGTTTAAGTTGGAGGGCTCGAACCTGTCCTTGTCTATCAGGATGAGATTGCCTATTCCAGCTCTGGTAAGGAGTTCGAATGCAATGCCGCCTATGCCCCCCAGCCCCACCACTGCCACGCATGAATCCTTGAGTTCCGTCTGTCCGGCATGGGTAATGGCTCCGAGGTTCCTTTCGAAGATTAGCGAATAAGGAGGTCTTTGCATCGAACCACTTCAGACAAATAAAATAAAAAAGAAAAGAAGAACTCAGCAGCTTAGAGCTCGCCTACTCTTCGTTTCTGTTTCCTTTTCATCTTCTTTCTGCGCTTCTTTATCCATTTCCAGCGCATCTTGTGTCTTTTTTTATGGGACTGTGATTATTAGTTCTAACAACCTTCAGTCATTCCACTTGCGCGGCCTAGAACCCATGCTTTGTCACCTTTTCGTTTAGTTTTAATTAAACCCTTCCTAATCATTATACGAATATATTTATCATAGAAGGTCTTTTTATTCTTTACATTTACATTAAATTTCCTATAAATATCAGAAATGGTCATTTGACCACTATTTTTAGATATAGACTTTGCAATTTTAAAATACATATTCTCATTATCTGCCTTTCTTTTTCTTATAAGCTTTATTTTTTCTAGGAGCTTAATTGCTTTCAATTTTTTGTGATATTGCGGGGACATATCTTTTATTATTAAATCATAGAATCTGTCAATTGATTTTCGCTTAAGCAGCACTAGAACCTCACTAGGTGTTGGTGAACACCAGTATTCTAAACCTTCGACTGTAAGCAGTTCGCAAAGCTGTAATCTTAATCTATCATTTTTAATTCCGAAAGCACAAAGCCTATCAATCAAAACGTACCCTTCATCTATAAATGCTGCTTTTAGGATAACTCTTCGGAATTCTGGTTTTTTAATAGCTAAATCCATAATGTGCTGAGAAAAGGAGCATTTTAGAGAATTAAATGTAGTTATATTATAATGATTTTTAAGCAGCTGAGTGATACTCGCAGGCACGCCTACTCTATCCTTAGAATAGATCAGTAGGGGAACGTTTAGATTTGAATTTTCAACGAGTTCTTTAAACATTTCATTTTCTTCATAGGTAGTTGTGCCATATACTAAAATTCTGCAACATTCATTCCCATCGAAAAATCCGTGGGCGATGATCCCTACATGTGTCCAATGTTCTGATAATGGGAAATTAATCTTCCAGCTTTTTTCAGGATTTTTAAATGAAGAGAATCCTTGGATATATTCGGTAAATTGTTCTGGATTAATTCCTAAATATTCCAAATATTCTAAAAAATTGAGAACTATTGGGTTTCTCTCTCCAGTTATCCAACGGTGTATTGTTCGTTTAGAGAATAAATCTGTTTGGGTAGGTTTAGACATTGAGTATATTTTTGCCCTACCCTCCGGACTGATGGAGAGTATTGAATTTGGATTTACTTCCCACCAGTTTATAGTGCTCCGATTATTCATAGAAGATAATCTACAAAAAATTTTATAAACCCTCCATTTTCTTGGTCTAAGTATGGATCATTAAAAAGAGTTATATACCTCCCCGGACAAATAAGATAATGATAATCACCAAAAAGAAGTGCATATCAACCCCTGTGGGGGAAAGACAGATAGCTAGCATATGCAAAAAGCTGGATGCAAGGCACAAGCGCATAATCGCAGGCCGGCCCGGCTTACTGGCGCCTTTCACCAAGACGGAGCAGGAGGAGCTAAAGGCCCTCAGATGGATCAAGAGGATGGTCTGCGCCGAGGGGCCTATGAATTTCATTAACCATTTCTGCGGAGTCAAGCTCAGCAGGGAAGCGAACAGGGAAATATCCGATATCCTGAAGGAATAACCCTGCAGATAAGGAATTTAAACTAATTCTTCCATATTTTATCAGACAGTATAATATATGGCCGCGGTCGTCTAATGGTAGGACAGGGGCCTGTGGAGCCCCTAATGCGAGTTCGATTCTCGCCTGCGGCCCTCCTCTAATTTTATAAGAGTTACTTCCAAAGATAAGACATGGCCAAGCAAGCCCACAAGATAGATAAGAAGATGATGCAGGGCATAATCAAAAGAGCTCTTACGATTTTAATTTTCCTATTTCTGCAGGCGGTGATCTTCTTCGCATGCGCTGGACGGACCGACATTCCGCGCGGCTGGCTTTATTTCGGGCTCACTGCATTGCAGCTCCTCTGCAACATGGCGGTCTTATTCAAATATTCTCCTGAGACAATAGCGGAAAGAAGTGAGCTCAAATCAGGCACCAAAGGATGGGACTTGGTATTCGCTGTCCTTTATTCATTGATGATTGTATTGTTGATTCCCGCAATTGCCGGGCTCGATGTCGGCCGGTTCCACTGGTCGCAACTTGGCATCGAATTCGTGGCATTGGGGACAGTGCTCTTCATTCTATCGGAAAGTTTTGTTGTTTGGTCCATGCTCGAGAACAAGTTCTTTGAACTGGGGGTTCGCGTTCAGAAGGAAAGGAAACAGTATGTTGTATCCACTGGCCCTTATGCGATCGTAAGGCATCCTGGCTACGCAGGTATGATATTGATGTACATCGCAGGGCCACTCATCATCGGCTCTCTCTATGCCGTCGCGTGCTCGATTGTACTTCTCGTCCTGTTCGTGATTCGCACGGAACTGGAAGACAAAACTCTGCAGAAAGAGCTCAAAGGCTACAAACAATATGTGAGAGAAGTAAGGTACAAGCTGTTGCCGGGAGTATGGTAAAGAAAAATACTAAGATTTGGGGCTCTGTAATGGCATTTGGAGGTCCGCCTGCGGCCCTTCTCATTCTTATAAGCATAGGACACGGGGCCCACGGATAATGATTTAAAAAGTGAGAACTAATTATAGGCATGAGTTATACATTCGGCAATGCGACTAAGAAAGATATCAAGCAGCTCTTATTCAAGCATTACAAGAGCAAGAGGGTAGCCAAGAATAGAGCGGAATGCTATGTTACTCATAATTTCACCAATGTAGTTAGGCATAACGGGAAGATTGTAGGAAGTATCCAATGGTATATCAAGGAAAATCCTTCTCATGGGCTTGTGGAATTCGAGGAGACTTATCTGAACGAAGGATATAGGGGCAAAGGCATCGGCAGGGCATTGCTCAAAACCACGATTTTAGCGGTTAAGAAATATTTCAAAAGGGAGAAACTGAAGCTGCGGAGGATATATCTGTTCGTCTCGAAAGACAACGCTGCAGCAAGAAGGCTTTATGGAAAATTTGGATTCATTAAGACTGCTGATGTGGGAGATTTATTCTACGACGGCTGCAAGGAATTATTATATGTTCTAAAAATTTAGAGATCAGTCTGTGGCCCTTCTTATTCTGAAACTTTCATTATCCTGCAATCTACCGAGCTGGTGTCAGTACTGGGATTGACTAGGCCTATATCAATACAATCGATCAAGCCGGTATCGATACCGGGATTAACCGGGCCCGTATCAACACCAAAATTCTTTATCTGGATATTATTTCCTAGGGCTCTTTTCACTTTATTTATATTATCCTGCCTTGCCTCTGCAATATAAAGAACTCCGCCTACCTTGAGAATATCCGTCGTCTTGATAATCAATACGGAGGGATTGTCACCTTTATGGGTAGGCCCGAACTCGTCGACTATGATATCAAACTTCCCTAATTTCCTGGTATCATAAGTCTCAAAATAGCCAATATGCCTTTTTGCAGGATTCTTAGAATTAATATGCGCAGCTTCAAGAGTATGCAACTCATAGGGACCATATTTCCCCTCGGGATTTATTTTACCAGTATACACTCCAAGCTCTTTCAGCATCTCATTCAAATATTCCCCTTTCCCTGGACCGAGATCCAAAAACCTTACACTCTCACCGAGCTTAGTTCTTTTAGCTTTCGACACCATTATCTTCAGAAATTCACTGTCATACAATGACTTGTATCTATCGTACGAAGAAGCTATCCCCGCGAGGCCCCAACCTCCATACCTATCTGTATCTCTAATAAAAGATATTTTGCTTTTCGTGAGATTTCTGCTTTCAGCTGGCGTTTTGTTCCTTATCTGTAATACATTGCCCATAGAATACTATTGTTTTTAGGGCATATAAATCTACACTTACGGCCCACCAAAAACTAAGGTTTATATACAAAAAATGATCTAGTTATTATGTAGCCTCAAAAAGGAGGCAGTGCAGGCACAAAGCATTGGATAATAGTTAGTTGAAGTGGATTTATGAAGAAGAATATGGAGAAAAGGGGCGATGGGCTCGATGGTGTGCATATATACAGGAAGAGCTGTGGGATTCTGCAGACTGAAATGATCCTCGTAGGGGGAGTGCCTGAGCCACCATCAAGGATTAACCTGATGAGACTCAAAGAGGAAATTAAGAATAGAAAGAGCTAAGGCTGCAACGGCTTCATTGTTTCTTTTTAATCAAGAAAACTTCATCCCTAATATGGCATTTGGGGACCTTTATCGCCACAAGCATTCCTTTTTCGCCTTTGTTGACTGCTTTGTGATCTATTTCTATCCTGTTTATCTTCGATCTCAGGACTCCTGTATTCTTCCCGATTATGTATATCTCGTCACCGAGCTTCAATTGATTAGTGGTTATTTGGACAGCTGCGACTTGTATCTTAGGCCAATATTTCATGATCCTTCCCAGACTGAGTTTCTTTTCTTTGGCTTCTCCATCCTCTGTCTTCGTGAAATCATCTGATGTCGGGAGACCCAAATAGAAACCGGGAGAGAATCCTCGGTTATAGACTGCCTTCATTTGTCCAATCAATTCCTTTAGTTCATCCTCGCTCAATTCCTTGTCCAATGCCTGCCTGTATGCTGAAACTACGGCCCTTACATACTCTGGGGGTCGGTTCCTGCCCTCTATTTTGAAAGCCTTGATGCCAGCCCCCTTTAATTGCTGGATGAAGGGAAGAGTGCAGAGGTCTTTTGCTGACATGACTTTGTTGTTCTCCAGCCTCAGCTCGTTCCCGTCTTCATCCTTGACCAAGTATGTCCTTCTGCAGAATTGCAGGCATTCTCCCCTGTTTGCGCTCTTGTTTTCCAAGAATTGCGATGTGAAGCATCTCCCTGAGATTGAAACGCACATCGCTCCATGTATAAAGCATTCGACATCTATTATCTTGCTTATTTTTTTTATCTGCTTGAGATTCAGCTCTCTCGCAAGCACTATCCTCTCAGCCCCGAGCTTTTTGTAGAACTCTGCGGATTTGGAATTTGAGACAGACGCCTGGGTTGAGATATGGAATGGGATTTTGTATTTCCTACATAATCCAATCACTGAATTGTCCCAGCATATGATCGCATCGACCTTGCCTTTTACCTTTTTGACAATGCTCTCTATTTTTTTCAATTCGTTGTCATAAATGATGGTGTTCAAGGTGAGGTATTTCTTCACTTCTTTTGCATTCTCTGCGTTTTTGCAGATCTTGCTTATTTTGTCAAGATCTTTTATGCTGAAGTTCTTTGCTGAATCCCTCATGTTGAATTCCTTCAATCCGAAATATACCGCATCCGCTCCTGCCTCTACTGCAGCAATCATGCTCGGGAAATCTCCTGCGGGTGCAAGAAGCTCGAATTTGTCCACAAATTTGCCCATAATATCAGTTGGAAATATTCATTCACCAGTCTTATTCATTCACCAGTCTTTCAGGTCAGTGTAAGCAATTGACTTGCCTGAAAGCATCCTTGTTATTAATTTATCCTTGCCCTCGTAATAAACTCCATCCGCATCAGTCTCGGGCTCTAATTTTCCTTTCGGGTTCTTGTACACGACCCGCCTTATGAACTCTTTCTTGACACTAAGCCCGGCTTTCTTATAGAACACGGTCCTTTTCTTGGCGCAGAAGCCCAATCCCGTCTTGTTTGTCTTCTTCATGTATTCGATCATTGCTGCGATAAGGATTTTGCCGTATCCCTTGCCTCTTTCGATTGAAAGGATGTTGCATATGCCCAATATATTGTAATCCTTGCCTCGGAATTCCAGAACGAGTTTCCTGAACGCACCGAAAGCCACGATTTTTCCCTTGTCTTTCACGAAAAAGAAGACTGATTTTGGATAATCTTTCCTGAAATCCTTTCTCTTATACCTGCGGCTGTATTCCTTGGACTTGGACCTGTTCATCAGGTCGTTCTCGAATTTTGAGACTTCTTTGTTGCTCTTCATCTCAATCTCTATTGCCATGCTGATATGAAGGATGAGCGATATTTAAAGTTATTTTCACGAACCTGCTGCTGTCGCTTTTATCATTTCATTCCTCTTCACTCATCGATCCCGACCCTTATCGCTGAGTTGAACTTGAGTCTTCTTTTGCTTGTTTCTGAGATTTTCTTCATCGCCCCTTCAAGCATGGACTGGTTCATCAGGTCAGTCATCACCACTATGGGCACATAATCCCCTCTCTTGCTCTTTATCTGCCTCACCTGCGAGATGTTGATGTTCTCCTCCGCGAGTATGCTTGAGAGCTCCCTCAGCGTCCCTGGCGCGTCAAGCCCTGAGAAATTCAGGTAGAATTCGGAGCTGATCTCCTTCGCCCCCTTGACCTTCAGGATGTTGTCCCCGAAATGCCTGATTGGAGAATATTCCCTCTGCAGCGCTTTCGCCGCATTCTTTATGTCGCTCACCACGGCGCCTGCGGTCGCCGTCTGGCCTGCGCCCTCCCCTGCGAGCATCACATGCGCGTCGCCGCTGAGGTAGATCGCGTTTGTCTCGCGGCTTATGGATGCGAGCGGATGCTGCCTGCTGACCATGGTCGGATGCACGCGGAGTTCCAGCTGGTCTTCGTATCTCTTGGCTATCGCTAGTAACTTTATCACATACCCTAGTTCCGACGCGAACGAGATGTCCTCCTTTGTGATCCCAGTTATCCCTTCGGTATGGATATCTTCAGAGCTGACCTTGCAGTCGAAATTCAGCGATGCGAGGATCGCCAGCTTCTGCGCCGCATCCTTCCCCTCTACATCGAATGTGGGATCGGCCTCGGCGAACCCCTTCGCCTGCGCCTCCTTCAACGACGCCTCGTATGTCAGCCCTTCTGCCATGCGCGTGAGTATGTAGTTCGTGGTCCCGTTAAGGATCCCAATGATGCTGTCGGTGGAATTCCCTATCATCCCAGTTTCTATCGCGTTTATTATAGGAATCCCGCCGCCGACGCTACCCTCGAAAAAGAGATATGTCCTGTTCCTGATCGCCATCTCGTCAAGCTCTTTCCCATACCTGTCTATCACTGCCTTGTTCGCAGTGACCACAGCCTTCCCTCTCTCAAGGGCTCTCTTGATGAATTCGTATGCCGGGTTGTATCCTCCCATCAGTTCCACGGCGATGTCTATATTCTTGTCGTCTAGGATCGAGCTGGTCTCCGTGCTGAATGGGCGGTTGAATGTATCTCTGTCCTTCCTTTCGTCGACAATCCGCTCGACCTTCAGCCTGAGGCCCGAATCCCTCTCAAAAACAGATTCCCTATCTAGCCTCTTGATGACCCCGCTTCCGATAGTCCCCAATCCAGCTATGCCTATGCTAACTTCCTTCTTGAAAGCCATAAATTTCTAGGGGTCTTCTTGTTAATAATCTTTTCTATATCTCCCCTATATCCGGCGATTTTCTGTGGCCAGCGCGGGCCGCAGCCCTTGGCATCTATTAGAATATTACGAGATCTCAGTGATCCAGTATCCTGTCGACTTCTCATTTGCCCTCTTTACCGCTTCCTTGATCTTATCGATAGAGACATCCATGCCCAGGGCCTCGAGCTCCTCTTTTGCGCGCTTGATGCTCGCTTCCTTGCTGATCCCATTGACAGAATCGTATCTTCCTGCGAGAACTATGAATCCCCTGCCATTCTTGAGGACTGTATTGTTAGCTATGTACACCAAATCGCCAGGGTTCAGGTTCTTGAAGAACTCTGATTCAGCTGGATCGATAGGGAGATAGGTCAATTTCGGCGCCTTTGTCCAGTCTACCGATTCGAAATTCACTGGATTCCCTTCCTTGTCGTATATCCTGAGCTCGCCGGGCATCCCCGAAGCCACCTTCCTCAATGAACCTGCGCTGCCATCCTTCAATGGGATCTCCTCGCCTTCCCTCGCTTCCCTGAACTTTCCCTCTGTAATCTGCTGCTTGAACTTGCCCTTGAGGAAATCCTCTGGGCCCCCAGTGTAGATGTATGTCTTGTAGTATGCGATGTATATGCAGCCCAATGTGGTGGACTCCTTTGCGCCCCTGGTAAGGCCTCTCTCAGCGCCCGCATCGAGCGTCCTGTACGATGCGAGCCATGGAGCGCAGCAGGACCTGCCCAATGTGAGCATGTAGCATCCGTCATTGCGGTCTAGCCTAACTTTTGCAGGACCGAGAAGATTCCCAGCGCTGTCAGGTTCAAAATATGCATTGAGGCCTTTCTCATCTATATGAAAACCAGGTATGTCCTTGAATCCCTTGAAATCACGCGCATTTATGACAATGAAGGGCTTGTTCGCTAGCTTCTTACCTAATTTGCTTATGCCTATCGGAGAAAGAGTATCTGGAGTTGGAGCACCGCAGCCTATCTCACCTATCCATTTTGTCTCTGCCTTCTCTCCATTCCAAACCACCCAGGCCCCAATCCCTAAGTTTATGTTTGTATAAACTTTCACTTTCTTCCCTGTCTCCCTGTATATCCCTTCCACAATCTTATTCACAGTCTCTGCGGATACAGCATCCTGCGGATATGACATCCTTGTTATTATCTCAAACTCGTCTGATTTCTCCCCGTGGATGACGGTGGAGATGTTTTTGTAGATTGTTCTCGGCATGCTTGCGATGAATTCCTGCAAGTGAGCCCTGTAATCCTTGATGAATGATGGAACTTGAGATTTGCTGGCCTTGGCTTCATGCGTTTTCTCTTCCGGAGCTTTTGTCGCGAGCTGCGGTTTCACAGTCTCTGTGTGCTTCATCGAATAGATTGTGCTGTCTACGAATGTTTTGATTGATGGGACCTTCTTGTATGCGAAATTGGCCGCGGATATCATTATGCATGCCGCAACCCCTATCGGGACAATTCTTTCCTTTACAGCAGCCATGAATCCCGGACCTTTGCGGTCGTATGTCAGTGAATATGCATTGTTTATCTCAGGGATATCGGGCATCTTCACGATCACCTTCCCTATGTGATCGGTGTTTCCTGTCTCCCTGTATATCTTGAGGTCTACTTCTCTCTGGGCCTCGGACTCGAGCTCCCTCAGCTCTATCCCCTTGGTTATCTTTTTGACTTCCTCATCCAGCTTGGCATCCCTTGATTCCACGAGTTCTGCCATAATGCTTTCATAATTCTCTTCGGGCTCAGCCCTAGTCTCCTGTCTCTTCTGCTCGATCTCCGTATTGATCTGTGCGGATTCTGCTTGAGCCTGCCCCTTCTTCTCAATTATCTGCTGCTCGACTTCGACCTTTAATTGTCCATATTCTTTGTTGAACTGCTCTGTCTTCCTTCTTTCTTGCTCCTTCACCTCGGCTACGAGCCTTGCGCTCTCCTCCTTCTTTTTCTGGATAGAAGCATCGAGCTCCTCTTTCATCTTCTTTACAATTTCCTCGCGCTTCTTCCTCCTCTCGGCTGTCTCCCTTTCGAGGCGATTTAAATCCTCATCGGATTTTTCTTGTAACTCCTTTGATTGCTTCTCTATCCTAGCACGCGACTCCGCCCCCAGCCTTATCTGGTCCTCTAGAAGTTTCCTGAGTTTGGGGTCCTTTAGCCCCTTCAAGCGCTCGGAGAAATCGGCATCGATTCCTTTCCTGCCTTCCTTGCTCTTGTCTGAGTTTTTCATGACCATGATATTACCTTTATGGATTGCAATTGCATCGCAAGCGCTATCCTAGCTGCTAAGCTCTGGCAGCAATGCATTTCCGCCTGTGAATCAATATCTATTAGCCCAAAACTTATATATAAACCTTACCATATGAACATGGGCGATTTGGAATCATCCCCAGAATTGCCGAAGTCGCACCGGCAAACCTTTAAAAAAGGAGGAGCGAATAAATAGCTCCGATGCCAAGAAAAAATCCGAGGGCCAAGGGGTTTGGGCCCATAAGCGAGGAGCTCTGCAGGGAGACAATCGAAAGGGCTCCTGATGCGATACTATTCCTAGACACGAAAGGTAAGATAGTGTACTGCAACACAGCCACCTCCAGGATGACAGGTTTCTCGAAGAAGGAATTGGTCGGAAGGAAGTTCCAGGAACTCGGAGGCCTGAGGCTGCTCGACATCCCCAGATACATGATAATGTTCCAGTCCCTGAAGAGCGGCAATGATGTAAATCCGTTCGGGATAGAATGGAAGAACAAGAGGGGAGAGATAGTCTACGCTGAGGTGCATATGGGCACGATCAAGGAAAAGGGAGAGGTCAAAGGGATACAGGCGATAGTTAGGGACCAGACTGATAGGAGATACGATGGGGAGGTTATCGAGGAATCCGAAGAGAGATACAAGACCATGATAGAGGAGTCTGCTTATGCAATGATGATAATCGATAAGTATGGGGAGCTGGTATTCTCGAACAAGGCTACCGACACCCTGACAGGCAGGTTGTATATAGACGATACTAGGAAGGATGTGCTCAGGCTCGGGATAATAGCCAAAGAGGACATCCCCAAGGTGAAGAGAGCGATAGGGGAGATACTTTCGGGAAAGAAGATTAATCTATTCGAGATAAAGATGGTCAAGGCAGATAATACAGATATTTTTGTAGAAGCCCATGGCGTAAGGATAGATTATATGGGCGAGCCAGCAGTCCTGGCCACATTAAGGGACATCACAGCCAAGAAGAAGGTAGAGGATGCGCTGAAGGAGAGCGAGGCGAAATACAGATCCTTGGTCGAGAACGCCACAGACCAGATATTCATGCTTGACAAGGAATGCAGGTTCCTATCAATGAACAGGGCTGTAGCGAACTTTCACAGGAAGCCTGCCAACGAACTGATGGGCAAATCGATATCCCAACTCTTCCCGAAAGAGGTCGCGGCCCTATTAACCAAGAATCTGGGTGGGGTGTTCAAAACAGGCAAGAGTGTGCATCTCGAAGAACAAGTGAAGATCAGGGGGAGGAATTTCTACTTCAGCACCAGCCTGAACCCCGTCAAGAACGAGAAAGGGGAGATGATTGCAGTCATGGGGATAGTGCGGGATATCACAGAGAAAAAGATAGGGAAGTGACAGCCTTGGCATCTCTTAACATTGTCTCTCAATATCGCTCTATAACATGAGATATATGTTTATATTCATCGCACTCATGATGTTGGAGATTCCGTGCACGAAACCGAATTCCTCGACTAGTATGGACCTGGCCTGGCTTTCGAAACCGTACTTATCCTCGTAGATTGCCAAATTCCCGAAGTGCTTGAAGTATTCCTGGTCGAATGTCAACTTGACTTTGTCCGCCAGCTTGTTACAGAATGTCATCATGTCATCGATATCCTTCACCCTTGTCATGATGGATTCGGGAAGCACGAGAGTTTTCCTCGCCTCATCCTTTCTCTTGACTTGCTCCACCTTAGCCACGAATTCCTTGTACTCCTTTGATTTCCTGAGCTCTATGTTCGTCTTGATGAATGTGACTGCTGATTCCTTCATTTCCTCGGGCGCGACCCTTTCGATCTCCCTGAGGATGGCATTGTCCTTGATTGCCTCAAGCTTCCTGTCTATGAAATCAGTGATGTTTGATTCTGCTTCATTTTCTTCTGCGGAGAGCTGGCTGCCGAGCATATTCTTTATATCATTCCAGAGCATCTTGTGCTGGTTGTTGACCCCGAATTTCTCCATGCATTCTGCAACCGTCTGTGAGATGTCCTCTGACTTGCCCTTGAAGCAATTGAAAAGTTCCCATCCCTTCTGGACCTCGGATGCCACCGTATTCTCGTCCAGGCTGCTCATCATCAGCCTGTTGCCCAATCTGATGAGATCCTGCTGCATCCTCTTGTGCGATGAATTACTGTCATCGAACCTCTGGAGGCTGGGCATCCTGAACCTTGCTTTAACTTGGTCTGCCATGGATATATCTGGATTTTAGGATATTTTAATTCTTGCTAATTCCTGATTTGATTCCAGGATACATGAAAAATTAGGTGAATACTGGAAGTGCGGCAATTCGAGTGAATTTGTGCTGGATTTTTTGGGATTGCACATTTTCCGAGGTTGTTTTTTTCTTATTTTTATATGTTCTTGATTATGGATTTTCGCTCGCTGTGAAATTATCATTTTCATCCCGGAAGAAATGCTGGCTTGTGATTTTTTAACGTCGGAACGGGAGGGCTCAAAGAAAGATATTTAAAGGTTATGAAAATAAAACTTGTCGAGGCGGAGATTGGTAGGCGACAGAAATATGCTGATGTCCACCCAAGAGGCGATGTAATGGAAAGTCTAATACAATCGGTAACTGGACAGTCTTCCAAAGTGGAAGACGACTCTGGCACCATCGATCGAATCAAGATCGCGGTAGTCGGAGTTGGAGGGGGAGGTAACAACACCTTGAGCAGACTGCTCAAGTATGGAGTGAAGGGCTGTGACCTGATCGCAGTTAACACAGACAATCAGCACCTGCTGACCCTTGATGAGAGGATCCAGAAGGTCCTTGTTGGAAAATCAATAACAAGAGGATTAGGAGCAGGAGGATTCGTCGAAGTAGGTCAGAAGGCAGCTGAAATTGACAAGCCCTTGATAGAGAGAGCGATAAGGGACTGCCAATTGGTCTTCATATGCGCAGGTATGGGTGGAGGCTCAGGTACAGGAGGAGCACCTGTAGTAGCGCAAGTGGCAAAGGAACAGGGAGCCATAACCGTGGCTATGGTAACATACCCGTTCGCTCTTGAGAAGGCAAGAAGGAACAAGGCGGATGAAGGTATCGCCAAGCTGAGGAAACTCACCGATTCTGTGATTATCATAGACAACAACAGGTTGGTACAGCTAGTGCCGAACTTGCCGATGAATGAGGCGTTCGGAGTGGCTGATGAGATCCTTGCCAGGGCAATCGGAGGATTGATCTGGACAATAACCCAGCCATCGCTCATCAACATAGATTTCGCTGATGTGAGGGCTATCATGGGCAATGGAGGAGTAGGATTTATAGCAGTTGGTGAAGGCAGAGGAACCAATAAGGTCGAGTCAGCATCTGAAGGCGTGTTGAAGAACAGGCTTCTGGATGTGGACTTTGAGGGTGCGACAGGAGCACTCATCCACATATCTGGTGGAAACGACCTGACACTTGGAGATGCCATTAAGGCAGGAGAAATAATCACCGAGAGGATGGATCCGAAAGCAAATGTCAAGTGGGGCGCAAGATTGATCCCAGGCTACGATGGAAAGATAGAAATCGTCGCCATAGTGACGGGAGTCAAGGGCGCATCCATAGCGGGAACACCGCTCATGGAGGAGAAGGGAACACCTGGCCTCTACGGAGACATAGAGATTATAGGATAAAACCAATTGAAGGCTGCAGATCGGTAACAGGCGACCAACCAGGTCCGGTCTGCGGTTTTTTACATTCATACCTGAGGCAGATAGGCGGAAGATGCCTAGCCTAGGGATTATGATAAGGACCAGTAAAGTAGAGCCAGTAAAGAGAGTTCTTGATGGAACTTCTTGCGAAGAAGTTTCGTTCTTGATGGACTTCTTGCTGGTTTAGGCGACCAGTGAGAAGTTTGGGTGATGAAATGGAGAGCATACTAGAATCCCTGAAAGGGACCGGCAAGGTGGATGGGGAGAAGCTGATATCCGATAAGGACTACAGCTCAGACAAGGTAAGGATCCTTGTAGTAGGCGCAGGAGGCGGCGGTTGCAACACAATCACCAGGATCTCCAACATGGGGATAACCAGCGCTGAGACCGTGGCAATCAACACTGACAACGGCCATCTCAAGATCACCAATGCCAAGAAGAAGCTTCTAATAGGCTCATCGATGACCAGAGGGCTGGGCGCAGGCGGATACCCAGAGATTGGTATGAAGTGCGCAGAGATAAGCAAGGACCAAATACGCCAGCTAGTCACGAATTCAGAGCTTGTCTTCCTGTGCGCAGGCATGGGAGGAGGAACCGGCACGGGTGCAGCCCCTGTCATAGCGGAGGTAGCCAAGCAAGAGGGCGCCATAGTAGTGGGAATGGTCACTTACCCCTTCAACATAGAGAGGGCAAGGCTTGACAAGGCCAAATGGGGTCTTGAGCAGATGAGCAAGCACTGCGACACAGTGGTTGTCATAGACAACAACAGGCTTCTGCAATATGTGCCTAACCTGCCTATGAATGATGCATTCAAGGTTGCAGATGAAGTGGTAGGGCGTGCAGTGAAGGGTATCTCAGACACCATAATGTACCCGTCACTGATAAACATTGACTTCGCAGACATCAAGGCCACAGTGACAAAAGCTGGAACAGCCACTATATCCCTAGGTGAGGGAAAGGGAGCTGACAAGGTGAACCAAGTAATCAGGTCAACCTTAGCCCATCCATTATTGGATGTGGACCAGGCAGGAGCAAAGGGTGCTCTTATCCACATAGCAGGTGGAGCTGATCTCACACTTGGTGAGGCAACGAAGATAGGCGAAGGAATAACAGACGCTCTTGACTCGAATGCCAGTGTCATCTGGGGTGCGAGAATGATTCCTGAGATGGGAGATTCCGTATCAGTGATGGCAGTCCTGACAGGAGTGCAGTGCCCGATGCTGACAGGTATACAGGCTGCGAAGAAGCCCGTCTACGCTGAAGGTCTTGAGGACATCGCCTTCATCTGAGTGAACTTTTAGGAAAAGTTCAATCAAAAACTAGTCTCTTTTTTATTTTCTCTTTCTTTATTTTTGATCTTCTTTTTTTTCTTATTCTCTTTTATTATCTGCCATGTGGCAAGCGCCCCCATGACAACGAAGGTCCCTAATGCTATGGCAATACCTATCCGCTTCTCCGCCGGTGTGGAATTGCCGAAGTCCCCAGCTCTGGCGACTGATGTTTTCAGCATGAGACCTGCAAGAAGTAGCTTGTTGGACCACAGTGAGAATTTGGATTTCGACTTCTGCTCGCCGCCTATGTCAAGAACCTGTTTTTGTGTCATGTTCCTCCAGTATATTATGCGCTTTCCTGACTTAAATATTTGCTTTCCTGAGATGGTGCCAAGCCAAAAACTTTAAGTAGCACAAGCGATGCAAATAATGCATGAGGAAGACTGTGGACTGCCTTGTCGGATTGCAGTGGGGATCCGAAGGAAAGGGAAAGGTTTCTGCTTATTTGGCCAATGAATACAACGCCATGGTTCGCTCAGGAGGGCCGCAGGCAGGGCACACATTTTATAGGAAGGGCAGGAAATTCGTGAACAGGCAGGTGCCGTGCGGTGTGGTGAATCATAATTGCCTACTTTACATGTCAGCCAACAGCCTTGCGAATCTCGCTGTGCTGTCAGAGGAAATAATCGCGCACAGATTGTATCCCAACCGCCTGATGATAGACAACAATGCAATGATAGTGACAGAGAAGCACGCCAGGATGGAAAGGAAGGCATCGCTCAGGAAAAGATTGGGCTCGACGCTTGAAGGGGTGGGCGCTGCGCAGGCAGAGAAGATCTGGCGGAAGGGCGAGCTTTTCAGCAAGTATGCATACGAGGATCCAGAGCTTTTCTTCTTCTGCAATGATGTCGCTGAGGCATTGAATGAGCAAGTGAATAAGGGACATACTATCTTGCTCGAAGGGACCCAAGGATTTGGATTATCCCTTAATCATGGCGCTTATCCATATGTCACAAGCAGGGATGTGACAGCTTCAGCATTATTGAGCGATGCAGGTATATCGCCTAAATTCCATGGCCAGACCATAGGAGTAATGAGGACTTATCCTATCCGTGTGGGTGGCAACAGCGGACCCGCAGGATCAAGGGAGCTGACATGGGATGAGATAACATCCAAATCCGGGTCGCACGCAAGGATAAGGGAGTATACTTCTGTTACAGGCAGATTGAGGAGGGTCTTTGAGCAAGACTTTGAATTATTGGAAAGGTCATTGATGGTGAACAGGCCCGACCAGATAGCATTGATGTTCGCTGATTATATCGATGCTGATGATTATGGCAAGACAAGGTTCGAGGATCTTTCTGCTATTGTGCAAGGATATGTGCTGAAATTGGAGAAGAGGTTAAGAATCCCTATAACATTGATAGGAACAGGCCCCAAGCCCGAGCACATGATCGATAGGAGAGATTTGGCCCAGAAGAGAGCGGCGATTGTAACGGAGGAATTGCCGAAAGCATGGCCGAACAATTTCTATGGGGAGCACTGGGATTCCGGATATCTCGAGGAATTCATAGACAGCAAGATGACAGGTGCCGATGGCGGGGAGTACAAGAGAAGGATATTCGTTTTCCGCTGATGGAAGGTTTATTTAGTTTGCTTTCTATCATGGATGCAGTATATGGGGTGGATAAATGCCTTTGAAAATGGTGTCTAAATCTAGTTTGAGCATGGAAGGGTATACCGACAACACAGTGATAATGAATTTGGGTCTTCCCCATATACTATCTGAAGGACCAGGCAGGCCGATGAATCTCATGTTAGGCAAGATAGACCTGAAGAATATAGGGGTGAAGTCAGAAAAGGACAAGCCTTATTTCGGAATAACAAAACCAGATGGAATATGCTCCGTGGACAAGCAGAAGATAGGCCCTTTTTACCTAAATGAATGCAAGCACAATGAGGTGACATACTCCGAAAGGGGCCTGATAACTGTCAGGGCTGAGTTCGAGGACAAGGGACAGCAGCTCATGCTAAGGTGCAGGATGAAGGCATACAAGGGATTTGACATGATAGATCCCATAGGATTCTCTTTAGGGAAGTACACAGACAACACTACTGCGGGTTTCTTCCTAGATGGCGACAAGAACATACCTGTGATATTCATGGGCAACACAAAGACACAGAGGCCATTGAAGGGATTCGAGGACGGGACTAGGAAGATAAAGAAGATAAATTTCGATGAGAGCACAAGAGCCATTGAAATAATCGATATGGACGACAGGAAGGTTAGGCTCTCGTTGTCTGAGAAGCCATTGCCTGGCAATTTCTATGAGCTCAAGATAACCAATAAGTGATGAAAGGGTGAATGAATGCTAAACCATGATGAGATTCTGGACAGGATACAGAAAACAAAGCTGATAGAGGATTATGTCGACTTGGAGAATCAGCTTCAGCCCTCTTCCTTTGACCTGACTTTGGCCAAAGTATACAAGCTTTCGAAGCAGGGGAGCATTGATTTCGACAACAAGGACAGGGTGATCAGCGACACTGAGGAGATTCCCTTCATCGATGGCTGGGTTGACTTGAAGCCAGGAGTGTACAAGATACAGTACCAAGAGATAGTAAATGTTCCTAAGGACTTGGTTGGTATAACTATATGCAGGACTTCATTGAGCAGGTGCGGATGCGACCTTTCGAACGGCTTCTGGGATCCGGGCTATAGTGGAAGAGGAACCGCAGCACTCATGGTGCACAACCAGAATGGCATCCGTTTCAAGCAGAGGGCAAAAGTCGCGCAGATTGTCTTCCTCCCCATAACTGAGGCAAGGCAATTGTATCAGGGGATTCACAAGGGAGAGAACCTGAAGTGAGCCTTTGAGAAAATAAAATAAAAATTAGCGCTTTTTTTCTGTTTTCAATAGTCTAGCTAGTAGTCTTAAAATCTATTTCCCGTACTCTGCGCCGTAATGGCCGCCGCCGGTGCCACCTTCAGACCCGCCATGGCTCTCATGGCTTCCGCGACCGCTGGATCCGCCACGACCTCCGTACCTTGGACGTCCGCCGCCACTGCCGCCACTGCCTCCGCTGCGTCCGCCGTGACCGCCGTAGCCTCCGCCACCGTGTCCTCTGCCGCCGAATCCGCCCCCACTGCGGCCTTGGCCTCCTCCTGATCCGCCGGTCCTTCCGCCGAATCCTCCGCGGCCGCCCCTGTCATCGCGGCCTCCGCGCTCTCCCCTTCCTCCGCGCCTTCCGCGCTCGAATATCAATGGCATCCTTGGGAACTCAGGAAGATGCTTCTCAACTATCTTCAGCGACCTGTCCTTTTCGACCTCCTTGAGGTTTGGATAGTCTCTCTCGCAGACGAGGCTTATGGCCAGGCCTTCCTTTCCTGCCCTTGCGGTCCTGCCGACCCTGTGAATGTAATCGATGCTTGATTTCGGCATATCATAATTGTATATGTGCGAGATATTAGGTATGTCCAGTCCTCTCGCGGCCACATCAGTGCATACTAGTATGCGTATGTGCTTGTCGGTGAACATGCTTATGGCCTTGGTCCTCTGGTTCTGTGAGAATCCTCCATGGATTGCCGTGGCATTGATTCCCAAGCGCTCAAGGTTGGTGGCGATCGTGTCCACTGTCGTCCTTGTGTTGCAGAACACCATGACAAGGCCCAACGCCTTGTCTGTCTTCAACAGATGGACCAATAATGAGAATTTCATGTTCGTAGGAACATCATAGAGGTAATGCTTGAGCTTTGATGCATCTATATACTGCTCCACAGCCACATAGGCTGGATCTCGCATGTGCTTCCCAGAGATGTGTTCTATATCCGGCGACATAGTGGCTGAGAACAGCATAGTCTGCCTTCCCTGCGGGCATTTGCGTATTATCCTCTCCACATCAGGCAGGAAACCCATGTCCGCCATCCTGTCCGCCTCATCCAGGACAAGTATCTGTATCCTTGACAGGTCAAGAGTGCCTCTTTCCAAATGATCAAGTATTCTTCCGGGCGTGCCTACCACGACGTCAGCTCTCCTCAGGCCGTCTATCTGGGGGTTGATCGATACCCCACCGTAAATATCCTGTATGACGAGACCGTAATGCTTTGCGAATCCCCTAAGGGCCTGTGTCACTTGCTCTGCGAGCTCCCTTGTGGGCGTGAGAACCAATGCTTGCACCCCAGCCCCTTTGGTTGAGGACTGGATTATGCCAGCTCCGAACGCCAATGTCTTGCCTGAGCCTGTCGCCGATGCCCCGATTATGTCCCTGCCGGCGAGGACCATTGGGATGGTCTTGGCCTGTATCTCGGTCGGCTCTATGTATCCCATCTCATGTACTACTTTCACTATATGTTCGCTTAATCCTAGTTTCCTAAATCTTTCCATGTTCTATACCTCTTTCAAATATTTTTGGCTCTTATGCCTACTGTGGGCTGATTAGCATTTTTGTGCTTAATTCATGCCTCATTTATGCGACGCGCGCAAGACCTGGACCGAAGCCCGGATCAAAAATAGAAGACTGTTAGATCATTCTACTTCCGTATTACTTACGCAAGTAGGATATTTAAATTTAGTCTTTCTTGGCCCTTTAGGCCCTTTCTGACACTATCCTCGGCTCAGACAACCCTGGCCTTGATTATTTTTACCTCGCTGATGGGCCTGTCGTTCGAATCTGTCCTTGTCTTCCCTATCTTGTCCACTACATCCATGCCTTTCACGACCTTGCCGAAAACAGAGTGCTTGCTGTCAAGGAAATTGTTATTGACGAGATTTATGAAGAACTGGCTGCCTCCAGTGTTGGGGCTTGCTGCATTGGCCATGGATATAGTACCCCTGTCGTTCCTATTGTGGTCTGTGAACTCATCCTTGATATTGTAGCCTGGTCCGCCCATGCCCGTGCCTGTGGGATCCCCGCCCTGCAGCATGAATCCGCTTATGACCCTATGGAATATGACACCATCATAGAATCCCTGTTTCACGAGCTTCTCGAAATTGCCTGCCGTGACTGGCATGTCTGAGTAAAGTTCGATTGTTATGTTACCCATGTTCGTCTCAAGAAGCACTTTCTTACTTTGGTTCTGAGTCTGGTTCGCTGTCTGATTTGTAGTCTGGTTCTGCGCCTGTCCTGCTAATCCCGTGTTCCCTAATGCCATGAATATCACCACACCTATAACCAACACACCAATTATAAGAATAGCCATTGCCTTGATATCGATTGGCTTCTTTACCTCTGAGGATTTGACCTCGGTTGGGTTCCCTGCCGTTATGGGCGGATTCTCAGTGTTAGTTGGTTCCATGCCATCTTAACTGAGCGGCTATTTTTAAATATTTTCTCATTTCCTTCCGAATTCCTTCTGGTGCTGCTGGAAGGCGCTGTATAGTTCGTCAGTCACAAGGACCTTGCCACCAATCTCCCTGTTATGCAGATAGTCGAAGACTTCCCTCGCCTTCAGGATGACGTATGTCTCGATTCCCTGCGACCTGAAATTCTCCAGGGGGTCCTTGCCTTCCAGGTCTGTTTCCTGCCTGTCAAAAAGGATGAGAATGCCGTTGATTTTTAGGTCTTT
>Ga0315289_10000820_pt1 | contig 47983 bp, 42 predicted proteins | sample YL17G11_40_MG_FD_203452 | JGI IMG/M metagenome (GOLD analysis project Ga0315289, IMG submission 203452) | Sediment microbial communities from Yellowstone Lake, YNP, Wyoming, USA - YL17G11_40 | ecosystem: Environmental > Aquatic > Freshwater > Lake > Sediment | place: USA: Wyoming | collected... | reverse complement strand
CGAGAGTCACAGCACCCTGAGAATTACAATTCATGAGGGCAGGAAACGTCAGGTTCGGCTTATGTGCCGGGCGATCGGCCACGCTGTCATGGAATTGAAACGGGTTGGCTTCGGAAATCTTCGCCTGCGCGATCTCAAGGAGGGCGATTTCCGGCCCTTGACCGATAGCGAACTTAAGGGGCTGAGACGGTCGGTCAAGCTATGAAGAAGTTCATGGTCATAGCAATCGATGGGCCGGCGGCCTCCGGAAAAAGCACCACGGCCAGGCTTCTGGCCTCCAGGCTTGGATTCACATACCTGGATACCGGCGCTATGTACAGATCTGTAACGCTGGCCGCCCTGGAAGAGGGGATCGACCTGAAGGACGAGGACGCGGCCGCAAGGGTGGCCGAAGGGGTCGATATCGCATTTGAGGGTGAGCCCGAGGATCTCAAAGTAATCATGAATGGGCGCGACGTAACCCTCGACATCCGCACTCCCCGAGTCGATGCCAGCGTATCTCAGGTTTCATCTTATAAAACAGTGCGCGCAAAAATGGTCGCATTGCAGCGCAGGCTGGCCCAGAAAGGGCACATGGTAGCCGAGGGCAGAGATATGGGCACGGTCGTTTTCCCCGATGCCGATTTGAAGATATTCCTGGTGGCTGATATTTCGACCAGGGCAGTCCGACGCTGCAGACAATTGGAGGGATTCGGGCTTAGAACCACCGTCGAGGAGCAATTGGCATCCCTGTCGTCGCGCGACCTTTTCGACAGCGAGAGAGCCAATTCCCCGTTGAAGAAGGCTTCCGATGCGGTCGAGCTCGACACTTCCGGCATGTCGATCAACGAACAGGTGCAGAAAGCCTGGGACCTCGCCCGCGAGAGACTCGGCATAAAATGAGGCTATATTATCGAATCTGCTGGACCATATTGCGCCTCTATTTGAGGTTTTTCTGCAAGCTCCAGATAGTGGGCGCAGGCAATGTCCCCCAATCGGGCGGGGTCATCGTGGCATCGAATCATATCGCTGGTGGAGACCCGCCGTTTGTCGGGGCCTGTATCAAGCGCGAATCGTACTTTCTGGCAAAAAGAGAGCTGTTTCGAAATTTCTTCTTGCGGAACTTGATTGGGAGTCTCAACGCCATCCCTGTCGACAGGAGCACGCTCGATCATGGCGCCTTGCAGGCGGCAGGCCAGGCGCTCGGGACCGGCCATGTTCTTGTTCTCTTCCCGGAAGGGACCAGGAGCAAGACCGGCGAGCTGCGAAAAGGGAAGCCCGGCATCGGTCTTCTGGCCCGCAAGGCCGTTGTCCCGATTGTCCCGGCCCGAATAGAAAACTCCAAGGGATTCATGAAACTGATATTCACCGAGAAACGCTTACGGGTGACTTTCGGCAGACCTATCTCGACAGAATGGATTGAGTCTGAGCCGGACAGCAACGACGGCTACAGGCGGATAGCCGAACGGGCAATGTCGAGTATCGCCGAGCTTGATTTTGATTCCAAGATGCCGCATTGGGCCGCCGGCTACGATGATGGAGAACCCCACGAAAAACCATTTGCATAAGGTCACGCTATTCATATATTGATTTATTAAATTTCCCCGATAAATCAACTGGGGAACCCCTGCGGGGGATTGTAAATTTAAGGAGGACACTAGAGGATGCCGGCAAAGAAAACAGGAAGTACCAGCGAACCGCACAAAATGTCGAAAACAGGAGGTGGTGCCAAAAGCAAGACAGCTAAAGCCAGGGCCGAATCTCGCAGAATGGCCACGGCCAAGAAGACCACGAAGGAACTCGTAAGGTCGGGCGAGACCGAGACGGTTATCAAGAAAACTCGCGTCAAAACAGCGCGCCAAAAAGCCCGCAAGATCGAATCCGAGCCCGTCCTTTCCGCTGAAGATATCGAGACGCATGAGTACTCGCAAGAAGAGTTCCAGCAAATGCTGTCGATGTATGATGGAACATTGCGAGATATAAGAGAAGGGGAGGTGGTCAACGGAACCGTTCTGGGCGTGACCAGAGACGACGTCATAGTCGACGTCGGATTCAAATCCGAAGGTATCATACCGTTAAGCGAATTCGGTGAGCCTATCAATGTGAAAGTGGGAGACAAGATTCAGGTTTACCTTGACGCCATCGAGGACAGCGACGGCCAGTTGGTTCTCTCAAAACAAAAAGCCGATTTCATGAGGGTCTGGGATGAAATCAAAGACTGCCACGATTCCGGCCAGACCGTCCAGGGGAAAATCGTCCGCAGGATTAAGGGTGGCATGGTGGTCGATCTTTTTGGCGTGGAGGCCTTCCTGCCCGGCTCGCAAATCGCCCTGCGCCAGGTCCCCGATTTCGACGCTCTGGTAAATCAGCTGATGGATCTCAAAATAATAAAGCTCAACAAGAGCCGCCGTAACATCGTCGTTTCGCGGCGCGTCGTCCTCGAAGAGGAGCGCGAGAAGATGCGCGATACCCTGTTGAAAGAGATACAGCCGGGCCAGGTGAAAAGCGGTAGCGTCAAGAATATCACCGACTTCGGCGTCTTCATAGACCTCGGCGGGGTTGACGGTCTATTGCATATCACGGACATGTCCTGGGGTCGAATAAATCATCCATCCGAATTGGTTCATCTCGGCCAGGAGATACAGGTCAAAATTCTTGATTTCGACAAAAACAATAACCGCATTTCCCTGGGCTTCAAGCAGCTCACCCCCTATCCGTGGGAGAATGTCGAGGAAAGATATCCGATTGGCAGCCGGGTTAAGGGGAAGGTCGTATCTATCACCGATTATGGCGCCTTCGTTGAGCTCGAGAAGGGGATCGAAGGGCTTATACATATTTCCGAAATGTCCTGGACCCAGCATGTCAAGCATCCGTCCAAGATTTTAAACCCTAATATGGATATTGAAGCTGTTGTTCTCTCTGTCGACAGGGAAAACGAGAAAATATCCCTTGGCCTGAAGCAGCTCGAGCCCGATCCCTGGTTGACCCTCGATTTCAAGTACCCTGTGAACAGGAGAGTCAGCGGCAAGGTCCGCAATCTCACGACCTTCGGCGCATTCGTGGAGATCGAGGATGGAATTGACGGCCTGGTGCATATTTCCGATATGTCGTGGACGCGCCGAATCCAGCATCCCTCGGAAGTCATGAAGCGCGGCGATGTCGTCGACGTCGTCATCCTGGGAATCGACAAGGAGAATCGGCGGATTTCGCTCGGCCATAAGCAGGTCAGACCCGATCCCTGGCCTGAGCTGCAGCTTCAGTACGCCGTCAATACCGAAACAATGGGCACCATTGCACGTCTGCTGGATAGAGGAGCGATAGTCAATCTTCCCGGCGATGTCGAGGGATTTGTGCCCACATACCATCTGAATAAGCCGGATATTAGTAGACCTTCGGACGCTTTCGCAGAGGGCGACGAATTGCCGTTGCGAGTGATCGAGTTCGATTCCCATAACAGGCGCATCGTGCTTTCCGTCAACGCCTATTTCGCGGGCAAGGAGCAGAAAGAGTTGGAAGATTACCTGGCGAAGCACCCCACGCGGACAGTCCCCGTTGCTGACTTGGTGGCGACTCCGGAAGAAGCCCCGGTCGCGGCGGCTGAAAAATCCGAGACTGAAATTTCGCAGATGGGCGATGAGGACGCCAAACTCCAGCAGCCAGATGTTAATTGAAGGTATGACCTCAGGACGATATCGGCCCCCACAAGAGGGGGCTTTTTTATTGACATCCGGCTGCTCAAATGAATAGATTTTGATATGCCTTTTGCCAATTCCAAGATGATTGTTCCGCTTATTTCAAGCGCCTTAAGGAGAAGGAATCCTGTCGATCGAGAGGTTATCCAAAACCCCGAGCGGATCCTCCTGGTCAAGCAGTCGGAGAGGCTCGGGAATATTGTCTTGATGAATTCCGCCATCTCGGGGCTGGCCGCCGCCTTCCCCGACGCTCGAATTGATCTCTTGCTGCCGGCCGCTTTCACCGAAATGATGTCAAACAACAAGCGCTTGAACAAGGCCATCCCGATTGCAAAAAGAGAATTCTTCTACAAGCCATGGACGTTGGCGGCCGTCATAAGCTCCATTCGAAAGAACCGATATAACGTCGCGATAAACTGCTCCGATGTAAACTCTCACTCGGCCACTGAGGCGGCCTACACCCTTCTTTCTGGGGCTAAGATTACTGCCGGCTGGGAAACATCGGGCAGGCGCGTCTTCGACATCGAGGTGAAAAGGTACTCCGACAGTGTGCATGCCACCGAGATGTACCTCCGTCTTCTCTCGGGCGTCTTTGGACGCCAGTTAGAGGGCAATCCTTATTTCGAGAAGAATCTCCACAGGCCTGCGCTGGCCGGGAACGGAGTCGGTATCAATTGCGGCGGCAGAGGTTCCAAGCGCTGGCCCCTGAAAAACTTCGTTGACCTTGGGTCGATGCTGACCCGCACAGGGATGGAAGTTGAATTCATTGTGGGACCGGATGAAAGGGGGCTAAGGCCCATATTGCAGAGGAACCTTCCGGATAAATGTCGCCTTTTGCCTGAAATGCCTTTGGCGAGATTGATGGATGTGATCGGGGCTTTCAGAGTTTTCGTCTCATCGGACACCGGGCCCATGCATGTCGCCTGGTGCCTGGGTGTTCCGACCATCGCCGTTTTCACTGATTCAGAGGTCGAAAAGTTCCGCCCTCTATCGCCAGGGTCCGTTGCCATAAGCGCAGAAAGTGACGTTTCTCCGGAATCCGTGTTGGCCCATGTTCTCGAGGCTTACGCGCTTGGGGAGGTCCCGGCATGAAGCTGTATTGGCGCCTTCTGAAATATCTCAAACCTCACATGCGTCATTATGTTCTGGCGATAGTCTTGGGGACACTTTTTGCCGCCATGAGCGGTGTGTCTTTAACCATGGTTGTTCCGTTCACCAAGATTATTTTCGAACAGGGCCTTGACTCGCAGGCGCCCGATTCCCAGCCGATAGATTATGCGAAGTTGCTGAAACTGGACAAAGACACTTTCGTTCGTGTTATCGGAGGCGACACCAAGATCGCGCGACTCGAACGGTTTTGCATCTTGCTCATCGTCATTTTCTTGATCAAGAACTTGTTCCTGTACGGCTGGAGCTACCTTATCGTCAAGGTGGAACAGGGGGTAGTTCGCGATATCCGGGACGAGCTTTACGAGCATTATCACAAGCTTCCTTTGGAGTTTTTCCACGGACACAGGGCCGGAGAACTGATATCCAGGATAACCAATGACATCACTCTTGTCCGGGGGGCTATAGCCAATGGATTATCGGACCTGTTGAAGAATCTTCTTCTGGCGATTATCTTTGCGGTGCTGGTTTTCGTGGCGTCGTGGAAAATGGCGCTGGCCGCGGTTCTGATAATGCCGCCTTCTATAATCATTATTAGCGTTTTCGGGAGAGCATTGAAGCGGAATTCGACGCTGACCCAGCAAGGAATGGCGTCGATTACCACCGTGCTCCAGGAAACGGTTTCGGGTATTCGGGTGGTGAAGGCGTTCGCCATGGAGAAATTCGAGTTGGCGCGCTTCAGGAAATTCACCGACGATTTTTTCAAGACCATGATTCGGTTGACAAGGATCGGGTCGCTGGCAATCCCACTGACTGAGATGCTCGGGGTCATAGCCGGTACCGCCATTCTCTGGTACGGGGGACGTCAAATCATAATGGGCTCGGGCTTGACGGCGGACCGGTTTTTTCTCTTCCTCATAGCCATGTTCTCATTGATGCAACCCGTGAAAGTATTGAGCCGCGTCAACATCGATATCCAGCAAGGCCTCGCCGCCGGCGAGAGAATTTTCCAAATCCTCGATACCAAACCTAAGATTGTGGAGGCCGTAGAACCGGTTGTCTTGAAGAGCTTCCAGGATTGCATCCGCTTCGAGAATGTCTGTTTCCGCTATGCTGAAGGTGGATTCTATCTCGACGACATAGATTTCGAAGTAAAGAAGGGCCAGATTGTGGCTCTGGCCGGCCCATCGGGAGGGGGCAAGTCGACGATTGTCGATCTCATTCCTCGTTTTTACGATCCGACTTCGGGCAGGGTGCTTATCGATGGCCGCGACCTGCGAGAAATCGAGATTGCCTCGCTCAGGAACTTGCTTGGCATCGTAACGCAGGAGACGATTCTGTTCAATGACACGGTTTTCAACAATGTGGCCTACGGTCGCGCCCAAATGGGGCGCGAGGCGGTCGCCCGGGCGCTGGATGCCGCCTGCGCGCTCGACTTTGTCGAAGAAATGCCGCAGGGCCTGGATACGGTCATAGGCGACCGCGGCGTCAAGCTCTCCGGGGGCCAGCGTCAGAGACTGGCCATTGCCCGCGCCCTCTTGAAGGACCCGCCTGTTCTGATCTTCGATGAGGCGACGTCGTCGCTCGATTCCGAGTCGGAACAGCTTATTACTCGGGCCATCTCCAATCTCCTGGCCGGCAGAACCGTCTTTATCGTCGCTCACCGCCTTTCGACAATTAGAAGGGCAGATCTGATCTTAGTCATTGAGAGCGGCCGCATCGTCGAAACCGGGGATCATGATGACCTCATAATAGAAGGCGGCCTTTACAAGCGACTTTATGATCTCCAGTTTCAGGACATGAGCGTATGAACTATCCGGCGCGGGCGCTCTTTATTCAATTGCGGCGGATCGGAGATGTCCTCATGTGCACCCCCGCCGTTCGGGCTTTCAAAAAGCGCTTTCCGGAGTGCAAACTGGATTTTTTGACGGAGACACCTGACGTTCTCCAAGGAAATCCTTATCTGAATTCGATTATCGAAGCCGACATCTCCGGAAAGATGAGTCTTCCGTATCAAGTCCGCCTCATTAACAAAATCCGCGGAAATAAGTACGATCTTGTAGTTGATTTTCTCGTCAATCCTCGAAGCGCCTATTATTCGTTCTTCAGCGGCGCGGAAACCAGGCTGAGCTACGGATTCGGGCACCGGCGCTGGGCTTACAACATTGTGCCGGCAAAATCGAGGGAGCCTATTTATGCGGCTATTGACAGGTTAAGGTTGCTCGAGGCGATCGATGTCAAACCTGATGGCCCGGCCCTTGATTTCTTCGTCTCCGAAAAAGATAGGGAAGAGACTCGGAGATTGATCGAAAATCGTGACGGGAGAATGCTCGTCACTTTGTCGCCGGTTGCGCGACGGAAAATTAAAAGATGGCCGCTTAAGAATTATGCGGCGCTTGCCAACATGCTGGTCGGCGAACTCGGGGCGGCTGTGGTAATTCTGGCAGGGCCTGGCGAGGACGAGTTTGCGCAAACGGTTGCCCGCGGCATGCGAAATGCAGTACAAGTGCCTCGGGTTACAAGCCTTGGCGCCCTGGGCGCAATTTTCCAGATGGCCGCATTGCATATCGGAAATGACAATGGACCCAAGCATATCGCCGTGGCCTGCGGCGCTCCCACTGTGACCATCTTCGGTTCGCTCAGTCATGTCGGCTGGACTTATCCCGATTACGTACGCCACCGCTGGGTAATAGCGAGTGAATCCTGCGAGGACTGCAGGCAGGGGAGACACAAGCTCGGCCCTAAATGCATCATGAGAATTCCCGCACGGGATGTCTTTGATAGGGCCAGGCAGATGATCGAGGCCCTGAATCTTGGTCCTCTTGTCTATCCCAAAACATGAAAGTAGTTCAGGTTATAGATGTCCGATGGTTTAATGCCTGCGCCGATTTCGCAATCAAGCAGGCCCTGGGTTTGAAGCTTTGCGGCCATGAGGTTCTGCTTCTCGCAAACCCTAACTCACCGCCGGCGGTCAAGGCAAGGGAGTCGGGGCTTGATGTCTGCGTGGAGATCGATTTCGCAAAGATCGGTCGAATTTTTGGATCAGTGCGCCGGCTCAAGGCTCTATCCAGAGATTTCAATGCCGATATCATTTTCGCTCACAGGGGAGAATCTCACCTCATGGCGGCGCTGGCCGCCGGGGGTCTTCGCGCCCGAGTGGCCAGGTTCAGGGGCGACGTTCGTGTGGCTCGGCGCGACATATTCAGCCGTTGGCTTAATACAAGAATGACCCACGGCATTGCCGTATCCAGCGAAAAGCTCCGGCTTGATTACTTAAGGAAATACCGTCTTGATGGCACACCCATGAGAGTTATTTATCCGGGCATAGACCTCAACCTCTATCGTCGTGCATCCTCTCAAGAGAAGTTAAAAGACAAATTCGGACTTGATCCGGATCAGCCAGTCGTCGGCATTATAGGACGTTTTTCACCCGTCAAGGGACATCGCTATTTTATCGAGGCCGCCAAAATCGTGTCCTTGAAACATCCCCGGGTCCAGTATGCGATCGCCGGTGGAGATGCCCAGCTCACCTCCGCCGATTTGGGTGCCAGGGCCGCCGTTCTCAAGATTAATAATATGCACTTCTATGGCCTGATGGATAACATCAACGAGCTTATAGCGGCGTTCGACATCGGAGTACTGTCATCTATTGGCTCTGAGATGATTTGCCGTGTTCTGCTTGAATATTTCGCCTCCGGCCTTCCCTCGGTCGCCTCCGCCGTTAACCAGATTTCGGAGTTGATGCTGGCGTCGAAAGGGGGCGTTCTGGTGCCGCCTGGCGACCCGGTGGCGCTGGCTGATGCTATTACGAATCTGCTTGAAAATTCAGAACTATGTGGGCAGTATCGACAAAATGCCATGAAATGGGTTGAGGGGCGCTCGCTCCTTTCTCTGGGACAAGAGACCGCGGAATTCCTGGGCGAGGTCCTGGATGCATAGCAAGATTCTCGTCAACGCGGGTTTTTATCTCCTGTTATTGTTCGCCTTGTCTATTACGATTTTTCCGCCTGCGGCCTACCTTCTGGCTCTGGCCGTGATTTCGATCTGGCTTCTCGACCTGCTTATTTTCAGGGAGCCGCGCTTCGTCGATCAACCTCTCTTTTACCCGATAATCGCCCTCAACGTTTTCATCATATTGGCCTGGGTGCTCTCCAGGCTGCATCGAGGAAATTTGGATTTGTTCCTCCTCGGCCCGTCGTTCGTTTTCTATCTGGCCGTGTCTGGCTTTGTGATCAGCAGCGAGCAAAGGCGGATGCTTCTTTGGACATTTGTTGCGGGAGTTATTGTGGCTGTCGGCACGGCGCTTACTAACTGGTGGGCACTTTTCCCGGTGGAGATGACGCCGATTTGGATTGGCCGGCAATCGATGTTTCTGGTGGCTCTGGCATTCTCCGCGGTGGTCGGCTTTTACGTCGAGGCTCTTGATCTCCGGGAGCGGTTCTTCCTGGGCCTGGTTGCAATCCCCCTTGCCCTTACCTTGATCCTGTCTCTGGAGAAAGCCTGCATCATGGCGCTATTTCTGGCGTTGATTCTGGCAGCGTTATTAAGGGGTGGGAGGGTTCTCATTCCGATCGCGTTCATGGCGATTGCGATGCTCACCGTATTCCTCTTGGTTAGTCATCTGTTCGACGGCGATGCAGCGATTAGGGAATATGCCGATTTCGCCGTCGCCCCCTTCAAGGAGATCGCTTCCGGTCCATCTGAATTGGACGCTGTCGGTTTCTTTGGGGGAACGACCTCAAGAAACGAATTCCGCCGGACCGATGAAAATCAGGCCAATCCCTTTTTCCTTGACCTCCCTCTGAAATACGGCCCGCCAGTCTTTATCGTATTGCTTTGGATTCTGATTGCAAGAGCCGCCGAATCGTTCACAAAAAGAAGGAAAGTCGCCGACGTCGAAGGCAGGTCGTACCACATGGCCGTGCTCCTTTTGATACTCTCGCTGTTCATCCTCAACCTCTATGGCGACGCCCTTGCATATCCCCAGGTAATCCTCGTTTCCTGGCTCATCATGGGGGTATCGGAGATATGAGCAGCCCCAAGATATCGGCCGTTATCATTGCCCGCAACGAGGCGCACAATATCGAGGATGCTATAGCCAGCCTCAATTTCGCCTCTCAAATCGTGGTCGCCGATAGCGGCAGCCGCGACAACACTGTCGAACTCGCCCGGCGCGCCGGGGCCGAAGTGCACGGGATAGAGTTCGACGGATTCGGCCCCAGCAAGAACAGAGCCCTGCAGTTTTGCCGCAATGAGTGGATCTTCTCGCTGGACGCCGATGAGCGTGTATCACCCGAGCTTGCAGCCAATATTCTCAAGGCTGTCGGCAAGGATTCAGGCCCCGATGGTTACCTGGTCAGCCGCTTGACCTACTTCCTGGGGAAACCGATTAGGCATTCGGGATGGTACCCCGAGCATATTCTGAGGCTGTTCAGGCGCGGCAAGGGGCAATTCACGGAACGACTGGTGCATGAGAATATAACGTTGGACGGGACTTTGGGACAACTGGAGGGCCCTCTGTATCATTACAGTTATAGAGACCTCGGTTCCTATCTCGACAAACTCCAGGAATACTCGACTCTCAGTGCCCGTGAGCTTTATGGCGGCGGGCGCCGATTTCGACTTACCGATATCCTGCTCTATCCACCGGCCATCTTCTGCAAAATGTACCTGCTGAAAGCCGGATTTCTCGATGGCTATCACGGCCTCCTCCTGGCGCTTCTTTCCTCATTCCATGTCCTTATCAAGTATGCCAAGCTCCGCGAACTTTCCAGGCAGCCGACCGCGAAATGACGCCCGCCAATATCTTGCTAATCCGCAACGACCGATTGGGTGACCTCATCCTCTCTCTGCCCGTGGCGGCGGCTGTCAAGCATGAACTTCCAGGAAGCTCAGTCACCTATTTAGCCGCCCCTGGCCCAGCCGGTATCTCCGGCATGGTGAAGGATGTGGACAACTGGATAATCGACCGAAATTCGAAGAACAGACGACTGGGTCTGTTCGAGCTTTCCAATCTTATACACAAACGGCAATTCGACGTCCTCGTCGAATTGAAACCGTCGTGGAGAACCGCCGCCGCCGGTTGCCTGGCGAAAGTACCGCTCCGCATCGGGACATCGCGCCGGGCTTATTCATTGTTTTATAATGCACGTGTCAAACTCCACAGAAAGGGCTCTGGACGACATCAAACCGACCTCGACCTTGCGTTGCTGGCGCCACTGGGGATATCGGCTTCGGGAATTTCGCCGACTTTGTCACTGCCCCAGGACATCATCGACAAGGCGAAGGAGCTTGTGGCGCCGGTCGCCGACAGGTATATTGTAATCCATCCGGAGTCGGGTGGCTCGGCGCCAAACTGGCCCGAATCAAACTATAAGCAACTAAGTAGTATGCTCTTGGAGTCGACGAAATTCAGTGTTGTGATTACGGGAAGTGAGAATATCGGGGCCTTTGACGGTTGCCTGAATCTTCTGGGCAAGACCAGCCTCGAACAACTGGCGGGAGTCATTTATGGGGCGGCCCTCTTTATTTCCGGCAGCACAGGTCCGCTGCACATGGCCGATGCCCTTGGAAAGAAATGCCTGTCGTTTTTTGTTGATCGCGACGACATCGGTCCTTCCCGCTGGGGCCCGAGAAGAAACCTCGGTAATGTCATGACTGGACCAGGTGGCCCCTGCGCCTGCGCCGACCCGAACCAATGCCGTTGCCTGGAGCGTATCACTCCTCAAATGGCATTCGATAAAGCAATATCTCTTTTGGAGCGCTGAACCAATGGCCGGCAAGAGGATCATGAACCTGGCAGAATTCGTGATTGCGGTTGAATCATACAACGCCAATATCGATATTCCGCTTATTCGCAAAGCTTATGAATTTTCGGAACGGGTTCACGCCGGGCAGTATCGTGAATCTGGAGACCCCTTCATTGAACATTGTCTGAACGTGGCTTTCATTCTGGCCCAACAGCATATGGACTCGCCCACAATAGCCGCAGGCTTACTTCATGACGCCATCGAGGACGTTGGCGCCAGCGTCGACGACATCAAGGCCGAGTTCGGCGAGGAGATCGCTCAGCTTGTGGACGGGTTGACCAAGATGTCGGAGCTCAAATTCAAAAGCCTCGCCGAGCAGCAGGTCGAATATTTCCGCAAGATGCTGCTTTCGATGGCCAAAGACATCAGGGTCATTGTCATCAAACTCGCCGACCGGCTTCATAACATGCGCACGTTGGAACACCTTGCGGACGAAAAAAGAAAACGGATAGCCCTGGAGACGCGCGAGATCTATGCTCCTCTGGCTCATCGCTTCGGCATGTCATTGATTAAATTAGAGCTTGAAGACTTGGCGTTTAAGTATTTGAATCCCAAAGAATACGCCGAGATAGAAAAGAAGCTTTCCGAAAACAGCGAAGAGCGAGAAACTTATATAGGAGACCTCAGGGGACCTCTTAGTGCGGCCCTCGAGGGAGCCGGCATCAAGGCCGACATTGCGGGGCGCGCCAAGCACTTTTATTCGATATTTCGCAAGACTATCACGCGCGGCGTTCCCTTCGAGCAGATCTATGACCTCCTGGCAATGAGGGTCATCGTCGACACCATCACCGACTGCTACCATGCCCTGGGGATAATCCATACGATGTGGGCCCCGGTCCCCGACAGATTTCACGACTACATCGCCAATCCCAAATCGAACATGTACCGCTCCCTGCATACTACGGTAGTGGGACCTCGCGGCAAGATGGTCGAAATACAGATTCGCACCCACGCCATGCATTATACCGCCGAATACGGAATCGCCGCTCACTGGCTGTATAAAGAGGGGAAAAGGACGCACGGAGAATTGGATCGTCAAATGGCCTGGCTTCGTGAAATCCTCGAATGGCAGCGCGAAATGACCAATCCCGAAGAGTTCATGGAGTATCTCAAGGTCGACCTTTTTCAGGAAGATATATTCGTTTACACTCCCGCCGGTGAGCTAAAGCAGCTTCCCCGAGGCGCAACCCCGCTCGATTTCGCCTTTGCCGTCCATTCCGACGTCGGCTTTCATTGCGTTGGCGCCAAGGTCAACGGCAAATTCGTGCCCCTCTCGACCAAGCTCGAAAGCGGCGATGAAATCGAAATAAAAACCTCCCCGCATCAGACCCCCAGTCAGGACTGGCTCAAGCTTGTCCGGACCACCCGCGCTAAGACCAAGATCAAGCATTGGTTGAAGCAAAAAGGGTTCGAGCAGGCCGTCTCACTGGGCAAGGAGATGTTCGAACGCGAATTGAAAAAGCGAAAACACCCGGAATTGGCCGACACCGAACTCTCGGATTTAGCGGCCATGAACGGCTACACTAATTCTGAGCAGATGTTTTCTGCGATCGGCTCCGGCTCGGCATCTTTGCAGACAATCGTCAACAAAATAATTCCGCCTCCGCCCGAAAGAGCCGAGCCGTCGATTGTCAAGCGCTTCATCGATCAGGCCAGAGGCGCCTCCAAAGGGATTAGAGTTGCTGGCATGGGCAATTTGATGTACCGATTCGCATCGTGCTGCCAACCCGTGCCCGGGGAAAGCATCATAGGCTTCGTGACTCGCGGCCGCGGCCTCTCCATCCACAGGGCCGATTGCCAGAATGCCGCTGCCATTTTCGAGGAACCTGAACGGCGTGTCGACGTGGAATGGGACGTGGAAAAGGGGCAGTCCTTCCTGGTGCGCTTATATGCGCTGGTCGAGGATAGAAAGAATTTATTGAAAGATATCACCGAGGCCATTGCCGAGGCCGATGTCAACGTCCGCGGCGCCGAGATCACGGTCGGCCAGTCTCCGGCCATCGGCCATTTTGTCGTCGAGATACAAAACCACGCCCAGTTGTCGAGGGCTATCGATAAAATGAAAAAGGTCCATGGCATCCTCTCCGTCGATCGTGAAGGCGTCACTGACGGAAAGAGGGGATCGTGACGGGGTTGGCCGAGAATCTTCGCGGCCCCGATGATATGGTCGAGGTTTTCGACTGTTTTGGAGACTTTGGGTTCGCTGCAGCCATGACTCTCAAGGGACCCTGGCGGACCCAATCGGACGTTTACCGATTCGTCATGAACAATATCCTGCCATCGGGACTGACTCTGGTGATTCCCGAGCAGGTGCACGGCTCCGACGTAATATTCCTCGGGGATATGGCTGGCGCTTTCAATTTCAAGGCTGATGCCGTTATCACGCGCCGCAAAGACATTTGTCTCAGCGTGACCACCGCGGATTGCCTTCCGCTTCTGTTGGCAGATCCCGTATCGGGCCATTTCGGCGTCGTGCATATCGGCTGGCGAAGTCTGGTGACCGGCATATTGGACAACTTCATGCACATCGCCCTGGCAAACGGAATGGATATTGCTCAAACCAGGGGATTTTCCGGGCCGGCGATCGGCCCCTGTTGCTTCGAGGTCGGTCCGGAGGTGGCCGCCCTGTTCGATAAAGAACATCAGAGCCTGAAGGATGGCTCGATTTTCGTCGATCTCAGAAATGCGGTGGAGAATGAATTGTTATCTCTGGGAATAACGAAATCGAATATGAGCGGTCTGCTTGAATGCACGAGTTGTGACGACAAGAAGTACTATTCGTTTCGAAGGGATAGACAATCTCCCGTGCAGATGGTCACGTTTATTTATAAATCCGCGGTTTGAGTTTGGGGAGGAAGAAGCGTCGATTGTCACATATCCTTTGTCGGACAGCCACTGCGGCCCGAATGCGATTCGCCGTCATCGCTCTTCGAGCTTTTGTTGGAGTCAAGAGAATCAGAACCACTCTGCGAAAGAAGAACGCCTTCGGCCCTGGCAAGCGTTCCGCCGGAGTCGTCCAATAAGTCGATTTGATCATACCCCCGACTTCGGGGCGGTACAGAATGCAATTGATGAAACAAGGAGGAGAATTGAAAAAAGCGATCATCTTAATAAGCCTGGTACTCATTCTGTCAAACCAGGCCGCAGCACAATATAGCGGCTTCCTGGCCAGCCCCAGGACAATGCCGAATGGCAGTTCCAAGGCGGGAGCTTATATCGGCATTTATGATCATGCTTTGGGCATTCTCGGTCAGTATCGTTATGGAGTCGGCGGCTACACCGACATCGGCCTGAAACTCGGCGTCATCGATCTCGATAGAAACCACGGCGACAATGCCGGCGCTGATGTCGCGTTCGATCTTAAATACCAGCTTCTCGAGCGCAAAATGAGAGATCCCATCGAGCTTTCGCTGGGCGGTGTTTCCGAGTTCTTCGTGGTCGAAGATCTAAACGTCTTTTCCCTCATGTTCGCGCTCTCGGGATCATATCCTGTGGCGCTCAAGAACGGTAGAGAACTCGAGCCGTACGCCAGGCTCACGATGGGAGCGGAACGGACCTCCGATGGCGTCGATGACACCGATTTCGAGATCGGTTTCAACATGGGCGCGAATTTCGAGCTGAGCAGCAGCGTCGACGCGCTCGCGGAGTTTCAGTTCGACGAGCCGTTCACGTTTTTCCTGGGCCTGAATTTCGATTTGTAGACCGTTGAATTTTATTCAGAGCATTATACTCGGCCTGGTACAGGGGATAACGGAGTTCCTTCCCGTATCGTCGTCGGGGCATCTTGTCCTGGTCGAGCGCCTGCTCAACGTCAAACGCGGTGATCTCGTCTTCGAGGTCATGGTTCACGTTGGGACTCTTGTGGCCGTCATAATCTTCTTCCGAACCAAACTCATCGAAATAGCCCTGGCCGTGACCCGGCCTCTCTCCAGGAAGGATCGCTCTCAGGCAGATTTGGCAAACTTGAAGCTGGGATGGTTTCTCGTACTCGGGACCATCCCTGCCGCCATATTCGGCATTCTTTTCAAGGACCTGATCGAAGCCGCCTTCGCTTCTCCCAGATGGACTTCGGGCGAATTCATTATCACCGGCCTTACCCTGATTGCCACCATCTGGGCCAAAGATCGGGGGAAGAGTCTCAACGCCTGGAATACGCTGATCATCGGTGCTGCCCAGGCTGTCGCCATCATGCCGGCCATTTCGCGCTCCGGCAGCACCATTTCCGCGGGCATGTTTTCGGGGATAAACAAAGAGAAAGCCGCGGAATTCTCCTTTCTTCTTTCCATCCCTGCCATCGCCGGAGCCACGGTGCTGCAAATCCCCGATTTTATGAAATTGCTTCCTCATCTATCTATCGTATTCATCTATCTAATTGGCACAGCGGTATCCGGCCTGGTGGGATATTTGTCAATCGCTTTCCTCTTATCGATCATCAAGAAAGGGAAATTCTTCTACTTCGGCATATACTGCATTGTGATCGGTATCCTGGGACTGACCCTTCTGTGAACCGTTTTCAAAAAATCCTGATCTTCCGCCAGAGCTCCCTTGGTGACGTCGTCCTGACTTTCCCGGTGGTTGCCTGCCTGGCGGAAACTTTTTCCGGCTGTCGAATCGACTTTGTAACGAAGGCCGCATTCGTCGAATTGGTGCAGAGCCATCCGGCCGTGAGGACAGTCTACGCGTTCAACGATAACCGCGATTTTTATCGCCTGGCATGGGTATTGAAGCGCGAGAGATATGATCTCCTGGTCGACTTGCAGAACAATATCAGGTCGCGCCTCCTCGGTATTCTTGCATCTCCTGCTAAGCTCGTCCGCTACCCCAAACGGAGGGCGTCAAGAGAGATGGTGGTGCGCCGTGCGCAGCTTAAGCTGAGCGTCGATCACACCGTCTCCGCCTATTTCTCCGCCTTGCGAAAGATCGGCGTCGAAAAGAACCCAGCCCCTTCGTTTTTGACCGTCCCGCAAAAGGCACAGGAATTCGCGGATGATCTCCTTGGCAAACATGATATGTCATCCAAAACGTTGATCGCTATCTGCCCCGGCGCCAGGCATTATGAAAAACGCTGGCCGCCTGAGAACTTCAGGAATGTGGCCTTGACGCTCATGGAGCGGGGAGATATCGGCGTAATTTTGATAACATCCGCCTTCGATGATATCCCCGTTCGCATGGGGATAGACAGCCCCAGCCTGATTGAACTCAGGGATGACGCGATCATTAATATCGCCGCATTTCTTTCGAGATGCAGGATTGCTGCCTGCAATGATTCCGGTCTCATGCATCTGGCCAATGCTGTGGGGGTGCCTGTTCTGGCGATTTTCGGCCCTACCAATCCGCGTCTGGGGTTCGCGCCGATCCTGCCCGGCTCACAGGTGATTTGCGACGACGTCTTCTGCTCCCCCTGCAGCGTTCATGGGGAGAAACCTTGCCGCCAACCCCGCAAATACTGCTTCGACAACATAACATCCCTATGCGTCTCCGCACAGTTGATGACCATGCTTGGACAGCGATAGTCCATCTTAGGGAGGCATGAATCGAAACCGCTTCACAAGCCAAGGGGGCAACTTTATCTTCTTTCCAAAAATCGTTAGAGCATTTGCATAAAATGCGCCAATCCACTATCTTTTGGCATGCAGAAAATCGAAGCCCGGTACTATGAGAAACTCGAACAGGGCCGCGTCAAATGCCGCCTCTGTCCCGTCGAATGCAAAATCGCCCCGGGAAAACTGGGGATTTGCATGGTGCGCCTGAATGATGCCGGGACCCTCATCGCCGCCGAATACGGGAACACCATCGCCTTGAATATCGATCCCATCGAGAAAAAACCCCTCTATCACTTCAAGCCGGGCACGGAAATCCTCTCGATCGGTCCCAACGGCTGCAATTTCGGATGCGTCTTTTGCCAGAACTGGAGCATCTCGCAATTGAAGGCCACAACTCGTTACATTTCGCCTTCAGAACTCGTCAAGCTGGCTCAGACGAACAGTTCTATCGGAGTGGCCTACACTTATACCGAGCCCCTGGTCTGGTTCGAATATCTCATCGATTCCGCCAGGTTTCTCAAGGAAGCCGGCCTGGCAGTGGTGATAGTTTCCAACGGGTATATCAACGAGCAGCCGGCCAGGGAGCTTTTCAAGTTTGTGGATGCCGCCAACTTCGACCTTAAATCGATAAGGCCCGATTTCTATCGCAGAATCTGCAAGGGGAAATTGCCGGATGTCCAGCGGACCATAAATATAGCTCTTGAAATGGGGGTCCACGTGGAATTGACTAACCTTCTTATACCCGAATTAAACGATTCCGATCAGGAGATCGTCGACCTTATCGATTGGGTGGCCGCCCTGAGCCCGAAAATTCCGTTGCATTTTTCGCGTTATTTTCCTCATTATAAGCTCGATCTTCCTCCGACGCCGGAGGAGAGGATGGTATTCGCGTTTGAGGAGGGAAGACGACGGTTGAAATACGTATATGTGGGAAATGTCGTCGGCCTCGGCGACCCGAATACTAATTGTCAATCGTGCGGAGCGACCCTCGTCAAACGCATGGGATATGATGTCGAATTGGTTGGCCTTGCCGGCAGGAACTGTGGGAGATGTGGTGCTTTAAGCGATATTGTGATTTGAGAAAGTTGAGGTTTTGATATGGGAGTGACTCAAAGTACACGCCTCTGGCAGCTTTCGGAGCGGGCCATCGAAATGCAGGCTTCCCCGATTAGAAAACTGATGCCTTACGCCGATGCGGCCAAGAAAAGCGGCATACATGTTTATCACTTGAATATCGGCCAGCCGGATATCGAAACTCCTCCGGAATTCTGGAATGCGGTCAAGAATTATTCGCAGAAGGTCCTCGCCTACGGTCACTCGCAAGGGTTGGCCTCATATCTCAAGGCCCTGTCGGATTATTATCATCGATGCGGGCTGGAGATTTCTCCCGACGAAATCGTCGTCACCACCGGCGGCTCCGAGGCCATAGTTTTCGCTTTTATGCTAATCTGCAAACCCGGCGAAAAGATCATCGTCTTCGAGCCGTTCTATACCAATTACAACGGTTTCGCCACTATGGCCTCGATTGAGCTTGTGCCGCTGGAAACCAGGGCGGAAAACGGGTTCCATCTCCCGCCCCGCCATGTAATCGAGGCCGCCATTGACAGCCATGTTAGAGGGATAATTATATGCAACCCCAACAATCCGACCGGCACCCTATTTACCTACCAGGAGATGGAAATGCTGGCCGAGATCGCCCGCGACAACGGTCTCTTCATGTTATCCGACGAAGTTTACCGCGAATTCGTTTATGAGGGTGCCCACACTTCCATCTTCGATATCCCCGGAGTCGATGAATTCGCCATAATGCTGGATTCCATTAGCAAGCGTTATTCCGCCTGCGGAGCCCGCATCGGAAGCCTGGTGACCAAAAACAAGGATCTTCATCAGGCTGCCGTCAAATTCGGACAGGCCAGGCTCTGCTCGCCGACTTTGGAGCAGGTTGGCGCCGAGGCGGCTCTCAGGCTTGGCCCCGCATACTTCGAAAGGGTGATGGGTGAATATAGGCGCCGCCGCGACATCGTTTATGAAAAACTGATGGCCATCGAAGGCGTTATCTGCGTCAAACCAGCGGGTGCCTTCTATGTCATGGCCAAGCTTCCAATATCTGATTCCGAGGAATTCGCCAAATTCATGCTTTCGAAATTTTCCCACGACAAGAAAACCGTCATGGTCGCTCCCGGCCCCGGTTTCTATGCTACTCCCGGCCGCGGCCTCGACGAATGCCGTATCGCCTACGTTCTCAATACAAACGCTCTCGAGGACGCCATGAATATCCTCAAGCTTGGAGTGGAGGCTTTCAACAGCCGATGACGAAATACTACGGGGGCATCGACCTCGGAGGAACCTTCATTAAGGCCGGCCTGCTTTCGGAAAACGGCGACATCATACATAATTTCGCATTCCCCTCCCGCGTAGAGCAAGGGATACCGGCCCTGAAAGAAAGCCTTCGCGTGGTCGCTCGGAAATTGGTCGAGGAGTCTGAATTGAGGGGCGCGGCGCTCGCAGGTATAGGCGTCGGTAGCCCCGGCACGATTATATTCCCCGATGGCATCGTGACCGGCGCCACGCCCAATATTCCGGGGTGGGTGGGCACGAATATTAGCGGCATATTTTCAGATTTCCCATTTCCGGTGGTTGCCGACAATGATGCCAACTGCATGGGTTTGGCCGAGGCTACTTTCGGCGCCGGCAAGGGGACGAAGAACGGATTCTATCTGACGCTCGGGACCGGAGTCGGCGGCGCAATGTTCGTCAACGGTGCCATTGTCAGGGGCGCCAGCTTCTGCGCCGGCGAATTCGGCCATATGGTGCTTGTGTATAACGGCGATACTTGCAAGACCGGCCGCAAAGGATGCCTCGAGCAATACGTGGCCGCCGGCGCCCTTTGCCGCTCGGCGATGCAGCTCGCCGGGAAATACCCCGATTCGGCGTTGAGCTCACAGCCCGGCGAACTCGACGTCGTCGATATCTTCGATGCTTTCAAGAGAGGCGATCAGGCTGCCGTCGAAGCGGTGTCTGCGAACGCCGACATGGTGGGAGTCGCCATAGGCTCGGTCGTCAATCTGCTCAATCCTGAGATCGTCGTTATCGGAGGAGGAATGTCCCAGGCAGGGGAGAAGTATATCGGTCTCATAAGAAAGAGTGTCTTCTCATTCGCTTTTGAATCCACAACCTCGATACTGAAGGTGGAAGCGGCCAAATTCGGCAACGATGCGGGCTGGATAGGAGCGGCCTGTTTGAATATAGGGTCTCGCCCTCTTCCATGATCGAAAACAGAAGAAAATGGTGGATACTGACGGTTGCGGCCGCGGGCGTGCTTCTTTCCACCGTCGACGCATCCATCGTAAATATCGCTCTGCCCACGATAAGCGAATACTTCAAAGCGTCAGTTCAAACAACTGCCTGGGTCACTATCAGCTACCTCCTGGTAATAACGACCGTCCTCCTCATCTTCGGGCGTCTTTCGGATATCTACGGCCAGAAGCTGGTGTTCGGAGGCGGCCTCTTGATTTTTACAATCGGCTCCGCTCTCTGCGCCTTTTCCGCCAATATCACGAAGTTAGTCGTCTTCCGGCTGATTCAGGGTATCGGCGCCGCTATGATTGTCTCCAACACCTCGGCTATAGTCACCAATGCCTTCCCCGGCGAACAGCGCGGCATGGCCCTGGGCACAATTGGCGCCGTAGTATCCATTGGGCTTATGTCCGGCCCACCCCTGGGAGGACTGATCATTCACTACCTCGGCTGGCATTATATTTTCCTCGTCAACGTTCCCATTGGAGTGATGGCCCTGATATTGACGGCAAGAGTCCTTCCCGAGCTAAAAGCCGACAGCTCCACCCGTCTCTTTCATCCCCTTGATTCGCTTCTCTGGATTGTAGGAATCACGCTCTTGGTGCTTGCTTTCCGCGGAGTCGGAAATATGGCGTCGGTTCTGCTCAGCTTCACCGCCTGCTTTTCGATCTGCATAATTGTCCTGGCGGTTTTTTTCAAGAGGCAATCAACGGCCGATTCGCCGCTATTGAAGATATCGTTTCTGAAGAATGACATTTTCTTGTTCGCTTCCATTGCCGGCTTTTTTTCGTATATGGCCATGATTGCCCTGACCTTCATGCTTCCCTTTCTTCTGGAAAACTCTTATGGGAAAACGCCTTTCGATACCGGTAAAATCCTGGTGGTCATCCCGGCCACCACGGTATTCATCTCTCCCATTTCCGGTTTTCTGTCGGATAAGCTCGGTCAGCGCCCGGTGGCAAGCGTCGGATCGCTGATATCGACACTGGCCATAGCGTCCATGTTCTTTGCCGCCCCGGAGTATTCGAGTTGGGGCATCATCGCCAGCCTTATCGTCTTTGGCGTGGGCCTGGGGATGTTCGGCTCGCCCAATAATTCAGCTTTGATGGGATCTGTCGATTATAAAGACAGGGGAGCGGCTGGAGGGATACTGGCGACCGTCAGAAACCTGGGAATGGTATCGGGCCTGGGAATAATCAGCGTCATCTACAATTCCGGGATCACAAGGGTTTCGGCGTCGCCTGCGGACGCATATTTCTTGGCTTTCAAAAAAGCGTTGCCGATTGTAGCCGGGTTCTCGTTCATGGCTTTGGTCTTCTCGGCGCTCAGAAAATCGGTACGAGAAGCTGCCTCCGAGCCCGATGCCAAGGTTGCCCGTATCGAATGAGCACCTGTCTAAATATGGACCTTTGCAGGCGGGCCAGAACGATTTTTTTCGCTGGAGGAGTATTTAGCAATTGATTTTCTGCGGACAGAGACTATTTTGCCTTTAGCTATAGCGGAGAGATAGGAAGGCAATGGAAGGCGGAAGAATTTCGGATTAACGGAGCCAAATGAATGTACGAGAAGCTCTACATAGTGCCGTTAGATGAAAACAGCAGGCCCCATGCCGACTGGCTGGGTCAGACGCTTGCCCGAAAGATGGGTTTCCGCCTCCAGTCGGGCATCGTCTCGCGCTTGCCCGACGAAGCCTATAATGCCAATTCCAATCAATACTATGCTGTTCCCATTCTTTCCAAGCTGGAGCTCCTCAAAGGCTCCGAGGAAGAAATCATTCTGGCCGTCACCGACGAGGACCTTTTTATACCCAGCCAGAATTTCATTTTTGGTCAGGCTAATTCAGTCGGCCGGACCGCCATCGTCTCCATTCTTCGCTTGAAGCCGGAGTACTATGGCCTGCCGGAAGACGAAGAGCTTGTGCACTCCCGGCTCCTGGCGGCATCCTTGCACGAGCTGGGCCACATTCTCGGCCTCAGAAATTGTCCGAACGATTGCGTCATGAAGGCCATCACCAATGTCAATGAGTTGGACCGCCGCCCCGACGGCTATTGCCCCAGCTGCCTTCTCAATCTTACCCTGCCCACCAAAGTAAAAATTTAATCACTGGCCTCTGCCTGGCATTCACTATTCCTTTGCGCTCTCGGGTGATGGCAGCTATTTTCGGGAGTGCCCCATTTGAAGCCCATTAATGTACAGGATGAGATCGCCATCGAGAGCGCCGCTCCGGCGATCTGGAATACCTTGACCGATATTTCCTCATGGGCACGCTGGACCAGCCTAATCAAGCACGCGGCCGCATATGGCCCGATTAAAGCCGGGACCGAATTCAAATTCATCGCCAGCCGTTGGGATTTCAAGGGCACCATTGAAGCGGCCGAAAAGGAGAGACTGTTTGCTTGTAGGGCCGGCTTTCTCGGTCTCGCCCTTGTTGCTACTTGGAATCTTGAAGCGATTGAAAACGCCTGCCGTCTGACTTTCTCGATTGAGGCATCGGGCTGGATGACGCGGCTTTTCGCCGGGCGCATCCGGGGATCACTTGAGGATATCGTCTTTGGATGGCTTTACGCCATTAAGAGGCGTTGCGAACGTGGAGCCGACGCGGGCGATGCCACAAAACCCGCCGCCAGACTCACTCGTCACTCCAGGATGAACATCAGTCACCAAAACCCCTTAAGCTCCATTTTTCGTCTCGCCTCTCGCCGCAAAGATGAACCGGACAAATAGCCGTCTTGTTCGTGATCGAAATTGCCGGTCCTCGTGCAGGAAGCAAACCGTGCATGTCGATCAATCATCTTCATGCCGCTTGATAATAACTTCTGCGTTTGGTATAATCGTGCGGTCATTAAGCGAGATTGGCGAAATTGAAACTAGTCCAGTTGATAGATAAACTCAGAGTCTCTTCCGACTTCGCCCCGAACGTCACCAGCTGGCAGGTGCTGCCGCGGCGGGAAGGAAGGTTTGCCGCGTTTCCATCGACCCTTGACCCCCGTCTCGTTGCCGTGCTGAAAAAGATGGGTATCCGGGAACTCTACACCCACCAGGCTGAGGCCTTTGAAATGGCCGCGGCAGGCAAGGATTTCGTGGTGGTCACTCCAACCGCTTCGGGGAAATCGCTATGCTATAATCTTCCTGTCTTAAATTCGTTGCTGACGACCAGCCCCGATGCCCGAGCCTTATATTTGTTTCCTACCAAGGCATTATCCGCCGATCAGGTCGATGAGCTATACTCTATGGTGGAGGCTGCCGGCGCCGATATCAAGACATATACCTTTGACGGTGACACGCCGGTTTCCGCCAGAAACGCCGTCCGCAAAGCCGGAAATATAGTTGTCACAAATCCCGATATGCTCCATTCGGGGATCCTGCCGCATCATACCATCTGGATCAAGCTTTTCGAAAACCTCCGTTATATCGTCATCGATGAACTGCATCAATACAGGGGTGTTTTCGGTTCCCATCTTGCAAACGTCCTGCGACGCTTGAAACGCCTTTGCGATTTCTACGGCTCCAATCCCCAGATTATCTTGTGCTCGGCGACCATCGGCAATCCCCGTGAATTAGCCGAGAAAATCACGGGCAAAGGGATCGAAGTCATCGATAATAACGGTGCTCCGGCGGGGGAGAAGCATTTTGTTCTCTACAATCCACCGGTTGTTAATCGTCAACTTGGCATCCGAAAATCGTCCGTCAACGAGACGGCTCGCATTGCCGGCATGCTCATCGGTAACGGCATTCAGACGATTGCTTTCGCCAGAAGCCGCGTCAGAGTCGAGATTCTTACGACCTATCTGAAGGAACAGCTAAAAGAGCATAAGATTCCCGAAAATAGAGTTCAGGGGTATCGAGGCGGATATCTGCCCAATGAGAGGCGGGCGGTCGAACGCGGGCTGCGTTCCGGCGAAATTCTGGGCGTCGTTTCCACCAACGCCCTCGAGCTCGGAATCGATATCGGTGGTCTCGACGCCGCCGTTCTTTGCGGCTACCCTGGAGGTATCGCCTCGTCGTGGCAGCAGGCTGGTCGTGCCGGTCGCAAAAACGATTTATCACTGGCGATCATGGTCGCCTCTTCATCGCCGCTCGATCAGTTCATCGTGAATAACCCCGAATACTTTTTTGGCAAGACGCCCGAAGCTGGGATTGTCGACCCTGAAAACCTGGTGATTCTCGTCAGCCACTTGAAATGCGCCTTGTTCGAGCTGCCTGTAGACGAAAGCGAGTCTTTTGGGGTAGCACCCACGACCCAGGTGCTGGACTTCCTGGCGCAAGAACGGTTGACCAAGAAGTCGGAAACGAAATATCACTATACCTCGGATATATATCCTGCCAGCGAGGTTTCCTTGCGCACCGCCTCTCCTGAGAATTTCGTCATAATGGATGAATCCGATAACGGGCGCGTCATCGGCGAAATCGACTACTTCTCGGCGCCGGAACTCATCCATCCCGATGCCATTTATATTCACCAAAGCGAGCGTTTCCAGGTCAGGAACCTCGATTGGGACGGCAAAAGAGCTTATGTAATTCCGGTAGACGTCGAGTATTTCACCGACGCGGAATCTAAAGTCACCATAAAAGTTCTGCATACCGATCAGGAGGAGAGACTGCCGCAGAATATTACCAAGGGCCTGGGCGATGTCTCCGTGACCCGCGTCGTCGTGCGTTACAAGAAGGTCCGCTTCCATACTCATGAGAACCTCGGTTGGGGCCGGGTATCGCTTCCCGAGCAAGAGATGCATACGACGTCGTTCTGGATGTCTTTTCCCGACGATATTGCCGTTAATCTTGGCCTCAGCCGGGAGAAGCTCTCCGGCGCTTTGTACGGTGCTTCTCATCTGCTCAGACAGATCGTTCCCGTCTGGATTCTCTCCGATCCCTCCGACATCAGGGCCTATTCAATGATAAAATCCCCGTTCAATGACCATCCCACCATTTATATCTACGAATCCGTGCCCGGCGGCGTCGGCTTTTCCCGGCGAATATTCGACATGTTCGATGAGATCGTGGTCGGCGCATCATCGCTTGTCCAAAAATGCTGCTGCAGTGACGGTTGCCCCTCCTGTGTCGGACCGGTCCTTGAAGCCGGCGAGGGTGGCAAGGCGGGAGCGGAAAAACTGCTGCTGATGCTCACGCGCAAATAACCCGACGAGCGAAAGGCGCGGATTTGCATTGTCTCGTCGCCATTTGGGACGTATATAGTTGTCATGAGAGAACCGCTGGTAGAGAAAATCAAGACCGAATCGTATCCGCTGCACGCGGCAAAACTCCACTGGTACTCATTAATTTTCCGGTTGCGGATCGAGGAATTCCTGGCACTCCTTTTTTTCTGCCCCATGGTTTACTTGACAACTAAGGCCTTTTTCTTCTTCAAGTCTCAGGGGCAGGTGCCCAAGGTTTTCGTCGGCGACGTCCAGAGAGTTTTTGCGGTCGTGGTCGTAATCGGCATCCTGATCCTGATTGTGAAATATCGGCCCCAATGGACTTTCCTTCGCGACAGCCTCCCTTTCGCATTCTGCCTTGCCATTTATACCAACTTGCACGACACAATTCATTTTGCCAACCCCCATGATATTCATGCCAGGCTCATCGCCATCGATGCCTGGATGTTCGGCGCCCAACCGACAGTCTGGGCGGAACGGTTCATCCATCCCTGGCTGACGGAGGCCTTTTCGTTCTGCTACATGATATTTTTCGCCTTCGCGCCGTTGGTCGCCTTCACCCTTTATTTCATGGGTCGCAAAGCGGAATTCCGGAAGACCCTCGTTTCGGTGATCCTCTGCTTTTACACCGGCTACCTGCTCTATGTTCTTTTTCCCGCAGTCCCGCCCAGGATCACGTTGAAAGACATGTATACGTTGAGCTTCAAGGGAACTCCCCTCGCCGATGCGGCGCTTTCCATGGTCAACATCCTGCCCTCCGATTCCCGAGCCGCCTTTCCGTCACTCCACTCGGCAGTGACCCTGCTTTCGTTGCTTTTTGCCTGGAAATATGTTCGTCGTCTGTTCTGGGTCATGCTTCCCTTCTGCAGCGGCCTGATATTGGCCACCATCTACTTGCGGCATCACTACGTGATAGACTTAATCGCGGGTTTCGCGCTGGGAACATTGGCGTTCGTCTTTGGCCCCGGGATCGACGCTTGGTGGCGGTCTCGTAATCCACAAGCCAATAGGCTGACTCGAAATGCCTAAGATCGCATTTGCTTCTGTAGGCTGTAAGCTCAATCGCTATGAAATTCAAGTAATGTCCGAGTCATTGCAGGCTCATGGATTCGAAACTGTCTCTTTTGCCGCTACCGCCGATTGCTATGTAATCAACACTTGCACTGTCACCTCCGATGCCGAGACGACGTCAAGGCAGTTTATCAGGCGGGCAAAGCGGCGTAATCCCGAGGCCAAAATCATTGTTACGGGATGCTATGCCCAGCTGAGACCTTATGAGCTCCGCGTCCTTGGCATCGATGCCATCGTTTCCAACCGCGACAAGGATACTCTGCCCCAAATCGCCCGCAAAATTCTCGGCCTCGACCATTCGACGCCAAACAACTGCTCTGACAATTACAAACCCCGCCTTATTTCCCATATGGGCAGTTTGACAAGAGCTTTCGTCAAAATTCAGGATGGCTGTGACGAACGATGCACGTTTTGCACTATATGGATAGCCCGCGGCACCCCGAATTCGCGGTCGTCGGCTCACATTACACAGGAAATAAATGGACTCAGCCAAAACCGTTACAAAGAGGTTGTTTTGACCGGCGTTCATATCGGAAAATACAAACGGGACGGTTTGGATTTCGTCGGGCTTTTGGAGAAGCTCCTGGTTGAGACGTCAGTTGAGCGGATCAGGCTTTCATCTTTGAACCCATTGGAAATTGACATTAGGCTCATCGAGCTCCTCTCCAACAGTTCCAGGATCTGCCCTCATCTGCATCTTTCGATTCAATCGGGAGACGACGATATCCTCGGCATAATGGGGAGAAAATACTCACGTCAAGCGGCATTCGGCGTCATCAGTCGGGTGAAGAGTTCCGTCCCCAATATCACCATCGGAGCCGATTTCATAGTCGGCTTTCCCGGAGAAAGTAATGACAATTTCGAGAATACTCTCGACCTCGTCAGATCATCTGGCATCGACTACCTCCACGTTTTTCCCTTTTCCGACAGGCCGGGAACAAAGGCTTCCACAATGGAGAAGAAGGTGCCAATTCAGATCAAGTTGTCGAGAGCAGACCTGCTTCGCCGGCTTGGACAAAAGAAAAAGCAGGAGCAAATGGAACGCTTCATTGGCAAGAGGTTGATGGTCCTGGTCGAAAACAGGGATTCCAAGAAAGACGAATATATGACCGGTCTCTCGGAGAATTACCTGCGTGTCGATATCCCGCGCCGGAGCGAGTTCAAGGGCATGATACTCGAAGTTGTTCCCCAGCGCGTGGTTGATGGTAAATTGATAACGAATGTCATTTTGGGAACGGCCTCTCCCAAAAAAGAGTTGACTTTTTAGGAGGATGCGAATATAATTTGCGAACTTTGCGGATCGGGCTTTTCTGCTTGAGAAAACGTGGGAAAAGTCACTGATTCAATTTTTTGTAGTATGGCATTTGTGAAAAAAATCACTCGAGGTTTGAAATAAATGTTTGAGACTTTTTTCCCCATATTCCTTCTTTTCGTCTTCGCTTTGGGAGTTGTCCTTGTCATGATTTACCTGCCCGCCCTCATCGCTCCCAAGTCCTTAGGTCGGCGCAAGTTGACGCCCTATGAGTGCGGCATAATCCCCGAGACCGATGCCCGTAATAGGTTTCCCGTAAAATTCTACATGATCGCGATTCTTTTCATCGTCTTCGATCTCGAAATCGTATTCCTCTACCCCTGGGCCCTGATCCTGCGCCAGTTGGGGCTATTCGCTTTCATCGAAATGCTGGTCTTCATAGGCATTCTTCTGCTGGGCTATCTGTATATCATAAAGAAGGGGGCTTTGAAATGGGAATAGAAAAATATCTTCCTGACGGCATTCTTCTGACGACGGTCGAGAAGGCCGTGAACTGGTCGAGAAAATCATCGCTCTGGCCGCTGGGATTCGGCCTCGCTTGCTGTGCCATAGAAATGATGTCGACTTTCGCGTCGCGCTACGACTTGGCTCGTTTTGGCATGGAAGTCATGAGGCCGTCGCCGCGGCAAGCCGACCTCATGATCGTCGCCGGCAGGGTCTCGGTCAGGATGGCGCCGGTTATCAGGCAGCTCTACGAGCAGATGCCTTCTCCCAAGTACGTGATCTCCATGGGCGCCTGCGCCTCGACCGGCGGCATCTTCAATAACTACGCCATCGTTCAGGGCGTAGACAGGATTCTCCCGGTCGACGTCTATGTGCCCGGTTGCCCTCCCAGGCCGGAGCAGCTTATCGACGGCATAATGAAGTTGAGGGCGAAAATCGATCAGGAGAAGTTGAAAGCGACCCCATGAATATTACCGAGGAAAAGCTCCGCAGGGAGTATTCCGATAGAATTTCTGACATCTATACCTTCAGGGCTGATCTTAACATCGTTCTGAAACCACACGATATCCCCGAAGTATGCCGATTCCTGAAAACGGAGCCTGATCTCAAATACAATTTCCTGTCCTGCATTACAGCGGCCGATTATCTGGGGATGAGAGACAAGAGATTCGAGGTCGTCTATATCCTGTTTTCCATTCCCTTTGGTCACAGGGTGATTCTGAAAACCAGAGTGGATGAGAACGAGGATATTCCCACTCTGACATCGCTCTGGAGCACAGCTAATTGGCAGGAACGCGAAGTCTATGACATGTTCGGCATCAAGTTCAGCGGCCATCCCAATCTTAACAGGATTCTCATGGATGATGACTGGGTTGGGTATCCCCAGAGAAAGGACTTTCCGCTCACCTACGAGGTCCCGAATTTCTCCTGGAACAAGGACGCTGTTGATACCAGGCCTCGAGCGCCGTGGAGAGGAGACGAATGGCTGCCAGAGAGACCATGACCATCAACATGGGTCCGCAGCATCCGGCGACCCACGGCGTCCTGCGCATCGAGCTCGATCTCGAAGGCGAGACGGTCATTCAGGCTCGCCCCATAATCGGTTACCTCCACACCGGAATCGAAAAAAACATGGAGGCCAAGACTTACACGCAAGCACTGACGATGACCGACCGTATGGATTATCTGGCGCCGCTTTCCAACAATCTTGTTTACGTCGGGGCTATCGAAAAGCTGATGAAGGTCGAGGTTCCTATTCGCGCCCAGTACATCCGCGTCATCTTGACCGAATTGACCCGCCTCAATTCGCATCTTGTTTGGCTTGGCACTCATGCCCTCGATATCGGCGCCATGTCGATGCTGCTCTATTGCTTCCGCGAGAGAGAGAAGATAACCCAGATGTATGAATTCGTTTCCGGCGTCCGCATGATGGCCTCCTATTTCCGTGTCGGAGGGCTTGCACAGGATGTACCGAGCGGCTTCGAAGAACGTGTCGAGGACATTCTCAAGACCTTTCCCGGCAAAATTAACGAATACGAGGGGCTTCTCACTGACAATCGAATCTGGCGCAACCGCACCATCGGTGTCGGCACCATTTCTGCCGAGGACGCTATCGACGCCGGCCTTTCCGGCCCCAACTTGAGAGGCAGTGGCGTCCAATGGGATATCCGTAAATCTAATCCCTACTCGTCATACGATAAATTCGACTTCGTCGTACCGACTGGCAAGAATGGCGACGTCTTCGACCGCTATATGGTGCGTCTGGTAGAAATGAGGCAGTCGCTGCGAATCATCAGGCAGGCCCTCGATAGTCTTCCAAACGGCCCGGTGATGACATCCGACAGGAAAATCGCTCCGCCTCCAAAAGAGGAAGTCCTGAAAGGAATGGAACAGCTGATTCATCATTTCAAGCTTGTCGTTCACGGTTTCATGCCGCCGCCCGGAGAAGTCTATTTTGCGATCGAATCGCCCAAGGGAGAGATCGGCTGCTATCTTGTCTCCGACGGCTCCAAGAAGCCATACAGGGTGCATTTCAGGCCGCCGTCGTTTGTCAACATCTCCGCCCTAAACAAACTTGTGGCCGGTCGTTTTGTGGCGGACGTAATAGCCTGTATCGGTTCCATAGATATCGTGCTCGGCGAAATAGATAGATGACTACGAGGCAATCAGTTGGAGAAAACAGCTAAGGCCAAGCTTTCAAACGAGTCCATTGCCGAGATCCGGCGGTTGAAGACTCTTTACCCGCAGCGCAAGTCGGCCATCTTGATGGTTCTCCACGTTATCTACGATCAATTTGGCTACCTTGGTAGGGACGCTATGGCCGAGGCCTCCGAGCTGATGGAACTGCCGATCATCGATTTCGAGCAGGCCGCCAGCTTCTACACCCTTTTCCCCGGCAAGCCTCTGGGCAAATACCATATCCAGGTTTGCAGAACGCTCTCGTGTCATCTCAGGGGCGCCGAGGAACTCGTCTCACTGCTCAAGAACAGACTCCAAATCGAAATAGGTGGCGTTACCGAAGATGGGTTGTTTTCGCTGGTCGAGGTGGAATGCCTGGGGTCCTGTGGCACGGCGCCCATGATGCAAATTAACGATACGTATTACGAGAACCTCAGCGGCGAACGCGTCAATGAAATCTTGAACGAACTGAGACGAGAAGCTAATCATGGCTGAGTTTGAGAAGTTTCTCTTGAAGTATATAGACTTCCCGGCGCAAGACCGCATCGAGACCTACATCAAAAACGGCGGTTATGCCGCTTTCGAGAAGGCAATAAAGACCATGTCGCCTGAGGAAGTAGTCGATACTGTGATTCGCTCCGGCCTTCGCGGGCGCGGCGGAGCTGGATTCCCCACCGGGCGCAAATGGTCGTTTCTGCCCAAGGGGACCGACAAGCCTGTTTATCTCTGCGTCAACGCCGACGAATCCGAGCCGGGGACTTTCAAAGACCGCGAGCTGATGGAAAAAGAGCCCCACATGGTAATCGAAGGGACTCTCATCACCGCCTATGCCATAAAATGCAAAGTAGCATTCATATATATTCGGGGCGAATTCGCATACGCCGCCAGACAGCTTGATAGAGCTATAACGGAAGCCAGAGCCAGGGGATTTGTAGGCAAGAATCTCTTCGGAAGAGGCGTCGACATCGAAATAATCGTGCATCGCGGGGGAGGGGCCTATATATGTGGCGAAGAGACGGCCCTGCTGACATCGCTCGAGGGCGGTATTGGGTATCCTCGCGTCAAGCCTCCGTTCCCCGCTGTCTCGGGCCTCTACGGCTGCCCGACCATCATAAATAATGTCGAAACGCTCGCCAATATCCCGCATATCGTTAATCGTGGAGCCGAATGGTTCGCGTCTATTGGCACTCCCAAGTCGACGGGCTCGAAAATATTCTGCCTGTCGGGGCAAATAAATAAGCCGGGCAATTATGAGCTCCCCATGGGCGTACCCCTGCGCGAACTGCTCTACGAGCACGGGGGAGGAATCGAAGACGGCAGGAATCTCAAAGCCGTTATACCTGGAGGTTCGTCCGTGCCTGTCTTGACCGCCGACAAGGTCGATGTTCACATGGATTTCGAATCTCTCGCCGAAGCCGGCTCCATGCTCGGCTCGGCGGGCGTCATCGTTATGGACGAAAGCACCTGCATCGTTAGGGCTGCTCTGAATTTAGCTCGATTCTACCAGCATGAATCCTGCGGGCAGTGCACTCCCTGTCGCCAGGGCACCTATTGGATTCTGGCTATTATGCACCGGATCGAACATGGCCAGGGGACCATGGAAGACCTGGATACTCTCCTTGACATCTGCGATAATATCGATGGCAACACTATTTGCCCGCTGGGCGATGCCGCCGTACCGCCTATCAGGTCGACCATCAAGCAGTTTCGCGATGAGTATGAGTACCATGTCGTCAATAAGAAGTGCCTGCCAGGCACTGCGGCACCGAGGTTTGAATAGGGATGGCCGACAATATCATTTTGACTATAGATGGCATAAGTGCCGAAGTCCCTCCCGGCACTCTCATCGTTGAGGCCGCCCGCCAAGTCGGTCGCGAAATACCTACTTTCTGCTATGACCCGCGGCTGCGTTCCGTCGGCGCCTGCAGGATGTGTTTGGTCGAGGTAGAGAAGATGCCCAAGCTCGTGGCCTCCTGCGCCACACCCGTGGCTCCCAATATGGTCGTCCACACCGCATCCGAACGCGTCGTCAAGGCCCGCAAAGGCGTTATAGAATTCCTGTTGATCAATCATCCTCTCGATTGCCCCACCTGCGACAAGGGTGGGGAATGCCCGCTCCAGGACCTGACATATGATTACGGGCCGACCGCTTCGAGATATCGCGAAAACAAAATCAGATTCATAGATGATATCAACCAGAAATTCGATGATCTGCCGCTGGGCCCGGAGATAGTTCTCAATCGCAACCGCTGTATCATGTGCTACAAATGCGTCAGAATCGTCAGAGAGTTGGCGGGCGAGGCCGACCTGGGGGTCTTCAACCGAGGCGCTCTTGCCAATATAAATACTCTGAAGGAGGTCGCTTTCGCCGATGAATTCTCCGGCAATACGGTCGAATATTGCCCCGTCGGCGCGCTCCTGTCGCGATCTTTCAAATACAAGGTCAGGGACTGGCTCCTGAAGCGTTCCCCGTCGATCTGTAGCTTATGTTCTGTGGGCTGCAATATGTTCGTCGAATGGAATTTGGGCAAAGTCTACAGACATATGTCTCGTCGGAATAAGGAAGTCGATAACGGCTGGCTCTGCGATCGCGGCCGCTATGCATTTGATATCGCTGGCGCCAATGACCGCCTGCTCAAGCCTCATATCCGTCGTGGAGCTTCCCTGGAACCATGTGCCCATGACGAAGCCGTAATTGTGATATCCAAGCACTTGAGGCGAATCATAGATGAGAATCGGGGCACGGAAGTGGCCGCGGTCGGTTCCGCCATGCTCTCCAACGAGGAAGCTTTTGCCATAAGGAGTTTCTTTGAGGGCGTGGTGCGAACAACCGATATCGATTTCCAAACAGACACCAATCAGCCCTTGAAGGCCGGAATCTTGGACCATATCGGGCTTGAGGGGACCATCAAGGATCTCGAGAAGGATTCCCTATTCCTATTTTTAGGCTGCGACCCGGCGGTCGAACAACCTGTCGCCGTCCTTAAGATCAAGAGAGCTATCTCAGGCAGAAACGCCAAAGCTTTCTTTTTGGGTCCTTATGACAAGCGCCTGGGATATTTCCCCGTCACCAATCTGAGAATTCCTTTTGGTTCCGAGCCATTCGCCATTGAATCAATTGCTGCCTGGCTCGAAGGATCGGCGACGAAAATAAGTCCAACCGGCGCTGACGATAAGGGATTATATGAATTAGCAGGCTTGCTCAAAATCGGCGGGGCTCACATAATCTCCGGGCGAGGCTTTTTTAGTCATTCCGATAGAAACGGTTTCCTGACTGCTTTGCTAAGGCTCAGGAGAATCACCGGTGCGAAATTATCGATTCTGCCGACTCAGGGGAATTTCATCGGCGTTTCTCATTTCGGATTGTTCGGCGACACGGATCATTCATTCGAAAAGATTCTCGAACGAATCGATTCCGGCGAGGTCAAAACCCTGTTTATTTTTGGGGCCAATCCGGTCGATGAGTATCCGGATCGCAAGTACGTGCATGAAATCCTCAAGAAGCTGGAGTTTCTCGTGGTGACGGCGCCATTCATGCACCCCACCGCTTCGTTGGCCGGTGTAGTGCTGCCGCAGGCTCTGGTTCCCGACTATGGCGGCACTCTTGTCAATATAGAGGGCCGCATTCAGCAATTTTATCGCATGGCCGAGACGCCTGACCCCAACATCAGGCCGGTATGGGGCATACTCGGCGATCTTGCGGATTTGCTTAGGTTGGGTAACGTTTGGTACAGCGACCGGGAAGTGCGGCAGGAAATTGCCGGTGCTTTGAAGGGGCTTGATAGCCTCGCGAAAATCCCCCCCGAGGGCTTCGTAGTGCCGTTCTTGAACCACGCCGATAATGAAACGGTCGACACGCCGCCAAGACCTCTTGAGAAGGCCGGCGCTGACCTGCCTTATCTCTTGCAGTGGACACCGTCGGTCCACCACAATGGATGGCTGACAGAAAGGTCTGAGAATTTGATGCGCATCTCCGGCCGGCAATCCGTCCTTATCCACCCTGCTGACGCATCGCGGGATGCCATTAACGACGGGGACCTGGTCAGGCTGGGAAACGATCAGTTCTATTTGGAGTTGGACGCCACGATCACGGAGCATGTCAATCAGGGAGAGGTGCTGGTGATAAACTCCTTCTCCGGCAATCCGGTGAATAAGATAATGAGACGAGATTCTTTGACAACATTCGTCTCGGTGAAAAGGGCCTGATGCTGCTCGATGCCATAATAGCTTTTCTTAAAGTCGGAGTAATTTTCGCTGGCCTTCTAACCGCCATAGCCTATACCACTTATTTCGAACGCAAGGTCGTAGCCCATATTCAACATCGCATGGGGCCCACCGTGACCGGGCCTTACGGGTTGCTTCAGCCTATCGCCGATGCCCTTAAGCTGCTGTTCAAGGAACAAATCAAACCCTCAGGGGTGAATGGTCTTTTCTATAATCTGGCGCCGATCCTCTCTTTTACTGCGGCTTGCATGTCCATCGCGGTCATTCCGGTAGGCAATTGGGTGGAAATCGGCGGGCGAAAGATCCAGCTTATTATTTCGGACCTCAATATCGGCATCCTCTACATATTCGCCATTACTTCCCTGGGAGTTTACGGGCTGGTTCTCGCCGGATGGTCTTCGAATTCCAAGTATTCGCTCCTGGGCGGCATCCGCTCCACGGCGCAGATGATAAGTTATGAAGTTTCCCTGGGATTGGGCATTATCGGCGTTCTCATGATCAGCCAGACTCTTTCGATTGCCGAAATCGTGCGCCAGCAATCGGGCTCGATACTCAATTGGTATTTTTTCAAACAGCCGGTGGCGTTTTTCGTCTATCTGATCTCAGCCATCGCCGAGACTAATCGTTCCCCCTTCGACCTGCCCGAAGCCGAGTCGGAGCTGGTGGCCGGATATCACACCGAGTATTCCGGAATGCGATTCAGCGTCTTCTTCCTCGGCGAGTACGCTAACATGATCACCGTCTCCGCGATTGCCAGCAGCTTGTTCTTCGGAGGCTGGAACGGCCCTGTATTTCCTCCGGTCATCTGGTTTTTGATCAAAGTCGTCGCGTTCCTGTTCATCTATGTCTGGATAAGGGGAACTTTGCCGCGGTTCCGCTACGACCAGTTGATGCGGTTCGCATGGAAAGTCCTTTTCCCCTTGGGTCTTTTGAATATCCTGGTGACCGCCTTCATCATCGTTCTGAGAAGTTAGGGGGCAATGAATAAGTTATGTGGAAGACTCTAAGCACGGTTTTCGTGGCGATTCCGAAAGGCCTGTCGATTACATTCAGATACCTTTTCCGGAAGCCCGTTACGGAGCAATATCCCAAGGAACGACCCAGATTCGAAGCCCGCTATCGGGGCCTGCATTACCTGACCCGTTACGCTGACGGCACCGAGCGCTGCGTCTGCTGCGGGCTGTGTGCCGCCGCCTGCCCCGCCGACTGCATCTACATGGAGCCCGACGAAAGGCCCGATGGCACCCGCTACCCGAAGATTTATGAAATCAACGAGCTGAGGTGCATATTCTGCGGGTTTTGCGAGGAGGCTTGCCCCGAAGAAGCCATTTTCCTCGGGCATGAATTCGAATTCTCATCCTCCGACCGCGACGATTTCATATATACAAAAGAGATGCTGTTGGCAAACTATGATAATATAGAAAGGGATCGGGTCGCCAAGGACATTAAACCGATGATTCGCCAGGAACGCTTCCAGTTTAAAAAGCCTGCTCTGCCGATTACGCATTGAGCTTGAGCTTTACGCGGGCGCTTTTCTGTGATAAATGTTGGACGGACTGAGTTAGGACAAGAATGTTGAGCCTGATAATCTTTTTCCTTCTGGCTGTCATGGTGGTGGTAGCGGCCATACTGGTGGTGACGTCCAAAAACCCGGTGGCGTCCGCACTATTCCTCATCCTGGTGATGTGCTGTTTGGCCGGCCTCTTCGTCCTCCTGGGGGCCATTTTCCTGGCCGCCCTTCAGGTCATCGTCTACGCCGGCGCCATCATGGTGCTTTTCCTGTTCGTCATCATGCTACTGAATCTTCGCCGCGACGAATTCGGCCAAGATTCGCTCGCCATTCAGAAATACCTGGGGTTCATATTGGTCGCAGCTTTTTTGGTCCAGGGAATCGTCATCGTCAGCTGGGCAATGAAGGATTATTCCGTCTCCATCAAAGCTGAGACCCAGCCGGGGGTCTCGATACCTCTCGATACCCTTGCCGCCACCGACTACAACAGCGCTCAGTCGGTCGCCGGCACTCTTTTCACAAGGTATGCCTACCCGTTTGAGGTGACATCGGTGCTTCTCCTGGCGGCCATTGTTGGCGCCGTCGTCATTGCCAGGAGACGACCCTTCGCAGAACCTGAAAGTAGGGAGAAATAATGGTGCCGCTCGGTTACTTCATCGTTCTTTCTGCCATACTTTTCTGCATAGGCGTCTGGGGCGTTCTGAGATCTCGCAACGCCATTGTCATCTTCATGGCCATCGAGTTGATGCTCAATGCAGTCAACCTTTCCCTGATCGCTTTTTCAAGCAACATGAAGCATATTCTGGTGAGGTTCGTGCAATCTATGGCTCCCCAGGATGCCGCGAATGCCATCGGTACCGCCACCTCCTCCGGCCAGGTATTCGTCTTTTTGGTGATGACTGTCGCCGCCGCCGAGGCCGCCGTGGGATTGGCCATTATCATTTATGTATATCGCATGAAGGACTCCGTTAACGTCGATGATGTCAATATCATGAAATGGTGATATGGAAAACCTGGTCGTCGCACAGATAGAGAGCATTGTACGGCTGGTGCCGGTATTTCCCCTGCTGGGGTTCCTGATAAACGGCATTTTCAATAAGAAGTTCTCGGAGAAGGCTGTCGGCTGGATCGGGTCTTCAAGCGTTTTCATCTCTTTCGTCCTGTCGCTCTGGTCCTTTTTCCTGCTCCTCAGCCTGCCGCCGGAAATGCGCTCCATTGAATCTTCCTGGTTCACCTGGATCGCCTCCGGTTCCTTTTCCTCGGCCATGGCCTTCCTTTACGATCCCCTTTCCGCAGTAATGATGCTGGTGGTCACGGGGGTGGGATTTCTGATTCATGTTTACTCGGCCGGGTACATGCGAGGCGATGGCGGCGTCTCACGATACTTTAGCTTCCTCAATCTCTTTACATTCGCAATGCTTTTGCTGGTCATGGCCAACAATCTCCTGCTCCTTTACTTCGGTTGGGAGGGTGTAGGGCTTTGCAGTTATCTCCTGATTGGATTCTGGTTCCGCAAGAAGTCGGCCGCCGATGCCGGCAAGAAGGCCTTCATTGTCAACCGCATCGGCGACTTCGGCTTCGGCTTGGGAATCATGCTCTTATTCTGGACATTCGCCGCCGCCGGACGGCCCACGATAAACCTGCTTCTGATAACTCAAGCCGCCCCGGAGCTATTAGCGGGAACCGGCATTGTGACCGTGATCACGCTCCTGCTCTTTCTCGGGGCAACCGGTAAATCTGCGCAGTTGCCGCTCTACGTCTGGCTGCCCGATGCCATGGAAGGCCCCACTCCCGTCTCAGCCTTGATTCACGCCGCCACTATGGTCACCGCCGGCGTCTATATGGTCGCGCGCCTCTCCGCTCTCTACGTTCTGTCTCCGATCTCGATGGCGGTCGTGGCCATTGTTGGCGCCGCCACCGCCTTGTTCGCGGCCACCATCGGCACCGTTCAGAACGATATCAAACGCGTCCTCGCTTATTCCACCATTAGCCAGCTGGGATACATGTTCCTGGCCTGCGGCGTCGGGGCTTTCGCCTCCGGCATATTTCACCTTATGACTCACGCCTTCTTCAAGGCTCTTCTCTTTCTTTCGGCAGGTTCTGTAATGCACGCCCTGGCCGGGGAACTCGACATGCGCAAGATGGGCGGGGTGAAAAAATATATGCCTGTCACTTTCGCCGCCATGTTCATAGCGACTCTGGCCATATCCGGTGTGCCCCTGCTGTCGGGCTTCTTTTCCAAAGACGAGATACTGCTGAATGCATTCACGTCTCCCTTTGGCAGCCCGATCCTCTGGGCCCTGGCGCTGCTCGCCGCTATCCTGACCGCGTTTTATATGTTCCGGCTGCTTTTCCTGACTTTCTATGGCCCCTCGCGAATGGAACCGGAGGTGGAGCATCATGCGCACGAATCTCCGCGCATAATGACAGTTCCTTTGTTACTCCTGGCCTTCCTTTCGATAATCGGGGGATATCTCGGATTTCCCAGGGTTTTTGGGGGCGGCGCCTGGTTTGAGAGATTTCTCGAGCCAGCTCTTGCGAGAAGCCAGGCAGCTGATTCTCATCTATCTCATTCAACCGAACTGCTCCTCATGCTTTCCTCGGTCGCCGCCGCAGGCCTCGGAATTTACCTCGCCTATAACTTCTATATCGCCATCCCGGAGCGGCCCAAGCGGATGGCCGAGAAATTCAAGGGCCTTTATAATATTGTCCTGAATAAGTATTACGTGGATGAATTTTATAATTCGGTCTTCGTCCAGCCGTTCATCACTCTTTCGCTGTTCCTGTGGAAGATTACCGATGTTCGCATTGTGGACGCTGCGGCGAACGGCCTGGCGAGTTTTTTTGGATGGTTTGCCGGCCAGTCCAGATTCGTTCAAACTGGGCGATTTCGTAATTACGCGCTCGTTTTTGTAATCGGGGTGGTAATTCTGGTGGGGTTTGTTTTCCTTAGATAGGGTGCTGATAAATGGGCAAACTAATGCATGATCATATCGAGCACTACAGGAAGGACGGAGAATCATTCGATTACTTCCATGTCGAAAATCCCGCCATTCGCGAGGAAGAACGACGAAGAATCGAACTTCTGACACGACAGATGAAAGTCTCGCGGGAAATGAAGGTTCTCGATGCAGGTTCGGGAGGAGGCTGGGTCTCGGAGGCGTTTTTGCCCCATGGAATTTTCGTATGCGCGATGGATCTTTCCCATAATACTCTGAAGGGAGTCAGGGAACGATTTGACTCTGACGCGGCCGGCGCTTATGTAGTTGGGGACCTTTACAATCTCCCGTTCAGACGCGGCGTATTCGATGGCGCCACCTCGAACGATGTTTACGAGCACCTGGAGCATCTTGATCAGGCCGCGAACGAGTTGCGTTATGTGCTGAAAGATGGCGCTGCCGCTTTCATATCTGTGCCATATCGTGAAAATATCGTCTACTACCTTTGTATTCACTGCAATCAGTTGACGCCTGTCAATGCCCATCTGCACTCATTTGACGAGAATTCCCTTGGCGAAATATTCGTTAGAAACGGCTTCTCTATCGGGAAAATCTCGAAATTCATGAATAAGGGTTTATCCTTGCTCCAGGTTTATTATCGTCTTTGCCGCTGGATGCCGTTCTGGCTTTGGCGCGCGCTGGATATTGTCGCCGACGCTATAATCAGAAAGCCTGGACGAATGGCAATCGTATTCGAGGCGGGGAAGAGGCCGTAAAAAATGCCGATACTTTCATGGATCGTCTTTTTACCCTTATTTGGGGCTTTCATTTCACTTTTTATCAGGCGAACACAGGCGGACGCTCTCAAGTGGACCGGTCTCCTTTTCTCGGTCGTGGATTTCATCCTGACTGTCATTCTCTTCGTGCATTTTGATGGCAGCCGCATCGATATGCAGTTCCGCGACGGACCCTTTGTCTGGATAAGGTCTCTGGGCGTGACTTTCAGCCTGGGAGTGGATGGAATCTCCATTCTGCTCGTCATATTGACTCCGTTCCTTTCCATCATAGCGATCGCCTCCGCCTGGAATGCGATTCGAGAAAAGGTCAAAGGATTTGTAATCTGCATGCTGATTCTGCAGACCGGAATGCTCGGAGTCTTCACTGCCACCGACCTGTTTCTTTTCTACGTCTTTTGGGAAGCCATGCTAATCCCGATGTATTTTCTGATCGGGATTTGGGGCGGCCCGAGGAAAATTTACGCAGCCGTGAAATTCGTCCTCTTCACCATGTTCGGCTCGCTTTTGATGCTGCTTGGTATCCTGAAGCTGTACTTGATGACATCTCCAGAACCCGGAAACCGCACTACCGATCTCTTGACGATTATGAATCTTCGCGTGCCCCCCGAACTGCAGACCTGGTTGTTCCTGGCTTTTGCCCTGGCTTTCGCTATCAAAGTGCCTCTTTTCCCATTTCATACGTGGCTTCCCGACGCCCACGTGGAAGCGCCGACCGCTGGGTCCATTATACTCGCAGGCGTCTTGCTTAAAATGGGGACCTACGGCTTCCTGCGCTTTTGCCTCCCGATTTTCCCTGACGCCACGCTGGCTTTCGTCCCTTTGATCTCGATCCTGGCCTTGATAGGTATCACCTACGGCGCCATGGTGGCCATGGTTCAGAAGGATGTCAAATCACTGGTCGCCTACTCATCGGTTGCCCACCTCGGCTTCGTCATGCTCGGGATCTTCGCCCTGACTGACCAGGCGTTGACCGGGGCCATCATGCAAATGATCAATCACGGCATCACTACCGGCGCGCTGTTCCTCCTGGTGGGGATGATTTACGAGCGGCGCCATACAAGGCTAATCTCCGATTTCGGGGGCATCGCGCATGTCATGCCGGTTTTCGCGACTTTCTTTCTTATAATAACTCTGGCGTCCATAGGCTTGCCCGGCACCAATGGTTTCGTGGGAGAATTCTTGATCCTTCTGGGAACCTTCAAATCGAATATAACCTATGCCGTCATCGGCACTGCCGGAATTGTCCTGGCGGCAGTCTATATGCTGTGGATGGTCCAACGCATTTTCTACGGTGAGCTCGACAAATTTGAGAATAAATCCCTGCTCGATCTGGGCCCGCGTGAGAAAATTATTACGCTGCCGCTCCTTATTATGGTTTTCTGGATAGGCCTTTATCCTCGGACTTTCATCGACAAAATCGAACCGTCCGTGAGGCAGCTGTTGAGCCAGGTCCGTGACCGAGACCACCACACGCAACTTGTCCATCCTGATCGAACGAGAGGCATAGGCAAGGATCGCTGCCAGGGGTCGGGAATTTTTAGTGAAGGCGAAATAGAATGGGTTTCGACTGGCGAATAATATCACCTGAAATTGCTGTCCTTGCAACCGCCATCGTTTTGCTCGTGGTCGACTTATTTTTGAAGAAGGCTCGAAATACGGTGTTTACGTCGATCAGTCTTGCCGGTATCCTGATCGCCATGTTTCTCACGTTCGCCAACTCTCGGCATCTGGGAGTGGGATTCTCCAATATCGTCGTCAATGACTACGTCGGCTTTTACTTCAAGATCATTTTCTGCCTGGGAACTCTCCTGACGATTTTCACGTCGTCCACCTATGTCGCCCGAGAGCTGAGAGGGATTGGCGAATACTACACGCTCATATTCATTGCCACGTTCGGAATGATGGTCATGGCCACATCGGCCGACCTGATCACTATCTTCCTGGGGCTCGAGGTCATGAGCATTCCCCTCTATGTGCTGGCGGGCATTAATCGTGATCGCCCTCGTTCCCGTGAAGCGGCTATGAAATATTTTCTTCTGGGGGCTTTCTCCTCGGGATTCCTGCTCTACGGCATAGCACTTATGTTCGGCGCTTACGGTTCCACCAGCCTGATCGAAATCGGAAGGCGTTTTCAGGTTGGGGTAAACTACAGCCAGGTCTTGTCCAGCGCCGGTCTCATTTTCATATTGATAGGGCTGGGCTTCAAGGCCGCATTGACCCCATTTCATCTTTGGGTGCCCGATGTTTATGAAGGTTCCGTGGCGCCCATCACGGCATTCATGTCGGCCGGCCCCAAAGCGGCGGCTTTCGCGGCTCTGTTCCGCATTTTCTCTCTCTTTTCACCGGTAATCAGCGACAACTTCAACACCATCCTCTGGATTCTGGCCGTCGGCACCATGACCTGGGGGAATATCCTCGCTATCGCCCAGAAAAATATCAAGCGAATGCTTGCCTATTCCTCCATCGCGCATGCCGGCTATGTCATGATTGCGCTTGTCGCCGGGGGCGATGCCGGTCTTTCTGCGGGCATATTCTATCTTCTCGCTTACACCGTGATGAATATCGGCGCCTTTGCCGTCATAATCCTGTTTGCCGGCAGAGGGGAGAAGCTGGAGAATATCAAGGATTACGCCGGCTTCGGGACAAAATACCCCTTGGCCGGGATCGCCCTAACGGTCTTCATGCTATCGCTGGCCGGGATACCGTCCACCGCCGGGTTCATGGGAAAGTACAAGATTTTCATGGCCGCCGTAAATTCGGGCTATGTCTGGCTTGCCATTATCGGCGTCATGAACAGCCTTATTTCGGTCTGGTATTATATTGGAGTCGTGGTCGCTATGTACATGCTCCCGGAAAGTGAGCAGAAAGTGGAAGTTCCATTTTCCACGACCTTGATGGTAGCCGTATTCATAGCATTGTTCGCCACCCTGCACTTGGGATTATTCCCCGATAGGTGGCTTGATCTTGCAAATTTGGCTGGCGCCAACTTCAATTGGATCCTGCAGTAGGTCCAATTGCAATCTTTTCGGCCGTAGCAGCTTATAGCAATAGCGGTATTAATAGGCCTACATTTTTTTAGTAAAGCTAATGATTTTCATAATTTTTTGCTTGACATTTTTTTCACAATCTTTTATAATATAGAGGGTGTGGTAGATGATATTTGAAGGGCGGTGAATATGAGAAACAATACCAAGCTCCTTAATCTGAGGATCAGACAGCAGGGCTATAGGATGACCCGCCAGAGGGCGGTCGTGCTCGAAGAGCTTTCTCACACGAGAGAGCACCCTAAAGCCGATGAAATCTATCAGATGGTCAGGAGACGATTGCCACATATCTCCTTTGGAACCGTCTATAGATGCCTGAAGTTGTTGCAGGAATTGGGGCTGGTCAGAGAACTCAATTTTGGGAAATGCTTTTCACGGTTCGAGGTCAGTTCCGAGAATCACCAGCATTTCACTTGCACCAATTGCTGCAAGGTCATGGATGTGGACGAGCCTTTGGCCGTAACTACGGCTGGAGTGCAAGTCGGCGGCAAGAAAATGAAAGTCACCGACTACCGGCTCGAGTTTTACGGACTCTGCCGCGATTGTCAGTGAGAGCTTTCACTGGCCGCCACGATTTTCTATTCTTCTCGAGTTTTATCTTGACTTGATGAAGTCAGTGCCTATACTTATATGTCTTTGGTGATTTTGCCGGCCTGTCGTCACTTTACGAACTCAGGCCCACGCGACCATTCGTTAATTGCCAAGAACTCATTGACGGGGCTGTAGTTCAGTTGGGAGAACGCCTGAATGGCATTCAGGAGGTCAGGGGTTCGACTCCCCTCAGCTCCATTTGTTTTTTGTGACACTTAACCCATTATAAAGCAACATATACCGATATTTTTCAGAGGGAAAAGGAGTATCGCCCGTGTCAATAACTTGGAATTTTCCGCAACAACTTACAACTTGCACCAATTTCTGTGGAAATCTCGAACGATGAAATTGACGACTTAACTGGCAAACCAAACACCCCGCTTTTGAGAGAAGGCGGCCAAAGTTCAGAGTTTCAAGAGTGATTGAGTCGAGACCATGATACCGAGTTAGGTTCCCTTCGGTTCTGTTTCGCATCGGCAAAATAAGACAGGTTGGAGAAAACAACATTGATATTCCATGAAAGCACGCTATATTGGATTCGCAGCGTTTGAATTGCAAACTGGGCAGCCGTTTTGGGAAAATCGAATAGCTCCATCGGGCTGAGATTCTGATTCTTTGAAGGATTCCATGAAATGGTTCGGTCTGTGTATGTTCGTAATCGCTTTTCTTGCGGCAACTAATACACGTGCCTTTGACCCGCTCTTCGATGCCCGCATAGATTATGCTGTCGGGACTTGGCCCGCTTCAGTGTCAGCCGCTGACCTTGATGGTGACGAGGACAACGATCTGGCGGCGGCAAATTCTGGTTCCGCCGATGTATCCATCCTGTTGAACAATGGTAACGGGACTTTCCAGGCGATAGTCAACTACGATGTGGGTGGTGGTCCTATTTCCATTTTTGCGTCTGATATTGACGGCGATGGGGATAATGACCTGGCGGTGGCGAATGTCGGTTCCAGAAGTATCTCCATCATGCTGAACGGCGGCGACGGGACTTTCCAGGCGGCAGTCGATTACGGTGTCGGGGTCTCTCCTCATTCGGTCTTTGGGTGCGATCTTGATGGCGATGGGGATGACGACCTGGCCGCGGCAAATTGGAATTCCTGTAACGTCTCTATCCTGCTCAACAACGGCGATGGGACTTTTCAGACGGCGGTCGATTACGGTGTCGGGAGCTATCCCTATTCGGTTTTTGCGTCTGATATTGACGGTGATGGGAATAATGACCTGGCGGTGGCAAATACTTATTCGAATAACATTTGCATCTTACTGAATCGCACAATCGTAAGCGCTATTGGCGAAGAGCCGGGTACTGGACCGCTTACCAAGTTCCGTTTCTCTTCTCAGAACTACCCCAACCCGTTCAATTCCCAAACGACGATTGCCTATTCTATTTCCCAGCGTAGCGAGGTAAAAATTGACATCTTCGATGTCCTCGGCCGCAGAATCGCCTGTTTCTCCGAAGGCAAAATGGAGCCCGGTAGTCACCAAATTACCTGGGACGCGAAAGGGGCTCCCTCCGGAATTTATTTCTACAAATTAAGAGCGGGAGATTTTCGGGAAACAAAGAGAATGCTGCTATTGAAATAAAGCAACGACTGATTTTTCCTTGCATTTGCTCGCCACTTTTGCTAATAATATAGCAGTATCGTCAAGTTCCGTCTTCTGAACAGGAAGTTGAGGGGGATAATGTGAGAAAAGCCGGAGTTTATATAAAGTATGCTTTAGCTATTCCTGCAGTCCTGGTTTCGTTTCTGTCAATTCCGGCTGCAGATTCCATCGCCCAGGAGGTGCTCTACCCACAGGGGTACGATATTCCGTCTCAGTATACATTTTCCTCTGTTGAGCTCCATATATTGGATACTTTGCGGATTGCTCGGACTCTGGTCAACAACGAGTCTTTTGACCTCGGCAACCTCTACATTTCGGACAATCTGCCTCCGCAGTTTGCATTTCTTGCATACTCCATTAACTTGGATGGGCACCCGGTTTCGTCTCTAATGACTGGGCCCGCTCCCGGCGAAGTAGTGCCAGGGTATTATTCCTACCGCTGGATAATCGATCTGCCCGATCCCGCCGATACCTTGAATAATCAGGTCCACCCGGGCGACGCCTTGGAACTTACCTACAACTTCGTCTGCGACAGCATCGGCCAGTTCACATTCCCTCTCCATACTACGTGCTTTTATGGAGACAGCACCGGTTTTTTCACCATCGCCGAGAGCACAATCGTCACTGTCATTCCGGACACCTGCCATTTTGTGCCTGGTGACGCCAATAACAACCAGGTAGTGAACGGGGTCGACATCACATTCATGGTCAACTTCCTTAAGGGTGGTTTGCGGCCGTTCGTTTCGTGCTATTGCCCTCCGGCGCTGTCGCTCTACGCCGCTTGCGACGTCAACGCCAACTGCGTCTTCAACGGTGTCGATGTCACATATCTATTGAATTATCTGAAGGGTTTCGGACCGGCCCCATTGGCCTGCCCGACCTGTATCATGAACTGAGCTTCGACTGTGGCGGCGGCCGCTCCCTCCATTCCATTCGAATTTTGGTTTCATATTCGCGGATTTGGTGTTATTTTATTTGTGTCAAGAACCCGGGCAGTCCTGGCCCTCAGGTTCGATGCAGATATTCGGGACCTAGTTGATCCTCGTCCGAAAGGTTGGGTGCTCTCATGAGAATAATGTTCAAACTCCTCGTTTTAGCTCTGATATCGTCTGGTGTCTGGGCTGCTACCGATAATCGTCCCATGCTGGTCAGGGTCGATCTGCATGACAAGGACGCCATCGCAAAACTGCAGCAAAACAGCTTCGACGTCGCTTTCGTTTCCAAGGGCGAATTCGCCGACATCGTTTCCAACGATGCGGATTTTCAACGGCTGATCGATCTTGACTTAAAACCGGAGATAATCCATGAAGACCTGGTGGCCTTTTATCAATCACGCTACCCACTCGGAACCACTATGGGAGGATTCAGGACACTTTCCGAAGCCTTGGCTTATATGGATACTATCCACTCTCTATTTCCCAATATCACTACGGCCAGAGACTCGGTGGGATATTCTTATGAAGGCCGCGCCCTCTGGGCCATGAAAATCTCGGATAATCCGGAGCAAGACGAAAACGAGCCTGAATTCTTCGTCAACAGCCTCATTCATGCCCGCGAGCCGATGGGCATGGAGGCGACCCTGCGCTTCATGCGCTATCTCTGCGACAATTATGGCCTCGACCCTCAGGTGACTTACCTCGTTCAAAACCGCGAGTTTTATTTTGTGCCGCTCATAAATCCCGACGGATATGAATACAATCGTCAGACCGACCCCAACGGCGGCGGCATGTGGCGGAAAAATCGTCACGGGCAGGGGGTCGACCTCAACCGCAACTGGGGATATATGTGGGGTTATGATGACAATGGCTCCTCGCCTTATCCATCCGACGAGACTTATCGCGGCAGCGGCCCCTTCTCCGAGCCGGAGACTGAGGCGCTGAGGCAGTTCATCGACTCCCACCATTTCACTGTTGTCATGAATTTCCACACCTACGGCGATGACTTCCTGTATCCCTGGGGATACGCCGACATCTATACCGAGGACCAGGCTCTTTTCACCGAGATAGGGGACTCCGCCACCGCCGTCAACGGCTACGCCTTCGGATGCCCCTGGGAGCTTCTCTACAACACCAACGGCGACTCCAACGATTGGCAGTATGGAGAGACAAGCGAAAAGCCTCGGATTTTCGGATTCACGATCGAGATAGGCGACTGGTCCGACGGTTTCTGGCCCAGCCCATCGAGGATTACGCCGCTCTTTAACGAAGTCTTGCCGTCTCTCTTGTATCTTTCCCGGATCACCTCCAATCCCTATGCCATGGGTTCTCCGATAGCTCCCCATCTTCTTCCTATCGGCGATGTCTTCGGTCCTTCGTTTCGAGTAAACTGGCAGTCGCACGATACTTTGAACCCCGCGGTCGCCTTCGAGCTCAAAGAGCTTATTGGCCTCGAGCGCGTCACGGACAATCTCGATCAAAACGCCGCCAATTGGACCCTGCACGGCTTTTCGCGCCAGACCGCCCGCCATCACTCAGGCTCATATTCCCTGTTTTCCGGTTCTCAGGACAACTATGACGCTTCGGCTCTTCTTGTCAATCCGGTCACTGTCGGTCCTCCCGACACGCTCAGCTTTTGGACCTGGTACGATATCGAACCCGATTGGGACTACGCCTACGCCCAGCTTTCCACCGACGGCGGCGCTACCTTCGTCAATCTTGCCGGCAACATAACTACCAACTATAA
>Ga0315289_10000817_pt1 | contig 48008 bp, 34 predicted proteins | sample YL17G11_40_MG_FD_203452 | JGI IMG/M metagenome (GOLD analysis project Ga0315289, IMG submission 203452) | Sediment microbial communities from Yellowstone Lake, YNP, Wyoming, USA - YL17G11_40 | ecosystem: Environmental > Aquatic > Freshwater > Lake > Sediment | place: USA: Wyoming | collected... | reverse complement strand
GATGGAGTCGAAAGAGATGATGGCAATACTCGAAGAAGCCATGGGGGCGCTTCCGGAACATTACCGGATCATCGTGGTCCTGAGGCATCAAGAGCAGCTTTCGTACGAGGAGATCTCGGACACCCTGGGGATTCCGCTCGGTACCGTCAAGGCGCGGATCCACAGGGCCCGCAATATAATCGTGGAGCATTTTCAGAAGAAAGGGCTTTTTCGGGATTCCAAAGAAACGGGTGGTGACGGTATATGAAACGGAATCAGACCAACGTCGCTCTGTCGCAGGCGCTCCGCGCGATCATAGTCCCCGTTTTGTTCCTCATGCTCGGTTCGACCGGCGCGCGCGCCTACGAGCGCGATGAGACGCTTCAGAAAAGCATCCCGCTTCAAGGGGCGGTCCGGATCGTCGTCACGAACTCGCAGGGGGACGTGAAGGTGATCGGTGAGAAGGGACGGAGCGATATTTCGTGCGAATACACGAAGCGTATCCGGGGCAGGGACCAGGATGAAGCGGATCGGCTGTTCAGCCTCATGGATATCGATGTGACGCGGGAAGGCGGCGGCCTCAAGATCTCTGCCCGCTACCCCGACCGGTCGGGCGGCGACCGGAATATCCTCGCGTTCCTCATGCAGCACTATGCCGGTCTCAGCATCGACATGAACATCCTGGTTCCATCCCGGCTCGACGTCGAGATCGTTTCGTCGAGCGGCGATGTGCAGCTTGCGAGCATCCTCGGCGCCGCCGAGATCACCTCCGCAAGCGGGGATGTCGAGGCCACCGGCATCGGGGGCACCCTCAAGATCGACGTGAGCAGCGGCGACATGACGGTCTCGGGTGTCGCGGGAAAGGCGTTCCTGAGCAGCGCGAGCGGCGATATCGAAGCGCATTATGTCAAAGGAGACGCCGGCGTGCAGACCTCCTCGGGGGATATCGTCCTCACCGAGATCGGCGGCGATCTCACCGCGGCGAGCGCCTCGGGGGACGTGACGGCCGAGGGGGTACGGGGAGTCGTATTCGGCGGCACGAGCGGTTCAGCGCGGTTCACCGGTGTGCGGGGCGGGGTCACGGCGGCCGTTGCGAGCGGCGATATCGAGGTCGGCGCTTCGCCCGAATCCCCCGCCAACTACGAGATCCGCACCTCGAGCGGCCAGATCGAGCTCAGGTTCGAGCTTGCGCCGAAGGGCGGGTTCGCGCTCAAGGCACAGACGACCTCGGGTGACATATCGATGAGCCTTCCCATCAAGGTCACCAAGGTAAGCAGGCACACTATCACCGGCATCGTGCGGGAAGGGAAATCTATCGTGGTGCTTGAAACGGCGAGCGGCGACATCACGGTGAGCGAGCCGGAGGAGTAACGGATCATGGAATGCCATCTCTTCCGAATGCTGATCCAGCGGTACTACGACGGCGAGCTTGATCCGGCGGAGCGCTCGGAGTACGAGAATCACCGGCGCGGGTGCGGCGAATGCCGCGTGCGGGACGGCCGTTTTGCGCTCGTCGTCGGTGCGCTCGACGACGCGCCCCGTTTCGAGCCGTCCGCCGATTTCAACCGGCGCGTGCTGTCGCACGTTGACGTCGCCGCGTATCGCGTGAGCCCCGCCCGCGCGGCGCTCCGCGCGATCGGCAGGGGTTGGAACGGCATGCCGATCCCGCTGCGCAACAGCGCGGTCATCGCGGCGGTGTGCGCAGTCTTCATCGCCGTTTACAAGCCGCTTCTCGACTATATGATCATGACGATCCGGCAGGGCGCCGAGGCCCTCTGGTCGGGAACGCTTCTCGTTCGGGAGCTCGGCGGCAGGATCGCCTTGCTATGGAGAAGCATCGGCACCGTGCGTAATTACGAAGTCGTGGGTCAGACTCTGCTCAGGGCGTTCCATCATATTGTCTCCGGATTGAATCCGGTTCAGGTCGCCCTGGCGATAGCCTCGCTGGTACTCGTTGCCGTCGTGCTCCACCGGATGCTCGGCGCGGCACGGAGAAAGGGAGAGACCGATGTTTGCATTCTGTAACAGCGCCGTCGTGAAGCTTTTCCTCATCGCCGCCGGATTTCTCGCAGACGGCATCCATGCTCCGGCTCCGATACAATGGTGCTCCTCCGCGCCGGTCATCAGGGTATGGTCTTCCGCCGTGCCCGACACCGTCGCGCCCGGAAAACCCGCGAAACCGGCGAAGCCGGAAAAGGCTGAGAAGCTCTCCAAGATCACGATATCCGACGAGGGGATCAAGATCGAGAGCGAGGGGAAAGAGAAGGTAATTCTCAGCGCCGATGCGGATAAGTTGAACAAGGTCAACATTCAAGTTCTTACGGATCTCCAGAATCTGCCCGAGTCGCTCGAGACCGTGTTCGGGGAGGATGAGGACAAGCGGTTCTACAACGTGAAGAGCTCCGATGTCGTCCAGTTCGGGAAGCGAATTGTCGTCGGTCCCCACGAGCTCGTCAACGGCGACGTCGTGGCGATCGGTTCGAATATCCACATCGAGGGGAAGGTCATGGGGGACGTTGCGGCGATCTTCGGATCGGTCGAGCTTGGTCCCACGGCAATCGTGAACGGCGAGGTTGTTTCGGTCCTCGGGGAAGTCGATCGCGAAGACGGTTCGATCGTGCGCGGACAAACCGCCGTCATCGGAAGTCACCGCCACAACGGGCTCACCTTCCCGATCGGTCCCTTCGGGCAAGGGATGTTCGGCGCGGGCGCGAAGGTCGTCGTGTTCATCATCGGCATCCTCCTCATGCTCATCGTTTGCTACTTCATCGCGCAGCGCATGAGCGCCGCCGCGGCATATGTGACCGGCTCCTTCCTGAAATCGTTCGGAATAGGGCTCCTCGTCCTCTTTGCCGGCTCCGTGCTCGTCACCGTTCTCTCGATCATTCTCGCAATCACGATCGTCGGCATCCCGGTCGCCGTACTCCTTGTTCTCTCCTTCATCGCGCTCTTCGTGCTCGGCTACTTCGTCGCCGCGCTCGCCCTCGGCGCCTTCGTGTGCAAGAAGTGCAACATGGAGAGCGATTCGGTTTACATCCACGGAATTATCGGGCTTTTCCTGCTCGCGATCTTCGGGATCATCTCGGGTTTCATGTTCTTCAATCCCTGGATGGCTCCGTTTCGGGCGATGCTGCGTGTGTTCGGCGGCATCATCGGTTTCGTCGCGCTCGTGACCGGCGTCGGCGCGTTCATCGCTTCGAGGGGGGGGAGCCTCTCCCGCGCGCCGAAGGTCGCGAGTCCCGAATAAACGGGTCGAACCCCTTTGACAGTTCGCGTTCTCCTCGCTATCTTTGAGGGTGGATCTACTCGCTCGCACGTTTTTGCCGCGCGCGGCTTCGCCTGCATCGAAGCGCCTCCTGGCGCTTTTCTGCTTCGCCCTCATAACGGTTTCCCACGGAGGAGCGCTCGCCGGCGGGACGGCCCGGACGGAGCCGCGGGACAGCACGGGCGCGGGGGGGTTCCTCTCGCGCGCCGCGGCGCGGTTCTCGTTGTTCGACTGGATGCGGGGGGGCGGGGGCGCCGGCCGCGCGGACTCGACGTCCGGAGCCTGCGCCGATCTTGAGAGAGAATGCAAGAACCTCGAGCCCTTCTACGGCTGCACCGTCGACACGATCATCGTTTCGGGGAATACGCACACGAAAGCGATCGCCATCCTTCGCGAAATGGCGACCAAACAGGGCGGGCGTCTCAATGAACGGCTCATCCGGAGAGATTCGGCGTATCTCCGCGGGCTCGCGTATTTCGCCGAGGTCGCGGTCGCGGCGGAAGAGACCGGTTACGGAAAATGCCGGATTCTCGTCACGCTCGTGGAGCGGCCGGGGATCTTCATGCGCGTTCCCTATCCGGTCGTCAACTACGATTTCGAAAAGGGGTTGAGCTACGGGGCGACCTGGAAGGTCAAGAACTTCCGGGGGCTCGCCGAAGATCTCTCCATCTCCGCCTTGAAGAGGCGGGACAAGGAGGAGGGGGCCAATTTTTCATGGAATGTTCCCTGGTTCATGGGACGGAGAATGCGCTTTCGCTTCGATGCATATACGTACCGGCGCCTCCAGGCGCCGATTGACGCTGACGAGGATTACGTCAGGGAACAAACCGCGGGGGCCGTCGGCATCGGCATTCCACTGACGCGAAACCTTGTGAAGCAGCTCTGGATCAAGACGAATCTCTCCTTCGAGGGGAGAGATTCCAGGATCACGCTCGCCGACGCGGGCGGCGCGCCGACAGGCGTTTTTTGCCGGCAGAATTTCATCTCGGTCGGCGCCGAACTGGAGTATGACAGCCGCTCCAACCGAATTTCCCCGTTCAACGGCATGCTCCATCGCCTCCGCGTGAGACGGTATACATCCGTCACGGGGCCCGACCAGCAGTACGTGTTCTACGGGTTCTCGGACTACTTCTACGTTCCCACTGGCACGGAGCGCTCATTTATCTTCGCCGTCAACGGGGACATTCGCGAGGGGGATGTTCCCTCGTACTTCAATATGAAACTCGGCGGGGTGCGGGACCTGAGAGGCTTCTCGGACCCGGACCTCCGCGGCTCAACCAAGCTCGTCGCCACGGTGCAGTACCGTGCACAGCTCTTCGGACCGCGCGTCTTCAAGCTTCCGAAGATCGGGGAATTCGACTTCACCATGAACGGGGTCGTGTTTCTCGACAACGGCGCCCTCATGAACAGCATTCTCGACGTCGGCAAGGCGACGTTCTATACGACAGGGGGCCTCGGGGTCGAGCTGATCTCTCCTTTCAGGGATATTATCCGGCTCGAGATGGCGAGTGATGGAACAGGCACCCCCGCCTTCTACTTGACGGCCGGCACCGTGTTTTAGGCGGCCTCGACTTCATTCCTGCACAACCGCGAAGATTCAGGTGCGCAAGCTCGAGATCTGCGGAAAATTACGCATGGCTTCGAATCTGATGATATGGATTGTAACGTATTATCGTAAAAAGAAATGCCGAGTGTTTATTCTGTTCATTCGGCAGCAGGTTGGGTCAAAAAGCTCAACTCATCAGGAATACGAAAGCACCCATCGCCATCGGCGCACTAAAATCCGGACCTGATGCCGGGCTCGACCAGTGCCTCCGGGGGTCTTCTCCAAGAGCTTAGCTCACTATTTAATAATGTGTTGCAATCTTTGAGCGGTCATTGTGCAGGCCCCGGGGACTGTTTCTTCGCAGCCGAGCTGACTCCTAAGTGCTGGTTATCTGCATTCGGGAATACGCGTTGCAGATTCATCATGCAAATGATTGGGCGTTTTGAGACCGGAACGCCGCCGATGGGAAGGATAATGGCGCATAATACAAGTAAATACAATATGTTAGGTCTGGTCGCGATCTTCCTGGTTTTTGCGTATCTTATTGTCCCGGGGATTCTCGCCGCGGGTGAAAATTCCCTGCTTCGGCTCGGAAACGGTCTCGATATCCGCCTCTATACACCTGAAGATGTCATGGCGCTGACTTCGAAAGATGCAGATGGCCGCCTCATCCTCCAGCTTCCCGGCGGAATGGTTTATGAGCTGGTGGATGATATCCTCGATTGCGAGATCGTGAACAAGGGGGACGGCTCCTTTCACCCGGTGTCCGTGGACTGGGTTATCGATGCGCTCGCGAAAGTGGACGTCTCCGGCGCCCGCATGAGTATTCCGGTCAACGTGTACGTGCTGCCGCTACCCCGTTCCGGATTCCTCTCGAGTTCGGCGTGCGGCGGCAATATCTTCCTTTCACCGGGAGTATACGAGGTCAGCCGCTCAGTGGTCGCATGCACGGCGACGCATGAGCTCGGTCACGTCTTCCAGCAGCATTTCGCGCCCGAGCGCAGCGGCGAGAACTGGCCCACATACCTGAAGCTGCGCGGAATCGAGGACGAGGCGGTCTACTCGGCCTATGGCCCCCGCATGAACAGGCCCGTCGAAATCTTCGCTGAGGATTTCCGGTACCTCTTCGGCGGGAGCGAGGCGTGCTATTCGGGGAAGATCGAAAACCCCGATCTCCCCGATCCCGATGTCGTGAAGGGCCTCGAGGAATTCTTCGTTGCACTCGTGGCGCCGGTCGAGATCGTGGATGCGGCGCCTCCCGGCGCGGCGCCGCTTTCGCTCTCGAACTATCCAAACCCGTTCAATCCGTCGACGACCATACGGGTCGCCCGTAACGGATCGGCGCCGGCGGACGGCGCCGAAGTAGACGTCTCGATCTATCGCATCGATGGATCGCTCGTGACGAATCTCTCCCACGGGCATTTTGCAGAAAACGAGTTCTCGATGCCGTGGGATGGGAGAGACGCCCGGGGGAACGCGGTTCCGAGCGGAGTCTATCTCTATGCGGTTCGCTCGGCGGGAGATAGGGCCACGGGCAAGATGCTCCTCATGCGCTGACCCACGCCACGCGGGAAATCCAGCCCGATCCATCTAAACCTCTGAACTCAGGTTTTCCGGAGCGCCCTGAGCTGCCCGCATGCGGCGTTTATGTCGCTTCCCTGACTCCTCCGCACGGTGACGGCCGGCGCGCGGGGGAGCAGCAGCGCGATGAAATCATCGAGACGCTCGTCGGAAGGCCGCCGGAATGCGCATCCTTCCCATTCATTGAAGGGGATGAGATTGATCTTGAACGGCTTTCCCGCGGTGAGGCCGGCGAGCCTCCGGGCGTCCTCTTCGGAATCGTTGACGTCCCTGATGAGCACGTATTCGATCGTGACGCGCGTTTTCCGGGCGCGTGCGAATTCGATTCCGGCGGCGAGCGTTTCGTCGATGCGGCGCGCCGCCGGCATGAGCCGTGTGCGCTCCTCGTCCGTCGTCGCGTTGAGAGAGATCGCGAGCCCAAACTTGAGACCGGTCCTCCCGAGCTCCCGGATCGCCTCCGGAACGCCGATTGTGCTCACCGTGATACGTTTTTCCCCGAGGGCGAATCCATCGTTCGAGTTGATGATCTCGATCGCCCTGACGAGATTGCCGAGGTTGACAAGCGGCTCTCCCATGCCCATGAAGACGATGTTGAAGCGTTCGCGCGGCGGAAGGTGGCCCGACTTGAAGAAGAGAATCTGGTTGAGGATCTCATCGGAGCGCACGTTCCGCTCGAATCCCCCCGCCCCGGTTCTGCAGAGCGCGCAGGCGAGCGCGCAGCCGAGCTGGCTCGAGATGCAGATCGTCCTGTGCCCGTGCGCCTCCATGAGCACCGCCTCGATGAGCGCGCCGTCGTCGGATTCGAGCAGAAATTTCTGGCTCACGTCCCTCTGGGAGCGTACACTGTCTGCGAGCCGGAGCGAGGTGATCGTAAAGCGCTCTTCGAGCGTACGCCGCAGGCCCGCCGGAAGATTGGTCATCTCGGAAAATCCGCTGCAGCCCTTCTGATACAGCCATTTGAGGATCTGCGCCGTGCGGTGCCGTTTTTCGCCGAGCTCCTCGACTGCCGCGGAGAGTTCCGCGACCGACAGATTCTTGATGTTCCGCTTTTCCATGAGACGATGATACGAGAAAGAGAGCGTCCGTCCTATATAAAAAAGGAGATCCGGGGGTGCATCGATCTCGGAAGCACGAACTTCCGGCTCCTTGTCGTCGACGGGGTCTTTCCCGCGCTCGACCGTGAGGCCGGCGAGGTTTTCCCGTTCCGGTCGTGCGGCGAGATGAAGCGGTACGTCGGCTGGGGGGACGATCTCGCGCGAACGGGAAGCGTCTCCTCCGTGAAAGCGGCGCGGGCCTCCCTCGCGCTCGGGGATCTCATTGCCTCCGCCCGCTCCTGGGGGTGTGCCCATCCGCTCATCGTCGCGACGAATACGCTTCGCGAATCGAGCAACGCGGGGGAGATCAGAACGGCGCTCGAGGATGCGTTTGGAATTGCGATCCGCGTGCTGTCGCAGCGCGAGGAGGCGGAGCTCGGATACGCCGGCGCGTCGTTTCAGTTCGGGCGCGATGAGGCGCTCTGCCTCATCGACGCCGGCGGAACGAGCACCGAGATCTCGTGGGGAAGGGGAACGTCGATGGCGGGGTACGTGGGGATCCCCCTCGGGACCCATTCGGTGCGGCTGCTCCTTGCCGGCCGGGGCGCCCGGCGCGTTTCGGGGTTCCTCGGCGAACGTTTCGGGGAGACTGGAGTATTTGGACCGGCCCGGAAAACGGGAGTTTATCCCTTGCCCGGTTTCTCCCGAGATTCTACAATACTCATGACCGGCGGAACGGCGGTAAGCCTCGCCGTGTTTCATCGCTCTATGCGGGGATGTGCGCCCTCGTTCGAGGAGTTGCAGCAGCTCACGCGCGAAGACGTCGCGCTCGCGCGGAGGCGCCTCTCGGGGCTCCTCCGGGCGGGCCGGGAGCGCAGGGTCCCGCTCGACGAGGACCGGATCGGTCTTTTTCCTGCGGGGCTCGTCCTGATAGATGCGCTTCTCGCGGCGGCTCGAATCGAGGCCTTCAGGGTCACCGCGCGTGATCTTCGATGGGGTATCGTGCTCACGAGGGGAGCTTCGACATGAGCAAGCGGGTTCTGATCGTCGACGACGAAGAGAGCATCAGGAGTGCGCTCGAACAGCTTCTTTCATACGAGAAGTTCAAGACCTTTTCCGCAGGGGATGGCTCCGCAGCGCTCGATATCGCTGCGAGCGAGCGGATCGACATCGTGCTGCTCGACATCAAGATGCCCGGCATGGACGGTCTCCAGGTCCTCGGGAAGCTCAAGGAGCTCCAGCCGGATCTTCCCGTGATCATCATATCGGGGCACGGGACGATAGCCACCGCGGTCGAGGCGACGAAGCTCGGCGCCTTCGATTTCATCGAGAAGCCCTTCGATACGGAACGGCTGCTCCTCACGATCCGGAACGGCATAAAACAGGTGGAGCTCTCGCGCCGGAACGTGCAGCTCCAGCGGAAGATCGGCATCACCACGGAGATCATCGGTGGGCACCCGGAGATGCTCGCCATCATGGAAACGATTACGCGCGTCGCCCCGACGAACGCGCGCGTCCTCATCATGGGAGAGAACGGGACGGGTAAGGAGCTCGTTGCCCGCAAGCTCCACGAGCTCTCGAAGCGAGCCGGGGAGCCGTTCGTCGAGGTCAACTGCGCCGCGATTCCCGAAGACCTCATCGAGAGCGAGCTTTTCGGGCACGAGAAGGGGTCGTTCACCGGCGCCATATCGCAGCGCATCGGCAAGTTCGAGCTCGCCGACGGGGGCACCCTCTTTCTCGACGAGGTCGGCGACATGAGCCTCTCGGCGCAGGCGAAGGTGCTGCGCGTGCTGCAGGAATCGGTGTTCGAGCGTGTCGGCGGCACCGAGACGAAGCGCGTCGACGTCCGCGTTCTCGCCGCGACGAACAAGAACCTGCTCGAGGAAGCGGCACGGATGAGATTCAGGGAGGACCTGTACTATCGGCTCAACGTTGTTCCCATTCGCATCCCGCCGCTCCGCGAGCGGAAATCGGACATCAAGATACTCGCCGACTATTTTCTCCGGGAGGTTGCGGTCGAGCTCGGTCGCTCTCCCAAGCGGCTCGCATCAGAGGCGCTCGACGTCCTCATGGAATACTCCTGGCCGGGGAACGTGCGCGAGCTGAGAAATCTCATCGAGCGCCTCTGTATCCTCACCTTGACGGATCTGATCAGGCGCGATGATCTTCCGACGCTCGCCCTCGTGCGCGAAGAGGACGCGCGTAAGGATCCGTTCGGCCTCAGGACGTATCAGGAATTCAAGGATTTCATGGAGAAGGAGTACCTCGTCAAAAAGCTCAGGGAGAACAACGGAAACGTCTCGAGAACGGCGCGGCAGCTCGATATGCAGCGCAGCAATCTGTACAAGAAACTCGAGAAGTACGGCATCGATTTCAGAAATGATGCGGGGGGGGACGACAGTGTACCCTGATCATTCCTCAACCGCCGGTGAGTTATTCCACCTATAGAGAAAAAAGTCCGACAAATCGGCTAAGCGTAAGTTTTTTATCGCAGTTTCATAATAAATATTTGACTTCGAGCGGCGCGGATATTAGAATAAGTATGGTGCTTGGGGTTTGTTGTGGTGTGTAGGTATGGAGCATGGGGGCTCCATAAGGAGGAGATGGCAAGCATGAAGAAGCTGGGTTTGCTTCTGTCCGCGCTTCTGGTCCTGTCAGCCGTCGCTTCCTCCCCAGTTCTCGCTTCGCGCCCCTCATTCGAGTACCGGCTCCAGTCACTCCTTATCATGTTCTACGAGAGGGCATTCCCGTTCTCGGGAGTGTTCATCATGCCGGGGGAGATTGGGCCGATCAACAATGACGGCGGTTGGGGAGGACCCCTCGGCGGGGACGCCGACGATTACGGAAACGGTAGACAAACAGGCAATCCCTTGATTGGTAACAGGGGGAGCCTCCGTATATCGCGCGGCTTTGTTCCGGGGCCGGAGACGCGCAACGAAGTTGTGAGCAAAACAAGTAAGTAATGGTTCGCCGACCATTGACCCTTGGAGAGACCGATGCCGGACAATCCCCAGGGCAGGGACGATTTCGAATACGAGAAAAAGAAGTCCCAGCCGAATTACAAGGTAATTGGTCCCGAAGAAGAGCTGGGAGATATGCATTTCTCGACGGAGAATTACTCCGTCGCTCTCGAATACTACGAAAAGGCTCTTCAGAAGATACATAGCAATCCGCATCCATCCGAGCTTCTCAGGATTTACCGGAAAATAAGCGACTGCTACGTGCAGAAGGGCCTCCTCCACGAGGCGATGACCTTTCTCGAGAGCGCGGAATCTCAATGCGATGAGCATGACGCGTTCGGAAAGGGGACGCTGGCATGTCTGAGGGGGATCATTCTCCGGGAGAACGGTGCCATCGAAAAGGCGCTGCACGAGGGTTGCACGGCGTACCGGCTCTTGCGCGGAGGGGATGATCACCAGGAGGTGGGCAGGGCCCAGCGTCTTATCGCGATCTGCTATGCCCGTCTCGGCAGAAAGGACGAGGCCGAACAGTACTTTCTCGACGCGCTCTCATCGTACCGGCGGATCGATGACGCGGTCGGCGAATCGTACGTTCTCAACAGCCTCGGTCTCTTCCACAAGGATGCATGCCGGTTTTCCCGAGCCATTCATTTCTTCAACCGGTCTCTTGATCTCTGCGAGAAGATGGGCCTTACGCAAAACCGTGTACGCGTGACCCTCAACCTCGGCATCACGCACCTGAAGTCGCGAGACTTCGCCCAGGCGATCAGCGCCTTCTTGAATGCGCGCAAGATGTCGTCGGGCTCCGGCGACGACCAGCTCTATATCCGCGCCACCCTGATGCTCGGCAGCGCTCAAACGAGGACGCTCGAGTATGCCGCCGCCGAAAAGCATCTTCTCGAAGCGCGGGTGATCGCGGAGCGGAGGGCCTACGGGAGGGAGATTGCGCTCGCCGACGAGTACCTCGGCGATCTCATGGTCGCGCGCGGCGATCTCGAAGGGGCGCTTCAGAACTACTCGACGTCCCTCTCCCGGGCGAAAAAGATGTCGCTCGAGGGCGATATCGTCGCTGAGGTCCTGCGCCGCGAGACGGAAGTATTTCTCATTCAGCGGAAACCGGAGGACGTCATCTCGGTCGGGAAGCGGGCGCTCGAGGTCGCGGAAAAATCCGGGGAGATCTACGAGATCGGATACGTGATGCGCGCGATCGGTCTCGCCCACGCGCTCCTCGGAAATGAATCGGAAGCGGAGAAGTTCATTGCATCGAGCATAAAAACCTTCCGGGACGCCAACAATCCATACGAGGCGAATCGGTCCTCCTGCATGTTTTCCGAGCATCTTCTCGGCAAGGGGGGCGACCAGGAGCTTCTGCGGGCCCGCAAGCTCATGAATAATGCGCTCGCGTATTTCGAACAGGCCGAGGAATACCGCGACATGGCCGAGTGCCACCTGCTCATGACCCGGATCGAGCGCGATCTCAAGAATCGCGATGAATGCCTCCTCCATTTGTACGAGGCCCAGCGGCTCTCGGAGGACCTGCGGGATCGCAATTTCCTGCGGCGCCTGCGCCGCCTGCGCCGCAGCATCGAGGATGAGGTGTCGCTCACCCTTTCGACCCCGTCGGAGAGAGCGGACATCAGCGCGGAGCTGTCGCACTCCTTCGCCAAGAATCCGCACGTCGTGACGGTCCTCGATCATCTGCTCGGCGATCTCATGAACAAGATCACATTCGCTCACGGGTTCGTTTCCCTGTTCGGCAGCGGCAACGGGAGCCGCAAGATAACGGTGCTCGCGCGGCGCGGTGTCTCCGAGCCGGCCTCCCGGGCGCTCACCGAGTGGTTCCTCGCGCGTGGGGAGGAAGAAAGCGCCGCAAGCGTGCTCCTCACCGATGTCATCCACGATAAACGATCGGCGCCGATCCGGGACATTCTCCCGGGACGCGGCCCGCTCTATCTCCACCCGCTCTCGAGGGGACAGGAGCCGTTCGGGCTTCTCTGCTTCCAATCCGACGGCGACGGCGGCGTCCCGCCGCGGCTCGGGCAAGTCCCGGACGTCGTGGCGACGTACGCGGGATTTATCGATTTTCTCGTCCAGGGATGCATGGTCGAGACGGGTCGGGGCGTGAAGGAGCAGGGCCCGCGGCGCGGAGACGATTTCAGACATTTCATCACGAGAAACGAACGGATGCTGAGGATCCTGAACCTCGCCGAAAAGGTGGCCTACTCCGATTCCTCGGTTCTCCTCATGGGCGAGACGGGTACCGGCAAGGGGCTCGTTGCGCACGCGATTCACAATCTGAGCCCGCGGCGCGATAAGAAGTTCGTCCACGTGAATTGCGCCGCGCTTCCCGAGGCGCTTCTCGAGAGCGAGCTCTTCGGGCACGTGAAGGGTTCATTCACCGGCGCGATCTGCGACAAGAAAGGTCTGCTCGCCGAGGCGGACGGCGGAACGATATTCCTCGACGAGGTCGGAAAGACATCGTTCGTTCTCCAGGGCAAGCTTCTCCAGTTCCTCGATACGAGGAAGGTGCGTCCCGTCGGGAGCAACGAGATGATTCCGGTGAACGTCCGGATCATCTTTGCGTCGAAGAGCGACCTTCTCACGATGTGCCGGAACGGCGAGATGCTTGAAGACTTCTATTATCGCATCAATGATTTTCCGATTACGATCCCGCCGCTTCGGGAGCGCGTCGAGGACGTTCACCTTCTGGCGGAGTATTTCCTCAAGATCCTTGCCGAGGGGATGAACAAGCGTGTGCGCGGCTTCTCCGAAGAGGCGCTCTCGCTCATGGCCGGCTACGAATGGCCCGGAAACGTGAGGGAGCTTGAGAAAATCGTGAAGCGCGCGGTCATCCTTTCGGAAGAGGACGGTGTGGTGACTCCCGATCTGATCAACTTCGACGAGATCGAAGGCTCCGGAGCGGCGAACATCCATCGCTTGAGCCTTCCCGACCGCATAAAGGATCTCGAAAAGCGGATCATTTCGGAGAGCCTGATCAGGAACGGATGGAACCGGAGCATTGCCGCGAGCGAGCTCGGCATCAGCTATCCGACGCTCCTCAAGAGAATCCGCGATCTGAGCATCATCGAGGGCTACTGAAACGCCTCTCTCATCTCCCGGCTTTTTTCTTTGACCCTTCCAATGAAGCGCATGGTCCTCGCCGATGGTTTATGCTTCTCTTGAATACCCCCTATAAAGCTTCTTTATAGTTCAAACTTATTTATATTCAGCCGGTTAGATCGGAGGAGCTCGTTTCTGTAAAGGTAGTTCCATCTCTTTTCCAAACAGCGCGGGCCGGTTCCAAAGCGGCTCTTGCCGCGTCGATATAAGTTATTTTATTACAATAAGTTGCCATTGCATCATAGAATGGCCGACGGCGGCATTTATGGAACGCGGCTTGATATCCGGTATGAATGGTATCGGTTGGCGGAGGGGAATCGGCGAAGCGGAGAGGTACTGAAATTCTCTGTCACGTAAGGCTCTCCTGGAGCTATCAGGGGAAAAGGTGGGGTCTCTAAGACAGAGAACAGAAGGTATCTCTCCGTTTATCATGTTCCAAAAAAAAACTTGACCATTCCTGTCGCACCCTCTACAGTAGTGTTGGGGGCATAAGTAACCTTAGGGATGGCGAGATCCTTGGGAAAGCGAGTATGGACATCCCCTCCGGTGCTCGCGTCTTATGCCCCTGATTGTTTTTTTGCCTCGCGAGAACTCCAGCGTAACGAATAGAGCATCGAGAGTGTCCTTCGAATAGGACGAATCTGTAGAAATCCAATGACAGAATTCCGTTCCGCATCGAGACGCCCGCCCGAATCGGGATGAACTCCGGGTAACTCTTCGAAATCTATAATTTCATGTTAATAAATCGGTTGCGTGACGGCAAAGGGCAATCTCGATCCTCATTTTCAAAAAACCGCTCTCGTGGCATGTCAGTTGCGATTATAGCAAATCAGAAAGGACAAGATAATGAACCGCCTGATGGCAACGATATCGATAATGATGCTGATAATGATCTCCTGCGGCGAGAAGGAAAGGATCGTCGAGGTGCCGGTAGCCGCGAACTGCATTCCTTCTCCCCCCCGAGGAGTCTACTCGGTTAATCTCAACGGCAGTGTCGAGATTTGGTGGTATCCGAATTACTACGAGGATGATATCAAGAGCTACACGGTTTACCGCGGGACGAGCCTCTCCGGCGATTTCTTCCCGATCGGAACCGTGCTTTCGGAGATCCCCGATCCGGCGCAGTATTGGTTCGAGGATCTCGACACCGGCAACGGTATACAGTATTACTACGCGGTATCCGCCGTCGACAGGGGCGGCAGATCCAGCGATCTCATCGTCGAGGAAATAGTGAGCGGGACTCCGCGTCCCGAAGCGCAGCTCATCCTGTCCGATGCAACCGATTTCCCGGATCAGAGCGGATACGATTTCTATCCGGGTTTGTCGAATATCGCGCAAGCCTACGACGCACCCACAACGGATCTCTTCTTCGGCGTGAGCGCCGGGACCCCCATGCTCATAGCCCGCCGCGCCGGAGTAGAGATCCAGGACTACGGCTACGCGGGAGACTTCGACGCCATCGGCGTCGCTCCCGACGATGGATGGGCTACCCCATCGCGAAGCGCCCAGGCGATTGCGAAGCACATGTACTTCCTCAGATTGCTCGAAGGAAGCAATTTCCATTACGCGAAGATCTACGTGACCGCGGTTACCGGTGATTTCGTCACGTTTTACTGGGCATTCCAGACCGATCCCGGCAACCCCGATCTTTCCCCTCCCGCCCCGGGCAGCGGAACGGGAAAGCTCTCCTCGGCACATGCGCTGCCCGGGCTGATTGCGGAAGCTACGCTGCTGACCGATAGATTCAGCGATCCCCCCATCGTTGAGAGGGTAGCATGGACACGGGACTCTGAGTTTGGACATCAAACCACTGAGTAGAGCGCTGGCAAGCGAAGAAGGTTTGTGTTACCCGCGAAGGTCGGCCGAAGGGGAGGGTGAAGAAAACGAATGTCGTACAGGGGCGGCAGAAGGTCTTCACTCTCCCCAGATTTTTTTATATACGTCTTGAAGAATTCACCGCGCACTCGTAGAATCATCGCCCTATGAAAGCTCCACTCCTCACGTTCGTTGCGCTCGCTCTCATGCTCGCGCCGGGACCGGCGCCCGCGCAGACGCCGGCGGCATCCGCCGCGAGCGTCACCGCGGCGTTTCCGCACGGGCGCTCCCCGGGAACATATCAGAAGCGCTCGCTCGAGAGGCTGCTCGGCGGCGCTCCGAGCGCGGTCGATTCGCTCGACGTGATCGTTTTCACGGTTTCCTTCGCCGACAGGGACATCGGTGCGGCGCATACGGCGACCTATTTCGAAAACGAGCTCAGACATCTGCGGGAGTACTTTTTCGGCGCCTCGGGAGGCGTTTTCCACCTGAAGACCGATCTCTTCCCGTCCGTCGTGAAGCTCGGCGGAACCGAAAGCTACTACGGCGATGACGACCTGTGGACGGAGCGAATGGCCGAGCTCCTCATCGAGCTCGTGCAGAAGACGGACGCGACGATCGATTTTTCCCGGTACGACGCATTCGCGGTGATCCATGCGGGAGCCGGGCAGGAGACCGATTTCAACGGCGATTCGGAGGGGCAGATCTGGTCGGGCTTCGTCAATCCCGGGGAGATGGGCGAGGCTCTCAAGGATACCCTCGGCACTCCCGGTGTTCCGACGAATGATCGCGTGAACGGAGACACCCTCTTCATCGACAACCTCATGGTCTGGCCCGAGGAGGCCTCCCAGGACGGCTACACCTTCGGCTCGCTCGGGATCTACGCGTACCAGATGGGGCTGAGGCTCGGCATGGTCACGCTCTATGACACCACTCCCGACGGATTCCCCGATTCGCAGGGGATCGGGAACTTCGATCTCATGAGCTACGGCATTTACAACGCCCTCGGCTTCGTCCCGGCGTTTCCTTCCGCGTTCAACCGGTATCTCATGGGCTGGGTGAAGCCCGTCGTCGTGGACGGGGATCGCGCGGTGCGGCTCGCCGACGTCAATACGGCGGGCGCGCTCGATACGGCGCTCGTGAAGATTCCCCTCAATCCTTCAGAGTATTATCTTGTCGAGAACCGGGTTCACGACGCGAACTTCAACGGGAAATTCGACTTCATCGACCTGAACCATAACGGCGTTCCCGAGAATGAGGACACGCTCTGGGGGGCCGAGTTCGATTTCTTCCTTACGGCGACGACGAACATCAGGCCGAGGCCCGACAGCGTGGTCACCGGAAGCGGTCTCATGATCTATCACGTCGATGAATCCGCGATCCGCCGGGCCGTCGAGTCGGGGGGCAACCCGAACGACGACAGGGCCTGGAAGGGAGTCGACGTCGAGGAAGCGGACCACGTGCAGGATCTCGACAGCCCCGGCGGGGGCTTTGCCTTCGGGAGTTTCTACGATTCGTTCAGGAAGGGGAACAACGATCGCTTCGGTCCCGACTCCGATCCCTCGACCGCCGGGAACGCCGGTTCACGGACGGGCGTCGAGGTCGGTGAGATCTCGGCGGCAGGCCACGTCATGACGTTCAGGGTCCGGTTCTCGCCGTCGATGGATTTCAGGAGGGGCGAGTTTTCAGCGGATATCGCGCGCCTCAGTCCGATCGCGGTTCCTATTATCGGAAGCGATCACGAGCGGCTCCTGATAGCGGCGGATACGGCGAGCATATACCTGGCCGATGTCGGGCTCACGGCGTGGAATGGCGAGGTCGAAAAGCTCGACGTAGACAATGGCGGCGTCTGGACGGCCCCTCCCATCATGAGCTTCATATTCGATAACCAGTTGGGCGAGATGTACGTCACGTCGTCGGGCGGAGTCCTTCATGCGTATGATTGGTCCGGCGGATCGGTCCCCATCGACGACGACGGCACGCCCGGGACGCTCAAGCTCCGCGGGGACGCGCTGTCGACGCTCATCGTGGGTCCCACTCTCTGCGACAGATGTCCTGGGCCGATCTTCGCGTTTTCATCGACTGTGGACAGCACATACCTCATGATTCTGGGCTACGACGGAACATGGCCCGGCACGGGGTGGGTCCGGAGGGGGACCATCGGCATCGAGTTCGCCCTCATGAAAGGGCAGATCGCATCGCATCCCGCCTACGGCATCTTCCAGGTAGATGAGCATACCACGTACATCGGCATATATATCGCTACGTACGATGTTGATCGCGGCCTCTGTTTCAGTTTCATCCCTATCAAGACGAATTCTTCGATCTCGTTCGATCCGGCGAACATCATCACGAGGCCTGTGGGCATATTCGAAAGACCCAACGGCCTTCTCACGATTTCGACGGGTGACATCGAGAGGGACGGATCAGACGAGATGGTGGCGGCAGTCGATAACGCCGGGCTCTACTATTACGAGGCCGGCGGCGCCCTTCATCATGTCGGCAGGCCGGGATCTCATTTCTCCCCGCCGATCCTCGTCGACGTGGATCTGGACGGAACACTCGAAACCGCGCTGCGCGATGAGTCGCGCTGCTATCTCTATTCGGGGCTCGGTGTGCCGGTGAGCGGCTGGCCGATCGCGATCGATGGAGCAATCATCGGTCACGAGGGCCCTGCTTCCCCCCCGCCGCCCGTTGCCGACGACGTCAATGGCGACGACAAGGGGGAAATCATTTTTCTTGTCGGGGGAGACATTCATGCATTCGATTTCTCCGGGAGGGAAATCAAGGGATGGCCGCTTCCGGGAGAAGGTGCGCGTGGCGGGGCGCTCGCGCTTCTCTACGGGGAGACCGGGGGAAGGCTGTATATCGTCGATTGCGCAGCCGCGATGCCGTATGCGAAGGACGGGGGAGCCGATGCGGCATCGGGCGCCGTGTCGTCGATCAGGAGGTACGATCCGGGAGTCGAATTCGATTCGGTGACCCAGTTTTGGCACACATACCGGCTCGATCCCTTTGGATATGGAAGGCAAGAGAATCATGGATACATCGCGAATCGGCGCACGGAGCGAATCGATCCCTCCACGTTTATCGTATATCCGAATCCCGCGACCGGGACGGCGTTCACGGCCCGGGTGCTCATATCGGCGCCGGCGCGGGTCACCGTGACGCTTTTCAATATTGAAGGGGAGAAGGTTGTCGAACGGGCGCGGGATCACGCGTGGTTCGCGGGAAGCGCCGTGCCGTTCGAAGAGACGTTCTCGACCGGAAAGCTCTCGGGCGGCGTGTATGTCTGCCGCATCGAGGTGACCGGGGACGGCTGGAGCTGGAGCGGATCGAAGAAATTTGCCGTGATTCGTTGAGCCGGCCGCGCCCGGGGGGCACAAAAAATGCGCCCCGGCCGCATCGGGCGTTGACCGGAGAGGCGTAAAGAATTAGTATTAATGTATAAACCTTCGGGAGGGAACATGACTCGGAACGTATCGATAGGGATCGCCCTGGCGGCAATCGTCGCGATGCCGTTCGGCAGCCTCTTCGCCGGCGAAGCCGGGACGAGCGGATTCCTCTTCCTTCGCCTGGGCGACGGCGCCCGCGCGGGCGGCATGGGGGAGGCCTTCACCGCCGTGGCCGACGACGCGACGAGCATATACTACAACCCCGCCGGCATGGCGAACGTCGAGGGGGTCGATCTCAACGTCACCCACACCGAGTGGCTTCAGGACATCCGGTTCGAGCAGGTTTCGGTCGCAAATGAGATGCTCGGCGGCGCCGTGGGGCTCGGTTTCACCGGCGTCTACTACGGCGCGATGGACCGGTACCCCGATTATCCGGCGCTCGTTCCCGACGGGACCTTCGCCCCCTACGATCTGTCCTTCGCCGCCGGGTATGCCATGGACGTCCTGCCGAACCTTTCCGCGGGCGTCTCCGCGAAGCTCATCTACGAGAAGATCGATTTCGAATCCGCGACGGGATGGGCGATTGACGTGGGGCTCTTTCACCGGAGCATGATCAAGGGCCTCACGCTCGCCGCCTCGATGCTCAACCTCGGGCCCGAGGCGAAGTTCGTCGAGGAGAAGTTCTACCCGCCGTTCCAGCTCAGGGGAGGCGCATCCTATCGGTACGACGCCGATTGGCTCAGGGGAAGCGCTATCCTCGCGACCGACGCCGTTTTTCCGAACGACGGCGACGCGAAGCTGCACTTCGGGATGGAATACAACTATGGAACGCTGCTTTCGGTGCGCGCCGGATACAAGGCGAACTACTACACGCAGGGCCCGACTCTCGGCTTCGGCGTGAAGCATGGCAGCCTCAGGTTTGATTACGCGTTCATGCCGATGGAGTTCAGTATGGGGGACAGTCACCGGCTCTCGATCAACGTTTTCTCGCCGGGACGGTAGAATCCGAGCGACAGCCGCCCCTCCCGAAGCTCGAGATACGAGCAGCTCCGTTCCCAATCTCCGAGTATCACGAATGTTCGTTCACCGAAGCGCTCGAGGCACGGATAATGGATGTGCCCCATGACGAAGGCATTGTTGCCCCAGCGGAAGAGGGCGCCCGGCGCCAGGGCCAGCAGCGTTTTCGCGGCTCGTTCGGTCTTCTTCTCCGTGAATCCCTTGCTTGCCCGGGAGAAGCGCCTCGCGAAGCCGTAAAGGATGTCGGGATGCACGGAGCGGGCCAGCGCGATGGCCGGACGGCTCCGTATGATCGCCTTGAGCGTCTTGTAGGCATGATCGCCAGGGAGAAGATTGTCGCCGTGCGTCATCGTTATGGTGAGACCCTGGATCTCATGTGTGGCGATTGTCGGGAGAATCGTGAATCCGAGTGTTTCCGATATATAGGCGCCGAGCCAGAAATCGTGGTTTCCCCCGGCGATGTAGATTGCGGTCCCGCCTTTCACGAGGGCCGAGAGCGCATCGATGACGTCGTGGTAGTACCGCGGCACGACGCTTCCGTATTCGAACCAGAAGTCAAAGATGTCCCCCATCAGGTAGAGTCTGGAGGCTCCCTCGATTCGGGAGAGAAAACCGAAAAAACGATCGCGCTTCGCGCGTTCGTCGATACTCGCCGCATCGTATTTGAAATGGGTGTCCGAAACAAAGTATACGGTTTCTTTCAAGAAATGTCCTTCCAACGTGGGATGCATGCCCTGGGCGATTGCTTGCATTCTATGGCAGAATCAAGAAGCGATGGCAAGAAAAAAAGCCTCGGTGTGCCCCGGCCGGGGGGAGAGAGAAGGGGCGAGGAGGGAAGGTTTCGAAGCGGGGAAAACGGCGCAACTGATACGTGGAGCTCTCGGCAGCCCTATGGCCGTTGTGGAGAAGCGGTTGAAAAGACAGGCGTTACGACTCCGAAATTTTTCGGGAATTACTCTTGACATAATTCCGGTATTGGGGTACACTAATCATCGGAGTAGGGTGTTAGAGAAGTTGTGCCAGGAGAGTAAATCGTTTCGCCGACGATACCTGCACTTAGAACCCCACCGAAAAAAGCAAACTTTCTGGTGCGCAAGGTGTATGTACCTTGTGAGAGGTCTAAGTAGGAGAAGGAACCGTGCGGGTATTGAAGGCGGTTTATTATGAGTGAGGATGAACTGAGGGAAAAGGAAGAGATGTATTCTGAGCACAGGGAGACCAGCGAGTATATCGGGGAGAGGAGCCTTGATGTGTACCTCAAGGAGATCAACAATACCGCGCTCCTCACGAGGCGACAGGAAAGGGATCTCGCCGAGCGGATTCGCAAGGGAGAGGAAAAAGCGCTCCACGATCTCGTGAAGGCCAACCTGCGTTTTGTCGTATCTATCGCGAAGCAGTATGTCAACCAGGGTCTCTCTCTCGCCGATCTCGTGAATGAGGGTAATCTCGGTCTCATCAAGGCGGCGCATCGATTCGACGAGAAGAGAGGCTACAAGTTCATTTCGTACGCGGTGTGGTGGATTCGGCAGGCGATGCTGCAGGCTCTCGCCGAGCAGTCGCGCATCGTGCGTCTCCCGCTCAACAGGGCCGGCACGCTCTACCGTATCGGCAAGGCCGCGCGGCAACTCGATCAGGAGCTCGGGCGCACCCCCGATGTGGATGAGATCGCCCGGAAGTTGAAGCTCCCCCACGACGAGGTGCGGGACACGATGCAGATCGCGAATAGCCATCTGTCGCTCGATGCCTCGTTCGGCAACGACCAGGAGGAGAATTCCCTCGGCGACTACCTCGCAGACGATAACCTCGAATCTCCGGACGAGCAGACGTACGTGAACGCCCTGAGCGACGACATGCAGAAAGCGCTCGATACCCTGACCAACCGGGAGCGCGCGATCCTCTCCCTCTACTTCGGGCTCGAAGGGGAGGAGCCGCTCACGCTCGAAGAGATCGGGAAGCGGATGAATCTAACGCGCGAACGGATCCGGCAGATCAAGGAAAAGGCGATCCTTCGTCTCCGGCACAATTCGCGGAGCAAGTACCTGAAGGGGTACGTGCAGGACTAGTCCGGAATAGTCGATTCTTTGGAATTCTGAGGGTGGAGAAAGACTGTTTTTCCACCCTTTTTCACGCCCGGCGGGCGGGCATGGTACGGCATTTGCAACTTTTGCATTCGGGGGGGAATTAGCGCTTGACACGTCCGCGGACCACTGACTAGCTTACGGTATTGGTAGGGGGTCAATCGAAATCTCGAAGCGCAAGGAGCATATGGACCGATACTTCAATTTCCTCTACGTGCGCGGGGGCAACGCGGGAGTGCGGACCATCCGCGTTCACCGGATCCTCGGGATCGCGGCGCTGGCCTCCTGCATCGCTCTCGTCATCCTCGCCGCCGTCCTCGTGGGCACTCGTTCGGGCCGGGTCGCGAACAATCTCGCCGTACGGAATATCAAGTCGGAGAACGAACGTCTCACGGCGGAGCTCGCCCGGTTCCGGGTTGAGGTCGACGCGCTGAAGAACACAATGAACCTGGGCTTCGAACTCCAGAACAGGGCTCGTCTCATCGCGAGCCTCGATCCCCTCTCGAGCGACGTCTGGCAGGTAGGAGTCGGCGGGCCGGAGCCGGATCTCTCCCGGATGGAGACCGCATATCCGGACAGCGTATTCAGCGCGATCGACGAAAGCATCGAACAGATGCTTCGCCAGTCGGAGCTTCAGGTGCAGAGCTACTCGGAGGTCCTCTCCATCCTCGAGAAGGAAAAAGAGGTCCGCAACAGCACGCCTTCCGTTCGCCCGCTCAAGGGAGGTTTTCTCTCGAGCCGTTTCGGGAGGCGTATGGATCCGTTTATCGGTGAGATCGTTCAGCACCCGGGACTCGACTATCGCGCGCGGACCGGGAGCCCCGTCATGAGCACGGCCAACGGTGTCGTGAGCCGGGCGGGAAGAAACGGCGGCTTCGGGCTCATGATCGAGGTAGACCACGGGAACGGTTTCAAGACCCGGTTTGCCCACCTTTCGAAGATCCTCGTGAGCCGCGGTCAAAAGATAGAACGCGGCGAGGTCATCGGGCTCGTCGGCAATACGGGGCATTCGACGGGGAGCCACCTCCATTACGAAGTCCTTTTCAGAAAGGTTCACCGCGATCCGCTCCAGTACGTGATTCCTGATGGTACGTGCTACGATTGAGCCGGTGAGCCGCGCGGGGTCGATTCCCTTTCAATTTCTGTTGTCAGTTCGCGTCGAACCGCATAGACTCGTGCCGCGTGCGATCGTGACAGGCGCGCGAGAACCTTCGGATCAAGAGGTATGGGATGTTGCTGCATGGCCGCGTATCGTTCGCCGCGATCATTCTGGCGGCTCTTTCCGTATTCGGCGCTGCCGCGATCTCGGGCGCGACGCCTCGATCGGTGCGCGAGATCCGTTTCTGGACGGCGGAGGATCACACGCGGGTCGTCATCGACCTGAGCGGCGAGGCGCGCTACAGCATCCGCGCCGTTTCCGGTCCGAAGCGGATCATCGTCGAAATACCCGGTTGCCGGATCTCCCCGAGCGTGCAGGATCTCGACGTGCACGACGGCGCCATCGACCGGATTCGCGTGAACCGCATGAAGACGCTCGCCCAGGTGGTGTTTGACCTGCCGCGAGAGGCTTCGTTCAGCCACTTCCCGCTGAAGCCGAGCGCGGGCAAACCCCATCGCATCGTCGTTGACGTCTCGAGAGAGAGCGCCGCTCATGACGCGGCCGGAACGAGGGGCTTCGCCGGCGACGGCGCTGCGGTGCCGCAGACGCCGGCGGGCGGGGCGGTGGGCGGCAGCCCGGCGCAGGAGAGGTCCGTTCCATATGGGGGAGATCGCGTCATCATCATCGATGCGGGACACGGCGGCGCGGCGCCGGGCGCGATATCGCGCAGCGGCATCCAGGAAAAAACGCTCACGCTGAGGCTTGCGAAGATGCTCAGGGCCGAGATCGACAGGCGCCCGGGGTATCGGGTGGCTCTCGTGAGGGACGGCGATTACGACGTCAATCTCGTGAGACGCCTTACATTCGCCCGCGAGAAGAGCGGCGGCGTCTTCGTCAGCCTGCATTTCAACTCGACCGCCAATCGGAAGATACACGGCCTCGAGCTCTACTTCCTTTCCCTCGAGGCATCGGATGAGAACGCAGGTGCCGTCGCCGAGCGCGAAAATCTCCTCGTCGAGGCGGGCGCCGATAGCGCCGGTCTCAATGATGATCTCAAGTCGATCCTCTTCGACGTAAGCCTCGCGAGCGCCATGCAGGGGAGCTCGGCGCTCGCCGAAGAGGTGGCTTCGGAGCTCCGCGCCGCTCCGCCCATACCGTTCAGGAAGGTCATGCAGGCGCCGTTCCTCGTCCTGCGGGGGATCTCGATGCCCTCGATACTCGTCGAGGGGGGCTACCTCTCGAACCGCAAGGAAGCCTCTATCATCGCGAAGGAGAGCTATCTGTCCTGGCTCGCGAAGTCCCTGGCGGAAGGGATTATCTCGTTTCTCGAGAAGCACCCGCAGTCCGAAACGGCCGCGGGGAGCTGAGTGAGGTTTGCCGGTGCGCTTCAGGAACGTATATCGCGCCGTCACGGCGAACATCGGGCTCAAGATCGTCTCCCTCCTGTTCGCCGTATTTCTCTGGCTCTACGTGACCGCCCAGATCGGTGAGAAACAGACATTCCGGGTGCCGCTCGTGCTCGCGAACGTTCCGGAGAGCCTCGCCGTCGTGCGCGAGGCGCCGGTGGATATCGCGATCACGATGCGGAGCACGAGGAGCGAGCTCTTGAAGCTCCGTCTCTTGAGCAACGTCAAGGCGACCGTCGATCTCGGCGCGGCGCGGGGGGGAAGAGTCATTGTTCCCCTCTCGACGGCGATCCTCAACCTGCCCTCGGGATTCAAGGCCGAGGACGCGGCGATCGAGAGTCCGAAATCCCTGACGCTCGATTTCGAGCGCGTTGTGAGCGTTTCCGCGGCGGTCGCGCCGGCGCTGCGGGGCGCCGTGCCGAAGGGTATGATTCTCGTCGGCCGGCCCGTTGTCACTCCCGACCGGGTCCTGCTGCGCGGCCCCGCGAGCGCCATGAACGGCATCACATCGGTGGAAACGGAGCCGATCGATCTGCAGAACAAGCGGGGGAAGTTCTCGCGCGAGGTCTCTCTGCGCCCCGGCGGGCGGCGGAAAGCCGCTCCATCGAGGGTGCTCGTCGAGTTCGAGGTATCGAAGCGCGCCGTCCGGACGATTTCCGGGATCCCGCCGACGCTGCTTCAGGGGGAGGAAGGGCTCGTGGTCGAGTTCTCGCCGAAAACCGCCGCGCTGACCGTCGAGGGCCCCGAGAATCTCGTGAACCGGCTCGTGGCCGACGACGTCTCCATCATTCTCAATATTCCTCCCGGCGTGTGGGGGATAAACCGAATCAAACCCGAGGTCATCGTGCCTCAGGGGATCGATACCTTTTCCCTCGACATTTCATCGTTTGAGGTGAAGGTGTTGTCGAAACGGTAGGGCTCGGCGCATGGGAAACAACCGCAGGATGAACATCTTCAACCGCGATTTCGATCTCTTCTCCACCTATCTGAACCGGTGGGCGACGGTCATTGTCTTTTCCGCGATCATCGCGCTGGCCGTGGGCGCCCTTTCCATCAAATCCGACGATATGGCGCATATGCCTGTCGTGATCGGCGTCGCGGCGTTCGATTCGGCGCGGGCCGGGCCCGCGCTCGAGTCATTTGCGGAGTTCTGCCGCGGCAAGGGGTGCGGTGACATACGGTGGCGGTACCTCCGCCCGGACGGCGATCTTTCCGGGTGCGACTTCTATCTGACGACCTCGCTCCGGCTCTCCGTTCCGCTCGCCCGGAAGTCTCTCGGCTGCGCGCTCATCGCCGCGGAGCGGGAGGCGCACCGCTACTCGCGAAGCGTCGTCGTCGTGCGGGGGGGTGTCCGTTCGCTTCCCGCGAGCGGCGCCCGCATCATCTTTTCATCCCCGCTTTCCGCCGCGGGTTTTCTCGCTCCGTACCGTTCCCTCGTGCGCGCGGGTTATGCGCTCTCCGGCTCGACGATCGATTTCACGGGTTCGTGCCCGCGGGAGGAGCGCGTCGTGTTCGGGGTGCTCTACGGCGCTTACGACGCGGGGGGCATCTCCCTCGAGCGTCTGCGGGTGCTCGAGCGCTGCGGCATCGTGCGAAGGGGGGAGCTCGACGTGCTCTGCGAGGGGGAGGCGTTTCCCGAGATCGTCCTTGCCTATGCTCCGGCGTCGTACAGCCCGGACCGGAGAAACTTCGCGAGGCGCCTGCCGGGCGTTTTCGACCGCTCGCCGCGTTCCCTGCGAGGAGAGCTCGCCACGCTCGGTATCGCCGGTTTCTATGCGCCCCGCTCGAACGATCTCGATCTCATGAGAAAGCTCGCGACGTTGATCCCTCCGGAATTCGCCGCCGGCTCTTCGATGGGCGCCGCGGCGCGCCCGTAAGGCATCGCGCGGCGCTCCGGGAGGGGAAGCGGTTGACCGAGCTTCGGCCGGCGGGTATATTAGATGGTCATGTGCCGCAGAATCGTGCGCGGAAGCGGGAAGCGAGGAATGCACGGTGCATCGGAACACGCTGAAGCAATGGCTCCCCTTCATTATCTGGGTGGTGGTCATTTTCGTCGTATCGTCGATCCCCCGGCTGTCGGGGGAGGAGTTCGGTATGCCATTCGGGTCGGACAAGGTCGCTCATTTTGTCGAATATGCGATTCTCGCGTTTCTGTTCTACCGCGGGGAGCGCGGCGAGCGGTGGCGGATGGGTGTGCCGGCGTGGGTGCTCGTCATCGCGGCGGGGCTTGTGATTGCGATGATCGACGAGTATCACCAGCGTTATATCCCCGGCCGTGATTCCAACTTCGTGGACTGGACGGCCGATGCGGCGGGAATCATCACCGGCACGTTGATCGGCATGCGGCGGTACCGCTCGATTGCGAGACGCGCGGAGAAGGCATGAGATTCACGAGACCGAGAGGAACAAACGATTTCTTCGGGGAGCGCATGGAGACCTGGCGCGCGATCGAGCTCGCCCTGGCCGGATACCTCCGGAGCTGCGGGTATCGTGAGATACGGACCCCGATCTTCGAATCAACCGAACTCTTTGTGCGCACGGTGGGAGAGGCGACCGACATTGTGACGAAGGAAATGTACACCTTCCCCGACCGGAAGGGGCGGAGCCTAACGCTCCGGCCCGAGAATACGGCAGGCGTCATGCGCGCGTATCTGGAGAACGGTCTGTACCGGACCGGAGGGATCGCCCGGTTTCATTACGTCGGTCCCATGTTCCGGTACGACAGGCCGCAGGCCGGCAGGTTCAGACAGTTTCACCAGATCGGAGTCGAAGCGATCGGCTCGATCGGTCCCGCGATCGACGCAGAGATCATCGATACGAGCCTCGGCCTCTACCGGGTACTCGGATTTCCGCCGCTCGAGGTGCGGCTCAACAGCGTCGGTTGCCCCGTATGCAGGCCGAAGTTCAGGGAGGTTCTCACCGCGAGCATCGAGGGTCTCAAGGGAGAGCTTTGCATGGCGTGCCTCGAGCGTACCGGCACGAATCCGCTCAGAATATTCGACTGCAAGGAATGCGGGCCGGTGAAGGAGAAGCTTCCCGTCATCACCGATCATCTCTGTGAGGGATGCCGCGATCATTTCGAGAGGCTCCAGGGGATTCTCGCCGCGATGGGCATCCGGTACGTGCTCGATCCGCTCCTCGTGCGGGGGCTCGACTACTACACGAAAACCGCGTTCGAGATTCTCCACCCCGCGCTCGGGGCCCAGAACGCGCTCTGCGGGGGCGGGCGTTACGACGGCCTCGCCGAAGATTGCGGGGGACCGCCGGTTCCCGCCGTCGGCTTCTCGGCGGGGATGGAGCGTCTCATGGAGATTCTTCCGGGGGAATGTGCCGTCGCTCGGCAGGCGCGCGAGACGGACGTTTCCATTGCCGTGCTCGACGAACCGTCGGGTGGTCGCGCCCTCTCGATCGCCCGCGATCTGCGCTCGCGCGGATTCTCGGTGCTCGTCGATCTGTCGACTCGCAACATCAAGAAGCAGCTCAAGGCGGCATCGGAGGCGGGTGCGGTTTTCGCCGTGATCGTCGGCCTCGCCGAGCTCGAAGGCGGCACGGTGGCGCTCAAGAACATGAAAACGGGGGACCAACGCCCGGTGCGCGACGACGGACTCGGGGCCGAGATCGAAACGGAGATGGAGCGAACGGATGAGTGAACGTTCAATCGATCATTTCGGGGCCGCGTGGAAGCGCACGCATCGCTGCGGCGAGGTGACCTCGCGGGACGCAGGGACCTCCATTGTCCTCGCCGGCTGGGTCAAGCGGGTGCGGGAGCTTGGGTTTCTCACCTTCATCGATCTGTGGGATCGCACCGGGATCGTACAGCTCGTCACGGCGCGGGATCAGGGGGATCTCCATCCGCTCTTCCAGTCGCTCAGGGCGGAGGACGTTATTGCCTGCGCCGGCTCGGTGCGGATGCGTCCGAGCGACATGATCAATCCGAATATGAAAACGGGGGAGGTGGAGGTTGTCGCGGCGCGGGTCGCAGTCCTCAATCGAAGCGAGGTTCCGCCGTTTTCGGTGACAACCGACGTTCAGGCGAATGACGACCTGCGCCTGAGGTACCGGTACCTCGATCTTCGCCGGGAGCCGCTCCAGCGAAACCTCGAGATGAGGCACCGGCTCTCGCTCGCGGTGCGCGAGTTCCTCGCGGGGGAGGGATTCATCGAGATAGAAACCCCGATGCTCGTGCGGTGTACCCCGGAAGGGGCGCGCGACTACCTCGTGCCGAGCAGGCTCCAGCCGGGAAGATTCTACGCGCTCCCGCAGAGCCCCCAACTGTACAAGCAGATCCTCATGGTCTCAGGGTTCGACCGATACTTCCAGCTCGCACGCTGCCTCAGGGACGAAGACCTGCGCGCGGACCGGCAGCCGGAGCACACACAGATCGATATCGAGATGAGCTTCATCACGGAAGAGGATGTCTTTTCCGTCGTCGAGCGCTTGATGGCGGAGGTGTTCTCGCGGGTTCTTGGGGTCGAGATTCGGACTCCTTTCCCGCGGCTGGACTATGAGCAGGTCATGAGCCTCTACGGAAGCGACAAGCCCGATCTCCGGTTCGGCCTCGAGATGCGCGACTGCGGCGCGATTTTCAGGGAGGGCGCGTTTTCGATCTTCCGCTCGGTTCTCGAACGAGGCGGCGTTGTCCGTGGCATTTCGTTCGAAAAGGGAGTGTCCCTGTCGAGGCGCGAGATCGCGGATCTCGAAACGCTCGTCAAGGCGTCGGGGGCGGGCGGACTCGTTTGGGTCAAGCTCGATGCGGGCGGCGTCGCTTCCCCGATCTCGAAGTATATCTCCGCGGCCGATGTCGCGATGCTTCGCTCCACGTTCGAGCTCGGCGATGGTTCGAGTCTCATCATCCTCGTCGGCGGCGAGGGGAAGGTCGTCCGTAAGGCGCTCGGCGAACTCAGGCTTCACCTCGGGAGAACGCACTGTCTCGACGGCGCCGGAGGCCACCGGTTTCTGTGGGTGAATCGATTTCCCCTTTTCCTCCCTTCAGAGGCGGGAGGATGGGAACCCGCCCATCACATATTCTCGATGCCTCTCGAAGAGGATCTTCCCTTCCTCGGGAGCGATCCCGGCAGAGTTCGCGGGCATCTCTACGATCTCGTCTGCAACGGCACGGAGCTCGGATCGGGGAGCATCCGGATCCATCACCGCGAGCTCCAGGAGAACCTTTTCGGGATCATCGGCGTCTCGAAGGAAGAGGCGAACCGCAAGTTCGGTTTTCTCCTGGAAGCATTCCAGTACGGGGCACCCCCGCACGGCGGAATCGCCCTCGGGCTCGACCGGATGGCCATGATCATGTACGGAGGCACGACAATCCGTGATTTCATCGCTTTTCCGAAAACGCAAAGCGCAACGTCTCTCATGGAGGGGGCGCCCTCGGAGGTGGAGCAGGAGCTCCTCGACGACTTGCACATACGGATAGTCTCGAAGGACGCGGAGAGCGCATAGGGATTGTGCGGCCCTCTGTCCGGCATTCGATTTTTATCGGCTTTTTCCTTGACTTTGCGCGTGAGCATTATTAACGTAAATAGAAATTGGTGACTAATTATAACCGTAAGGAGGAATGCGAGTTATGAAATTACGCGGGATGGGGGTACTAACGTTTTTCCTCCTCTTTGGGACAGCGCTCCTATCGGGAGGGTGCGGGCAGGCGCCGCCGTGCCAGACGAGCCTCGTGACGCTCGATGAAACGCGGCTGGATGCGGAGACATACGAACAGGAGGCGGCGGAGACGGCGAAGAACGTCGCCGATCTCGAAAAGAAGCTCTCTCTGAAGAAGAATGATATCGAACAGGTGAAAGCAAAGCCGGCGGAACTCAAGAAGAAAGTTCACGATCTCAAGAAGGGGAGCGGCAGGGAGTAGCAGGATGATCCTGCAAGGAGCGTAAGGTGACTATGGTGACAAAGAGAACAATGCTGACGATTGCCATCGGAGCGGCTCTCGCTCTCGCCGCCGGCTGCAGCAGCTACAAACCGAGACCCGTCGATATTGCGAAGGGCGAATATTACGAGGATACCGAGTACAAGAAGCTGTCGAAGAAGGACAAGGAAGCCTACTGCAAGGCGCTGGCCTCTGAGCTCAACGCGATTCAGGATCGGTCGAAGAAGGCGGAAGCTGGCCTCGCCGTCAACAAGGACAAGTTAAAGAACCTGACGAAGGAGCTCCGTGAAGCCGAGAAGAACTACACCGCGTACAGCGCGGAGATCGATGAGCTCACGAGGCAGCTTCAGGATCTCTCGCAGCTTCCGAAGACGTGGAAGATCCGGCCCGGGGACTGTCTCTGGAGGCTCGCCTCATACGAGGAGATCTACAAGGATCCGCTCAAGTGGCCCCGCATCTGGAGAAGCAACAAGAATCTTATCGAGGATCCCGATTGGGTAATCGCCGGGTGGGAAGTCACGATTCCGCGCGAGTACCCGTATTCGTACAAGGTCAATCAGGACGAGTGGTTGGGCAAGATCGCCGGCTACTGGGAAATCTACAACGATTACCGCAAGTGGCCGCTCATATTCGAGGCGAACAAGGACAGGATCAAGGACCCGGACCTCATATTCCCGAGCGAGGAGCTCGTGATTCCGAGGCAGGATACCCTTCAGTGAATGCGTGCTCGTACATGAGCGTCGTTCCATGAACTCTTGGCTTCCACAGCGGGAAGCCAAGAGTTCTGCGTTTAAGGGGGCAGCGTGAAACGGGATTTCAAGAGACGGGTCGTCTCGATTGCGGGCATCGATCCGATCAAGCTCCTCGGCGTCGAGGACCGGAACCTGCGGCTCATCGAGGAGCATTTCGACGAAAAAGTCGTCGTGCGCGGCGACGAGATTATCATTTCGGGCTCGCCACGGAGGATTGAGCAGCTCACGCGCGTGCTCGGGCGCCTTATCGAGCTCGCGGGGAGCGGCCGGAGCGTCACCGAGGGGGATGCGCTCACCGTGATCCGCGGAGGCACGCTCGATTGCGACAGGATCGGGACGCTCGAGGATGCGATCGTGTTCTACTCTTCCGTGAAGCGGCGGAACGTCGTCCCGCGGAGCGTGCGTCAGAAAGAATATGTCGACGCGATCCGATGCCATGATATCGTTTTCTCGATCGGGCCCGCCGGAACCGGTAAAACGTACCTCGCGATCGCATGCGCGCTCGCCGCGCTCAAGAACGGCGAGATCGAGCGCATCTTCATCTCGCGTCCCGTCGTCGAGGCGGGGGAGAATCTCGGCTTTCTTCCCGGGGACATGCAGGACAAGATCGAGCCGTATCTTCGTCCGATCTTCGACGCCTTCCGTGATATGATCGGTCAGGAGCGCGTGATGAAGATGATCGAATCGGGCGTGCTTGAGATAGCGCCGCTCGCATACATGCGGGGGAGGACGTTCAACGGCGCGCTGGCGATTCTCGATGAGGCGCAGAACAGCACGATCGGACAGATGAAGATGTTTCTCACGAGGCTCGGCGAGAGCTCCAAGGCGATCGTCACCGGTGACATCACGCAGATCGATCTCGCGGACCCCGCGACGTCGGGGCTCGTCGTGGCTCGCGAGATCCTCGATGGCGTCGAGGGGATCGCCTTCGTGACGTTCGGCGAGGAGGATGTGGTGCGGCACTGGCTCGTAAAACGGATCATCAGGGCATTCATCACGAAGGGCGCCTCGCTCGCGGCGAAAGGCGCGCGCGGCTCCCCGGGAACGGGATCGGCGGCGCGGGACCCGGACGCAACGGGCCCGCCGCCGGAGAAACGCGATGGCTGATCATACCGCGAGTGGGGCAGGGAGGGGGGAGACGCCGGATCAGGAAAGCGCGCGAACGTTCCGTCTCTCGTTCCCTCGCGTTGGGAAGGGGATGTGGCTCCCGCTCATCTACCTCGCGGCGTTCCTCGTTCTCTCGCTCGTTCTCTTTCCCCCGACACAAAAGAGGAGGAGCGTCCGGTTCGAGGAAGGGGACATCGCCGACGTCGACGTCGTCTCTCCCTTCAGCTTCGTCGTTCCCCTGCGCGCTCACGAGGTGGAGCTCGAGCGCGCGAAAGCCGCCGTCGCGATGCCCCCGGTCTACATCCGCGACGACGGGGCGACGAAACACCTCCCCGGGGATCTCGCGCATCTCTTCGAGAAGATCGACGCGATCGCCGGGAGGACCGACCGGTCCGTCCGAGATCGTGTTTCGCAGGTAAAGGAGACCGCGCCCGAGCTCAGACGCGAAGCCGCCGAGCTCCTCATCGACGGGGCCATCCGCTCGCGGATGCTCAGGGAGAGCATGCGCCTCCAGGGACAATACCTTGAGCGAGGCATCGTGAACGACGCGACCCCGCTCAGGCGGCGCGATTACGCGCGCATCATGGTCGTCTCGGAGGGGGAGGAGTCGCTCGTTTCGGTCCAGCCGCTCGTCGCCCAGGATGAGCTCGAATCGCTCATCGTCGCCGAGGCGCGAAGGCTTTTTGCGGGAAACGAGAAGGCGGTGCGCCTCTTCTACGGTATCCTGCGTTCATACCTCGTTCCGAACCTCATCTACGACGCTTCGGAGACGAAGGAGCGCCGCGATGAGGCGATGCGCAAGGTCGAACGCTCGTTCACCGTCGGAAAGAACGAACGGATCATCGCGAAGCACGACACGGTGACGCGCGCGCAGATCGAGATCCTCGAAACGATGGAAGAGAAGCGGATCGCCCTGGATCTCGCGACCTCCTACGGAAAGCGGGCCTGGCTCTTCTTCGGCAAGGGCCTGCGCGTGCTCGTGCTCCTTTTTCTCCTGAGCATTGCGATGCGCCGGTTCCAGCCGAAGATCATCGAGGCGCCGGACCGGCTGACGCTTGCTTTCATCATTCTCTCCCTCTACCTTGTCCTCACGGCCCTCGTCATGAAGCTCCCGTCGCTCGATCCGTACCTGATACCGGTCTCGTTCGTTTCCCTCGTCTGCACGGCATTTTTCGGGATCCAGGCCGCGGCGATATTCACGCTTTTCGCCTCGCTCCTCATCATTACGCACACGAACCTCCCCGCAAGCTACGCCTTCATCTCGGTATTCGCCGGCGCGGCAGGCATCATCAGCATCGCGCACCTCAGGGAGCGGAAGAACTTCTATACGATCTTTCTGTGCGTCTCGGCCGCCTACGTCGTCGGGATCGCGGGTTTCGGCTTCACCGAGGGAATGCCGCTCGGGGCATTCCTCCGCGGCTCGCTCCTCGGCGTCGCGAACAGTCTCGCCTGCACGATCATGGTCATGTTTCTCCTTCCCATATTCGAATCGATATTCGACGTGACGACTGATTTCACACTCATGGAGCTGAGCGATCTCAACAGGCCGCTGTTGCGGCGCCTCGTTCTCGAGGCCCCGGGCTCCTATCACCATTCCCTCATGGTCGGGAACCTCGTTGAGGCGGTCGCGCGGAACGTGGGCGCAAACGGTCTCCAGGCCCGGGTCGGCGCGTACTACCACGACATCGGAAAGCTCGCGAAGCCCGAATATTTCTTTGAAAACAAGGGAGAAAACGTCAACAAGCACGAGAAGCTTACGCCGCGCATGAGCGCCTTGATTCTCGCGTCCCACGTGAAGGAGGGGATCGAGCTCGCCATGCGCGAGAAGCTTCCCCGTATCGTCGTCGATGCGATCCGGGAGCATCACGGCACGACGGTGATGGCCTACTTCTACCAGAAGGCGCTCGAGTACGATTCGCACGACAGCGTCAATATAGCCGATTTCCGTTACCCGGGGCCGCGGCCGAGCTCGAAGGAGACGGCGCTCACGATGCTCGCCGATTCCGCCGAGGCGGCGGTCCGCTCGCTCGAGGGACCCACGGCCCCGAAGATCCGCGCGATTGTGCAGAAGATCATCGAGGCCCGGATGAACGACGGGGAACTCGATGAGAGCGGGCTTACCCTCAACGATATCGCGGTGGTGCGCGAGGAATTTATCCAGCTTTTGACCGGCATTTTCCATTCGAGGATTCCGTATCCCTCGCAGCGCGAGGAGGGGGAGGGCCTTGCGCCATGAGACTCGTGGTCGCGCGGAGCGCCCGATCGGCGGGCGGAGCCGCATGCGTGCGTCTCTCTCCGTTCTTTCGAACGCTCGCGGCCGCCGTGCCGCCGCGCCGCGCCTCCGTCGATGTGATCTGGATCGGTGAACGGGCGATGGCCCGTCTGAACCGCGTGTATAAGAAACGCGCGGGCGCATCGGAGATTCTCTCGTTCCCGTGCGCCGGCGGTCCCGATCCGGGGAGGGAAATCCCGCTTGGAGAGATCTATCTCTGTTGGGGGCGTCTGATCCGTGGGGCGCTCAGGCGCCGGGTGCCGGCGCGCTCATACGCCGCGCGGCTTCTCGTGCATGGGCTCTTTCACCTCCGCGGCTCTCGCCACGACGACGCGCCGGGCGCCGCCCGCATGGAGGCGGCGGAAGCCCGGTTCCTGCGTGCCTATCTCCCGGACCGGGACGTGGAGCGCCTTTTCGAATAGCACGCCGCCGCGCCTCGCGCGCGGAAGGCATTCCGAAGAACGAGGTGAATCGCCGTGATCGTGCTCCTCGGTCTCCTGTTCGCCGTGCAGTTCCTCATCGCCGGAGGCTTTGCTTCCTTCGGGATCGTCGCGCGTATGCATGAGGACAAGGTGTTTCCCCGCCGGATGCGCGGGAGCTTCTGCCCGCGCATCATGCACCGCGGGAGGCTCCACCTCATGCTCTCGCTTCTCGGGCTCGAGGCGATCGTGCTTTCCGCCATCGCGGTCATCCTCCACCGCGGCATCGGCGAGGGGCAGGAGTGGCACTACGCGCTGATCGCGATTCTCGCGATCTCCGCCTCCGTCGTCGCCGTCACGGTCGGCGCATTCGGCGTCGCTTCGATGAACCCCGCGCGGTTCGCCCTCATCGCCTCGTATCCGCTGCTCCCGGTCTATCTCGTGTTCCGGCCGCTCGCGGAGCTTTTTCTCCGGGTCGTTTCGATCGCCTTTCCGAATCTGCCCCGCGAGATGGCCTCTCCGTTCTTTCTCTTTCCCGGGGCGCGGGGTGCGGGGGCGCAGGGCTTCATCGAGGACAAGGGGTCGCGGCTCATCCGCAGCATCCAGGAATTCGGGGTGAAAAAGGTGCGGGAGGTCATGGTTCCGCGGATCGATATCTTCGCCCTCGATGTGCATACGAGCCTCGACGAGATCCGCGAGCAGGTCTCGGCTGCGGGACACTCCCGCGTGCCGGTTTACGACGGGGGCATCGACCGAATCGTCGGCATGCTCTATGTCAAAGACCTTCTCAAGATCCCGCCGGGGGAGGCGGTGCGGCTCGAGCGGGGACGGCTCATCCGCGAGGCGTACTTCGTGCCCGAGGGGAAGAAGATCGATGATCTCCTCCGCGAGTTCCAGCGGGGCAAGAAGCATATGGCGGTCGTCGTCGACGAGTACGGCGGAACGTCGGGGATCGTGACGCTCGAGGACATTCTCGAGGAGATCGTCGGAGAGATACTCGACGAGTACGACCACGAGCCCCTCCTTGTGCGCCAGGCAGGACCGCGTGAGTACGTCGCGGCCGGATGGGTCACGATCGATCACGTGAACGCATCGCTCGGCATCTCGCTTCCGTCGGACGAGGTTGACACGCTCGGCGGATTTCTCTATAACTTGATAGGTCGCGTGCCGGAAGAAGGCGAGGAGATCGCGTTGGATCGAATGCGCTTCCGGATCAATCGGCTCGAGGGGCAACGGATTGTGGAGGTGACGGTGTGGTTGCCGGAAGGATAGCGGACAACTCATTCGTGCGGTGGTTCAAGAGGAAGTTTCTGACGGGGCTCCTCGTGCTTCTGCCGACCGCGCTCACCGGATACGTGCTCTTTCGCTTCTTCAGGTGGGTGGACAGCATCCTGAAGCCGGTGACCGCCCGGCATCCGTATCTCGACATTCCGGGGCTCGGTTTCGTCGCGGTCATCGTGATCATTCTCCTCGCCGGCGTCCTCGGCGGTGGATTCTTCGGCAGAACGCTCTTCCGGTGGTTCGAGGGGGGGCTCGAGAAGATCCCCATGGTACGGAGCATCTATGTCGCAATCAAGCAGGTCAGCGAGGTTTTTCTCAAGCAGGAGCGAACCGTCTTCAAGGAGGTCGTGCTCATCCAGTACCCGCGTCCCGGGATATACGTGATCGGCCTCGTCACGTCCACGTGGCGCTTCAGGGGAGCCGGCGGGGTGGAGCAGGATTTCGTCACGATCTTTCTCCCGACGACACCGAACCCCACGTCGGGTCTTTTCCTGATGGCCCCCCGCCACGAGGTGATCGCCTCAGACCTCTCGATCGAGGACGCCATGAAGATGATAATCTCGGGAGGAGCGGTCGTCCCGCCGGGGCACAAGCATGCCGCGGGAGGTCCCGAAGGCGCCGACGGCGCGTAGCGGCGAAGGTGGAGCGCTCGTGAGCGAGATAATCAAGGACCGCGCGGTGATGCTCAAGACCTATCCGTACGGCGAGTCGAGCGTCGTCGCCGTCGCGCTCACCCGATCGCACGGTAAGGTGCGGTTTCTCGCGAAGGGCGCGCGGAGCCCGAAGAGCGCGCTCCAGGGGAGCCTGATGACGGGAAGCGTGTCCGAGGTTGTGTTCTACTTTCGACCGGATCGGGGTCTGCAGCTCCTCAAGGAGATCGATACGACCGGAGCGTTCGAGGCGGCGGACGGCGATCTCGAGCGGCTCTGCCTGTTCCAGGCCGGGCTCGAAATCGTCGACGGTTCGGTCGTCGAGCGCGAATCCGACGAACGCGTATTCGACATGATCGAATCGTTCATGCGGCTTCTTCCCGGCGCGACCGATCCGTGGGCGCTCTTCTACGCGCTCGAGATCAACGTCCTGAAGCTCGCGGGCTCTTTCCCCGCGACCATGGAATGCGAGCGCTGCCACCGCTCGCTCGAGAACGAGGCGTTTACGGTGGAGGTCGCGAGCGGTCTCGTGAGCTGTTCCGCGTGCGGGACTGCGAAGGGGAGAACGCTGTCGCGCGGCGCCGCGGCGCACGTCGCGCGGATCGACCGGCTCGGCTTCGATGAGGCCCGCGGCATGAAATTGAACCGCGGCGAGCGCAAGGAGATTGGCGAGCTCATTCACCATTTCTTCGTCAACCACGTTGAGGGCTATCGGCTTCCCCATGCCCTGCGTATCTGCAAGGAGGTAGACGGCCAGTGACCTTTCAAGAGGTAGTTCGCGCCCTGGGGCGTTTTTGGGCAGCGAAAGGATGCCTAATCCTCACGTCGTACAATTCGGAGGTCGGCGCCGGCACGATGAATCCGGCGACGTTTCTCCGGGTTCTCGGTCCCGAGCCGTGGAGGGCGGCGTATCTCGAGCCGACGAAACGCCCGAAGGACGGCAGGTACGGCGAGAACCCGAACCGTGTGCAGCAATTCAACCAGTATCAGGTCATTCTCAAACCCTCCCCGGAGAACGTTCTTCCACTATATATACAGAGCCTCGCGGCGATCGGGATCAACCCGGAGGCGCACGACATACGGCTCGTCGAGGACGACTGGGAGTCGCCGACGCTCGGAGCGGCGGGTCTCGGGTGGGAAGTATGGCTCGACGGGATGGAGATCACCCAGTTCACCTACTTCCAGCAGGCGGGGGGAATGGAGCTCGATCCCATCTCGGCGGAGATCACCTACGGGCTCGAGCGCATCTGCATGTACCTCCAGGGAGTCGACGACATCATGGATGTCGTGTGGGGAAGCGGTGTGACCTGGGGGGATCTCAACCGGGAGGCCGAGCGGGAATTCAGCCGCTTCAATTTCGAGAAGGCGGACGTGCCGTTCCATTTCGAGATGTTCGACCGGCTGCAGCGGGAAGCGGTGCGGATGCTCGGCGAGGGGCTCATTCTTCCCGCCTACGATTACGTCGTGAAATGCTCGCATCTGTTCAACATCCTCGACGCCCGGGGGGCGGTGAGCGTTTCCGAGCGGACGAGCTACATCGCCCGGATCAGGGATCTGGCGAGGCGCACCGCCGAGGCGTACGTCGCCGAGCGGGAGCGGCTTGCGCACCCCCTGCTCGCGCGCGGGCGCGCGTTTACAAAGGAGCGGACGTGAAAAAGGACTTCCTCCTCGAGATCGGGTGCGAGAACCTGCCGAGCGGCTACCTCGACGAGATGATCGAACAGACGCGAAAGCTCTTCGAGGGGGGGCTCGGGTCCGAGCGGATCCTCTATGAAGGCCTCACGGTCGTGGGAACGCCCAGGCGACTCGTCGTCCACGTGCGCGCTCTCGCCGCCAAACAGGAAGCGGCCGAGGAGTCCATCGTCGGCCCCCCGGTGAAGATCGCCGTTGCTTCAGATGGAAGCTTCACGAAGGCAGCCGAAGGTTTCGCGAAATCACAGGGCGTGCCGCCGTCCTCGCTCTCGCGCGTCGAGACGCCGCGGGGCGTCTATCTCGCCGTCGTCAAGCGCGTGAAGGGGAAGGCGGCCGCGTCGATCCTGAGGGAACGGATCCCGCAGTGGGTCCAGGCGATACATTCGCCGAAGATGATGCGTTGGAATTCGAGCGGGATGCGCTTTGCCCGGCCGATCCGGTGGATACTGTGCCTCTGCGGCACGGAGGTCGTCAGGGTGAAGATCGATGCGCTCGTTGCCGGCCGGCGCACGCGCCTCTCTCCCCTTTTTGAAAAGACGATTTCCGTGAAATCGGTCGACCACTACTTCGCGCTCATGCGAAAGAGCGGCATCGTGCTCGACCCCTCCGCGCGGAGGGACGCCGTACGCGCGCAGGCCGTCGAATGCGCGCGCGCGCAGGGGAGCGCGCTGGTGGAAGACGAGGATCTCGTCGCCATTGTCGCCAACCTCCTCGAATCTCCCGTCGCGATGGCGGGAGCGTACGACGAGGCGTTTCTCGATCTTCCACGCGAGGTGGTCGTCACGGCGCTCAAGAGCCACCAGCGGTACTTCTCGGTGGCCGGTCCGCGCGGGAAGCTCGTGCCGCACTTCGTTGCCTTCGCCGACGGGGCGCGCCGCGGCGCCGCGGCCATCGTCAAGGGGTACGAGCGCGTGCTTCGCGCGAGGCTCGACGACGCCGTGTTCTACTACCGGGAAGACACCGCGCGGCCGTTCGAGGAGATGGCCGGAAAGCTCAGCGGCATCGTTTGGCTCGAGGGACTCGGGAGCCTCGCCGGGAAAGCCGCGCGAATCGAGGCGCTCGCGCTATGGATGCGAACCGAGTGGGGGATCGGGGGACAGGAGCTCGAGCGGAGCATCCGGCGCGCGGCGCTGCTGGCAAAGGCCGACCTCGCAAGCGAGATGGTGAAGGACGGCAAGGAGTTCACGGCGCTCCAGGGATACATCGGGCGCGAGTACGCCCGCGTATCGGGCGAGACCGGCGATGTCGCCGAGGCGATCTACGAGCATTACCTGCCGCGTTTCGCGGGTGATGCCATTCCGCGCGGCGAAGCGAGCACGCTGCTCGCGCTCGCCGACAAGATCGACACGATCACCGGGTGCTTCATCATGGGGCTCGAACCTTCAGGCTCGCAGGACCCCTACGCGCTGCGCAGGCACGCAATGGGCGTCCTGCGAATCCTCATCGCGAAGCGCGCGGCGCTCTCGCTACCCGGTGCGATCGAAAGGAGCCTATCGCTATTCGCAGATGCGCCCCGGTCCTTCCCGCGCAGCCGCGACGAGCTGGTCGCGGCGCTCCGCGAATTCTTCTCCCAGCGCCTGTACCCGGTCCTGCGGGGGGACGGCGCAGACCACGATCTCGTCGCCGCGATTCTCGCCTCACCATGGGAACGCCCCTATGCAGTCGCCGACATGGTGGCCGAGCTCAGGGATCTGAGAAAGAAGGGAGAGCTCGCGCCGTTCGTTCTCGCGATGAAACGGATAACGAATATCATTCCGCGCTCAATGCGGGAACCGTTCACGTACGATGCCGGAATGAATGCGCTCGAAGCGTTTTCCGACAGGCGTGAATCCAGGCTCGGATTTTCATCATCTCTATTCACTGTCGACGCCGAAGGAAAGCTGAACGATGAGATGTCCCGCTCATGCAAGGATCTTCTCGAAGCACGACGCTCCGGGGAAGCAGTGCGTTCCCTCAGTATCATAAAAAACACTGTGCCATACGTGAATAAATTCTTCGAAGACGTGCTTGTAAACTGCGAGGATGAAAAAATAAGAAATAATAGAATAGCCTTTCTTTTATGCAGTTATAGGGCATTCATGCTTTTCTGCGACTTCTCGCAGATCGCCGGTGGGTGACGCGGAAAGGCGTTCCCCGGCGGCCGTAACTATCGAAATATCCTAGAGCTTCAGCAAGAATTACTGCTTGACATTCTTCGAGCCTCTGTGATACAATCCGAATTGTCTCGAAAGCAGAGTGGAGGATAGCCCGTAAGGGCGGACCGCCTTCATGGAGCGGGGTTACAACCCCCACCGCCGTTGGGGAGCCAGGCTTACTCGACAAAATAGGTTTAGGAACTCTGACGGATGAGACCCTGCTTACATGTCGAATCGATCGAATGGAGGTGATGGCACGGACAAGATTCGATATAAAGGGGGTATGGCACTTTGCTCTTCGAGGTTCGGATCTGTTGTGCGTCGATTAAAGTTGTTTTCTTAACGATGGGGGGAAAACAAGAATGAAAAAGGCACTAGTACTCTTACTAGGAGTCTGCTTCGTGGCCCTGCTCGTTGGCTCAGTCGCGGCTCGCGATATAAACCGCGACGTGCGCCCCGTGAAGGACTGGTCGAGCAATGAGTTCCCCGAGCTCACCGACCCGGGCCTTCGCGGTCTCTATGAATCAGCGGCCGCGGATACGTACTGTCTCGTATGGTACACGTTTGAAGGCTCAGGCGGCCTGACGGGCTGGACTCGGCTCGATCATACGAATCAGCCCGCTATCTTCTTCCACGTCGATGACTTTGTCGGGCTCGGCGGCGGCGACTTCGGCGGCCTCGTGCCCCTCCAAGGAACGAAGTCGATGTGGTGCGGCTCTCGTCCGAATTCGGCCGACCCGTACCTCTGCGGATGGGCTACGATTCCCGGCTACGCCAACGCCTGGAATCAGGATCTCGGAACCGCCGCGTTCAGTTTCACGGGTAAGATCACTGTCTCGTTCAAGATCGCTTGGGATTCCGAACCGGACTATGACTACACCAGGCTCCAGTATGATGCTGGCGGCGGCGTATGGACGAACGTCCCGGGAGCGGAATACACGTACTATGGTGCGTCAACCGACGAGTACGAGATAAATCTGACCCAGTCACGGACGAAGCTCCGCTTCCATTTCAGCGCTGACGGTGCATGGAGCGACTCGGACGGTCTCTACAACAGCGATGGCGCCAGCATCCTCGACAGCATTCGCGTCAGGGATGCTCTGGCCCTCGACAACACCGAGACCTTCGAGGCGGCTGCTGTCGGTGCGACCAGTGCCGGTATCTGGATCGGCTCGATCGCGCCCGGATTCGGCAGGTACTCGGGCCTGAGAAGCAACCTGACCGACAACGATCCGTGCGGCGACAACTTCGGCAACCAGGTTGTGTTCTTCATCGGTTCGCCGAACCCGAGCTCGAGCTACCCCGGCCTCTATGACGTGCCCTTCTGCGTAGGCGGGGGCGGCCTCACGGCTCCGTGCGCTAACGAAGTCGTTGTATCGCCGCTGATCGACATGACGAAGTACTCGATAAACAAGAACACCGTGCAGAACGGCACCATTGACCCGGCCGATCTTCCGGCTCTCGGCGGCGCCGCGCTGCGCTTCACCGTCTATCGCGACCTGCCGGCGGCTAACCTCGTGTACTACCAGTGGGAAGTTCGGAGGGTCATTGCCGGTTGCCCGGGAAAGTGGAACGACCGGAACTACGTCTATTACGGGCCCGACCAGGACTACATTTACGTAAGCGAGCCCGTAGGCGACTTCCTCAGCGGCAGCGACCCGGTTCAGGTTGCGGTGGGTGTTGCCGATATGTGCGACGTATGGTACGTGGGCGGGACCGACTGCGCCGTGCATACTCCGTCGCCCTGGATCGACAACGTGCGCCTGTATCGCTACAAGACCGCCGGCCCGCAGTGGTCCTATCGCGATCTCGAGTTCTTCCAGGACAACTTCCCGAGTGACGGGAACGAGATCGAGAGCTTCGTCCGCGCGGACTGCGCCCAGGACATCAACGCGGCAACCGTCGCGGCCATCAGGCCGGGCGACTCGACCGTCGTAGGCGCCACGTCGCTGCTTGGCGGCGGCATTGCTACCGTGGGCGGCAGCCCTGCCCTGTATATCCACGTGAAGGCGACCTACATCGGCCCCGCTCCCGTTAAGCCGAACCTCTTCGGCGCAGGTCTCGCGGGGAGCAGCACGACCAAAGTCAGTGGCTCCCCTGTGACCTTCAACTTCAAGTACGTGAGCGACAACGGTGTCTGGACGATAATCCAGAGCGAGAAGGCGCGCACCAACGCCGGCGCCATCGTGGCGGACAAGTTCATGGTCGATCTCAACGACGCCCTCTTCACGAGAGGCTACGAGATCCTCTATTACTTCACCGCCGTTGACAACGCGGCTGTAGAGTCGGCGTTCCCGCGCTATTCGCGCTCGGGACCTCCGTACTTCGAGTGGAGCTGCTTGCCGACGCTGAACAGCGATGTTCTCTTCGTCGATGACTTCGAAGGCCGCGGATCGTTCGCGGGCAGTGTCGAGAATTACTGGATGCCGGTCTTCGACGCCGTGCTTGCCCCGCCGAACAACAAGGTGGACAAGTACGACGTGAACGCCCCGAGCTCCGGTGTCGACAACGGCCCGGGAAGCCGCGCGAAGAACAAGCAGCTCATCGATCAGTACAAGAAGATCGTTTGGGATAGCGGAGACCTCGAAATGGCTACGATCTCGGACGGTCTCGCTGACAAGGCGAATGACGTCGCGATGCTCAACCTGTGGATGAGCACCTCCCCGCACTCCGCCGGCCTCTGGGTCTGCGGCGACGACATTGCCTATGAGCTGGCCTTGAGCGCGGCGCCTGGGGCGCTCACTCTTCTCAGCACCTGGTGCGGCGTAGACTACGTCGAGACGAGCTACTTCAACGCCACCGGTGGTCGCATCGGCGGCGGCGTCGTGACTCCGCTCATCACGGGCGACGCCGATTCCGGAGTGTTCGTCCATGGTGGAGTGGCCGACAAGTTCTACGCGTACGGCGGCTGCTTCGTCATCAACGAGTTCGACGTCCTGGACAAGACGGCCAACGGCAAGTACGCACTCCGTTACCCGGTGTACAACAGCCAGAACTACTACGCGGGTATCTCGAGTGATCAGCTGAACAGCCCCGGCCAGATCGTCAGGACGATGTGGTTCGGCTTCAGCTATCAGTACATCCGCGACGACAAAGTGGCAAAGCCGGAGGACCGCTTCGAGCTGGCGGGAGACGTGTTCGCGTGGATGAACAACGTCACCAACGTGGACATCACGCCGGCGTATACGCCGAAGTCGTACAACCTGGCCCAGAACTTCCCGAACCCCTTCAACCCGTCGACCTCGATCAAGTTCGACATGAAGGATAAGGGATTCGTGGCGTTGAAGGTCTACAACGTCGCGGGCCAGCTCGTTCGGACGCTCGTGAACGGTACGAAGGATGCAGGCTCCTACACGATCACCTGGGATGGCAAGAACAACCGGGGTGGCGCGGTGGCGAGCGGCATCTACTTCTACAAGATGGAGACCAAGGACTTCAACCAGACCAAGAAGATGGTCATGCTGCGCTAGCACGGACCGTTGACAGGGTCTGACGTAAGCCCTGAGGGAAGCCGGGAGAATCAAACCTCCCGGCTTCTTCTTTTTTTCCCCCCCACGCCGCCCGGTTTTTCCCCGAAAGCCCGCGTTTTTCGGCATTGAATTTTTATTGACAGGTCAAATCAACAGCTTATATTACATATAGGTTTGGGGTAGAACGCACGTTCGATTTGGGCAAAAAGAGAAGGGAAACATGGGACGAGTCAACATCAAATTCGCGATAGAGACAGCCATGGCTGGAGCCTTGGCTCTCATGATGATTCTTCCTGCATGCAGGAAGGAGGGCGCTCCGCTCGACCGGAACAAGGTTCCGGAGACCTTCCTTACGAGCTCTCCAACTGAGACGACGGCGACCGATTACCGCGTCCATATGTACTGGCACGGGAAGGACAACGACGGCGTCGTTACGAAATACATATGGTACGTATCCGACACGCTCATGACCCTCGAACCCGAGAGCAATCCCGATGCGGAAGGGCTCGACTGGAATCCGAGCGACAGAATCGCCGACTACCTGAAAGGCAGATTCACGACGAAGACTGATACGGTCATCGTCTTTAAGGGGTACAATGACATGAGGGGGGCTCAGATCAACCGCCAGGCGTTTCACATCGCCTCGATCGACGACGGCGGAAAGATCGATCCGAGTCCGGCCCGGCTGCAGTTCTTCGCGCGCGTGAAGGGAATCCCCGCCGTGACGTTCTGGACGAACCTCGGCAGCGGAGACCTCCCGTACCATCCCGGAGCCCCCGACACGATAAGCATGTTCGTGCCGTTTGACATCAAGTTCACCGCTACGACGGTGAATAACGTCATCACGGGGTACCGGTGGAGCTACGGCGGCGGTGTGTTCCCCGATTACAACAACGATGGAAACCCCGACTGGCTCATTCCGGCGAGCCAATCCGAGGTGATTGACGTCACGCTTTTGAATTCGGGGAATGCCGTGATTTCGAGCGGTCTCTTCAGCTTCAAGGCGATCGCGCGGGATGAGGCGGGGGCGCTTTCCAGGTCCGATCTCATATCGGGGGAAGGGGTCTGCCAGGTTGTTGTAAATCACGATCCCGATACGAGAGTGGATGCGGCGTGCCAGGTCTTCTTCACGCCTCAGAGCTCGGGCGTTCTCGAGAGCTTGACGGTTAATCTCCTCGACCAGATTCAGGATACGCTGCCGGACAGCTCGCTCGTGCGCATGTTCTATTGGGGCTGGGATGATCCGAAGGATCGCGCCAATCTGCAGTACAATCCGCCGAGGCCGATACGGTTCCAGTTCGCGTACAACCGCTGGGCGATTGGTGAGTATGGCGAGCGCATCGCCGACAAGATGTCCCCGTGGTATCCCCTCAAGTACCCGGAAGATACCAATCCAAATGCCGGAGTATCCGATCAATACCGGGACCGCGACTCGACGACAATGCGGGTCGCGACGTTCCAGTACAGTTTCTTCGTGCGATCGTTCGACGAGCAGAAGAGACCGGACGGAACCCCGACGGTCGTGCACTTCATGGGCAATTTTTCACCGCGGGTCGACAGCGTCCGGACCGGGTTCTGGGACCGCCCGGGGCAGGCGCCATCGTTGCGGGTTTTCCATTACACGACGAATGATACGATCGTGGTCGGATGGAACGGCAATCAAGTCGTGGCTCGTGGCGATACGCTTTGCCCGTATGAAACCAAGCTCCTCGGTGCCGCGGGGAACCAGACGCTGACGAAATCCTTCCGGTTCACCATCCGGGCCGGCGGCCATGACGACCGCCGGGACCCGCGGGGCTCCGGGATAAAAGGCTGGAAGTACACGGTCACCGATCCGGATCAGGATCTCACGTACTCTCGAGAGGGAGAGTGGATGTTCAACAAGCCGCTCAACGTCCTCGATCACGAATGCAGCTTCAGCATCAGCGTTCCATATACGCCGGCGGGCATCGCACATACAACCGATTCGCTCTTGAACAATCCCCCGGCCTTCCTCGGCGCGCAGACGATTGCAGTCTCGGGAATGGATGAGAGGGACACGGAGAACTTCTTTGAAGGCATCCGGGGAATCAGCCCGGAGTTCGATGAGAACGGGAACGTGAAGGCTGGAAACAACTGGATCACGAACGAGTACTTTTTCGCGAATTATGCCCGGAGAGACACGAAACGCGTACAGCTTTATCTGAAATTCGTCAAGTAGCGCACAACCGGGTTCCATTCCGCGTTCAAAGGTGAGAGGAGGCTGGGGAGTAATGAAACGATTGCTTCTAATATACGCCGGGCTCGGCATGCTCGCGGTATTCGTGTTTTTCTTCGGCTGTGAGAAGACGTTTATCGGGCCGGCGGAGCAGAACAAGTCGCCCGAGGTATGGCTTTCGAGCGGTCCCGTCGAGGGAGACACGATAGGTTACCAGGTCCACTTCTACTGGGGCGGTTGGGATCCGGACGGCGAAGTGAAAAACTACGAATTCGTCGTTGCCGCCGGGAATCCGTACGGGTTCAATGCGGAAGATACGACGGGACTCGCGAAGTGGACTCGGACGTCGATCCACGACAGCCTTTTCCGGGTATCGGCGGATGATACCTCCCGGGAAGTGATTTTCAGCGGCAACAGGTTCACCCGCTACGATATGACGCACACCTTCTTTCTCCGCGCCGTCGATATGGAGGGGAAGCGCTCCGATCCGGTGTACCGGTCCTTCACCGCGTGGACGCTCGCCCCATACGTGGAGATTACGATGCCGGCGCCGCCGCAGCCCATTGACAAGGTGGGAGAGCTCGGACGCGTCATCAAATTCGAGTGGGTGGGCAGAGACCCAATCGACTCCCCCGAGAACGTAAAGGAACCCGATTCGATACGGTACATGTATCACCGCGTTGATAGCCCCGGAGGGGGTTACGACCCCTCGTTCAACATCATTAAGGACCTCAACAACAATCCGTGGCGGTACGAGGAGGACTGGAGCCCCTGGAACTGGTACCGGGCGGCGGGGGATTCGGGGCGTTCAACGAGGCTCGGGGACGATGAGGTTCTGGAAGTGGGCAGCTCGCACATCTTCGCCGTTCAGGCGAAGGATGAGGCCGGCGCCGTGACGGCGATATTCGACCGGAGGAATAACGTCCGGGAGTTCATCGTGTCGGTGACGGCGGTGCCGTATCTCACGATCACGGAGCCGTTCCTCGGGGGGTTCCGGTTTATCGGGACGAACCTTCGTCCTGAGAAGCGCGATCTGCCCCCCGGCGTGCCGCTCAATTTCAGGTGGCGCGCGAACGCCCTCGAATACGGCGGGGAGATCATGTGCTACCAGTTCGGGTGGGACGTGGCGGACCTGGACAATCCGAGCGATTGGGATTCGGATTGCAGCCCGTTCATTCTCAACTGCTCGGCGACGTGGTACTCGGGCGTTCACACGCTCTTCGTGCGGGTCGTCGACAACTCGGGATCGGAGACGCTCGGACAGGTTGAGATCAACATCGTGCCGTTCACGATGGAGCGCAATCTGCTCTGGGTCGACGATTTCCCTTCTTCGAATTTTGGTCAGAGGGACTATTCGATGCCGGAGGAGAGTGGGATAGGCTCGCACGATGAATTCTGGCTCAGACACTGCCAGCGCGCGATAGGGTTTGACAAGGATCGCGACGTGTACGATAGCGCTAACAACAACAGTACCGCTCCTCCGAAGATTACGCTTATTGCCAAATACAAGAACATCATCTGGACGTACGGGTCCAATGTCGACAAGATATGCTGGGATAATGTCGTCAAGTTCGTGGCCGAGAGCAAGATAGGATCGGGCCAGGTCGTGGTCAATTATCTGGCGCTTTTCCTCTTGAAGGGCGGACACGTCCTTACGGAGGGCAACTCCGAGCGATCGGGCGGTCTCGCCGCATGCCTCTACGTTCAGCAGCCGTTCCCCATGCACCTGAAATGCGAGACTCTGGGAAACCAGGAAGGGTGTGAAGGGGATACGAGCGGCGTCAATTCATACCCGTACAAGGATTATTGTGTGACAATGCTCGATAAGATCGTCGGAGCGATCCGCACGACTAC
>Ga0315289_10000816_pt1 | contig 48037 bp, 77 predicted proteins | sample YL17G11_40_MG_FD_203452 | JGI IMG/M metagenome (GOLD analysis project Ga0315289, IMG submission 203452) | Sediment microbial communities from Yellowstone Lake, YNP, Wyoming, USA - YL17G11_40 | ecosystem: Environmental > Aquatic > Freshwater > Lake > Sediment | place: USA: Wyoming | collected... | reverse complement strand
TAATAGACACCTCACAGAAAGATTTGAACACCGCAACCAAGAATGCCATTGAGGAATTAAACAACGAGGCGGCAAAGGCATTGATTGTAAAGTCAACGCTGGCACAAGTTGCACGACAAGCCGCTGCTAACTTCAAGGTGTACTTTCCTTTCCGCGCCTCGCTTATTGCCACGACTGAAGTTGGAACATCCGCTGAAGCAACAAAAGGCATTGAGGCTGATTCGATTGATGCAGTAGTGAAACGATACAGCGCGGGTATTGTGGGCGGTGCAGTTCTAATATCAATTAAAGAATGGCACACGATGGGAGATGGACGAGTGCGCCCTGCTCACCGTGCGGCAGATTTACAACGAGCAAAGGCAGACGAGCCGTTCCATGTTGGCGGTGAAAGGTTGATGCAACCACACGACAGATCGCTTGGTGCATCGGCTGGCAACACTTGCAACTGTAGATGCACGGCAATTTATTACCACGGGGACGACCAAGACATACTATAGCCACGCGGCTTTCTGCATGGTATCTTTTAACGCACTGCAACATTGAGAAAAAAATATGACCACTCTTGACTATGCCGCGCTCATTGCATCGTTTCCCACTAATGCTTCTGGCGACATTACCGCGCTCAATATGCGGAACTTTGTTGACTCGGTTGAGTTGAAGTATGACAACTGGAACATAGTTAAATCTGGTCAGCCTGAAGGTGCAGCGTTCCCCGACCCTGTTGCCGGTGTAATTGATCTGCCAGTAAATTCTATTTGGGTAATCAATGGCTCGGTAAACATTTTTGGCACGCTTAACTTTCTTGGAAACAATCAGATAATTTCTTTGTCTGGTTCGTTCTCTATCAATGCAATCATTCTTGACTTCTCATTGGGTGCTGCAACGCTTATGCGCGTTGGCAATTCATCTTCAGCAACGGTGAAAGGCGTACTGCTTCAGATAACTAATAATTCGCAAACCATGATGGACATACAGAATGGTGCGTCGGTTATTATCTTTGAGCAATGCGGATTCTTATTGTTCGATGGAGCATGGGGTACAGTAACAAGCGTTACCAAATTCATCATGCTTGATTGCTTCTCATCAAGTGGTGCTGGCTCATCGTCACTAACATTTCTTGGCACGACTATTTCTGTTGTTATTGAAGGGCATTTAACTGGCACAGGTTTTCTTGGAACTGACGCAAACATTTTTGACTTCACAACGGCAACAGCAATCAACTCTTTAAGAGTAGAGGCTTGCACGCCCAATCTCACAACTGCACCAAGTTTTATTAGAGCAACCGATTCAACTGTGCTTGCTGGAATCTTTGTGAACAGCACTGTACTCGGAACGCCGTTTGGTGTATTCGTTATTGGTGTTGATAACTTCTCAATCAATTCGACCTTTTCAGGAAACATTGGAATACCAAACACCAAAGTGATTGGCGGTTTGGCAATGTCAAAGAATGCTTCTGTTACAACCAGCCCTGCGGCAAGCACATTTACTCCTATCATTGGCAACACTCAAGACCTAATAACTTTTGGCACTTGCAGATTTATTCGCAATGCTGCTTTGCAGTTGCAGTACAAAGGCAAGGAACAATTTGTTGGTGTAGCGACAATGGCGGTTTCTTATCGCCGTGCAGTATTGTCAGCCGCGCAACAGTTCACGGTATGCCTGTTTAAGAACGGAGTGCCAATATCTGTACCGTTCCCAATGTCGATGACTTCAATAGTTAGAACATCTGCTGTTCTTGCTACGGCAACAATGTCCGCAGCGTTTGCATTACAGAATGGAATGACTGTAGTTATATCTGGCGCGGTGCAGAGCGCATACAATGGCACTTTCGTTATTGGTGGCGTAGCAGGTTTAACATTTACATACCCGCTTGCCACCGACCCTGTGGTAAACGCAACCGGCATATTGATTGCTCAATTACCTGTGGAAGTTGTTATACCGCAGACTGCAACTGATCAGCTTTACAGTTCAACGCTGACCATTCCGGTTGTATTAAATACCAACGACATATTGAGAGCGCAGATAAGAAGCGATGGCGGGTCTGTAAATTCAGTTGTAGACACTGTTTTCTTGAATGTGGAGTAATGAGAATGATTTTAATTTTCCGACTAATTGTAACGCCGCCAGACAGGTTGCCAATTTTTAATCAATACATTGACCCAAAGAAATACAAGCTAACAACCGACCCAATGACGGTTACAGAAATGGTTGAGGCGTTTGATGAGAGCGGTGAAGTAACTACCGTTGAGATTGTTACGCCATATTCAAAAGCAGATTGGGAAGCCGAGGTGATTGAATGAAACGCTCAATGCTTTCAGTTGGTAAGCGCATGAGTAAGACTGTCCACTTCTCTGGTATGGAAGTGAAACAAGAAATGGTCAATGGTGTTCCAGTTGGAATCATTGAAGGCTACGCTTCAACATGGGATATGGATAGAGGCGACGACATTATCCAGCTTGGTGCGTTCAGTCGCTCACTGGCAGAAATGAAAGCGTGCGGCAGACCTATTCGTATGCTGTTCGGACATGACTACGAGAACATCATTGGCGCGTTCCCGTGCATGGAATGTTTTGAAGATGACCGTGGCTTGTTTGTTAAAGGCGAGATCAATCTTACACAGGGTCAACTTGGCGAATGGGTTTACAGTCTTGCCAAGCAAGGCGTGCTGTCAGACATGAGTATTGGTTTCAGCATACCTTCGATGGACGCTATTGAGTTCCGCGACATGGGCGACAAGGTGGTTCGTGTCATTAAGGAATTGGATTTGTGGGAGATAAGCATCGTTGGTGAGCCAATGAATGCCGCTGCAAAAATAACGGCAGTGAAAGCAGCCGCCCCGTTCAAGGACTTACCGCTTGCCGGTAGGGATGTGGAATGGGATTCGGACAATGCTTTGGCAAGGATTCGCAACTTAACAGGCAGCACGGACGCGCCTTCTGCCACCTATCGCAATGCCTTTCTGTGGTTCGACAATTCAGCAACCGATCTGTTCGGCTCGTATAAGCTGCCAATCGCTGATGTTATCAATGGTGAGATGACAGTTGTTCCACGCGCTATCTTTGCGGCGGCGGCTGCATTGCAAGGCGCAAGAGGTGGCGTAAACATTCCCGAGTCAGATCGTGATGGAGTTATCCAAAGCATTGAACGGTACTACGCCAAGATGGACATACCATCACCGTTTCAAAAAGATTACGGCATCGACACAACCTTTGCGGAGGCTTGTCAAAGTATTAAGGATGTGGAAGAATTGTTGAAGTATTCAGGTTTCAGTTCACAAGCGAGAAAAGTTTTGATCTCGCTTATAAAGAATTCCACTGTCCGCGATGGTACGGGGGATGAAAAAGGCGACACCGATGAAGGTGAAGCAAAAGTCAGAGCGGAAGTGTTAGGTAAAATGGCAGACAGTTTGCGTGAGTTTAATGCAAAGTTTGCGGCACAAGAACTTCTTAAACAATTTAACAGATAGGAATTATTTATGGAACTCAAACAAGTAGCCGATCAACTGGAAACAGTTATGAAAAATGTTGCTTTCGTTCAGGAGAAACACACTGAACTGGATGGCAAGATTGATGCAATGACAAAGGGCGCAATGGTAGAAGCTACCAAGGCTGCTGCTGATGCCATTCAAGCAATGAATGATGCACGCGCTGAAGCCGTTGCTCAAAAGAAAGACACTGATGGTCAACTCGAAATCTTGAAAAAGAAATTGAGCCGCGCACAAGCGACTGGCGACCAGAAAGAAATGTCCGACATTGACAAGAAATACCGTGACCAGTTCCAACGCTACTGCCGCAAAGGTCGTGCTATGGATGATTCAGTTGTGGAAGATATTGCCCGCGAGATCGCTACCAAGTCGAGCTTTGGTGATGATGACCGCGTAGCCATGCTGACCAAAGACATGGTTGCCGGTAGCAATCCTGATGGTGGTTATCTGATTCGCCCTGAAGTTGCGAACTGGATGATTAACCGCGTGTTTGAAACCAGCCCGATGCGTTCCATTTCCAATGTCGTAAACATTGCAAGCGATTCGCTTGAGATTGTTATTGATGATAACGAAGCGGCTTCTGGTGGTTGGGTTGGTGAAGTTGATAACCGTCCTGAAACCGGCACGCCAAAAATTGGCAAGCTGACAATCGTGGCGCATGAGCAATATGCAATGCCTCGCCTGACTCAAAAAATGCTGGATGATGCTGGCATTGATATTGAGTCATGGTTGCAAGACAAAGTTTCTCGCCGCTTCACTCGCGTTGAGAATACTGCGTTTGTTCGTGGTGACGGTTCAGAAAAGCCAAAAGGTTTCTTGGCTTATCCTGATGCGCCAACGGTTGAAACATACCAACGCTTCACGCTTGGTACTGCTTCATCAATCACCAACGGCGCTATCCAAGGCGATGACTTGAAGCGTCTGCAAAATGCTCTGAAAGAAGAATACCAAACCAATGCGGTATGGGGCATGAAGCGCGCAACCTTTGGCGACATTATCACTCTGAAAGCAAGTGGTTCAGGTGAGTATGTTTTCCAAACCGAGTTCCTGATGCCGAAAGAAGATAAGATGTTGCTCGGCAAAAATATCATCTTTATGGATGATATGGACGCGGTTGCAGACGATGCCATTCCGGTTATTTATGGCGACTTTGGCGTTGGCTATACCATCGTTGACCGCACTGGTATCCGCGTGATTCGTGACGAAGTAACCGAGAAGCCGTACATCTTGCTTTACACAACCAAGCGTACCGGCGGCGATGTTACGAACTACGACAGCTTGAAGCGTCTACGCATCTCGCCAGTTGGTCCGTAAGCAATAAAGAAAAAGGTCGGGAGGTAGAAATGCCTCCCAATTTTTCAAACAAATTTGGTTAAATGTTTCAGGAGTTTTTATGTCAGATAAAGATATTGCAAGTGATTTGGTTTCCATTGAAGTGCATAACGCAACAGTTGCAGCCAATGGCGTTACAGTTGGCTCAAGCGTTGACAATGCCGATTTCGATTTGGGTTTAATGTTTACGGCTTCTGCCGTATGGACAGACGGCTCATTCGTTCTCGGTGCAGAAGATTCAGATGACGATATTACTTTCACTGCTCTTGCGGCAGACAAGTATATCGGCTCTGCCGTTATTGCGGGCAATGTTGGTATTGGTACAGTGCAGCCGAAGTTTGGCGTGTTCAGTAACCGCCGTTATGTCCGTCCAACAATCACAGCTTCTGGCGTAACTGCCGGTGCAGTGATTGCTATCACCGCTACACAGAAAACCGAATACGCACCAGCGTAATTTTGGGGGGTGCGGGTGTCGTTTGGCACTCGCATTTTTTCGCATGATGGAGAGCATGGAATGTATATCGCAAAGCGAACTGCTTTAATCGCGTCAAAAGGTTCTGACGCTACGCCATACGCGCTTGTAGAAGGTAAAGAAGTTACGGTCATGGATAACATTACTCTACGCAATGCACTTGAGCGTGGATGGATTGAGAAGGTTTCAGAGGCGATAACCACTGCACCGGAAAAGAAATTTGCAGACCAACTGAAATCCATCGGCATAGTTGCCGGTGAAAGCAAACCAGCAACAAAAGAAAAAAAGGAATCCTTCAAAGAAAAAGCATTGAGAACATTTGGTTTCAATAGCTCCAATCAGTAACACCACAGGGGCAAGCGAATGGGTAACAACGGTAGAGATAATGCAGCCACAGGCGCACAACCGTATACCTTGCTTTCACCTGCTACAGTTTTTCCTGTAACGCTTGCAGAATTAAAGGCATGGCTGAAGGTAACAAGCAATTCAGAAGATGCTTTGTTGACCATGATAATTCAGGGCTGCACTGAAGCGGCAGAGCTTTACACCAAGCGCGACTTCATAACCAAGTCGTACCTGACATACCGTGATCGGTTCGGTGATTATGGTGAACAGCCACTCTACGCGGGTTATCCTGCTCAAAAGGTTTATACATTTTATGAGCTGCCAATCGTTCTACGCAGGTCAAAATTGCAGTCCATTCTTTCAATCAAGTATTGGCTGGACAATGTTTTAACAACATGGAACGCGGCTGAATACTACATAGTCAACAAGTCGGCATGGTCGCAAGTGTTGCCGGTAGATGACTTTGATTACCCATCGCATGACCAAAGATTGCAAGCAATTCAAATTGAGTTTACCGCTGGCTATGGCGCAACGGGTGCGGATGTTCCAGCGGCTTTGCGTATGGCATTGCTATCGCACATGGCTTCTGTATACACAAACAGAGGCGACTGTAGTGCCGCTGGCTGCTCTTGCGATGCCGCGCCTATGTCTGCACGCGCTGTCTACCAGCAATACCGCATAGTCGATTTTGTGTTGTAGCCATGCCTATCTGTGTAAACATTCGTGGCAAGAATAGACAAGTTTGCATTGCTGATCTTGATAGGCAGATACAATTACAGAACCGCGCAATACAACCGCCCGCTGGTGGGAGCGTTGATTATACTTTGCTGTTTACGGCAAAGGATTCTGCATTGCCACCGCTTGATGAGTTCGACTCATCGTATGGTTCAGACTTTGCCGGCGTGCTGTTCCACCCGACTGATACAGGGTTGGTATGGGCAATGATTGAAAGCGTAAACGGTGAGAGCATTTTTGATCTGACCAATGTTGAGCGCACGGTAACGCACAAGGTCTACATTCGATACGAGCCAACCGTTACCGCTGAAACATGGTTCACGATTGATGGTCAGCGTTTTGATATTTTGACGGTTGAAGATTTAGATTTTCGGCATGAGTTCCAACTGTTACGCTGCACGGATAGAGGCAGCAAAACGAGGTCAACGACAGCGGCATGACTTTCCAAGCGATAGAAGCAGCGGGTAATAAAATCGTTTACATGAAACTAAACGACCAAGAGCTTCTGACTGTCCGCGCTATCAGGCAGGGCTGGTTTGCCGCTGGCGACATTATGAAGAAGGAAGCTATCAAGCAGATCATGCACAAACCAAAATCAGGCAGAACCTATCTGATAAGGCGTGGGCGCAGAATGAAACGCCATACCGCTTCCGCTGCCGGTGAAACTGCTGCCAACTTTTCCGGTGCATACAAAAAGAGCATTGGCTTCAAGGTAAACGGTTGGGAAGAAATGGAGTTTGGTTCTGAATCAGGTAGTGCAGCAGACAAGTATGCCGACTTGCTTGAAACAGGAACGAAAAATATGGCACCAAGACCTATGATAACTAATGTCTACAATGCAACCAAAGGCACGGTTGTTTCAGTATTCGAGCAAACCATCCGTGGGTTTATTAGCAAATGAAATGCCAAGAAATAATTTTGCAGTTGATGAAAAACCTGCCAAGGTATTCGCCATTCTTTTCAGTCAAGAAGGAGATTGCCAGCGTTTCATTTTCTCTTGGAACAGCAACGGCAACGACGACAACACCGCACGGTCAAGTTGCTGGCAGCTTTGTTTCTGTTGCCGATGTTCTTGTTCCATGCGCTGTTGATACGGTAACGCCTGTTGGCAATACGCTTGTCTTAAAAACACTCACGCCGCATGACTTCACTCTTAACAGAAATGTTCCGTCAGATCAGAATCAAGTTGTCCGCATTACAACACTTCTCGGTTTCAGTAGCGGGTATAAATTGCTCGATGTGCCAAACAGAAAAACGCTTGTTATTGAACAGAGTTTAGTTCCGTTCCCAACCGACCCCGCCTTTGTACAAGAAAAATTCCACTACGGCTACAACGGCTTAAAAGAAATACTGACTGTGCCAACACCTTCCAGTTTCACTTACCTTGTGGACGACATTGCGCTGGCTGCACCAAATGATATTTCTAATAGCCCGTATGTTGGCTGTTCCATTCGCGTAAGTGGCGCGGCAGATTTGCTTACCATGATGAATTCTTATACCGCTCAACCGCCTGACAATATATGGGCTTGCGTGGTGCTGGAAGATAATGTTGCCAACAAAGACAGGCGCACACTGAACGATGCACTGACGCAGCAAGGCAGACAGATGGATTTTGCCCAACAACTCATTTCCAATTTTGCTATCTACATAATCATTCCAAACAAAGGCGAAGTGCTGACTGAAACCAATGGTCGCTTGGCGCGGGATATGATTGAGGATATTCGTGTTCCAATCTTTAAGACACTGCTTGGCATTGAGTTTAGAACCGACTTGGCAGCGCAAGGTGAATCGTGTGTTACCTATGCCGGTGACGGGTTTGTTTCTTTCAATGGCGTGGTGTATGTCCATCAGTTTTCATTCCAGCAAGTCTTGATGATAACAAGCAGCGATACAGCCATTGAGTCATTCGACAGAGCATTCCGTGACATTGACCTGTCCATCCGCAACCAGTTTAGCGATGTGACGGCTTACACCGTGCTGCCCGTTGACCTTGACGAGTTCCCATAAACCTGAAACCATTAGCAACCGGAGAGCTTTAGATGAAAGTGCAGATTGAGATATTGAAAAGAATCAACAACCAGCCAGTAGGCACGCTGGTAAATGTTGAGATTGATAGCGATGGAATTGCGCTTGATAGATTCTGGCGCAAACGGATTCAGGATATGAAAATAGATAACTGTATTCGCTTTGCGGCACAAGAAAGCGTGAAACAAAAAACGAAAACCCAATCAACCAAGATAGAGGATACCGATAATGGCAACAGTAATTCGTGAACCGGAAGTAACCATTGCGCTGGTTAGCTCGGATACGCTTGTCGGTAATAAGCCGCAGCGCATTCTTGCTATCGGACAGAAACTCGCTGGCGGAACAGCGGTATCTGGCGCACTTGTAACGCAGATACAGAATGATAATTCATGGGACACGCTGTTTGGCGCGAAGTCTATGCTCTCCGGTCAGTGTCGCAATGTGCGCCGCTACAACACAGTGACCAGACTCGATGCCATTGCACTTGATGATAATGGCTCGGCGGTTCAAGCTACTGGCACGATGACCATTGCTGGTACTGCCGCAACTGTTGCCGGATTGATTACTTTTTATATCGGCTCAAAAGTTGATTACAGATTCCAAATCCCTGTAGCGGTTGGTGATACTCCAAGCATCGTTGCTACAACATTGACTATTGCTATCAATGCCCACGCAACTGTTCCTGTAACCTGCTCCAACACCGCTGGTGCAATTACCATCACCGCAGAAAATGGCGGCACGGTTGGTAACACTATTGGCTTGGAATTGTCAGTTAAAAATGTAGTTGGCTTGAGCGCAGTAGTTGCCACGCCAATGTCCGGCGGTTTGATTGACCCATCTTTTACCGGCTTATTTGATGTTATTGAAGATGAGCGTTACCAGACATATCTTTGGGCATACACGGATGACATTGACACAATCAAGAACGAACTTGATTCTCGCTGGAATGTTTCAAACAACATTCTTGACGGTGTTGCTTTCATGCTTGTTGATGATACGCTTTCAGGTGCGCTTGCAACACTTGATGCCTTAAACAGTCAAAGTCTTTGCGTGTTTGCGGATGAGTTTGTAAACACCGCGACCCATAAAGGCGGCGCGATTCTTGAGATTCCATACGCCACCGCTGCACAGATTGCGAGTATCAGTGCATTGCGATTGACTGACGGTGCAGCTATTGGCAGATTTGTTATTGCACGGCAAGGCGGTCTTGATCGCTTTGGTTCGTCTGCTCTTGCATCGCTTCCGTTCTTCAATACGCCAATTCCTGATCTGCCATTGATGAATGTAAAAGATGGATGGACTGCACCGGAGCAAGAGTTTATCAAGCAGTCAGGTGGTTCGATTGTTGGTAATAACATTTCCAACAATGAAGTATTGCTTGGCGAAGTGCTGACAACTTATAAGACTGATGTTGCAAGCAATCCCGATATTACTTTCAAGTATTTGGAATATGTGCAAACCTCAAGCAACATTCGTGAGTTTTATTTTAACAACCTAAAAGCACGCTTTGCCCAAAGTCGTTTGACTGAAGGCGCATTGATTGCTGGTCGCGCAATGGCGAACGGTGCAGTCATTGAAGCGTTCTGCACGCAGTTGTATCAACAACTTGCCAATATCGTTTTGGTTCAAGACGGCGAAACTGCGTTGAAGTTTTACAAGCAGAATTTGCTTGTTACTCTTGATCTTGCACAAGGTAAAGCCACGGTGCAGATGATTGTTCCAATCGTTACACAGTTGCGAGTCATTCTTGCAACAATCCAAATAGCATTTACGGCAGAGGGTTAAGCCATGAGTAAGACGCAAATATCGGATGCCAGTGTTATTGTAAATAATGTGGGAGTAAACATTGTTCCAAATTCGCTTTCGTTTACTGAAGGCTACGGGGAGCAATCTGTTCTTGTGCAGTCGGCAGGTGGCGGCGTGCTTGAGCAGGTTTATTCCAACGATGTGGAAACCAATCTTGCTATGGTCAAGTTTTCTTTGCGTTCTACAGTTGCCAACATTGCACTGGCGCGTGAGTGGAAAACAAACGCCAACAAGAATGTTATCGCTGTCACTGCAACTGTTCTCGAAGGTTCGTTGACTCGGACATTCAATAACGCTGCATTGACTGGTGACTATGAAGTTTCACTGTCAGCGGATGGTGTTATAGAAGTTGAGTTCAAAGCAGACAAGGCGACTATTTAATAGTCAAACGGGATGGCGGTGTAAAAGCCGCCTTTCTAATTTTCGGAGTGAGCAAACATGAGCAACGGCGATTCAATAGAATTTTTACTTTCCAAAGAAATTACCTACCACCACCAAGGCACTTCAAAGCAAGGACAGATGCTTGTTTTAACTGCGCCAACGAATGCACACACCAGACACCGCGTAAAGCTACAGCAAGCACTTCACAGAGCTATGGCTAATATCGCTACCAACAAAACAGAACAGCCAGCACAGAAGGATACAGGCGAGTCTACGATTGCCGGTTCTGATGTAATGATGATGATGCTTACTTCTGAAACAGACATGGTTCAGTTCCATGACGACTTTAGAAAATTCATGTGCGAAGGTTCGTGCTTGGTTGAAGGCGAGGAACGAATCACTGCCAAGCTGTGGGATGATTTGTCGCCAGATGATACTGATGCTCTGATGGGAGAGTACCTTGCAAATTTTATTCTACCATCATCACTACGGAAACAGAGCAAGAAATAGAAGCGTGTATGCTGCGACTGGTTCGGTTCTATGATGGTGGCTTAACGCTTGAGTATTTAGAGCGTCAACCGCTGACAAAGGTTGCTAGATTATTAAGAGAAGCAAAACGGATTGGCAGGGAGGAAGAAGAAGCAATCCGTAAACAGAAAAACAGGCGGTGAGTTATGGCTTTCAATGTATCGGTAATCTATAAAGCGATAGATCAGTTTACTCAACCTGTCAAAAAAATGGCGGCTGCATCGAAAGAAATGCAAGCCGCAATTTCTCCATTATCCAAACCTGTAAGCATGGGCGGCTTGATAAGTGGCATTGGTATGTTGGCAGGTGGATTTGCTGCACTTGAAGGACTTAAATCTTCTGTTGCCTATGTGACCGAGTTTGAAGATAAATTGCTTGAGCTTTCTGCATTGACTGGCGCGACTGGTACTGACCTTGAATCGTTGAAGTATTCTGCAATGAAGTTGGGAAAACAGTTTGGTCAAAGTGGAACGGATGTAATGGAAGGCATGAAGTTGATTGGTGGTGCGAAGCCAGAACTTCTGTCCAACATACCTGCGCTTCAATCCGTTACCAAAGAAGTAATGACACTTTCAAAAGCGTCTGGCGTAGACATGGCGACAGCCTCGCGGGTTGTTGCTGAATCGCTTAACCAGATGGGTGCTGGTGCAGATCAAGCGGCTCGATTTGTAAATGTGTTGGCGGCAGAAGCAAAGCTCGGTTCGTCTGAAGTTGATGAAACTGGCAGGGCTGTAATCAAGTCTGCCGTTGCCGCGAAAATGTCCGGTGCAAGTTTTGAACAGTTAAACTCAATGATTGAATCGCTTGCTCATGGCGGTATCAAAGCGGAAATGGCTGGCACAGGATTGGCTGCTGTTCTTATGAAGTTAAGCGCAAAAGGTTATACAGTTGGCAAGCAAGGTCTTGATGGAATGTTTGGAAAGCTCAAAACATCACTTGAGAAAGTAAAAGACCCCGCAAAAAGAACAGCGGAACTTATGAAGTTGGTTGGATTAGAGAATGTGGATGTTGCCACTATTCTTATGAATTCTGCTGGCTCAATGGATGCTTATACAAAAAGCCTTACTGGAACATCCATTGCAAGTGAACAGGCTGCAATAAGGATGCAATCTGTTTCTGCAAAATGGGCGCAACTAAAGGCAACCGTGCAAGAAAAACTTGTGATGGTATTCGATGAAGGCAGTATGTCTTTAATGGGCGACTTCCTTGACAGAATGAAACAACAAATAGACACGCTTGACCCCGCTGGCTTGCAAGTAATTGGAGCTGCCTTTGGTTTAGTTGGTATGGCTATTTCTGGCATCGTTCAGTTGATTGGTTTACTTGTTGGCGCGTTTGTTGAGTTAATTGGCTTGTTAGGTAAGGCGGCAAAACTTCTCGCGCTTGTGTTTGCATACATTGGTAGTGGTGGTTCGGTAGATTTTGGTGCAGAGATGAAAGCAATACTGCCTGAAAGCCAATCATTCGCTGATCTTGTTGGCATGGGCAAAGACAAGCCTGTTACTGGCGAGATTCAGATAAATGTCAATGACCCTAAAGGCGTTCTGAAGTCAGTGTCCGCTGCTGGTAATGGTGTTGATATGCCTACTGGCAAGAACATGGCAGGGGCAGGGTAATGCCGGTTATTCTTGACGACTTATTTGCCGGAAGTTTTCGCGGCGCATCGTTTCTTGTTTTGTCTGCAACAACAAGCGGTGGTCGTAAACAAGCGAAGCACGAATACCCAAACAGCAATAAGCAAAGCATTGAAGATTTAGGTTTTCTGCCGCGCAACTATAAAATATCCGCGCTTATAAATGCTGAAACACCAACAGATAAAAGAACATATTTTCAAAAGCGTGATGCGCTTCTTGCCGCACTTGAGAAAGGCGGCTTGGGTACACTATCGCACCCGTTCTTTTCTGGCAGCATGGATGTTGTGGCGCGTAATTGGACAATCAACGAAACCTTTAAGAATCTTGGCTATTCTTCAATCGAGTTAGAGTTTGATATTTCTGACCGCTTCACAAATCCACAACCACAATCGCCATCTCTTTCAGCAATAAAAAAACAGAGAAAGAAGGTGCAGTTGTCGATAAAGGATTCAATCATTGCAAAGCTAAAAGCCGCTGCACCTCAAGCATTCAAGGCTGTGCAAGCAAATCTTGATGCTTTCAGCGCGCAACTTGCTTCAGCAACTTCTACATTCAATCAAATAAAAAGTGAAGTGAATGCTTACGCGGCAGAGTTGCAGCAATTCAACACGGACATTACCTCACTGATTCAAGTTCCACAGAACTTGGCAGACAGCATGATTAGCTTAATGAATACGAGTGCCGGTCTGTACACAACCGAAGCGGCGGCAATACAAGTATTCCAACGGATGTTTAACTTTGGCGACAACATCACACGACCAACGCCAACAACTGTACAGCGCGTAGAAATAGCGCAGAACACCAATGTCGTTTCTTATGGAACACAAGCAAGCTATCTTGGATTGACTTACGAGGTTGCCTCGGAAGCGGCTTTTGATTCTGTTGACCAAATTGAAACAGTGCAAGAGCTAATGGAAACGCAGTATACCAAGATGGTCAATAGTGGATTTGTAGATGAAGAAGTAATCGAACAGCTCACGACAATGCGAGCATTGGTCAATCAATGGTTAGAGGAAACCAAGTTAAATGCCTCGCAGGTTTTAGTGATAAAGATTAAAACCGTTCCGCTCTCTGTTGTTGCCTATCGCTACTATGGCGCGGTGGATGACTTTGATGCGCTTGTCGATAAGCTGGTGCAGTTGAATAGACCACAGGCAGATAACTTAACTTTTATGTCCGACAACATGAAGGTTCTTACAATATGATTTCTATGGAAGTGGACGGCGTACCGTTTACAACATTCAAGAAAATAAATGTTTCAAGAAGCATGGATGAAGCGACTGGAAAATTTGATTTCACTGCAACTGCGGCAGAAGCAAAGGCATTTCCTATTCGTCGTGGCGCAAGTGTTCGCATAGTTTCAAACAAAGAAGCGATAATGACTGGATGGGTGGAATCAATTTCCCCATCGTACTCGACAACAGATCACGAGTTGCAGATTCAAGGCAGAGGCAAAGGTTCTGATTTAGTTGATAGCACGCTTTCCGCTGGCTCTATTGAAGTTCAGCCACCGGCAACTCTTGTTGATGTAGCGCAACAAGTAATTGCGTTTCTTGGTGTTGATATGAAAGTGCTTACCGACCTGCCGCCTGATGCCTTTCAGCCATACACAGCAGAAGAAATTGTTTCGGTTGAGGCTGGTCAAGGCGCGTTTGAATTTCTTGAGAAATACGCAAGGAAAAGGCAGGTATTGATTTCCGAAAATGGTGATGGGGATATGCTGTTGCTACGAGCAAGCGGTGTTGAGATGAATTATTCGCTTATCAATACGCTCAACAACGGCAACAACACTGTTCTTGATGCCAGCTCAACCTATAACGATGCCGATAGATTTGGTCAGTATTCCGTGGTCAGTCAATCCAATTTGTCAGGGTTAAATAACTTTGAAGATCAAGACATGGATGACACAGTTAATTCTGAAGGCATTACTGTCTTTGATAATGAGATAAGAAAAAGCCGCGTTCTATATCTTGTTGCCGAACAGTCGTCTAATTCCGAGCAAAGTCAGTTACGCGCACAATGGGAAGCCAACATTAGAAAGGCGCGTAGCAGAGTGTATAGCGCAACCGTTGAAGGCATTGGTTTACCCGATACTGGTGAGCCGTTTAAGGTTGATCGTCTTTTATTTGTGAATGATTACTTTGCAGATATAAATGACTTCATGCTGGTAAAGTCTATTTCTATGTCAGTTGAAGTTGGCGGCTCTACAACCAAGTTCGACATGATGGAAAAGGATGCGTTCACTTTGCAGTTGAATGAGAAAAAAATTGATAAGAAGAAAAAGAAAGATGGAGGCTTTCAATTATTATGAAAGATCGCAACCAGCTTAAAATGGGTCTTGTCACACTTAACACTGATGACACTGAAAACTTCCCACAAGCGCAGATGACTTACCTTGGCAAGACAGCTAATGTGCCATTGGTTCAGCCGTATGGATTAACCTCTCGCCCACCTGAAGGCAAGGAAACGCTTGTTGCAATTTTTCAAGTGCAAGGGCAAGAGCAGAACAGACTCGGCATTCCGTTCACTCCACGCCTACGCAAGAGAGGATTGAAACCTGGCGAAGTGGTTTTGGAAAATATGCTCGCCAAAACTTATATGTATATGAAAGAAAATGGCGACTTGGAAATAGTAATTGCCAAAGATTTAATTGAAACAGTTAAAAACATTACCATCACTGGTGTAGATGCAGTTATCAATCTGAACAACCTAACAATAAACGCAACACAGATAACTATAAATTCAAAGCTAACAGTGAACGGTGATACTGATTTCCACGGTAAGTTAAGCTCTAACAATAAAAACATAAGCAACACCCATACTCATGTTGGCGTGATGGTCGGTCCATCTAATACAGGAGTGGTCACATGACGAGATATACAGACATAGAATTTGGTGATGGTAGTGAGCTTGGTTATTTTGATCTTGAATTAGACGATTCAGGCGACTTCAAAAAAACCGACTCGTTTAATACGGCAATACTGCTTTCAATCTTTGGCAGTAATCGGCGTGCCACAGCAACAGAAGTGCCTGAAAGCTACGCAAGAGAAGGTTGGATTGGCGACTTCAATCGCCCCGTGGAACTTGGAAGCAAGCTGTGGCTTCTTTACCAGACACGCTTGACCAATAACACTGTGAACCGTGCGCGGGATTACCTTGAGCAAGCACTGGCTTGGCTGGTAGACTTTGGATACTTGCAGCAAATCATTGTTACAACGAGGCGAGATATTGATGCCAGCGCAGTTGTAGCAAACATTAGAATGGTAAGGTTTGATTCGTCAGTCGAGTCAAGAAACTATACGCTATGGGAGAATACTGGTGGCTTTGGTTATACCGACAGACCCTAAACAGATGGAAGAAAGAAGCCTCGCTGATTTAGCGAGAGAGCTTCCTTCTACAGCCAATCCATTTCTGCAAGAATCGTGGATGGGCGCACAAGCAATCGCTAATGCTCGGCGCGTGTTTGAGTTCTACAAGCAGTTGCGTATTCTTGAATTAGAATCCGTGCCAATTACCGCTGAAGAAAAGCTACAACTGTGGGCGTCTATTTGGGGGATTCTATTACTGCCAGCAACACAGGCAGACGGCGGCATGGTTGCAACTGGTATCGTTGGTTCAGTTATTCCATTGAGTAGCCAGCTTGTCGCATCCGATGGCACGCTTTATAAAACAACTTCTGCGGCAGAAATTAACACGATTGTAGTGAGTATTATTTTGCTTACTTCAATCGGCTTGGTTGCTACTGCAAAACTTTCAAGCGATAACCCGTTATTCACTGGTCAGTCTGTAACGATTTCCGGTGCGGCACAGGCGCAATATAACGGAACATTCACCATCACAGTAATTGGAACAGACGAGTTTACATACGCCATTCCATCATTCGCGCCTGTTGGTACAGGCGTTATCGTGATGACTGTGGTAATGGCATCCTTCACTGTGCAGTCAATCGAGTTTGGTCAGTCACAGAACCAGCTTGCTAATGCCTCGCTAAAATTCTCCACTCCTATTATTGGTGTGGACGCTAATGCGCGAGTTGACTTTGGCGCGATTGGTGGCGGTTCAGATCAGGAAACACTCGACTCACTGCGTACTCGAATGCTTGAGCGGATACAGAATCCGGTTGCGTTATTCAATGCGTCTGCAATTATTTCTCAAGCAAAAAAGGTTGCCGGTGTAACGGATGTTTTTGTTGATGAGATCACGCCGCAAGTTGGGCAGGTAACGATTTATTTTGTACGCAGAAACGATGCCAGCCCGATACCTGAAGCAAGCGAAGTGGCAGAGGTTAAGCAGAAAATTCTTTTGATTAAGCCAGCGCATACAGCGGATGCCGATGTAATCGTTCTTGCTCCCTCGCCAGCCACCGCCAACTTTGTTTTTACCAGCGTAACGCCTAACACTCCTACAATGAAGGCGGCAATAGCAGCCAACCTTAAAGCATTGTTTGAGGATTTTGCGACGGTAGGCGTAGCGTTGACAGCCACGCAGTATAACTATGCGATAGCGTCCGCTATTGATGCTTCAACTGGCGCACTGGTAATTGATTTTGTTCTATCAAGTCCCGTTGGAAACATTGGCGGCGCGGCTAATCAATATCCTGTACTCGGTTCGGTAACATTTGCATGATTCAGGAAACCATTTTTACTTGCCACGACCTTGAGGAGAATACTCAAGCGATGGCTGATTTTTTGCCTAACGGTAAGCTGTTTATTGCAAAAAATTTGAACGACTCTTTGTACCGTCAATTCTTGCGTGGGTTGTCGCACACAACACAGGATGCCGAGGCTTTGCTATGCCTCATGGATTCAGAATTAAATATCCAAACAGGCAGCGCGTATATTGACGAGTGGGAAAAAACGGTAGGAATACCGGACGGCTGTTTCAGCACTAATGAAAGCATTGAGGTAAGGCGGCAACAGATTCTGATTAAACTTGCCGCGCTCGGTGTTCAAACAGAATTGGACTTTATCAATCTGGCATTACTGTTTGGCGTGGTTATTACAATAGAACACGGCATAACCTATGGCGCGTTTACTTATACATTCCCAATGGTGTTTTTTCCTGATCTGCGTGCGGCGCGGTTTACTATGATTGTTCGCTATGCTGTAACCGAGGCATACGAATTTACCTATACCTATCCGATTCATTTTGGAAACAACGTTACCAATATCATTGAGTGTTTGTTTCGCCGTCTTGTTCCTGCTAATGTTGATTTGCTGTTCTGGAACACTGACCCCGCGCCAATTCCACCACCGCCACCGACTGAATTTAACCTTGACTTCAACGACGACTTTGCTTAACAGGAGAAAATAAATGCAAGACTTAAACGATAAAGTTACCGGCGGTCAATTATCGGCTGCGGAGTGGAACGAAGTTCCAAGTGAATTACAGAATATCATTGTGGCGTTTGGTCAATCACTCACAAGCGCAGACCTTAATCAACTTGGAAAAGGCGTTTCTGGTTATGCTGCGGTGGGTGATTTCTATTCAACATCCGGCACGGCAAACGCTATTGTCTTGTCTACTATTGGAACGATTCAAGCACCACCAGCCTATCTGTCTGGTATGCAAGTTCGATTCAAAGCTGCTAACTCAAATTTAGCTGGTCCAGTTACTATAAATGTTGCCACGCTTGGCATTAAACCAGTGCGCGACCAATTCGACGCGCCTTTAATTGCCAATGATTTTATAGCAAGCAACCGATACACACTTACCTACGACCCGCTTTTTAATGCCGGTCTTGGTGCGATGGTGTTACAGAAAGCAAGCGGCGCAGTAATCAATAACGGTGTGTCAAGAAATTATATTGATGGCTTTATTCTTTCAAACAATACAGCCGCAACACCTGCAAGTGATTTAGATATTTCTGCCGGTCAGTGTAAAGATTCTGGCAACACAGTAAACTTTGACTTGACGGGTACACTTGGTAAAAGAATAACGGCGGCATGGGCAGAAGGTGGAACGCCTGCCGTTCCTGTAGGCGGTATGCCTGTTGGTGTAGCGTTGACGAATAACACTTGGTACAGAGTTTTCGCTATTCAGAAGCCTACACTTCAGATAGATATTGGTTTCGATACAAACTCTGGCGCGTCTGTTCTTTTGAATGGTGCTAATGCTGGCTCACTTGGTTATAACAAGTATCGGCAGATTGGCTGGATTCGTTATGGCGCAGGCGTAATAGTTAAGTTTACTCAAACAGGCGATAATTTTGAGTGGGTTGATTATGTGAGTGATTTTGCTAATGGAGCTCAATTGTCTTTTGCTTCTACTCCAAGACTTGTTACTGCACCGCCATCTACACGCGCTAGTCTAAATGCGAGAGCGGCTGCCGGTGGTGGTGGTCAGCTTATGTATTTATGGTTGGGAAGCCAGCAAGCGACAGCTCCGGCTGTTCAAACATCTTCAAATTCTCAACTTGCATCAAATGGTACGGTAAGCAGTTGGGTTGGTCAGACCAATCTATCTGTTCAAACAGATTCAAATAGCCTAATAAAATGGAAGTTTACAACTAATGTTTCCAACGATCTTTCACTCTTAACAATGGGATGGAGCGATTCACGCGGCAAACAATAATTCGCAACCGACCCAAGCGGTTTAAGTGGCTGACCACCATGCGGAAAAACGGTCATTAACTTTTACAACATGGAGAAGGGATATGAGTAAAGATTTGAACGATGTTCTAAATGTCTGCGTACCGGTAACGCTGCACGGTCATTTTTATAAAGGCGTAGTCATTCACGGCGGTGTGACTATGGAGTTTGTTGGGACTTGTAATCCTGATAGCAAGGCATTGAAGTTCGGAAATTGCTCGGCAGAAATTTCAGAGCGTGTTCAGCCAATGTGCAGCGCGATTAGCAATGCAGAAACAGCGCAATGGAATGAAGCGGCTTCTGGCTTCCTGCACATTGAGCCGCTGACACCGTGGACACCTCCCGCGTAACTTGTTCAGGTGTGTTCGGCACGGTAATCGGATTGCTCACCCGTGAGCCGTGCCGGATTCATACATGAAACTTCTTACTCAAAATGCAGACCTAAAAAAGAACGGCGTGTGGGCGTGGACATTGCCCGCGCATTTTGTGACAACAGAAAACGGTGATAAGTTTTATACCTGTCCACAGGCTGGTGTCTGCGGTTCGTTCTGTTACGCAAAGACTGGAACATTCCAATTCAGTAATGTAAAGAAAGCGCACCGTGAAAAGCTGGACATGGTATTGAATGACTTGTCTGCCTTTCGTGAGGCAATGAATACCGAGCTAAACCACAAGCGGTACGCAAGCGGGTATATTCGCGTGCATGATGCTGGTGATTTCTTCTCTATGGAATATGCTGAAGCGTGGGCGTGGATTGCTCATTCGCATCCTGATAAATTGTTCTACGCTTACACAAAGTCGGTGTCGCTTATCAAGTCAATGGCAAATAAATTCCCAAAGAATTTTGTTTTTATTTTTTCTTTTGGTGGAAAGGAAGATCACTTGATTGATAAAGATACGGACAGGCATTGTGATGTGTTTGGCGTGTACCAAGATTTAATCGACGGCGGGTACTGCGACATTGATTGCGATGACCGGCAAGCGGCAATGTCAGATAACCACAAGATTGGAATATACAGAAACAATATCCCGCACATTATCAAGAAGATTGGTGACAGTAGTTTTTCCAGCTTTGAAAGCGACCACAAAAAAGGAACGCTTATCTGATTACTGTTTCAACAACTTTGACCCGCCGTAAAGCGCGATTAGAATAGCGTCACACCGTCCATCTTTAATGCCGCCTTTTGTTCCATAGATCGGCGCACACGGATAAAAACCTTTCACAATGTCCGCGCTTTTTTTGCCTTCCTTTGTTTTTCCTACGACACCAAAGTTTTTTTGCCATGCCTTTGGTTCGACCAACTGGTATTGAATGCCCATCACTTCAAGCACGGACAGCACTGCCTGAAAGCTCATGCCAAAAGTAAACATGGATGAAACTCCTTGCTTTGGCATAGCGTGAACACGCTCCACGAATGCACAGACTGGTCTGTGCCGCGTTAGAATGTCATGCAGTGCCAATGAGTCAACGCACCTTCCTTTGTCCCACGGCGTAGGCTTGGCTGGCATATCAAACACGCTGCCGAGTCTGCCATGCTCAAAGAAAGCAATTCCACCTGACAAGCCAATGTCTATTCCGCATATCATGGATAGAACCTGCCTACGCGCCTTCTCATTGCTCGTTTTTTCAAAATAAAAACAAACCAAAAAACCACCCAAAACACCGTAAAAACCGAGCAAATTAGCATGGTCAGCAACACTTCCCACCTTCTCGCTGTGCCGCCATATCTAACCCAATCTGCCCAAATGATTCCAACCATGTGAAAAGATGTAGCAATCATGCCGATTATCCAAGCAACATAAAGAGCGTGCAGTATCACGACATTACACCTCGGATATTTTTTGTTCTGGTTCGTTTATTGTTTCATGTGAAACCTTTTTCTTTTTTGAGTTCCAGTCGCGCATATAATTTCTGTGGCACGCCATACAGGTTCTTTGTCCTTTGCGCGGTTCAGCTTGCTTGCAAGTGCTACATGGTTTCATTTTTCAATTCCTCGGTTAGCTCTATTGAGCGGTTGTTTTCAATTATTCCCCACCTTCTGCCTCCATGCTTGCCAACGCTGCGGACAGACAGTATCACTACAAGGTCATCTGTTCCACCGATTACATGAGCGGTTTCCAAAACATCGTTTTCTTGAATGTCACGCAGCAAACCGTGAAGCGTGCCGTTTAGTTTCATTGTGTTTATCTTGACTTTCATTGTTCCATCTTTCTGAATTGTTCCAATGGTATGTGCATCACCGGCTCAAAGTCGGTTGGGTCACGCTGGTTTTTCCACCCGCCAAGTTTCAGCTCGTAAGTGTTTGGCTCTTGGATTTTGTGATAGAAAAAACCATCGTTCCATTGCACAACCAGAAAGGCAGGAATGCCGCTATTGACTGCATGAGTATTGAGCGAACAGATTTTGGAGAAGGCTACAAAGTAATCGCCGTACTGGTCGTGATTATTATTCCTGCGCTTGTATTCAATCCATGCCACAACCTTGCCTTGCCGTGCGGCGGCAAAGTCAATCTCATAATACTTCCGCAGCCAATGAACCTCACAGTGAAACGCTTTCTCGATTACTGGAACGGCATTGCTTTGTGCGGCAAGCGTTATCTCGTCCTCATACATTGGGCGGCTCATATAAAACCAACCAATTCATTTACCACGCGGTCAAGATCGTCCGCGGTGTATGTTGTGAGGAATGTTCCAAGCAGGTAGGTGGAAACTTTGCTGTAGACTTCCTTGAACTCAACATCGTCCATAGTGGCGAACGATATGGAAACAGCATCGAATCTTAATTGACCGCCTGACTTGGTTGACCATACGGGTTTTCTATACCCGCAAACAATTAGAACATCCTTGCGGAAATGGTCGAAGTCTTTGTCCGGTTGCCCATATTTAGCATACTCGCCTTCAAGCAGTGGCGGTGTCCAAGCGTCGAATGCCACGCGCAACATTGCCATAAACCGGCGATGGTATTTGTAGTTTCGCGGGAGTGTAACGTCCACTTGATACACCACGCCATTTGCTAACTGATCAACAAAGTCAGCGTCTATTTTGCCAGCGGGGATTAGATTTCCGTCCGCTGTTTTTACCGCGCTATACTTCATGGCTGACTCGCTTGAGCAATGCTCTTTTTTTATTGTCATCCGTGCTGACAAAAAATTTATTTTTATTTTTTGAGGCACGGAATATCGTGGTATATCCAACCTTAAATTCTTTTGCCAGCTCTCCAATGACATTGGTTTTAGAAATGTCCGCTTCAATTTTTCTGCGTTCTATTTCTTCGGTAATGCAAATCAACTTTACTTCGTTTGTCATCTTCATTCTCCTTTATTAAAAGCTACAACTTATATTCCACGGGAATCTGACCCATGATTATAAAATTACTCACAAGGTCTTTGGCTTTTTGAATATCGCTTCTGTCGTACTCAATGTTGGCTACAACCTTATCGTCCGTGATTAAAAAAAACTGTGGGTGAATCCTGCTATTGTTGAAGTGTCCGCTGCTTGACCAACCTTTTACTTTTATTACTCGACGGTTCTCGCGTTCCATATAAATTGAGCGCAAACAATGCGCGCCAATATCTAATCCATTTATTTCCACTCCGGTACTGCCTCTGCCGTTCCATGAATAACTTACCTCAATCATTTCTTTAACCCCTTATATAAAAAAACAGATGGCTTAATTGGCTTCTTTCTAACCTTTACCAGCTCCGGTCTTATGTCGCATGACTGGCAATTATTTTTTACTGGTTTCAAAACATCACGGCAGCGCGGACACCAGTGGTAAGCGATATGTGAGAACCGCATCTCATTCCCCCTGTGGTGGTGTTAGTGATGCAAGCTGTGCCTTCAGCGCGGCGATTTCTTCCTTCTGCCGCGCCATCTGTTCTCCGACAATCTCCAGCATAGCCATTGCGCCTTCTGAAGCAGCAGCAGAACCTTGTATCATTGGATCGAATTGGTTTTTGCGTAGCCTCTCGTTCTCTGCGCGTAGGGCTGCTATCTGTGCGATAGCGTTATCAACCGCGTGCGCGTCATCTGGAAAATCTCTATACACCACCGTTGTGCTGTTACGCAAAAGTTCTTTCAGTGAATTTCCCGAATCGCGTAAATCATATTTCAACTTCTCAAAGTCGCCATGCTTTTCGGCATCGTCTGCAAGCTGTATGTGCAGGTTAGCTAACCCTTGTGCAATCCCGTGTAGAAACTTTTGTTTCTGTCTGCGCTGTTTTGAGTTCATAACCCCTCCGCTGTGCTGTGTTGCTCCGCCTTTGCGATTGCTTTGTCTATATAAATCATTTCGTCGGTCAGTATTAAGTTACCTCCGGACATACGCTGGCATAAACTTCTGCATAACTTCAAAGCCGCCACAAGCTCGCCGTACTTGTCGGCGTGGATGTATTTTATGTCGCTCGGATGGTATCGGCAGTCCTGATAATCATCCCCGATTAACTTGTCGTTTACATCAGTCGGCATATAAATCACTTCCGGCGCTGTCATTTCGATTGCTCCAATAAAATTGCCAGCCCTTTGCGCAAGAGTTTTTCCTGCATCGTTTTGTATTCAGCAGCGAAGGCAGCTTTGGCAGAGTAGGTAGCAGCAGCGTAGGCAGCGTAGGCAGCGTAGGCTGGATTATCTGGATATTTATCTTCGTAAATTTTAATTACTTGCTCCGCGTAATAACCCGCCCAATTTATTTGCTGTTTGTTCGTCATCAAGCGAGACAGCACCCATTGAGCATACGAGTACCTTTCGTCTGCTATAGCGGCATCTAACAGTAATTTTACAGCTACTGATTTTTTACCAACAAAATACTTTCCCCACTCGCCATCGCAAGCGCCAAGTTTTATCAGTTTAGCCTCTGTGATTCTCATTTGCTTTGCTCCTGTAGTGCCGCGTACCAGTTGCGGATTGCTGCGTTACTGTTATCAGCATTGCCTATGCTGTCCCACATTGCGCGGCGCAGGCTGTCACACTCTACATCGGTCAGCTCGCGCTTAACTGTTGCGGCTTTATCGACAAGTTCGGAAATGTAATCGTGGATAACTTGCGCTGATATTTTTTGTTTTTGCCAAGCATCAAGTAGCAGGTATGTGTTGGCGTTTCGTTTGTAGTCGTTCATTACTTATCTCCTTTTGGCGATTAGATTCGTTTATGGATTATACAATAATGAATTACTTATGGAAGCAAAAAAGAACTAAAAACAAAACTATAATTTAATTAAAGTTTCTTGAAGTCTATTTTCATGCAAAAAACAACACTCGAAAATAAGCGATTATTCAAAAGTGAATTACTTTCATAATGCTCCAACAATTCGCCAACAAAACGCAACACGACAACACGACAAAATAAAAACGCCAATAGAAACAAACGATTAAGAAAATAGATCGACCACAATTAAATTTAATTAAAGTCTATTAAAGTTTATTGTTTCAAAACAAAACAAAACAAAACAAAACAAAACAATATATCCATCTCGGATGCCCGATACGGACGGTAGTTGTTGTAATCATGCACACAAAAAAACGCCCTTTTTTAATCGCAAAAAAACAACTAAAAAACCGTTCCCTGACCATAAAAACAATGATTTGAGAATGATGTTTTCCGGTTTGTCAATCCAGAATATAGAAGAAAAACGTCAATAGAATCAATGACTTACAGGCTGGTTTGCATGGTGCTATATATGATTTTAATATGTTCCAATAAATACATAAAATAAAACGCGCCATCGCCTCACGGCATATATGGACGCCCGCACTGTCGCGATGACAGTACACGCGAAAAGCGAACGGGCTATAAAACGCGAAAGCAGAACGGCACTGGATATTGTCGGGACGGGGAGATCGCTTGCGGTCAATCTAGTTAGGGTGTTGAAACACACCGCCGTAGCCCATAACAAGTGCGAGTCACAGGGCAAGGCAAATAAACAACTGGATACTGACGAGCGATAAGAAGTTACCTTGTAACAAGCCGCAGTCCATATAAATACTTTCCACAGTTGAAGTCATGAGGATGTGTGCAACTGTGGGCGGTACACAGATAATGGTCTGTGCTGATGAGCCACGAATGGCGAAACCGGAAATTTATAAATGGAGAAGCAAAATGAAACACGACATAGCGATACCGGAAGGTTATGCGAAAGTAGAAACATTAAAAGGTGAGCTGATAAAACGAAAAGCGAATGCCGCAAAGGTTTATCGAGTTGTTGGGTATTGTAGGGAGATGAAAAAATATCAGTTGGATGATTGGTCTGATATTAGTTTGTGCATATATGTAAAGAAAGGAAGTTTGTTGTTCACTGCGTTTGAATTTTAATCACTGATCAAAAGGAGATAGACATGAACCGATTAGAAAAGTATTTGCACATTAGCGAAAAAGCAACCGCGCCAAACAAGCATTGGAGCAACATTGACTTGCTGAAGTTTGAATACTTCAATCCAAATGGCGCACACGCTTTGAAGATGAAGTTGAATGATGCTATTTGTGATGCCGTGGATGCCAACATAGTTAAATGCGGTTGGCATGTCGCCTACGGATTCCTAAACGATTATCACACCAGCATGATACGAGAGCTTGCAATGAAAAAACGCGCTACTGATTTTGAAGCGCGATACTATGGTGATGCGATTAGGCGGCAATATATACAAGTTATGGCAATGCTTGAAGCGGAAACAATTAACCACAACCAAAAGGAGATAGCAGCATGAGTAACTTACGAGATAGAAAGTCTAATATGTTTGCCACGCACAACAGCATGGAATCATTGTCCGAGTATATCAATAGAATGAGCGGCTCGGAACGAGCATTAGCTTTTATCATTATGGGAATCACTGCCAATACGGTGCTTGAGATATTGGCGCAAGAGCAAGACGAATTGGAGCAAGACCCGTTTTTACAATATGTAGAAACAAACTTCCCAAAGATAAACAAGGAGTGAGTTATGAAGTATATTTATTCAATCATCACAACAGAAGGTCTTGAAGGTGATATTTTTTATACGCTTGAAAAGTTTAATTCTCCGAGTGATTATTGGAAGGAGATTATAAAACTGGAAGCGGATGATAATTACTATACTGTTGAAGGAGAAACAATTTCTAAAGTTAAATACGACAACATGAGCAACCGATTAAAACACGGTGGCAGATTGTTTGATCAACCAGTCCGTTGTTATTAAGGAGAAATGGATATGCTGTTTAATGCTTGCACATTGTTATTTATAATCTTTGGTTCTATTTTGCTTTCGTACCTCGTAGCAGAGTTAATCAATCCCGACAAACCAAAAGGAGATACAAAATGGAAATGATAGCGAAGTTCCAAAATGGCAGATGGTTATTGGTGGCAATGGTCAATGGAAAGAAAGAAGAATTCCTTGATGAAACATTGGCTGGAGCTTGTCGTTTATTATCAATAGTAAAAGGAGATGCAAAATGAGAACCGAAATTTTCCAAAGCCACAAAGAATTTCTTGAGCGTGCAGACAAGTTGATAAACGGTGTGACTCTTGAGTTTGCACATGGTCATCCAGATTTTTCAAACGATAACGAAACAAACAATGGATGCTGGAACTGTGAAGGCTGCAAGTATTGTACTGGCTGTGACGCTTGCATAGATTGCTCGGACTGCTCCAACCTTGTGTGCAGTAATAATCAAGCAAACCTTTCTGTTTATAATTCAAAAGGAGATACCGAGATGAATACAGCAACGACTTCAATCTGTGTAGCAAATTCAGAAAGCAATATGATTGCAAACGACACCACGCAAGAAACTTTCACCAATGAAGAAATAATAATTACAACTCAAAAACAAATCCTTGAAGAAATAATAGTAGTCAGAGAAATGGTCAGAGCAAAAGACTTGCTTACCGAGGCGATTGCTGAATCGGAATTTAGTATTGATGACGCAGCGGCATTCATCCAAACAATGACAAAGCTGGATATATCGCCAAATAACATCCAAGAGTTATTGAAAAAACTAAAATACATAAGCACGGACGAAGCGATTGATAGATTGGAATTTTTTGAAAGAGAGAACGACATTGACTCGGTAAGGGAAACTATGGAAAAGGTAGACGAGCTTGGCGGCATGGACGGGATCGAAAAGTTTATGGAGTTGTGTGAAGAGTATGGCGGCTCGGATGAAGTTGAAGAAGGTATGGACTTGCTTACGGATAATGGAGGCGTGGAAAAAATAAAAGAAATGATTGAGTTTGTAAATGAAGCAGGTGGTCTGCCTATAATGGAAGAAAAGCTCACTGCATTGCGGCAAATACAAAACATCACTTCCGAGATTGAATAATCAACCAACCAAAAGGAGATAGGTTATGCGCGACACATTGGTAGCAACAAGAACCATTGCTGAATTGAAAATGCTTTTCACCGGCGTGGATGTTATTCAACTAAATGATGGAACGATTGCTCGATATGCAAAGGACAAAAAAGTTTTACTGTACACGCCAAGCGGAGAACGATTGGTAAACGAAAACAAAAAAACGACTGTTCCAGTGATGGGCAGTTTTTCTCGTAACGGATAAAAGGAGATTCAAAATGAATGACTTACAAGATAAATTGAATAAAACATATAACCTCAACCGTGTTGAGAATGTTGTCCACCTTGATAGCAATTACCACGGGAAGGTTTTTTGTATCCCGTTATATAAGTCAAACTCATCAGGAGAAATACTTGTTACTGGTCACGATATTGTGGAACGCATTAAGTGGGCAGAAGAACGGCGAGATGAAGCAGCACTCGCAGTTAAGAATCTTTATGCGATTATAAGTGGAGATCAACATGAGTAATTTAATCAGTGCGCTTGATTCGATACACGAAAGCAGTTTTTCTATTGTGCGACAAATTGCGGGCAATGGTCGTGTGCCAATAAATAATTGCTACTCAATATCATTGGACGCGATATTTCTTCTGAAGGTATTGAATAAAGAAGGAGTTGTTGAATTTAACGAGTCAACGATTGATCAGTTGCAAGCCGTGATAAACGAGATGCGGCAGAGCAATGAGGCGCGACACTATGAGCGACAAGCAACAAAGAGAAGGGCGAGTGAAAAAGGCGTACAGACAACCAATCAAGAAGGAGCGTGATCATGCAAGCAGATGCCGTACCGCCTGTATCAGCAGGATACAGAACATACACCGGACACATATTGACCGCGCCAGAAGCGGAAGCGTTGAATAAGTACAGTGAGGAAATAGTACGGGAGCGTTATCCCGCAACCGTTGAATTTCTGAAAGATCAACGCCATCGCTATTTTGTTTTAATCTGCCAAGGAGAATGATCATGCAAACACTTACAACTTATCTTCCAAAGACAAAGACGCAAGCATTTTTTCCTAATGGAAAGGATGTGTATTTAATTGGTCGTGATCAGTACCGCGAGTTAATATGGCTTGAGGCAGCGGAGTGGTCATGCGGTTGGTATTGGTCATTCGGAAATGTAGAGGTGTATACCAATCAAGCGAATCCTATATTTGCAAAAGATATTACTTCTCATTCCCATTGGAAAGGCTTTCTTAACAAAGAGGACAGCGATGGAAAATACTTGCACCATATCAATCAGGTATTAAAAGAAACTGTTTTATCAGAAAGCGAAAGTTGGAAGCTGTCTGACTTAATGCAGTCGTTCTATACGCTTCAAGAATGTGCCGAAGTAACGGGCAGAGGCGGCAGTCACTTGACTACAACCGACAACCCCGAAGCGATTAAAGATAAGGACATGGCAGAAAGAATCAATAAGGTTTTGCTGCCAGCACTGTTTCAAGAAGTTTATAAAATTTTAACCCCAACCACAAAAGGAGAATGATGATGAAGAAGCCACTCAACAAAGTAAAAGTAAAACTTGTAGGCGAAGATGGAAACGCTTTCGCAATACTTGGTCGATGCCAGCATGCAATGAGAGAGAACGATTGCACGGCAGAAGAAATAAAAACATTTATGGATGATGCCAAGTCAGGAAGTTATGATCATCTACTTGGTGTTGTTTGCGACACCTTCAAAGTTTCTTAAAAGGAGAAAAGAAATGATAGACAAAACTCGAACCTTTACCGATGTGGCAAACGCAGTTATAGAGTTGCGTGGTTATACATTTACCAGCAGCGGTAACTTTATCTGTGTAAGCAATGGAAAATACACCTACAGTATTTCTTACGAGGCGTGGGAGGATAAAATACGAAAGTACGGTACAGTCAATTTGGCGCAACAAATCGCAACACACTTGCCAATTAACTTTTAAGGATGAATTGTGGCGCACGGACGCGCCGCTGTTTGTTGATGTGTATCAACACTGATGAGTCCAAAAGGACGAAACAGAAACTTAATGTAAACGGAGATGATTATGAAAACAGGTAAAACACTTACGCAGTTAGCAGTAGAACTTGACCGTCAACAATCAGCCAAGCGCGACTTTGTAGCGGACAGCCGCAAGTTGTCTTTGAGTGATGATGGTCAGTTGTTGATTGACGGGCAAGGCGCGTTGAGCATGACGAGTCATTGTTCTAATCAGGTTGCTACACACTGCGACATACCCAAAAAGTATTGGGACAAAATGCCAGCGGAGTTACGCGCCACTAATGCAAACCATTGGTTGCACAAAGACCCTGCTAAACGAATGATCAGAACGCTTGATGGTTCGGCGCGTGCATTCTTGTCTGACCGTTACCGCGCACTTGATAATTATGATCTTGCCGAGGCGGTGTTGCCTGTATTGCAAGAAACTCCTGATATGCAAATAGTGTCCAGTGAGTTGACGGACAAGCGAATGTATATCAAGGCATTGTTTCCGCGCATACAGGGCGAAGTTGCTAAAGGCGACATTGTGCAAAGCGGCGTAGTAATTTCTAATTCAGAAATCGGAAGCGGAAGTTTGCGGGTTGAGCCGTTGGTGTTTCGACTCGTATGCCTCAATGGTATGATCAGTAACATGGCAACAAGAAAATACCATGTTGGAAAAGCATCCGGCATTGGCGAGTCGGCAATGGAAATCTTCAGACCTGAAACTATGGCAATGACGGACAAAGCGTTTTGGATGCAAGTTCAAGACACGGTTCGAGCGTCAGTCAATCAATTAGGATTCGATGCAATAGTCGCCGAGATGCAGCGCACTAAAGGAATGATTATGGAAGTTGACCCTATCGAAGTTGTCGAGCGGGTACAGAAACATTTTACGCTGCAAGAAAGCGAAAAGCGTGGAGTGCTTCAACACTTGCTAACTGGCGGTGATTTAACCGCATACGGATTGCTCAATGCCTTAACGCGACATTCTCAAGACATTGAGGACTATGACCGCGCTACAGACTTTGAGCGTATGGGTGGGCAGATAATTGAGTTGCCACAATCGCAATGGAAAGCATTAGCCATTGCTGCATAACAACGATGCCCGCTTTAACCGGCGGGCGTTTTTTTGATTAAACGGAGAAGCAAAATGAATGACACAACAAAGCAGTTAGCACCGGCAGTTGAATCTGTACTTTCAATGGAGAAAAAGTTTACCGACATAAGCAAGATAGTTGGCTCGGTGAATTGGGAAAGCGAGCAGTTGTTCGCTATGCAAGCGTTAAAAAAGAATGACTATATATGGGGGATAGCAAACAGCAATCCCGAATCAGTCAGGAACGCCATTGTCAACATTGCGGCAATAGGCTTATCACTTAATCCAGCAACGGGTTATGCCTTTCTTGTACCGCGTGACAAAGCAATAATCTTGGATATTTCCTATAAAGGCTTGATCAAGCTGGCAACAGATACGGGCGCAATACGATGGGCAAAAGCAAATATGGTTTGCGAGAATGATCAGTACGAGTATCGTGGTATATGCGATAAACCGCTGCACACTTTCGGAAACGGAAATTCTTTTGTAGGTGAGCGAGGAAAGGTTGTTGGCGGGTATTGCATTGCCAAAACTTCAGACGGTGATTTCTTGGTTGAGCAAATGACCATAGAACAGTTATTAAAAATCCGCGACTCATCACCTGCTTGGGTGGCTTACAAGCAAGGAAAAGCAAAGCAATGTCCGTGGGTTGACTTTGAAGAAGAAATGCAAAAGAAAGCAATAATAAAACGGGCAAGCAAGACATGGGTTAAGTCACTGCGTAGTGAGCGATTCCAAACAGCACTTGCTGTAATCAACGAGCATGATGGTATAGACATTGACGCGCTCAATGTTGGCTACACGCCACAACCTGAAAAGCAAGTTGTTGTAATAAGTGAAACGCAGGAAGCAGACTTGATAGCAATGCTTGACGAAAAAGGAATAGCAAGTTCTCGCTTAATGAATTACTACAGGATAGAAACATTGGCAGAACTTCCGTTGTCAAAATATGATGAAGCAATTTCTTTTTTGGAGAGAGCAAAATGACCTACAAGACGAGCGACCCAATAATGGATGCGGCAAGGCACAATGACGAGCAAGCAGCGTTAGAACAATCGGACGAGCATTATTCTGCTACAGCAATCGCATACATAAAAGAAGCAAAAGATGCGTTGCTTAAAATCTTTAACGCGGAAATTGTTTCGATACTTTTGAAAGAAGATGCTGTTGAATTGTTGGCAGAGTATCTTTCAGAAAAAGATGAGCCGGATTTTGATGAGCCGGATTTTGATGATGGCTGCTTTGATGTAGGAGGAGATTGACTGTGATAGAAATAAATGTTGAGCAAGGGAGCGACGAGTGGCTTGCACTGCGTCGCAATTATATTACCGGAACAAAATTCCACGGCATACTTACAGGAGGTGAAAAAACATGGAGTGGAATACTTGACGAGATGGAAAACGGTTCGTCCTTCAAGGGCAACACTGCAACACAATGGGGAAACAGGTTTGAGGATGAAGCGATAGCATTATTCTCGCTATTGCAAAATCAAGAAGTCAGAAAGTGCGGCTTCATGGTTTCCGATGACTGCGACAAAATCGGTGCAAGTCCTGACGGCTTGATAGAAGATTTTTCAGGTATAGAAGTTAAGTGTCCATACAGTGCGGCTAACCATACCGAAACAAGATTGGCACAACAGATACCAAGGAAATACTTTGCACAAGTACAAGGCATGATGATGATAAGCGGTTATGACTTTTGGTGGTTCGCCTCATACGACCCGCGTGAAGTTCCTGACAACCGCTTGGTTAGCTTTAAGGTTGCTCGTGATGACGAGTACATAAAGAATCTTTATTCACGCTGCATGGCGTTTATAGAGTGTTGGAAAGGCGATAGGCAAGTAGAAAAATACTTTACTAAAGCCAAAGAGTTAGACGGCGTTTTGCCACAACTGTTTTAATCAAAAGGAGAATACCATGAGTTTAGTAACACAGTCACCAAACGAGAACGAGATTGAATTGAAAGCAACACAGCTTATAGAAATGTCTGACCGCGTAGTAATTACAAGTGATGACGAAGTACAGAAAGCAAGTGACCTCGTTAAGTTTATCAAAACGCTTTATAAGAAAGCAGAAGATGAAAGAACGAGTTTGGTTAAACCATTTAACGATGGTGTTAAAGCAATCAATGCGCGCTTCAAAACATACACCGACCCATTAGCGCAAGCAGAAACAAAAGTCAAAAAAGAAATTCTGTCTTACGAGCAAGAGAAAGCACGCTTGCGCCGTGAGGAAGCGGAACGGGTTGCAAAAGAAGAAGCGGAAAAGGCATTGGCACTTGCTGCACAGCAAGAACAGGCTGGCAATATCAAGGAAGCAGAAGCAACATTTATGCACGCGGCAGAAGTTGAGTTGTCGCCTGTAGTGCAATCCGTGGTCGCTCCTATTCGTGGTGACTATGGCAGCACAACTTCAATCAGAAAGACTTGGACATATCGAGTCACAAGTATGGTTGCGCTTTCGTCACACAACCAAGGCGAATTAGTCCTTGCCAATGACAAGGCAATAAAGGACTTAATTAAAAATGGTATCAGGCAGATCAATGGCGTAGAAATTTATCAAGAGGAATCTGTAGCTGTTAGATAATTGGTATAATAGGATTATATTCCAAGGATGGATTTTATTTTATTTACAAAACGGAGAAGCGAAATGAAAAAGTATCTTGAAGTAGTACATCTTGATTCAGTGAAAAGCAGAAACGAATTTTTTGAAGTTGCTGGTTCTTTAGATAAAAAAGCGCAATACACTTTTAGAGATGAAGATGGTTGGGAGTTTTTGTGTGTTGGCGAACTATTCAGTGCTGGCACTTGGTCAATAGTAATGATCGCATCTTCTGGTCAATCAATAGCAACAATAGCAGAAGATGAATTACCATGTAACGCAAAATTAAAAAACACTGTAGGCGAGTTGTACAGACAGCTTGAAACAAGCGCGGAATTAAATGCTCAAGCCGAAGTGCTTTTATTGAAAGCATTAGCGGTATCAGTAAAACCAAGTGCAGCATTTAAGGAGCTATAGTATGTATGTCATCGAATGCACCGCTGGCAGATATAGAGGTTACTTTCTCAAATGTCCAAACGGAATAAAAAAGTACACCAATAAGATTGAGGAAGCAACGACATATAAAACACTGCACGAAGCAATACAGGATTGCTGTCAGTCTGAAAAGCCAAGGAGGATAGGCAATGCACGGTAGAACGCCAACAGCGAAAGAAAAATTGTGGATGAATGTTGTGGCAGGTTATGGTTGCTATTGCTGTAGGAAGAACGGCGTAGACAATCAGCACATTCTTATTCACCACACAGTAGGCAGGACGAAACCAAACGCCCACCTAAAGGTTATACCGCTGTGTGCCGCGCATCACGACTACAGCTCACCAATAGGATTACACAACAACATAGGCGCGTGGCGGCGACTATGGGGGCGTGAGGAAGATATTGTTAGCGAGTTGCTAATTCACTATGGAAGCAAGTTATCACCAGACGAGGTGTATCGTGGAAAAGTTTAATCGAAAGAAAATGATTGATGAGTTAAATCGGTTAGCAAAAGAGAATGAAGAATTAAAAAGATTTATTCGTGAGGATGTTACAGCGCGTGGTGATGTGATGAGAATGTATGCCACAATGCGAATTGCTGTAGCGGAATCACTTGGCGAGGAAGCAGTAGGAAAGGTAATAGAAAAAGTGCGTGAGCTTACTCGCATAGAAGAAACGGTGTTTTCAAATGAAGCGGAACAACTGTTCGGCAGAGATATGGAAACACATAAAATCCAATAGTTAAAAAGGAGATTAGAAATGAAGTGGTTTAGGCATGATGCAGACGCAATGCAAGACGCAAAGGTGGAAAGATTACTAATGCGGCATGGAGTAACAGGCTATGGAGTATACTTTGCCATAGTCGAATTGATAGCAGTAAAAGTATCGCCAACTAATTTGAGTTTTGAGTTAGAACACGATGCTGAATTATTGGAATATAAATTTAGGATTGAGTCTTTACAGATTCAAACCATAATTGATACTTGCGTAGAGTTATCGTTATTAGAAAAAACAGCAAGCGGAGTCATAACCTGTTTCAAATTAGGCGAAAGACTAGACAATACAATGTCGCAAAATCCGCAGATGAAAAAAATAGCTGCGGGAATGCAACAAAAAGAAGATAGTGATGAAAATGATATGCCAACCACCGAGGCAAAAAATCCAGTATGCCCCGTTGAGAAGATAATTGAGCTATATCATCTTCACTGTCCAACTATGACCAAGGTTAGAATCGTTAGCGATAAAAGAAAGAAATTGCTTCAGTCGAGATGGCGCGAGTCGCCAAAGCACCAAACGATTGAATTTTGGGAAAGGTTCTTTTCCCATGTTGCAACTTCTCAATTCTTGATTGGCAACAATGACAAACAATGGTCTGCCGATTTTGAATGGTTGATTAACTCAAGCAATTTTATTAAAGTGGTAGAGGGGAAATATCATGGACGATCATAACTTGAAAGTACCATCATCATACGAAGCGGAAGCATCCGTCATTGGCTCTATGCTGTTTAATACTTCCTGCATTGACGAGATTATGGAAGTGGTTTCAAGCGAGGATTTCTTTTGCGGAGATATTCCTTTCTACTTTGAAGCAATCATGTATCTGCGAAACGCAGGAGCAGCGGTTGATCTTGTAACAGTAAGCCAATACATAAAAGACATTTTCAAAAAAGACTGCATGGCAGACTTGGCTGTTATTGCACGCTCAACGCCCTCATACCAGAACGGTGTTGAGTACGCCAAGGTTGTTGCCAATAAAGCAATAGAAAGAAAAATGATTGAAACCGCCAGATCAATTATCGAAGGAGTGTTGAATAGCAACGACACAACAGACGACAAATTGGACAAAGCGGAAGCGGCAATCCTTGCAATACGAAAAGACAAGTCATTAGAAATAATTGAGCCAGCGCAAATTGTGCGCGAGGTTATAGATCAGCTTGACTTTCAAAATAAAAACAAAGGAAAGCAATTTGGTTTATATACCGGCTTTGCAGACATGGACAAACGGTTTAATGGTTGGCGCGAAGGCGACCTAATTATAATTGCGGGTCGTCCAAGCATGGGTAAGTCAACATTGGCACAAAACATTGGAGAGCATTGTGCAATCGAAAAAGGAAAGCCAGTTTTAATGTTTAGTTTAGAAATGAGCAAGGAAGATATTATAAAACGCAGCATGGCTTCAATCGGTGGAATAGAATTTAGCGATATAAGAAGTGGCGATGTTATGGAAACAAATGTAACTCGACTTTCGGAGGCGTGTAGAAAAATAGTTGCTTCTAAATTTTACATAGACGACAGATCGGCATTGTCATTGCCGCAAGTCAAAGCAAAGGCAAGGCGAATGAAGCGAAAGTTTCCCGACTTGTCGCTAATCATTATTGACTACCTGCAACTAATGAATGCCAAAGCCGATAATCGAGAGCGCGAGATAGCGACAATCAGCGCGGGGTTAAAAGAATTGGCAAAAGAATTGCGCGTGCCTATTCTTGCATTGTCACAGTTAAGCCGTGCGCTTGAAGTGAGGCATGACAAAAGACCAGTGATGAGTGACTTGAGAGAATCGGGCGCAATAGAACAAGACGCGGACATTGTAATCTTTATTTACCGAGATGAAGTTTACAACGACACCACAGACGAGCGAGGTGTTGCTCACGCCATAACTCGAAAATTTAGAAACGGTGTAACCGGAACAGATTTCTTGAGTAGCGAATTTAATAGAATGAGATTTGTAAATACAACCTACGCGCCTTCAGTAACAAAGCGGTATACGCCGATTCGTACTGGCGGCACATTTAACTACGAGGAGTAAGAAATGAAGTATGCAGAAAGATTACTGCGCGAATCGTTGGACGCTATTGAGCGCGGCGACTATGCGATGGCAGCATGGCGGGTTGCAGATGCGGGATTGATGTTGCGCGAACTGATTGATAATAGCGACCTATCAACCGTCAATATGCTCGGTCATACAGTGCCAACCGGATTAGGAGTTTTATTACCAGCGAGAGAGTTGGATAAGAAAGTGTTTAACCGCAACCTGCCGCGTTTAAGTGCAGTTACTAAAGGAGAAGTAAAATGAGTGAGCCAATCGTGCATGAGTTAACGCTGTTAGGCGACTTGATAAAAGTCACCGTGGACAGTTTGAAACAAATGGACAGACCGTGGGTAAATTTATCCGAGGAAGAACAGAATCGAATAATCGGAAATGTAACTCACACAATGCGCCAAGCGGTTCGTGAAGCGTGCGTGATCATTGACGACTCGGTTGATAAGATTCGTATTCGAGCGCAAGTCGATTCCATAACTATCAAAGATGGAATAAAAGCCGTTCTTAAAGTTGATGCCAACAATGACGGCAGGCACGCCTTGTCCGATTCGTCTGGTGAGTATGTGGATATAATCATCTGCCGCATAGGTGACTTGCTACATGAAGGCGGCGCACCAACTGCCGACCCACAACAATCAGCAATGGAGCTTAATGGCGATGAGTGATGAGGACATAGCGGTGCTGTGTGAAGTGGTAAAGTTTTTGGAAGAAGCAGAAATTTTACCGGAGTTGAAAGAAAAGGTAGAAAACATTATTAACTTTTATAGACAATGAAAAAGGAGAAGCAAAATGGCTAAAGGTGTCAATGTAGTAATTCTTTTGGGCAATGTAGGAAACGACCCCGAGTACAGAACGATTCCGAATAGCAGTGATGGCGTTGTAAATTTATCACTCGCTACAAGCGAATCGTGGAAAGACAAAACAACGGGCGAAAAGAAAGAGCGTACCGAGTGGCACAGGATTACCGCTTACGGAAGGTTGGCAGAGATCATTCGTGACTATGTGCGGAAAGGTTCAAAGATATATGTCCAAGGTTCTTTGCACACAAAAAAATGGAAGAACAAGGATGGCGTTGATCAGTACTCCACCGAAATAAAAGTATCCGAAATGCAGATGCTTGACTCGCAGAAGTCGCAAGGTGGTGGAACAGAATATCCGCGTACCGAATCGCACCAACAAGCGAGTGGAGAGCGAAGTTACAATGCAGACGGCACGCAACCACAGCAGCCAGAAACATTCGACGACGACATTCCATTTTGAACTATACCCCGTCACGCGCTGCGAAGGTGGCGCGTAGACGGTTTTAGATTTAATCATTGCAGTTAGTATCAAAAACGGATTAAGATTTACCCATTCAACAAGGAGAAGGAAAATGTTAAAACTTACAAGGCGTGCCAATGCGGATGAGGAGATTTATATTCTCGACAAGGATGGCAATGCGGTGTGCAAATTTTGTCTGATTGGTATTCGTGGAAATCAAGTATCAATAGGTTTCACTGCTCCAAAAGAGATAAACATTCTACGGGGCGAGATAATGCAAGGCGGCGTAAGGGAAACTCACGATGCCAAACTGCTCAACCTGATAGACAACGACAAAGAAAGATAATGAGGAATAAAGTGAGATGCCAGAATTTCTTAATACCCACGGTGATGCTATTAGCGTATTGCTATGGATTTTGTTTGTTATCGTTAGCGTGCTGTGGGCGGTTGTCGTTTACTTTCTCAAGAGGTTTTTTGAGAACGCGGACAAAAGATTTAACAGCCACTCACAAAGGCACGATAACTTCCAAAAAAACATTGAGGAAGTTAATGTGAGGTTGGCTGAAACATTAAAGAAATCAGATTTAAGCGATGCTTACGATTGGACAAGCAACGAGTTAAATAAAATTAAAGAACAAGAAATTATGCCATTGCGAGAGGGGTTAGACGATGCGCGTAGAGCCGCCTCCAATGAGCTTAAACAATTCGAATCCAAAATAACTAATTCACTATCATCACTCCGGTCAGAGATACGAGAAGATACAAAACTCATTATTGGGTTATTGAGGAAGAATGGAGATTAAACATTACCGCTTTGCTGATGGCAGCAATTCTACTCTTGGCATATTCCAAGTGGACAATAAGTTCCAATGCTTCACTTGTGAAGATGAAGGCAGGAACGCAAAGGTCGCCGGTGAAACACGAATACCATCTGGTCGTTATCAAATCAAATTGAGAACGGCTGGAAAGCTAAACGAAAAATACCGCGCACGCTTCCCACAAAGCCACAAAGGAATGCTGTGGCTTCAAAATGTAAAAGACTTTGAGTACATCTACATCCATATTGGAAACGACGAATCGCAGACAGACGGGTGCATACTTGTTGCCAATGCAGCGACGAAAGGAAAGGACGGTGGCGGTACTGTTTCAATGTCCGAACCCGCCTACCTTGACCTGTACGCTAAAATAATTCAGGCTATGGACTCGGGTGAGGAAGTATTTATTTCCGTAAACAATAAAGTAGGAGAAGCGAAATGAATGAATTGATGGACAAAGTTCCACAATGGTTAGAAATCGCAACCATGATAGTAACTCTGGCTGCAACTATTGCCGCTGTTACGCCAAGTCCAAAAGATGACGGCATTGTTAAAACATTGAGAACAGTGGTTGACTTGCTCGCATTGAATTTTGGTCACGCCAAAAATGCAAGTGCAGTGGAAAACGCCAAGCGGTTATGAAGTACGCAGAGTTGATTGTTACCTTATTAAAAACCCTACTGGCAACGGTGGGGTTTTTTTTGGTCAAAAAATCTGGTAAGGACGAAGCGAAGTTAGAACAAGCACAAACAGAAATAGAGGCAGTCAATGAAGCAGCCGTTATTAAAGATTCTGCAATTAGCAATCCTGTTATCGCTGACAAGTTGCGCGACAGATTCGAAGGGTAGTTTTTGTACGCTGTACCAACCCGTCTACACCAATCAGGCAGAGCGGGTGGTGTTGCGGAAGCATACATTCGATACTATCCAACAGACCAACGCTGTATGGGCTTGCCAATGCGCCCATGAGGTAATGTTTTGCCCGCCTGAAGATTCGATCTTTTAGCAAAAGGAAATAAGCATGGAACATATCGAGCAAGAAAAAAACTATTCAAACCAAAACTATCTTGAATCAGTAGAAAAATTATCAAGAGCAGGAATTTCTTTTGAGATAAAGCAAAAAGGAATTCGGTTGTGCATTCTTTGCAGCGGGAAAGTGTCGCATGATTATTTTCCAGCCACAGAACGATGGTTAAGGAAAGACAGTCAGCAAAAAGGATACGGCATTGACTCACTGATAGCTGACATACGCAATAGGACAAAAGAAAACCTAATCGCATATTTAGAAAGCGAGGTATCATGCAATGGATAACCAAGAGCGTCTTGTGTGGTGCATTGTGTTGTTTGGAAACTTGGTAGTAATTGGAATAATCATCTACATGAAAACGAGGTAACTATGGGAACGCCAGTTTGCACTTATATGCCAGAACGCACTTATATCGTGGACACAGCAGCGGTAGGTGAAGGCAAGTTAAATTATCTGGTGCGGGGCAATATGCCTTTAGCCGCTGATGGAACAATCGCTTACGCTGAACTTGGTGCAAAGCTTCTTGAGTTGAACCCCGATTTAATACTTGGCGACATGAGCCTTTTAGTAATCAGCCTGATAGATAACCAAGGCGAACTAAATGATTTGGAATTAGAATTCACAGGCTTTGGTTGCCCCGATGTTGTTGGCAACCTTGCATGGCCTCCATACTTCAATGGTGTGGATTGTTTTACAGAATATGGAACGATGGTCAACGGCAATACTCAACAAGGAGGAAGTATAGTTTGGTTTCCCGTTCAAGGATGCACTGATGATTCTAACTGTGCGCTCGTTGAGAATGCTCAATACGACTTCTGCGGGCTTGTTGCGTGGCTAACTGCACTTATGTCGAGCTGCACCAACACGGTCATCTATTACCATTGCGAACACGGTCACGATAGAACAAGCGCACTGACTGCCGCATACCAAATGGAATGGTTGAAGTACCCACTTGATCAAGTGTTAGACGATAAGCCGCCAACGGGTGCAAAGGCGTTTGGTCACGCTTGGGAAGCAACATACGAGGCATTGGTCAAGTGGTATGCGACAACATTGCCGACTGAATAAGTCCAGTGATCATTGCCGCGCTGTTTATCAACATAATTGGATGCCGATCATAAATGCACAACACACGACGGACTGTGTTGATTTGTGCGAAACGATCACACAACTATGAGGCGACTTACACACAATGCCCTAAAATGACGGAGGGCGTGGTGAGCGCACGGAGTGGGCGTTTTAGCGGTATATGTGTACGAATGCGTCAAGTAACCGTTAAAATCGCACAGAACGCAGTACAAACCGTTATAAGTTATGTGAATTGTACAAAAAGTGATCAATTTCCGACAACGCGACATTATAACGACAGGATTTGGCGGTTCAATCAATGATCAAACAACTGTATAAGCGCGGCGATAAAGTGGCGTTCTCAAGAAAAGAAAATGGCTTTGTCCATAACTTTGCCACAACGATTACCAATGCCACTTTTATTGAAACAAGAATCCAAGTTGTTACAGACGATATGGAAAAAAGATGGCTGGCTGAAGGTTGGCATTATTCGGTAAGCATTCTTTATCGTGGTTGTCCAATGCTTGTGCATGAGTCAGAATTAAAAATGAGGCACAGTAAAGCGGTGATGGGTTTCAACGAGCTAATGGCTTCACTATGCGAATGATGCGACTGCCTATCCCGAAGCGCACACCTTGCAAGACTTGCCGCAAGGTTCGTGAAACAATAAAAAAAATACTTAACCCAACAGACAAAGAAAAAAACACTGAAAAGTAGTAGAAATATATTTTCAAGCTGGCATACTATCCTACGAGCAACGATCAGAGGTCAACATGGAAGCACCTACAATTAAGATGATGCGGACAGATTCGCTCATTCCTTATGTAATGAATGCCCGCACACATTCACCAGAACAAGTTTCGCAAATTGCCGCAAGCATAAAAGAGTTTGGATTTACTAATCCTATTCTTGTCGATGGCGAGAAAGGTTTAATCGCTGGTCATGGACGATTGATGGCGGCACAGAAATTAGAATTAAAAGAAGTTCCCGTCATAGAGTTAACTCATTTATCCGAAATTCAAAAGAAAGCCTATATCCTTGCCGACAACAAGTTAGCACTTAACGCCGGTTGGGATATTGAGATGTTAAAAACCGAAATCGAAGCGTTAGACATTTTGGATTTTGACATTGACCTTCTTGGCTTTTCTAAAATCGAACTTGAGGACATATTAGGCGACGAGCAAGAACCTGATAATACAGACCCGTTTTATACCAATAAATTAGACGCGCCAATTTATCATCCATCAGGCGACAAGCCACTGCTAAAAGAAATATACGACGACCAAAAAACGACTAGCTTGATTGACGCTATTTTGGCAAGCACATTAGATAAACCAACAAGAAACTTTTTAATAGCAGCCGCCGCACGGCATACAGTTTTTAATTATGAAAAAATTGCTAATTTCTATGCTCACTCGTCTAAAGAATGTCAAGAGCACATGGAGAACAGTGCATTGGTAATCATTGACTACGAAAAGGCAATAAAAAATGGATTTGTGAAGTTCACAGAAGAAATAAAAAATCTTTTGGATTTGCAAGAAGGAACAGACGAGGAAAATGAATAACGAGTATACCGTTGTTCGACATGGGCAAACATTCTGGAACAAGAATGGTGTGATGCACGGGCAATACGATATTCCACTTAACTATACAGGGGTGAAGCAAGCAGAGAAAATAGCAGGTGAGTTAAAAAGCGAATTTTTTGACTTATGCTTTTGCTCACCGCTAACAAGGGCAAGATCAACCGCCGTTACCATATTGCGCCATCATAGGAATACAAAGATTCTATATGATGATCGGTTAAAGGAATTGAGTAAGGGTCTGCTCGAAGGCGAACACCTAAACAGTGAGAAATTACTCAAGACTGAAGATCATAAGCTGCTCAAAAAATTCAATATAGAAAGCAAAAGGTGTTTTTTTTTAAGAGTAAAAGAATTCATAGAACAAGTGGAGGCAAAATATAGCAACAAGAAGTTTTTAATAGTCGCACACAGCGGCACGATAAAGATGCTGAAGTTCTATTTTGACTTTCCCAAAAAACCGCTTCATCAGGCGTACTACGATCTGCACATTAAGAACTGCAAGGCATACAAGATCAATTCAGCGAGTATGAGAGGTAGCAAAATGAAAATTGGATTTTTCCCAATGGTTGCAGACATTCTGCACTCCGGTCATGTGTTGTCCATCGAGGAGGCAAAAAAGCATTGCGATTACTTGATAGTTGGTCTGCACTGTAGCCCGAATTACAAGACACCGCAGCAATCAATCTACCAAAGGTTTATGCAAATCAGAGCGGTCAAGTGGGTTGATGAGGTTGTTCCATACGAGAACACGGACAGGGACGCAGATGTTTTTTTGTCATTGGACTATGATGTGTACTTCCTTGGCGAAGATCATAGGGGTACAAAGTGGGAGTCCCAAGATGCGGTAGAGGGACAGGGTAAAGAAATTGTTTACTTGAAAAGAAAGCATCACTACAGCAGCAGCAGGATAAAAAATGAGTGCAAATAGAAAAATAGCCGTATTCATCCTTACCAATGGTAGACCTGATAATGTCATAACCTATAAAACCTTGCGCGCTGTAGGCTACACGGGCAAGATTTATCTTATTGTCGATGACGAGGACAACAGGCTTCAGGAATACAAGGACAAATACAAAGATGAGGTGATAGTTTTTAGCAAAAAAGACTACGCTCATAAGTTCGACATAATGGACAACTTCACAGGCAGTAAGGTTATCGTCTATGCTCGGAACGCCTGCAACGATATAGCAAGAAAATTGGGACTAGATTACTTTTTTGAATATGAGGATGACTACAGCCGCTTCACATATAGGAAATATGTCGATGGCTCACTAAAAACAATCAGAATTAAAGACTTCGATTCGGTATTGAATGTTGTGATAGACGCACTCAACAACACAAAGTCCTGTTCCATTGCATTTACTCAAGCGGGTGAAATGCAGGGCGGTGTTCTTGCGATAGGTCATGTCCACCTCAAAAGGAAGGCAATGAATAGCTTTGTCTTTAAGGTAAACAAAGACAAATCAGATGACCTAATTTTTATTGGTAGAATGAATGACGATATAAACACCTACCTTACCCAAGGGAAAGTAGGAAAGTTATTTTTCCAAGTAGCCAATGTAATGCTCGACCAAGGGCTGACGCAACAGGTGGCGGGCGGCAACACAGAGGCATACCTCAAGAGTGGAACTTATGTGAAGTCATTTTATAGCGTCATGGCAGAACCTTCTTGTGTAAAGATTGGGTCGCATGGCAGAACGAATGCAAGGGTGCATTCCAGCGTGAAGTGGAAGATGGCTGTTCCAAAGATTCTAGATGAGAAGCACAAAAAATTATGACCAACACACCGCAACAAAAAAACGAGCCACTGCCTAACGCCTCAACGACAGTGGAACAACCAGCCGCCCATGTTGATGATCAAACAGTGGACCATTCGCCATTGGATCAAACAGGCGAAAGCAAAACGCCTATCACCGACTCATTGAAGCAAATCCAAGATGACCTTGAGGAAATAAACAAGCAACACGATACCGGAGTGGAACAACCAACCGAACCACAGGAAGTATTGGAAGGCGAAGTAATCGAAGCCAAAGTCCACCCGCGCAACCAAGAGGGATGGTGTCCTAACCCCGATGGCAGACCAGAGATACCTATAGACGCTGACTTCCTAAAAAAGTGTGAGGGCATTGCCATTACACAACTCACGCAGCGAGATATTGCCCTTGCGATTGGTATGGCTGAATCAACCTTCTATGACAAGATGACTAAATTTCCAGAAATAAAAGAAGCGATTGCACGGGGTAAGGCAAGAGGATTGGCAAAGGTAGCCAATACGCTGCACAGGAAAGCCGTGGAAGGCAATGTGGACGCTTGCAAGTTTATCCTGAAGTGTCATGGCGGCTTTATTGAAACCTCACAGGTCAATGTACAGGGCGCTATACCCATCTTCATTTCCAAGGATGATGCGGAGCTATAGGCATGATTGCCACAGCACCTTATCCACAGACCGATGTGAAACAACCGTTCCAGCGGACGGCAAGACAACAACAGGCAACCGAGTTCCTAAAGCGTTATCGACACACCATGCTGTATGGCGGCAGTCGGTCAGGTAAAACTTTCATTATTATCTACGCTATGGTCGTCCGCGCGCTGCGGTGTCACTCAAGGCACTTGATAGTTCGTTTTAGGTTCAACCATGTAAAGCGTTCCATTTGGCACGACACACTGCCAAAGGTAATGAAACTGTGCTTCCCCGAACAGCCGTGGTCGCCTAATGAGAAATACGGTTTCATTCAGTTCGCTAATGGAAGCCAGATATGGTTCGGCGGTATTGATGACAAGGAGCGGACGGAACAGATACTTGGTAACGAATACTCAACCATATTCCCAAACGAGTGCAGCCAGATAAGTTATGAGGCGGTTGTAATGATGCAGACACGCCTTGCCGAACAGTCCGGCTTGGTCAATAAAATGTTCTACGACTGTAACCCGCCAAGCAAGAAACATTGGACGCACCAACTTTTTATTGAGCATATAGACCCGCTAGACAGGACGCCACTCGATACAAAAAACTATGGAATGCTTTTAATGAATCCCGAGGACAATCGGGCAAACATTGCAGACGGTTATATTGAAGAAGTTCTAATGAAGATGCCGCGCCGTCAGCGCGACCGATTCCTTCATGGACTATTCTTGTCAGACATTGAAGGCGCGTTATGGACAACCACCATGATAGACGCGGCACGGGCTAAACGGTCAGCCGAGATTGTTAAGACGGTAGTTGGCGTTGACCCGTCAGTAACCAATACAAACAATTCCGACTTATGTGGAATCATTGTTGCATCACGGGACAGGAACGGCGAGGCGTTGGTGGAAAAGGATTACTCATTGCGGGCATCGCCAAATGGATGGGCGCATGTTGCGGTTGATGCTTACCATACTCACAAAGCCGCCTACATTGTTGCCGAGGTAAATCAAGGCGGTGATCTCGTTGAAACAGTTATCCATTCCATAGACAACAGAATTAAAGTTGTGAAGGTACACGCCAGCCGTGGAAAGTTTGCACGGGCTGAACCAATCAGCGCATTGTATGAGCAAGGCAAGGTAGCGCACGCGGACGGGCTTGACGATTTAGAAACAGAAATGATGGAGTATGTACCGTTGACTGGCGCAAAATCACCTGACAGAATGGATGCCTGCGTACACGCCTTGAGCGACTTGTTCCATAGACAAGCAAACGAACCTCGAATCAGGATTGCATGATGGATAAAGCCAAATGGTATCAGCGTCTTGCCAATCGTATTGCCGGTCAGCAAATACAAAAGAAATCTAACGCCAATGGCAACCCGTATAGCGGTGGCGGTACTGTACCGTTTGCATTCGCAGACTTTCTTTCCAATCGCGGTCAAGGTGACTTGCGTGCTGCTGAATGTATACGACTGTGGAAAGAGTGTACGCCTTTTTTTAATTCAGTTGAGATGCGCTCGGCTGCATTCGCGTCTATACCGCCTCGCGTATACAACACACTCACTCAAGAGTTTGATGACTCGCATCCTATCCTTGCATTACTGCGAAGCCCTAATCCAATAACAACAGGCAATGCTTTCTTAAAAGCGTTTGCTGCGTTCTATGATATATGCGGCGAAACATTTTTAACTGTTACAGGCGACGAAGGAAGTGAACCGTTAGAAATTTATAACACAAAGCCGCAGTCGGTTGTAATTCAGCCAAGCAAGATATTCGGTATGCTTGAGTTTGCGGGTGAGTATCGTGTAGAAATGTCAGGCGGTGGAAGCGAATGTTTTTACCTTGACGAATTTGGTGTAGGCAATTCAATACACTATTGGAATAAGAATCGTGATAGAGAAATAAAACAGATACGCGACTTCAATCCGAATTACTGTCCACAGTACCCGCGAGGCTTTGCGCGTGCGACACCTTTATGGTTACAGATACAGCAATACATTGAAACGGATACAAACAATTACAGCGTTCTGCGCCGTGGTGGTCGTCCGTCTATTGCATGGAATTATAAAGGCGAAGGCGGTTTGACCGATGAGCAATTCAGCCGGTGGAAAGAAGAAGCCAAGGCATACGAGGGCGCAATAAACGCTGGCAGACAAGTGTTGCTTGAGAACATGGAAATACTTAACCTGTCTGCCAATGCACGCGACATGGAGTTCTCACAAAACAGAAAGACAGTGCGTGAAGATATTTTTAGTACCTTCAGTATTCCTTTGTCGTTGGTATCAAGTGAATCAATGACAATGGACAATCTCAAAACGGGCAGCCTGTTGTTGTATGACAATGCCGTACTGCCGCTTGCAGATATTCTTTATGATGAGTTGACTCGATTGCTGATGCCGCGTTATGCGGACAGTGAAAACCTTGTTCTCACTTATGATGCTTCAGACATACCTGCTATTCGTGATCGCGCATTGTCGCAGTCAGAGCGAGAGCAGAAATTGTTTGTGCTGACAGACAACGAGTTGCGCTCACAGATTGGTAAAGAGCCTCTTGCCGGTGGTGATGTTGTCTACAAGCCAGCCAACTTTGTTCCAAGCACAGAGGTTGATACCTACACAGGCGACGAACCAACTGCACCAACAAGTCGTGAACCGTCAAACAAAAGCACGCGCGGTTTGTTTGTTAAAGAAATGCGAATGCTAAAAGACATTGATGGCAACCGTGTGTTCAGTGATGCGGTCATAACCGAAATGGCAGACGAGCAGGGCTGGAAGTAATGGGATACAACGCCACAGCAAAACAGCGTGCCGCTACTGCATCGCATGAGGAGCGCGTAAAGCGTTCGCTTGAAACACCTGCCGACAATGAGATGACTCGCGTCTTTAACGACATGGCACGCAAGTCAGAAAAGCATTATGCAAAGACGGGAAGCATTTTGAACCTTGAAGAATTCAAACCCGATGTGGTCAAGGTACTCAATGCGGTTTATAAAAGATCGTTCACTGCATTCAGTACCGGCATGGCTGATTACATATACGACCACCAAGACAGCAAGCGCGACCCGTTGGTGATTGCATTCGCTGGCGGTGCGGAAGCCGATGGGCATACCGTGGAACAGGAATTGAAGATTGTAGAAAAGGAAATGAAGGTGGCGTATGCCGAAACGCAGCGCAGATGGGTGAACCGTTCCAGCGATGAAATAATAGACACCTCACAGAAAGATTTGAACACCGCAACCAAGAATGCCATTGAGGAATTAAACAACGAGGCGGCAAAGGCATTGATTGTAAAGTCAACGCTGGCACAAGTTGCACGACAAGCCGCTGC